>Ga0207684_10000150_pt1 | contig 121849 bp, 106 predicted proteins | sample KBSK5501metaG_FD_184342 | JGI IMG/M metagenome (GOLD analysis project Ga0207684, IMG submission 184342) | Corn, switchgrass and miscanthus rhizosphere microbial communities from Kellogg Biological Station, Michigan, USA - KBS K5-50-1 metaG... | ecosystem: Host-associated > Plants > Roots >...
CAACCCTGGGACACCAATCAGAAATGAGAGCAAAACGCTGAAAGCGTTCGCCAATAGCCGAACCCTTTCAGGGTTAATAAAACTATTGACGTGTTATCCCAGGGTTGTCGCAAGCTCCAACCCTGGGCTGAAATTAGCCAACGCCTTCGGCGTTAATTGTTATTAATTCAAACTGCATCACTACCAGAGGCAAGCACATGGCTCTTTATGCGGCACGCACCTCGACATATTCGATGCTCGAGGAAGGCCAAGGAATTGGCTGGCCTTCTTCGCGCAAACCCTCAAGATGAAATTCGATTGCTTCTTGAATTAGCTTCAATACTTCCTGCTTTGTATCGGCGACAGCAACGCAACCAGGCAAATCCGGCACATGCGCTCCGAAACTGCGCTCACCTTTTTCAACAATAACTGCGTATTTCATCGTCCTTAAGAAGTTTGATAACTGCTTTTACTTTCACGGTGAGGATCCGAAGCTCGTTCGAAAAAAGTCTACCTACACACTCATGATCTCTTGTTCTTTGCTCTTCGTTAGTTCGTCGATTTTGGAGGTGTAGGTGTTGGTCAGTTTTTGGATTTCGTCGAGGGCGTCGCGCTCGGCGTCTTCGGAGATGAGTTTGTCCTTGAGCATCTTCTTCAAGCGATCGTTGCCGTCGCGACGCACGTTGCGAACGGCCGTGCGATGATCTTCGGCGACGTCGTGTACTTGCTTGGCGAGTTGCTTGCGACGCTCTTCGGTGAGCGGAGGAATTGGAATTCGTACGAGCTTGCCGTCGTTTGAGGGATTCAGACCTAGATCCGCGGCGCGAATCGCCTTCTCAACGGCACCGATCTGAGTTTGATCCCACGGCTGCACGGTAAGCATCTGTGGTTCAGGCGCATGGACCGAAGCCATCTGGTTGAGCGGTGTCATCGTGCCGTAGTAATCCACCATCACGGTATCCAAAAGACTCACGGCAGCACGCCCGGTGCGAATGGTCGCAAGCTTGCGCCTGAAGTCTTCGATGACGGTTTCCATTCGTGGTCGCGTTTCCTTGACTATGTCTTTTTCACTCATCTCGCTGAACTCCGCTGAAGTGATTCTCAACCAACCTTGGTACCCACGCCGCGCTCACCGGTAATCACGCGTTTGATGTTCCCTGACTCGCGCATGTTGAAGACGATGATCGGCAGATTGTTATCCATGCACAAAGAGATCGCTGAAGCGTCCATCACCTTGAGTTGCCGCTCGAGCACCTGTCGATAGGTGATCTCGTTGAAGAGTTCCGCGGTCGCGTCAGTCATCGGATCGGCGGAATAGACTCCATCAACTTTAGTCGCCTTCAAAATTATATCGGCTTTGATCTCCAGCGCCCGCAGCGCGGCGGCCGAGTCAGTTGTGAAATATGGATTGCCGGTGCCGGCGGCGAAAATAACGACTCGACCTTTTTCCAGATGTCGCACAGCGCGACGACGGATGAACGATTCAGCCAACTGCGGTATGTCGATAGCGGACAACACACGCGTGTGGACCTCGATTTTTTCGAGCGCGTCCTGTAACACGACCGCGTTCATCACCGTCGCCAGCATGCCGATATAGTCTGCTGACGAACGGTCCATGTTGCCGGCACTTTTGGAAACGCCGCGGAAGATGTTGCCGCCGCCGACGACCACCGCGACCTGCACGCCGAGATCGTGGACCGCTTTCAGTTCTTCGGCGACACTACGGGCGACGTCGACGTCGATGCCGTAGTTCTGCTCGCCCATCAGAGCTTCGCCTGAGATCTTCAGCAGAACTCGACGGTAGGTCAAATTGAGAGTCTCAGTCATCGAATAAACCTTCTTGTGCAGCCTCTGTGTCCTCTGTGCCTCTGTGGGAATCGTGACTAAGTAACCACAGAGACACAGAGAACACAGAGTTACACAGAGACTTTATTGCAGCAACGAAGCTACTTCGCCGCCAAAGTCATCAGCGCGGCGCTCGAGGCCCTCGCCCATCTTGTAGCGCGTGAATCTCCGAATCGCGATGCGCTCGCCGGTTTTGGCGACCTTTTCCGTCACCAGCTCGCCGACAGTCTTCGCCGGATCCTTCACAAACGGCTGGTCGAGCAGAACTGTCTCCTCAAAAAAATTCTTCAGCCGTCCTTCGACGATCTTGTCGATGATCTGCTCGGGTTTGTTCGCGTTCTTCGGTTCGTTCTTCGCCTGCGCTCTTGCGATCTCGCGCTCTTTCTCGAGCACGTTTGCGGGAACTTCATCACGCGAGACATAGCGCGGCTCGGCTGCGGCAATGTGCATCGCGATATCTTTGACCAGTTGCTGGAACTCCTCGCCGCGCGCTACGAAATCAGTTTCGCAGTTCAACTCCACCAACACGCCGACCTTGCCACCCATGTGTATGTACGAACCAACGATTCCTTCGGCTGCGATGCGGCCCTCGCGCTTCTTGGCCGACGCCAAACCACGCTCCCGCAGAATGTCTACTGCCTTCTCTTCATTTCCACCTGCCTCGACGAGTGCATTCTTGCACTCCATCATTCCCGCTCCGGTCTTCTCGCGGAGCTGCTTCACCGCCGCTGCTGTTATTTCAGGCATGATTACCAGTCTCTCCGAGTACTAGATTATTTGTGTTCAATAAAAAACGCAGCCCGGCGGATTGGTCCGCTTGAAGGCTGCGCTCACCGATGAGTAAGGATATCGCTTAGCTCGCCGCCACGACAGATTCAGTGCTCTCATCGGGCGCCGCTTGGGTCTCCGCGGCATCTGCGCCCGGTGATGTCATGGATTCGGATTGCGCCTCCCCGCCACTGACACCGCCGCTGTAATCGTCATCGGGTGCGAGCTCTGATGCGAGAGCCTCGCCCGCGCCGCCACCAGCTTCGCCTTCACCCGAGTCTTCAGCCGGCTCTGCCGTAGGAGGAAGGACACCGCCTTCGGTGGCGATTTGATTGCCCTCGACAATCGCGTCGGCGATTCGCGAGGCAAACAGGCGCACAGCCCGCAAGGCATCGTCGTTTCCTGGAATGACGTAGTCGATCCCTTCGGGAGAACAATTCGTATCGACGACTGCGACGATCGGAATTCCGAGACGATTGGCTTCAGCGACTGCGATCTCTTCCTTCTTGACGTCGATAATGAAGATCGAATCTGGAAGACGGGTCATCGATTTGATGCCGGAGAGGTTCTTGTTCAAACTCTCACGCTCGCGATCGAGCTTGATGCGCTCCTTCTTGGTGAGCTTCTCGTAGCGACCATCCGTCTGCATACTTTCGAGGTCTTTGAGACGCTTGATCGATTTTTGGACCGTCTGAAAGTTAGTAAGCAGACCGCCGAGCCATCGTTGATTGACGAAGTACTGGCCGCACCGCTCAGCTTCTTCACGAATCGCGTCCTGAGCTTGTCGCTTCGTGCCTACAAAAAGAACGGTCTTGCCTTTGTCCTCCGCGATCAGGTTGGTGACGAAGGCGATCGCTTCGCGAAACATTCGCTGCGTCTTTTGCAGGTCGATGATGTAAATGCCATTACGCTCGCCAAAGATGTACTCTTTCATCTTTGGATTCCAGCGTCTTACCTGGTGGCCGAAGTGAACGCCGGCCTCCAGCAACTCTTTCATGGTAACCGAAACCAAACTAAACTCTCCTTCTCGCTAATTGGTTTAATGTACTCACCGCAGCCTCTGGACTTCCTTAAGTAAGCAACCAATCGTGCCACGGCAATGGAATTGTCAAACTACCGCTTCGAAAACTGGAATCGTTTCCGAGCACCCTTTTGTCCGTACTTCTTCCGTTCCTTGATGCGGGGATCGCGCGTTACCAGACCTGCGTGTTTCAGAGCAGGACGAAGATCGGCATTGAACTCGAGAAGCGCCCGCGTAATGCCATGTCTAATCGCTCCGGCCTGCCCGGCAGGACCACCGCCTTTTACGTTGATGACGAGGTCAAACTTATTTGTGGTCTCGGTCAGTTGCAACGGCTGACGAATAATCATCCGCAGCGTTTCATTGGGGAAATAACGGTCAAAAGATTTGTGATTGACCTTGACTTCGCCCGCGCCGGGTCGCAGATAAACTCGGGCAGTCGCCGATTTGCGCCGCCCCGTTCCGTAATACTGAATTTCAGCCACAGTAATCTTTCCTCTTATCTTCCACTAATCTTATTTTGAATTGGATTTGTGAGTCAGGTCGAAGGGTTGGGGGCGCTGGGCTGAGTGCGGGTGCTCGGCATCGGCGTAAACCTTGAGCTTCTTCGCCATCGCCTTGCCGAGTTTGTTCTTCGGCAACATGCCCTTAATCGCGAGCTCAACGACTCGCTCGGGGCGTTTGGCGATCATCTCCTTTGCGGTGATCTGTCTGAGACCTCCGGGATAGAGAGTGTGATGGCGATAAAGTTTCTGCTCAACCTTGTTTCCCTTCAACACGGCTTTCCGCGCATTGATCACAACGACGTGATCGCCGGTGTCGAGGAAGGGAGTCCATTGCGGACTACGCTTGCCAGTCAGTATTGACGCAATCTCAGACGCCAGATGCCCGACGGTTTGACCGCTCGCATCTACCACGTACCATTTTCGTCTTCCAGCGAGTTCCTTCCCGCTGGGGAAGTATGTTGACATAGTTAACTATCTCTGTTTTCAGCGAATAAAACGCGAACGGTTAGGATACCGAAGGGCCAAAAAGGTTGTCAAGGCAGACGGGGATGTGCGTCTCCTTGGGGTGCGGTGCCTTGGCACCGCTTTGGTATCGATCAGGCGTCACTACCAAAGCGGCGGCAAGCCTCCGCACTCCAAGGAGACGCACTGTTCACAGTTGTGTGCAGATGTCTCCTGTTGTGAACACTTTGCTTCGAGCTTTCCAACATTCTGCTGGTTTTGCTCTTGGTACAAGTGTTGCTCGGCCTCGCAGAAGCCGGCCGGGCTCTCGCCCGCTTACGAACTCAGGTCGTAGACAAAAGAGGTACGAACGATGGTTCTCAGAATTCTCGAAGAGCCCGTTGACGAAACATCTCAACCTGTTGAAGTGTCCATCGCGGCCAGGCTCGCCGGTTGTGCAGTCGCGTGCCTGATAGCTCTCATACCCGCAGTCGCAACATCTTATGGCGCATACCAACTAACGAAGCTTCTTCGAGGTATGAAAGACGCCGAGTCAGTACCAAATGCGGCTGCGATGGCGAGTATGCTCAGCAGCTTCAATCTACCTATCATCATTGGGTTCGCCATTTGTGCGGTCCTGGCGCTCGGGTTTGCTTTGGTGCTCGCCACTAATCCGCGTCTCAGGCTCGCGTCGGTTGGGTTGCCGTGCACCATAGCGATACTGTTTATGGCCGCATGGCCGGCGTTGCTTCTTTGGAACGTTGAGACTCGTGTGCTGGATGTCTATAAAATGACGCGTCGAGACGACATGACCGCCACGGCCCAGACGATAGCTTTCCTGCTTTTCTGCGCGTTTCTGTTCGGACTTCTGACACAGGCTGCGAGCGTAATTGCTCCATTGACTTCACTCTTAATCAAACCGCAATCACGATCCGATCCTCTTGCACCACGGCGGGCAATGGTATGGCTTTTCGGAGCCACACTGCTTTTAGTTTTCAGCGGGGCTTACGTCATTGTCGCGTGAGATCTTATTGCGATAAAAAGGCCCTTCGACTTTCGAAGCCGAAGGGCCCTGGCAGTTAATTGTCCCGAACAGTTATGGTTTGTCGGGAGTTTTGGTCGTGGTTGTTGGCTCGTTTTTCTTCAGCTTCGGCGGTGCTGACTCGGCTGGCTTCTGCTCGCCGTCCGGAGTCGTCGTCGAATCATCGGGCGTTGGTTGACGACGCTTCAGAGTCGGTCGTCCAGGAGCGCCAGTTTCATCACCAGCCTGGATTGCTCCGGCGGTCGATGCACGCGCGTTTGAAAGTCTCAATAACCGGCTCTTCACTCGCTGAAACTCAGAGCTGCTGATGACATACTCTTCGTGCTCCGGAAATCTCGCAGCCAGCGCAAGCGCGGCAGCTCTGCGATCCGGCGGCGCGGGATGCGTCGCAAAAGCACGCGCGACAAAGCCCGGCTTCTTCTTGTTCTTCGCTTCTAACTTCTCAAACATCGTCGCCATCGCGCCCGGATCGTAGCCTGCGGCGTACATGTACTGAACACCGAGTTTGTCGGCTTCCTCTTCCGCACTGCGACTAAATTTCATGAAGATTCCAAGCAGTCCGATTCCGGCCGTGTTCTGGTAAATCATTCCTGGAATGCCACCCAGGAAAATGGATCCGGCAATCGCTGCATATTCAAGCAGGCTGCCCTTGGTTTGATTCTCAACGGCGTGTCGGGCTGCGACGTGCGCGATTTCATGGGCCATCACGCCTGCCAGCTCGGCCTCGTTGTCCGCAGCGAGAATGAGTCCTTTATTAACGTAAAAGAAACCGCCCGGCAGTGCGAACGCGTTCACTTCGTCGGAATCAATAACCTTAATCGTGAACGGCACCTTCGCGTCGGAGTGCAGCACGATGTTCTGGCCAACACGGTTCACGTATTCAGTGATGACCGGATCGTCAACGAACTTGGCCTGGCGATCGACTTCCGCAGCCGCTTCGCGTCCCATCCGCACTTCCTTCTCGGTCGAACCACTCATCTTGGCAATGATTCCGTGATTGATGTTTCGTTTGCCAATCATGCTTGGGTCTTCGTCGGTCGAGAGTGGCTTGTTCGACTTGGCGACCGTCGGCGCCGGTTGAGTTGTCGCAGCCGGTTGAGTTGTCGCCGGCTCGGTCTTCTTCTGCTCCTTCGGGTCCGACTGGCTTTGGGTGGTTTTACCTGTCTGGTCGGTCTGTTTTGTATCTTGTGTCTGGGCGACCGCCGCCACCGAGCTCAGCAGAAGAGATGCCGTTAAAACAAAAGCACTCGTGGCACGGGAGAAGTTATTCATCTCAAAACCTCCAAAGAATCGATGACCTGAGGGCAGGGGATTGTCTGTTTCGCTAATTTCAGACGCGCAGTCTATGATGCGTCGTATTAAGTTAGCGTTTGCTTGTTAATATACCTATGCCTGATAGGAAAAGGAAGCAAAAGCCGGCACTCTCACTCATCGGTACCGGACGACTCGGGACGACCCTGGCTCTCGCTCTCTCCGCGAAGGGTTATCCCATCCGCTCGCTGGTCGCTCGACGAGCGCAACGCGCACGCAAAACTGCCACACTTTTAGACGACGATGTGCAGGTCCTGGCTGCCAAACAATTGGATTCATTGCTGCCGTCCGACGTTTTTTTGATCGCTGTTCCCGACGATCAAATCGCCGCGGTGGCGACCAAACTCAGCGGTCTGCAAATTGGTTCACGAGCGACAGCCCTGCACACGAGCGGCGCACTTTCAGCCGAGGTGCTCGCGCCGTTGCGAAAAAAAGGATGGCATACGGGTTCGATTCATCCGCTGGCCTCTGTCAGTGGTCCGGCTAAGAATGGGTCGGTGTTGAGCGGCGCGTTCTGGAGCGTTGAAGGCGACAAGGTCGCTTTGCGAGTGGCGAAGTCGATAGTTCGAGACTTGGGCGGCAAGAGCTTCTCGATTCGCTCCGAAGATAAACCGCTTTACCACGCGGCGGCCGTGATGGCGTCGGGGAATGTCGTGGCCCTCTTTGACGTTGCGTTGGAGATGTTGGCCCAGTGCGGATTGACACGAAAAACAGCGCAAAACATCCTGCTGCCGTTGATCGCGAGCACCGTCCGTAATCTCGAAAATAATGATCCGGTTCAGGCGCTGACAGGCACGTTTTCACGTGGCGATCTGGAAACCGTGAAGCGTCATCTCAAAGCGCTCGACCGCAGCCAACTCGCGGACGCACTCGAGCTTTACCGGATGCTGGGCAAGAGATCGTTGAAACTTACGAAGAAGCATCCACAGATTACACAGATTCTTAAATCGGTGTAATCTGCGTAATCTGTGGACGAAAATATTAGACAAATGCAGCAAACACCCACCGCGAGTTACAGTTTGACTCTGCGGGTCAAACTCTCTTCGCGTGCCGGTTCGCTCGGCGAACTGACGACGGCGATCGGCCGTGCCGGCGGCGATATCGGCGCGATCGATATCGTCACCGTCGGCAACAACTACATCATTCGCGACATCACCGTCAGCTCGGTCTCGAGTAAACATGGTGAACAGATAGTCGAAGCAGTCAAAGACGTCGACGGCGTCGAGCTCGTGCAAGTCTCCGATCCAACGTTTCTCATGCACCTCGGCGGGAAGATCGAAGTGGTGTCGAAGGTGCCTCTAAAAACTCGCGCCGATCTCTCGATGGCCTACACGCCCGGCGTCGCGCGAATCTGCGACGCCATTTACAACGATCCCGACAAAGTCTTCACGCTGACGATCAAGAAGAACACTGTCGCGGTCGTCACAGACGGAACAGCGGTGCTTGGTCTCGGCGACATTGGCCCAGCGGCGGCGATGCCGGTGATGGAAGGAAAGGCGATGCTGTTCAAAGAGTTCGCCGGAGTCGACGCCTTTCCGATCTGTTTGAACACGAAAGATCCGGACGAGATCGTGCGCACGGTGAAGGCGATCTCGACTGCTTTCGGCGGTATCAATCTCGAAGACATCTCCGCGCCGCGTTGTTTTCAGATCGAAGAGCGACTCAAAGAGGAGCTCGATATCCCGGTCTTTCACGACGATCAGCACGGCACAGCAGTCGTCGTCCTGGCAGCCTTGATCAATGCGCTGAAGTTAGTTGGCAAGCAGATGGGCGAGATCAAGGTAGTTGTAAATGGAGTCGGCGCGGCGGGCGTTGCGTGCACGAAGATCATCATGGCCGCGGGCGTGCGAAATATTATCGGCTGCGATCAGACCGGCGCGCTGTATCGCGGCCGCAAAGGAAACATGAACTGGGTGAAAGACTGGTACGCGCAAAACACGAACCCGAACGAGGAAAAGGGAACAATTCACGAGGTCATCAAGGGCGCGGACGTGTTTCTTGGTCTATCGGTGCCGGGCGTGATCGATCAGGAAGACGTGAAACGAATGGCTGAGAAACCGATCGTCTTTGCGATGGCTAATCCAACTCCTGAGATTATGCCGGAGGATGCCGCGCCGTACGTCGCGGTGATGGCGACCGGCAGATCGGATTATCCGAACCAGATCAACAACGTGCTCTGTTTCCCTGGCATCTTTCGCGGTGCGCTCGCGTGTCGCGCGGCGCGCATCAACGAAGAGATGAAACTCGCCGCCGCGGATGCGATTGCCGGCATCATCACCGACGCTGAGTTGCATCCTGAGTACATCGTTCCGTCAGTGTTCGATAAGCGAGTCGCTGAAGCAGTGGCGCATGAGGTTGAAGCAGCGGCGCATCGCACGGGCGTCGCTCGCCGCAAGACTGATTCGCCACAATAACGCACAAGAAGGAAGGGCCACAATAAGGCACAAGAAGCACAACTGGGTTCGTTTCTACAGAATCCATCATTTGTGCTCTTTGTGCCTCTTTGTGGCTAAATATGTTGTCTCAGTTCGTTGGCGATGAGTGGAACTATGCGCCGAGGCACGTCAATGGCCGCTTTGATGTGACGCGCGTGTGTGAAGTGCCCGGCAACGTATATCCCACGCACGTTCGTCTCGAAGGTCTCAGGATCGTAAACGGGAACTTCCGTGAGTTTTCCGAGTTCAGTCTTCACTCCGAGCTTCCTTAGTAGGGTTAGATCGGCGTCGCTGCCGACCAGCACGAATACAACATCATTCGCGAGTGTCAACGATTCGCCGGTTTCAGTTGTTAACCGCACGTCGGTCTCAGTAATCTCATCAACGTGTTTGTAGAGCACCACCTTCAACCGGCCGGCCTCGATCTCTGCTTCGAGCGGAGTTCGCACCCAGTGCTTCATTGCACCCGCTTTCGGATCGCGGTTCTCCCAGTCTTCGCGCCAGATTGCCATCGTGGTATGTGCGCCTTCTTCTGAAAGAAAGAGCGCAGCTTCAGCGGCGCTGTTCCCGCCGCCCACGACAAGCGCATCTTTGCGCACGTAAGGATAAGGCTCGACGAAGAGATGATGGACCTTCGGCAAATCCTCGCCTGGCACATTCAGCCGGCGAGGTATCTCCATCGCGCCAATCGCAAACAACAAACGCGTGGCCTCGTATTCAGCCACATGCGTTTTAACAACGAAACCCTCGCTGATGTTTCCGCTGACGTCAATGACTTTCTCGCCAGTGTTGATGCACAGGTCGAGATCGAGGACGAAGTGAATGTAATGTGACAGCAACTCCTCGCGCGATGGTTTTTCTCGAATGGGTTTGAGCGTGCCTTCATGCATCTCCACTTCATTCGGCGTGGAGAACATCGTGCGGCCAACTGGATATTGACGAATGGTGTTAGCGATCGTGCCTTGCTCGATAACGAGATAGCTCAGGCCTTCGCGGACCGCCGCTTCAGCAGCAGAAAGGCCCGCCGGGCCGGCGCCGATGATGATGAGATCGAACATTGTGCTTAAAAAAGAATTTCGCCGCGTGCCACGAGCACTGCGGGCCCACCAACTTTCACTTCCTCAACACTCCCAGCCTCGCCTTTAACGTCGAGATTGATCCGGCTCGGGCGGTGAATAAAATCGCCTTGTTCGATGACGAATTTATAACGGCCGTTCTCCAGCTCCAAAGTTAGCGCGCCATGATGCACAAGGTAAGCGCCCAACGCTCCGCACGCGCTGCCCGTCGCGGGATCTTCCGGAATGTTGTCGGCGGGCGCAAAGAAGCGAGCGTGCGCGCGCGACTCGCCAACCTCGATTGTCTCGCGTGTGAACGCGTGACATCCCGTTCCACCGCGGCGGGTATAGATTTCAGCAAGCAGCGCAGCGTTGACACGGCAATCGCGCAGATCGGCAAGCGAACGAATAGGAACGGCCAGACACGACAATCCAGTTGTAATCACCTGAATCGGAAGAGTCTCGTCGAGATCCTCACGCGCCAGACCCAAAGCACGCGCGACCTCTGCTTGCTCGTGCGGATCGTCGATCTCGTCGATGATCTCAAACGCGCCCTGAGTCATCACCACCTGAACCGGCTGGCCATCTTTGAATTCAATGTCGACCGGTAACACGCCGATTCCGACTTCGTGAAAGATCCGTTGCCATCCATTGCCGTCAGGCGGAATCGGAACCACGCCTTCTCGCGCGAGTGCGTTCCAGGTCCCGACAACCGGATGCCCAGCAAACGGAATCTCGCGCGCGGGCGTGAAGATGCGCAGTCGTCGCAACACTTCGTCTGAGTCAGGCTTGAGCACAAAAACAGTCTCAGACAGATTCATCTCACGCGCGATCTTGAGCATCGCTTCGTCGCTGAGCCCTTCTGCTTCTGGAAAGACGGCCAGTGGATTTCCGGCGAATGCTTTGTCGGTGAAAACGTCGAGTTGCAGGAAGCGGTAGTCGGGCATGAATCAATAGTACACAAGAAAAGCAAATTGTGTCTTATGTGCTTCTTTGTGGCAAAATCATCCTTCGGAGATTGCGCGTGATGATAACTCGTGATGACCTCAAGGGCATTCTCTTACCGGTAACGACGCCGTTTGTTCACGACGGTGCGCTTGTGCTCGATGCGTTGCGCGCGAACTTGTCGAGATGGACCACGACCGGTGTAGCTGGTTACGTCTTGCTTGGTTCTACTGGTGAACGCGTTCATCTCGACGATCGCGAATACCTTGAAGTGATCGAGACAGCGCGCGCCGCGGTGCCGGACGATCTCGCGTTCATCGCGGGAGCGGGACAGCAGAGCACGCCCGTCACGATCAACGAAATAAAGAAGGCAGCACGAGCAGGCGCGGATGCGGTGCTCGTCATCACCCCTTATTTTTATCGTTCCGCAATCACGCAGGAAACACTCGTCAATTACTACACGGCGGTGGCCGATGCCTCGCCCATTCCGGTGCTGCTTTACAGTATGCCTCCGCTCACTGGCATCAAGATCGAGCCGGAGACAGTTGCGCGTTTGAGCGAACACGCCAACATCATCGGGGTGAAGGACAGTTCGAATGATGTTGCGGGATTTCGTGAGACAGTCGATCTATGTTCTTCTGAATTCGCAGTGTTGACGGGAAATGGGACTGTGTTGCTTGACGCGTTGCGTGCCGGCGCAACTGGCGCAATTCTCGCAGTCGGATGTGCCGTGCCGGAAATCTGCGTCGAGATCTTTAGCGCGTTTAATGCTGGCGAAGAGGAGCACGCGACGTTGCTGCAAGCGAAGCTGACGCCGCTGGCGACTGCAGTTACGACGAGGTTCGGCATCGGAGGACTGAAGGCCGCACTCGACCTCGCCGGATATCACGGAGGAAGCGTACGTGCGCCGTTGCGCGCTCCAGATGAAGCTGCGCGAAGAGAGATTGCCGCACTGCTCGAAGAGGTGCAAATGATACTCCCGCAAAGGCGCAAAGACGCAAAGTAAGATCGGTTTTCTTTGCGTCTTTGCGCCTTTGCGGGAAAAACTCTCTGCACTAAGGTAGAATGGCCCGCAGGAGCCCGAAGAACCTTGAGTACCGCCGAACCCGCTTGTTATAGCACTCCCGAAGAGTCAGGTCTGCGTGTCGAAACGCTTCCTTTCGAACTCATCCCGCATCAGTCGCGTCTCTTTCTCGATTATCTAAAGGATCCGGTAGCGCTGCGAAAGTATTATCCGTCCGCAGTTCGCTTTCATCACGAGTTGCCGCAACGCATGCCTGAAGTTCTCGCCGCGTATCAAGTCGATCGAAACAAAGTCTGCGATGCACTCGCCGCGATGAATCAACGTTGGGGCGCCGGCGAAGCGACGCTCAACAACATTCAGTTACTGCGCGACGCAGACTGCATTGCGGTTGTCTCAGGTCAGCAGGCAGGATTGTTCACTGGTCCACTCTACACGATCTACAAAGCACTCTCGGCGGTGAAGCTCGCCGGTTGTCTGCGGCAACGCAACACCAAAGCGGTGCCGGTGTTTTGGATCGCCGCCGAAGATCACGACTTTGTGGAGGTTGCGAAAGCGGAACTGATCGGGCGTGACTGCCAGCTCAAGCACGTCGAAGTCTCAACAGATCTGCATCGCGAAGGCGAGCCGGTCGGACATGTCGTGTTGGACCACTCGATCAATCTCGTGGTGGATCAGCTTTTCGAGTTGCTGCCGAATTCTGAATTCGCTGCCGACATGAAAGCACTGGTGAAGAATGCCTGGCAGCCGGGTCGCGGCTACGTCGAGAGCTTTGCGACCATGATGACTTCGCTGCTCGGGAGTCACGGCTTGATCTTTCTCGATCCACTTGACGCCGAACTCAAGCGACTGGCTGCGCCTCTTTATTCGCGTGCAGCGCAAAGGGCATCTGAGATCGCCGCCGCGCTCGAACAGCGCAGCAGCGACTTGGAGCGCGACGGCTACCACGCGCAGGTGCTCGCTTCGCCAAATTCGTTTCCGCTGTTTTTGCATGACGAGCGTGGCGCGCGACACGCGATGGTGCGCGTCGCGAACGGGAAGTACAAAGCTAAAGATCTCGATGAAGAGTACACTGCCGATGAGCTTGCGACGATGGCTCAGGAGTCGCCGCAGCGATTCAGTCCGAATGTGACTCTGCGCGCAGTCGTGCAGGATTATCTGTTGCCGACAATTGCGTACTACGGCGGCGCCGCAGAGATTGCTTACTTCGCGCAGACGGCCGAGGTTTATCGCACGCTTGAGCGACCGGCGACGCCCATCCTGCCGCGTTCGAGTCTGACGATGATCGAGCGTCACACGGGTCGCATGCTCGAAAAGTATGGATTAACGCTTGCTGACTTTTTCGAAGGGCTCGAGCCGGTGATGAAGCGTGTCGTCGAGGAGTATCTCGGCGCCGATACGGCGAAGCTTTTTGCGAAGGCGGAGCAGAACGTCAATGAAGAGCTCGACCGCTTGCGCGAGGAGCTGGAAACAGTGGACCCAACGCTGGCAAGCGCGCTGGATACCGGTCGAAAGAAGATCAACTACCAGCTCGACGGGCTACGGACGCGCTTCGTGCGCACCCAGATGACTCGCGATGAGGCCGCGCACCGGCAGTTGCAGCGTGCTTTCGATCAGCTCTATCCGAACAAGGATCTTCAGGAGCGCCACATCAACGTCACCTCATTGCTGGCCCGCCACGGCACGTACGTGATCGAGTGGATCTATAACGCGATTAACCTGGGATCGGACGAGCATCAGGTGGTGTACCTCTAAAAGAAGAATGTCAAAAATTCGCGTCCTTGCAGATCACGTCGCCAATCAAATCGCCGCCGGTGAGGTTGTAGAACGTCCCGCGTCCGTCGCCAAGGAGCTGATCGAGAATTCAATCGACGCCGGTGCAACGCGTATCACGATCGAGATCGAAGCTGGTGGGCGGCGGTTGTTGAAAGTTTTAGACGACGGGGAAGGCATGGTGCGCGACGATGCGATACTGGCCTTCGAAAGACACGCAACCTCGAAGATTCGCGTGACCGAGGATCTCGCCGCCATCGGCACGCTGGGCTTTCGCGGTGAAGCGTTGGCGTCGATCGCGTCAGTTGCCAGGATTGAGCTAACCACCAGCACTGAAGACGCAAAAGCCGCGACGCGCGTCACCATCGAAGGCGGGCGAATGCGCGACGTCAAAGATGCTGCGCACCCGCGTGGGACCACCATCATCGTGCGCGATCTGTTTTTCAACATTCCCGCGCGGCGCAAGTTTTTGCGGTCGGAAGCGACCGAGACCTATCACCTCACAAATCTTGTGACGCATTACGCGTTGGCCCATCCCGAGATTGCGTTCACGTTTGTAAACAACGGCCGCGAAATGGTTCGCGCGACGCCTGCAAAGGATCTTCGCGAACGCGCTTATCAAATCTTTGGCTCTGAGTTTCTGGAAAACTTATTGGAAGTGAACGGCGGCGAGTCGCAGATCGCACGCGTCAGTGGTTACGTTTCGGCGCCACGCGATCGGCGCACGTCTCGCGATTCGCAGTTTCTATTTGTCAATCGACGGTTCGTGCGCGATCGGATGATCGGGCGCTCGTTGTCTGAGAGTTATCGAACGATTCTGCCGCATGGCGTTTATCCGGCGGCGTTATTGTTCATTGAAACGCCGTTGGAAGAGGTCGATGTCAACGTGCATCCGGCGAAGACCGAAGTGCGTTTCCGCCGGCAGGCGGCCGTTGCTGACGCTGTACGAGAGGCGGTAAGAGCAGCGCTTGCGAGTGCGAATTACGTCCAGCCACAAGAGCCGGAACCTATTTCGTTTGACGTTCCTGAACAGGTCATAACGGCGACTGCGGCCGTGAGTTCAATCGCCCCTCAGCCGAGGATCGAATTCATTCCGACACCGCCGCCATCCCCACCGCCATTCATCGAACCCTCCGGCGACGAGATCGCGCGCGACATCGACGTGATGATTCAATCTGCGCAATCTGTGAAATCTGTGACTCTGCCTCCGCTGAACTCAGCGGAGAAGTTTACGCGCGAAGTCACTCCTGAATCGCTCTCCACCAACATCCGCCCATTGGGCCAACTCGACGAGAGTTTCATCATTGCCACTGACGACGAAGGCTTGCTCTTGATCGACCAGCATGTCGCGCACGAGCGAATACTGTTTGACAAGTATCGTGCGTTGGAAGCGGAGCGGCGCAGCGAATCGCAGCAGTTGCTGGTGCCGGAGACGTTTGATCTGACGCCCGCGCAGGCGGCAGTGTTCGACGATCTCGCGCCGGAGTTGGAGAACTATGGTTTTGAATTGATGCGACTGTCTGGCCGCACCGTCGCAATCAAAGCGACGCCCGCTGAGCTGCCCGGCAGTGAAGCGCGAAACATGCTGGCTGAATTACTTGATACGGTTGACGCGGAGAAGAAGAGCACCGCGCACGAGACGCTGCGTGACGAGATTGCAGCGTCGCTCGCGTGTCACGCGGCAATCAAAGTAAACATGCCACTTGCACCGGAGAAGATGCGCTGGCTTATCGATCGCCTCTTGCAAACCTCCTCACCGACAACCTGCCCACACGGCCGGCCTGTGATTCTGCGTTTGAAAAGAAGAGACATCCTCAAAGGCTTCCACCGGATTTAGTGCGTCAGTTCAGAGTCCAGCCTTTAGGCTGCTGTTTTTCATTAAACAAGCTAAAGCTTGAACTCTGAACTGGCATACGACGAAAATATTGACGCTCGGTAACAGTTGTAATATCGTCTGCGAGTCCTCGAATCTGCAATAGCTGGTCCTCAGACCCTCTGTAAGGTGAATTCAAATGACTACTCCTGCTACTATCGCCCCAGAAAAGGCGTTTGTTTCTGAGAATGGAACTGCTCAAAGCAAACCGCAGCAATCATCCAGTCAGATCGACGCATTATTGAAAGCAAATACTACACTCGCTGTTTGGCTGATCTTTCTGGCCATCGGTGGTGGGTTGCTTGCACTCTACTACGCTCGCATTGGTTATCTGCCTGATGTCGAGTGGAAAGCAGCTCTCATTTACCTGTTTATAGGTTCACTGGTTGGTGGGGTGATCGGTTTGTTATTAACGATGTCGCTTTACCTTCCGGGAGTTATATGGTCGGAGATTATTATTTTCGAGCGGAGCCTCGACTTTGCCTACAGCGTACCCGGCCAAGAGATTTCAGGTAAAGAACCAGTCAAGGAGTTGTGCATCCGCTCGATCATTCTTTACCTGGGTTTGCCCTTTCTCTCGGTTCTCTTTCTATCGCACATCGCTTTGCTTATTGGCAAGAGGTCCTATTGGGTGATTGCTGTCTTTCTTCTAGGGCGAACCTTCTTGACGATGCGGAGACTTTTTGGACGTCTGTTGGAAAAAAAAGAAAAAGAACTAGAGGAAAAAGGGCAGGAAGTTGATAAATCAATCGCCAGCAGACAGGTATTCAAATACTCCTCTTGGTTCACTCTTTCAGTCTTGCTGAGTCAAATATCAATGTATGTCATCTATTGGCTCTCGGGGCGACCGGCACAATTGTCTCTGGTTCACAATGAGCAAGGATTGTGGAGTTGGTACTGGAAGTCCGACCAGTTGCCAGTTTTTGTTGCTTTAACTCTCATATGCACCGCCGGAGTTTGGATTTCCAACCACGTAGTAGCATTGCGCCACCGACCCTACCCACGCCAAGCGATCGTTGCCTCATTGATGGCTGCCGGACTGCTGTTATTTACTGCGGACCATTTTTCGTCCCTATCGGTGAAACTCATGAAAAGCTACGGCCTTGGGAATCAAGAAGTCACCTTGGTCCTTACTGAGCATGGGGCTGGAATCGTTGACAAGTTGGGTTTATGTAGCGCTAACTGCCCTCCGAAGACCTTGGGCGGCGTTAAAATCCTTTCCAAGGTGGGCGACCAGTATTTCTTGAAGGTGGGTGACCAGTACATCACGCTGCAAAAATCAGACGTCGACTCCATCAAGCGGTGATTAATGTCAGAAGTCTTGATCAGCGTTACAGCTCATTGAACGTCCTTAGAACGAGATCCACATCACTCAGATCCGGCAGAAATCTGTCGGGCTTGTGTTTCAGAATCTCTTCCGCTGAATAACTCCTTGCTGTTCCCACTGCAACCGCGCGGGCGCCGAAGTGACGCGCGCAGTCGATATCATTTGGCGTATCGCCGATGACGATGAAGTGCTCCGGTGGGAGATCGAGTTGTAGATACTTTCGAATGCGTTCCGCCGCGAGCGCCGGGAGGTCGCGACGGTTGTGCGACTCGTCACCAAACGCGCCCGGCAACGTGAAGAATTTGTCCAACCCGACAAGCTGCATCTTGAGTTGGGCCATCGGCTCGATGTTGCCGGTTACAAGCGCTGACTGATAGCGCTGATGCTGTGACAGCGCCTGCAAGGTCTCACGCACACCCGGCAGGACTTCAAAGAACGTTGTGCCGTTACTCGTGATCTTTCGTGCTTCCTCAGTCAAACGCGAAGTCAGCACTTGCACACGCGCGGCGATGTCGTGCTGTGTGAAGCCTTCGTTGCTCAGCGCTTCATAGACGATCTGCAAGTCAGTCATACCCGACACCTGCATGTCGGCTAGTCGTCCAGACGTGCCGAAGATCTCTTCGAGCACTGGAATCGTGTAGTCCTTGTACGCTCCGAGCCGGATCGAACGGATCAGCGTCCCATCGATGTCCCACAAAAGTATGCGCATATCACTCAACAACTGCTAACACATCACCGGCGTTCACAGTATCGCCGGGCTTCACGTTGATCGAAACAACCACTCCGGCACGCGGCGACTTCATTTCATTCTGCATCTTCATCGCTTCCACCACCACAACGCCTGTGCCTTTCTCTACCGTCGCGCCAGCTTCGAGTTGAACTCGCACGACCTTCCCTGGCATTGGCGCGAGAATCTCCGCGGCGCCGTGATGATGTCGATCTGAATTCTGTCCACTCCGCAAGCGCTTCGGATCGACAATCGTCACTTCATAACCGCGCCCGCGAATGCTTACGTCAAAAACACTCGTTGCTGCTCGTTCTCTGACGCGACAGTCGCGCACTTCCGCGCCGAGGAGAAACAAATAACTGCCCTGCTCAAGCTCACGTACTTCGAGATGGTAAATACGTCCTCCAACCTCAGCCGCGATTCGCCCGTTCTCGACTTGGATAACGAGATCCTCTTCGCGATCTCCGATCAGTGCTTTGAGCTTCACGACTTCCTCCATTTCGGGGAAGTTCGCTGCGGTTGTGCGCGCACCGCTGCGTTTCGTCCAGCCATCTTCCAGCGACTCTTTGAAATTTGCGTCGCGGTTTGTATCGCCGCGCGCTGTTGCCGGTTCAAATAACTGAGTGCGGCCGCGATTGCCGCCAGATCAACTTCGACTGTTGACGATGGCTCACTCGAAGTTCGTCGCTCGTTGAAGCGACTGATAAAACCCGTGTCGAGCTGTCCGGAAATGAATTCCTGATCTCTAACGATCTCGCGGAAGAACGGAAGCGTGGTCGTGATTCCGACCACTTCGTATTCATCCAAAGCACGTCGCAAGCGATCTATCGCTTCCTGACGCGTGCGGCCCCACGCCGCGAGCTTGGCGATCATCGAATCGTAGTGGATCGACACTTCAGAAAGACGCGTGACGCCGCTATCGATCCTGATCCCCGGGCCTGAAGGTTCGCGCAGATGTGTGATCGTGCCGGGGCTCGGGAAAAAGTTATTCGCTGGATCTTCTGCGTAGATGCGACACTCGATCGCGTGACCCTGCCAGTTGATATCTTCCTGTTTCACTGACAACCGCTCGCCAGTCGCGACGAAGAATTGTTCGCGCACGAGGTCCAAACCAGTGACGAGCTCCGTCACCGGATGCTCGACCTGAAGACGCGTATTCATCTCGAGAAAATAGAAATCGCGCGTGCTGTCGGAGAACAAAAACTCGACCGTGCCCGCGCCTGTGTAATTCACCGCACGACCGATCTTCACTGCCGCTTCACCCATGCGCCGGCGCAGGTCCGGATCGTTCATCGGCGAGGGACACTCTTCGATCACTTTTTGATGACGCCGCTGGATCGAGCATTCACGCTCGCCGAGATGGACCACGTTGTCGTGGTTGTCAGCGAAGATCTGGATCTCAATGTGTCTCGGGCGTTCGACAGCCTTTTCGAGATACAGCGAAGAATCACCAAAAGCCGCCGCAGCCTCGGTTTGAGCAGTTTCAAATGCCGAACGAAGATCCTGTGTGTCGGCGACGAGTCGCATGCCCTTGCCGCCACCACCCGCAGCCGCTTTCAACATCACTGGAAACCCGAACTGCTCCGCAGTCGCACTTGCTTCCTCAAGCGAACCTAGCGGCTCGACCGTGCCCGGAACGATTGGCACGCCGGCCTCAAGGGCAGCGCGGCGCGCACTCGTCTTAGATCCCATGATCTCCATCGCTTCCGGCGTTGGACCAATGAACGTCAAACCCGCTGATGTGACAGCACGCGCGAACTCCGCACTCTCGGCGAGAAAGCCGTAGCCCGGATGAATGGCGTCAGCTTTCGTTGCGACAGCCGCGGCGACGATGGCGTCGATCCTGAGATAACTCTCGCGCGACGCGGCTGGTCCAACGCAAACAGCTTCATCAGCCATGCGCACGTGCAGACTCTTAGCGTCGGCCTCGGAGTAGATCGCGACAGCCTTTATGCCCAACTCGCGGCAAGTGCGAATAATGCGAATGGCGATCTCGCCACGGTTGGCGATCAGAACCTTACGAAACATTTGTTTGTACTTTGAGCTTGGTGCTTTGTTCTTTGTACGCGATCAAGTACAAAGAACCAAGTACAAAGCACCAAGCTCACACTACAACCGAATTTGCCGGGCGCCGTGGATCGTAACGAACGATGATCTGTTTGCCAGGAACGTAGTCGCTCGCGCGTTGCTGTTGCAGATCGCTTAATGCCTGGGAGGATTCGTATTGAACTCCGGCGAGCATGTAAGTGTAGGTCACCTGGGTGATGCGGCCTTCATTGTCCGAAACGGCATCGATGATTCGACCGTCGGCCATGCGGCCGGTTTTTAAGAGACGCGCAATGCGTGAGGCTTCATCTTCAGTCTTCTTGCGGAAGCGGTCGAGGAACGACATTGAAGTCGCTTACGGTTGCAGTGCGCCTGCCGACACGGAGCGTCCGACCTCGCCTTTAGCGACGTCGGAGAGTTTCATGATCATGCCGTCGCGCACAATCCAGTCGTCGTCATTGCCCAAGATCTTGTCTTCTCCGGGCAGTCGCACCACGTAGTTCGTAAACGACAACCCTCCGGGCGGCGTATCGTCGGTAGCAGTTGATAGCGAGGCGTTACGAATGACTGCGCCACGCAGCCTCGGTGATTTTTCGGTTGCGACAGCGGCGACGTCGGCGCTGCGCGGTTGGTATGCGTTTGCGTCAAGATTCGCGAGCGCGGCGGTGAGCGTGCCGTCTGGATCAGCGATGCGCTCCTGCAAATCTTTAATGTCGGCTGGATAAGTTTTGTACTTGATTCTGTATTCGGTCAACGCCCGCTCGATGGCGTAGCCTTGTGCACGGATCGCAGCTTCTTTAGCAAGCCGCCGATGTTGCAAACGGGCGGGCACCGTCACGCCAATCAGCATCGCGATCACGAAAACCACAATCGAAGATGCGAGCAAACCTCTGCGCGCATACTTCAACCCGCAAAATCGATCGGGCTGATGTTTTATGGACTGGTATAACTTTCTACCGAACCAGAATGTAACCAGAAAAACAGGAATGGAAACCCACTTCAGGCGCCAGGCAGCAGTTTCGCCCGCGGCAACCCAGGTCCAGAATCCGAATGATCCGGACTTGAGCTGAAAGAAAGCGATGATGGTTTGGACCAGAAAAAAGAGGGTGACCAACGAGCCGCCGGTTGCCAGGGCTAAAGAGCGGCCGTAGGAAGGAAGTTCGTGGTCGGGTTTAGGGAGCGGCTCACCAACCGCACGGGCCCCACACTGTCTACAACCACTGCTCAGTGCGCCGTGGAACCGGAAGCCGCAGCACGGACAAATAGTCAAGCGTTCAACCTCGGATCAATATAGGCCAAATAGGTCCTATAGACCTATGAAATCGCCACTTCAGCTCGATTCTGCCGATCATACGAAGCCTCAGCGTCTACGTTCGCAGTTTTCGCTTCAGGTTTCGTCAGCTCGCGCCACGTGTGATACATGCGATGGGCAAAGGTCCAATACGAACCAACCGCAAGCACCCACAAAACCGCCGGCATCCGATTGGCAAAGAAATTAGTCGAACCAGGATGAGTACTGAGCGCCCCGATTATAAAGAGTACTACCCGTTCTGGGCGCCGCAGAAAACCAACATCACACTTGGGAATTAAGCTCTCGGCCCGGGCGCTCGCGTAGCTTACCATAACCGAGCCCATTAAACCGGCGCCCGCAAGAAAAACGTTAAGAGTTGAGTGAAACTCCGTGGCGCGGGCGTAAAAGACCATCAGGCCCACGAAGACCACCATGTCTGACAGGCGGTCCAGCGAAGAGTCTAAAAAACCGCCAAAACGGGTAACTCGGCCCGATAAACGGGCCACCTGCCCGTCAAGCATGTCAAAAAGATTGGCGACAACGAGGGCGATACCGGCGGAAAAGAACCGGCCCATCCCAAAAAGAAGACCGCAACCGACGTTCAACGAGACGCCGATGACAGTCAAGATATTCGGGTTGATGTGACCGATGGCCAGCCAGCGGACTATGGCATCAATGATCCGCTGTGCGGCGCGTCCGATGCTTGCGCCAAACATGTGTCAGGTTCGATTCTCCTCGGTCCACAGATTACGCAGATTATCTATGTAATCTGTGGATGAAGTATGTCGTTTACTGGGCGGCCAGATCGTCATGCAGCGTACGTAACTGCCTGATCTCGAAATTGCGCGCACCCGCCGGTGTCCGCACGAGAACCTCGTCGCCTTCCTGCTTGCCCATTAAACTTCGGCCGACAGGCGACGTAGTCGAGATCAATCCCTGTGCCGGATCGCTCTCTTCCGGAGTCACCAAACGATAAGTGACTTCCTCGTCCTTCTCGCTGTCGTACAAAACCAGTGTTGAACCGTAAGACGCTTTATCGCGCGGCACCTTGTTTGGATCGATCGAGGCAATCTCACTAATCCTTTGCCGCAGCTCAACGATGCGCGCCTTGACCACGTTCTGCCGGTCGAGCGCCGCGCGATACTCAGAGTTCTCACGCAGGTCGCCGAATTCCAGCGCGCGCTTGATCTCTTTTGGTAAATGAATACGCAGTTCGGTCTCCAGCTCGTCGAGTTCTCCCTGGAGTTTTTCTTTAATTAACTGTGACACCTGTCTGTCCTTCCGCAAATTACTGCGGCTTATGATAACTGGCCTCGTCCGGAGCACCAAAAGAAATGCCTGTGTCGCGCGCTGTTCGCACCAACTGTCCGTTTGGCGGCACGGTCTTAATATTCTTAATTGCCTCAGTCAGCGGAACAGTCACCACATCACCAGCCTGTAAAGCAACCATCACTCCGCTTTCACCATTTGCCAAAGCTCGAACCGCACACGATCCATAATTGGTGGCGAGCATTCGGTCAAACGCATTGGGCCGTCCGCCACGCTGCAAATGTCCGAGCACGACGCAACGAGTCTCTCGACCCGTCAATTTTTCCAAATCCTGTTGCAAGTGCTGGCCAATGCCGCCGAGACGAGGTGCACGAAGTCCATCACCCTTGTCTTGATAAATCAACTCGTGTCCGATTTCCAGCGCGCCTTCGGCGACGACGATGATACTAAAATTTGATCCACTAGTGTCGCGCGCGCGAATCTTGTCAGCAACGACCGCGAGCGAGAACGGAATCTCCGGAATCAGGATCACGTCAGCGCCACCCGCAATACCTGAATGCAGCGCGATCCAACCGGCATGGCGGCCCATCACTTCGAGGATCATCACGCGATCGTGCGACTCGGCAGTCGTGTGCAACCGGTCCAATGCTTCGGTGGCGATATCTAACGCGGTGACAAAGCCGAAGGTCAACTCCGTGCACGCGAGATCGTTGTCGATCGTTTTCGGCACACCGCAAACCGGAATGCCACGTTTGTGAAACTCCGCGGCAGTTGTGAGCGTGCCTTCACCGCCAAGGACCACCAGCGCATCGATGCCGACGATCTTCATGTTCGAGATTGCTTCCTGATAGACGGTCTCTTCGTCGACAGGTTCGCCGTCAAGGGTGCGTTGCGCAAACTGTCCGCGATTGCGTGTTCCTAAAATCGTTCCGCCGCGTGGCAGCAGTCCCCGCACGTCACCCGGCGAAAGCAGTCGCGTTCGCGTCGCGCCGAGCAGACCCTCGAAACCGTCTTCAATTCCGATGACGCGCATGCCGTGTTCGCAAGTCGCAGTTTTGACGACCGCGCGAATCACGGCATTAAGGCCCGGCGCGTCGCCGCCGCCAGTCAGAATTCCAATCGTGCCGAACATGGGACCAAGTCTAACATTGTCGAATTGGCAGTTGGCAATCTCCGTTGACTGGCGTAGCATACCAGCAAAATGGACATCGATGACGACGCAAAAGAGATAGTTCGCGAGATCGGCTCTGCGATTAACGAGTCGGTCGAGAATTCGACGAAGGTTGCCGAAGCCATTGAACGTCTGCGCGAGGCGGGATACGAGATGGAATTGACGCTCCGGCTCGAGATTGGTTTACGGCCTCACGCCGGAGACGACGAGACTTCCACGGACGGCGCAAGCCTCGAACTCACCGAAGAAGATCTACAGATCCTCCAAAGAATGAAGATCAGGATCGACCCTGAAAAAGATATTTAGCCGCAGATTTTCGCAGATGAACGCGGATTCTTGATCCGCGTTCATCTGCGAAAATCTGCGGCTAAAACGATCTTATTCGGGGACCTCGTCACTTCCCGTGAGCGTCTGTTGGCGAAGCGCAGCCGCGCCAAGCAAGCCGCCCATGCCCATCGACTCCACCGCGCTGCTCGGCACCAGCATCAACGCGCCTTTCTCCTTCAAGCCTTCATACAACATGTTCATCGCACGCAGGTGCAACGCCGTCGGATTGTCGCGATAAGACTTAGCCGCGGTCTCAAACGAATGCGCAATCTCAACCTCCGCCTGGCCCAGGATGATTCGCGCCTGTTTCTCTCTCGCAGCCTGAGCTTCACGCGACATCGCATCCTGCAATGCTGCAGGAATGATCACGTCGCGCATCTCGACCGATTGCACCGTCACACCCCACGGGTTCGAACGCTCGTCGATCAGTTGCTGCAACTCCTCTTCGATACGCTCGCGACCGCGTAATAGATCCGTCAACGACGTTCTGCCGATGATGTCGCGAAGCGCGGTTTGCGCCGCCCAGCTCACTGCTTGTGGATAGTTCTGCACTTCGAGCGCTGCCTTTTCAGGATCGTAGACCATCCAGAAGAGCACCGCGTCGACGTTTACCGGCACCGTGTCAGACGTCAGCGTTTCTTCCGCGGCGAAGCTCGTTGTGATTACTCGCTGGTCCACCCACGACGAAACAGTATCCACAAACGGCACGATCCAGAAGAGACCCGGACCACGCAAACCGACGTATTTCCCCAGTCGTAGCACAACCGCACGTTCCCACTGCCGCGCGATCTTCGGCGCCTGCGCCAGCAGCAATCCCAGAAAAAGCCCCACAATAACCGCTGCGGGATTGAACATAAACCAACTGAGCCAGCCGCCAAGAAGCAGGGGCGTGAGCAAAGCGACCGCAGAGATCACGTTCATTCGCGGCGTATTGGTAGCGGGTAAGTTACTCCTCGTTTGAGTCAAACCCATTTGGCTAGACATTCTTAGTCTCCTTCTTGCGCCGGCTTTGAAGTTGATCGAGCAAATCATCGATCGAAAAACCCGTGGCTGCCGCTTCTTCCACGAAGCGGTCAACCAGTTCCTTCAGGTGCTTTTCGTGTTCTCCACGATGATTTGTCGCGAGATGGCGGGCGCTGACAAACGTTCCCACGCCTCTTCGTGTTTCGAGGATCCCGGAGCGCTCCAACTCAGCGTAAACCTTGGCCACTGTGTTGGCGTTTATGCGCAGCTCTACTGCCAACTGTCGTACCGTTGGCAGTTGTTCCCCGACCTGTAGCCGTCCCGTTGCAATCGCGAAGCGAATGGCGCGTGTCAACTGCGCGTAGAGCGGCATCGGGTGCGAAGGGCTCAATGAGAACATCTGACTCATCTCGAAGTTGTACTACGATGGTAGTACAAGTAAGGTTTCAGAGAATTTTAGCCGCGGATTTTCGCGGATGAGCGCGGATCAGATATCTGATTCAGAGTGCTGATCCGCGTCATCCGCGTTAATCCGCGGCTGATTTTGCTTAATTAATTGGCTGTGGTATCTTATCCGGCTTTTAATCCTGCCAGTTTGTTCGCCTTTATAGGTCGAAGAGGAGTTTGAAGACAGTATGTCTACGCCCAATGGAAATGTAAGCGCCGACGGTCATCACGTTGGCAAAGTCGTCCAGATCATTGGCCCCGTGCTCGACGTTGAATTTCATGGTGGCTATCTGCCTCCGATCTATCAGGCGTTGCGAGTCGTCTCGGAGGGCTTCGATGTGCCGGTTCCCATCGACGTAATTGCGGAAGTGCAGCAACACCTGGGCGAGGGCCGCGTGCGCACCGTTTCAATGCTGCCGACCGACGGCATGGTGCGCGGCATGAAAGCCATCGATACCGGCGGCCCAATCACGATGCCTGTTGGTGAGGGAACGCTCGGTCGCGTGCTGAACGTCATCGGCGAGCCGGTCGACACACTCGGACCGGTGAAGCACGACAAACGCTATCCGATCCATCGTCACGCTCCGAGTTTTGAAGAGCAGTCGACCGAGTTGCAGATGTTTGAAACGGGCATCAAGGTCATCGATCTGATTCAGCCGTTTTTGCGCGGCGGCAAGATCGGGTTGTTCGGCGGCGCGGGCGTCGGCAAGACGGTTATCGTTATGGAGTTGATCAACAACATCGCCAAAGCGCGTTCGGGCTTTTCGGTTTTTGCGGGCGTGGGTGAGCGCACGCGCGAGGGAAACGACCTGCTGCGCGAAATGGTCGAGTCGCAGGTTATCCAGTTTGGCGAAGAATTTAATAAGAATTTCCACGACACCGGCGTGTTCGATCTTACCAAGGTCAACATGAACACTATTGGTCAGTCGAAGGTGGCTTTGATCTACGGGCAGATGACTGAGCCGCCAGGCGCGCGTCTGCGCGTTGCGCTTTCCGGTCTCACTGTCGCCGAGTACTTTCGCGATCAAGGACTCGACGTGCTGTTGTTTATCGACAACATCTTCCGCTTCACGCAGGCAGGTTCAGAGGTGTCGGCGTTGCTCGGCCGCATGCCGTCGGCGGTGGGTTATCAACCAAACCTCGCGACGGAAATGGGCGAGATGCAGGAGCGCATCACTTCGACGAAGACTGGTTCGGTCACTTCGATCCAGGCGGTTTACGTGCCCGCTGACGACTACACCGATCCCGCGCCGGCGACGACGTTCGCGCACCTCGATGCGGTTACGGCACTCTCTCGGCAGATCGTGGAGTTGGGAATTTATCCGGCCGTCGATCCGCTGTCGTCATCGTCGCGCATTCTGGATCCGCGCATCATCGGACGCGAGCACTACGATACTGCTCAGGACGTGAAGCGCGTGTTGCAGCGTTACAAAGATCTGCAGGACATCATCGCGATTCTCGGTCTTGACGAGCTTTCCGATGAAGACAAGTTGATCGTGTCGCGCGCGCGAAAGATTCAGAGGTTCTTCTCGCAACCGTTCTTTGTCGCCGCGCAGTTCACCGGACTCGAAGGCAAGTACGTCAAACTCGAAGACACCGTGCGCGGTTTCCGCGAGCTGGTTGACGGCAAGCACGACGATCTGCCGGAGCAGGCGTTCTACATGGTCGGCACGATCGAAGAGGCGATCGAAAAAGCGAAGACGATTGGTCAGTAAAGGACTATGGACAAGATTCAACTCGAAGTAGTCACACCTGAGCGACGCGTTCTCGCAGAATCGGTTGATATGGTTACTGTGCCGGGGCTGGGTGGTGAGTTAGGCATACTGCCGGGCCACACGCCGCTGATCTCGCAGCTACAAACTGGAGTGTTGACGTACCTGCAGGAAGGGAAGAGTTCTCCGTTGCACGTGTCAGGTGGATTTGTTGAAGTGCGAGACGATCATGTGTCCGTGTTGGCTGAAGTGGCTGAGCGACCGGAAGAGATCGATGCGGCGCGTGCGAGGCTCTCGCGCGAACGGCTCGAGAAACAATTGAACGCCTGGAGCGGGACTGAAGAAGACTTCGAAATCGCCCGAGCGAAGCTCGAACGCTCGGTTGTCCGCCTCCAACTCGCCTCGCCACGAGGCTGAAAAATCGCTATTTGGCTTTAATCGCGGCGCGCATCTCGCGCACAGCTTCCGCTAATCCGACGAAAATCGCGCGGGCCACGATGTTGTGGCCGATGTTGAATTCGCTAACCTGCTCGATCGCCGCAACCGCGCCGACGTTTCGATACGTCAATCCATGTCCCGCCGCAACATTCAACCCGTACCGGCTCGCGAGTTCGGCGGCTTCTCGTAATCTCCTCAGCTCCCGTTGCGCGCGCTCGGCGCCTTCACCGTGAATGCCACGCGCTCCGAGCGTCGCTTCGCAATAAGCCGCAGTGCATAACTCCACCTGTTGCGCGCCAACGTCGCGTGCTACTTCTATCTGATCGGCATCGGGATCGATAAATAAACTCGCGAGAATCTTGCTTTCAATCAGAGCGGAGACTGTCGCCCGCACGACCGCGGCGTTTGCTTTCACGTCCAGACCGCCTTCAGTCGTGATCTCATGAGGTCTCTCTGCGACGAGCGTGACTGCGTCGGGTGTCGTTTCGAGAGCTATCTGCAACATCTCTTCAGTCGCAGCCATCTCGAGGTTCAGATAGGTAGTGACGGAATCGCGCAGCAGGCGGATGTCGAGGTCCTGTATGTGACGGCGGTCGCCGCGCAAGTGCACGGTGATACCGTCGGCACCGGCTTGCTCACACGCCATCGCCGCGGCGACGACGCTCGGCTCCGGCGCGCGCCGTGCCTGACGCACGGTGGCGACGTGATCGATGTTGATATTGAGACGTGCAAACATTTGTTTTGTGGTTCTTGTGCCTTTTTGTGGCTAAAAACTATCACTGTGGCGCTGCGCGCGCCAGTTCTCGCACGGCGCGAATCGCGCTGTCGTAAACACCACGGCTGGCTTGCTGTCGAATCAAACCCACCTCGCTTAGCATCTTGAAGCTGTCGCTCAACACACTGACCTTGCTTCCCTCGTTGTGGTCCCATCGCACAGGCACTTCCTTCAACCTCAGTCCTGCCCGAAAAGCCAGATACAACAATTCCACGTCAAAGCCAAAGCGATCGACAGTAGCTGCTTCAACCAGCGGCCGGCACACACTCATGCGAAATGCCTTGAAGCCACACTGCGTATCCCAAAACGGCAATCCAGTCGCCAAACGAACGACGAGATTGAAAATACGCCCGCCCTGTTCCCGGCGCCACGGTTGATGCACACCGATCAGCTCGCGATCCAAAGCACGCGAGCCAAACGTCACGTCATAATTCCCGCTGACGATCGGTTCGATCAGTTTTGGCGCCTCGCTTATCGGCGTCGATAAATCGGCATCCGAAAAGAGTGTAACGTCGCCGCGCGCTGCCAGCAGTCCCAGCCTGACTGCTCTTCCTTTGCCGAGATTCGATTTGTAACTTATGACTGACGTTCTTAAGTTGCCGGCGTCGAGAAACACCTGCCGCGCAAGATCAGCGGTCTGATCAGACGAGCCGTCATCGACGACGATCACTTCCGCTTGCGGCGAGTTCCGGATCAAATAATCGACAACGGCCCGCAACGTATTTTCCAGGCGGACCGCTTCATTGTAAGCGGGTATGACGACGGAGAGAGATGCGGACATCCGAGCCTCAATCGCAATATATCAAATGAGCCGCAGATTTTCGCGGATGAACGCGGATTCTGATCCGCGTTCATCCGCGAAAATCTGCGGCTCATATGCTATATTTCAGCAATGGAAGTCGTCCGCGAACTACACAAGTCCCCATCTCATTACCACGGTGGTTGGATAAATAAGTTCACCATCAGCGCCGCGCTCGTCATCGTGGCGGCAGCCATTTTCGGGGGCACTGTCGGCAGCGGACGACGGCTTCGCAGTTTCGCTTCGGCCGATGCAAAGAACTCTTATCGCGTAGCTGATGAGATCGAAAAGGACTACAACGAAGCAGTCTCGACGATCACGGGCAATTATTCCGGCGACATCGACTACGAAAAAGCGACTCAGGCAGCCATTCAGGGCATGCTCTCCACGCTCGATCCCCATTCCGCTTACTTTCCCTACAACGAGTTCAAGAAGCTCAAAGAGGATCAGGATTCGCGTTTTTATGGCATTGGCGTAACCATCGTCCAGCATCGCGATGGCGTCTACGTTCAGTCAGCCGTCGAGGGCACGCCGGCCGCGAAACACGGTTTGAAATACGGCGATCGCATTCTTGAAGTTGACGGCAAAGACGCGCGCGACTGGACCAGCGAGCAAGTTTCAAAGAACGTGCGCGGCGGGTTGGGCGAACCGGTAACACTCAAAATCGAGCGCGCAGGGTCGGAAGCGCCTTTGTACTTCACGATCGTACGTGATTCCGTTCCACTGCCGACGATTCGCAATGCCTACATAATCCGGCCCGGCACCGGCTACATCGGACTGACCGGCGGGTTTCAGCGCTCGAGTGACGACGAGTTGGCGAAGGCGATGAAGCGGTTGGAAGAGCAGGGAATGCGGCAGCTAGTTTTGGATCTGCGCGGCAATCCCGGCGGACTTCTGGACCAGGCGATCGACGTAGCGAGCGAGTTTCTGCCTCGCGGTCAAGTCGTCGTTTCTGTAAAAGGACGCACTGAGTACAGCGAGCCGATCGTCTACAAGTCAACGGGATCTGATCCCTCAACGCTTCCTTTGGTTGTGCTCATCAATCGAAACAGTGCTTCGGCGTCGGAGATTGTTGCCGGCGCGATTCAGGATCACGGTCGCGGACTGATCGTCGGTGAGACCAGCTTTGGCAAAGGTCTCGTGCAGCGAATATTCCAGTTGCCTTTCAATACCGGATTGACACTCACGACCGCGCGTTACTACACACCTTACGGTCGTTCGTTACAGCGAGATTATTCGAGCGGTTCGCTTTACGATTACTACACGCGGCACGATTCGACGGAAACTCCGCCCGCGGCGAACAATGCGCCGCGCAATATCGAGTCGCCACTCGCACTGGCTTCTCCCACTCCACATCCACACACTGGACCGGCAGTGCAGACTGCCGTCGGTCGAGTGTTCTACGGTGGCGGCGGCATCACTCCGGACATCGAAGTGAAGGAACCGGCCAACACACCCGTGCGATTGCGGATTGCGGAAGCGGCGTTTCACTTTACGCGACAACTGGCGGCTGGTGTTGTTTCCGGTTTGGAGTCGTATCGCGTCGACAAGGTGCAATACGGGAAGAACGCCAAACCCACAGACTATCCGATTTCGGATCGGGCAGTTGAAGCGTTTAAGAATTTCGTGCGCAGCCAGCCGGACTTTCACATACAACCGGCGCAGCTCGATGAGGAGTCGGAGTTTGTGAAGCTGCGCTTGCGGCAGGAGATCGTGACGGCGGCGTTTTCAAATGATGCCGGCGCGCGCGTGTTGCTCGAGAGCGACGTGCAGGTGCTGCGCGCGCTCGACGCGTTGCCGGATGCGAAGCGCCTCGCCGACAGCGCTCGCGGTACCGTCTGGCGCGGCTAATAAACAAACCATCCACAGATTACGCAGATTCTCCCTGTCAATATAGGTAATCTGCGTAATCTGCGGATGGTTTTAGTTGCATTCAACGCGCCACTTATTTATATTCCGCAATTCAACCTAGCCTTTTCTGACAGCAGTCGTTTTTCCCACGCAGTTTAGGAAGACAATTAGTTTTGAAAGGATACTTTCGCATGAAAGACCGGTCGCGCTCCGTTTACGATCTTGGCCTGCTGATTGTGATCGTCTGTGCTGTGGCTCTCGCCAGCATCACTGTTTACTCCCAAAACCAAACTCCGTCTCAAACGCCAGCCGCCGCTCCCGCGCAAGGTGCAAGACCGAGTCCCAGTCCCAGCCCGACTCCAACTCCAATCAACTGGTCAACCGATCCGATGCTCAAGCGTTTCGTGTTTCGCAGTATTGGACCGGCAAGCATGGGCGGTCGTATCGACGACATCACCGCCGTGGAACAGAATCCCTACATCATCTACGTGGGCTTTGCGACCAACGGCGTGTGGAAGTCGACCAACAACGGCACGACCTTTCAACCGATCTTCGACACCTACGGCACTCATTCCATCGGCGACATCGCCATCGCGCCTTCTGATCCAAACATCGTTTGGGTCGGCACCGGCGAAGCAAATAATCGCCAGAGCTCGAGCTTCGGCGACGGCATTTACAAATCAGTCGATGCCGGCAAGACGTTCACAAGGATGGGTCTGGAGGATTCACAGACAATCGCGCGCATCGTGATCGATCCAAGGGATCCGAATATCGTCTATGTGGCGGTGCTGGGCCATCTCTTTGGACCAAACAAAGAACGCGGTATTTACAAAACTACTGACGGCGGCAAGACCTGGAATAACGTGAAGTTCATCGACGAAGACACCGGCTTCACCGACCTCGCGATGGACGCGTCAGACAGCAAGATCCTTTACGCGGCTTCATACCAGCGCCGCCGCACCAGTTTTGGTTTCAATGGCGGTGGTCCAGGCAGCGGAATCTGGAAGACGATCGACGCGGGTAAAACCTGGAAGAAACTCGAAGGCGGCGGTTTGCCGGAAGGATTGCTCGGCCGCATCGGAATCGACGTCTCGCGTTCGAATCCGAACACCCTCTATGCACAGATGGAAGTGGGCGCGAGCGTCGGCACAGGCGGCGAAGAGCCGACGTTTGGTGGACCGGCGCCGAGCCCGAGTCCTTCGCCGTCAGCCTCGCCCACGCCAAGTCCGGCTGCTTCGCCAACGCCGACGCCTCTGGATCCGAAGAAACCAGGTGTGTGGCGTTCGGATGATAAAGGTCGAACGTGGCGCATCGTCAGTAACGAAAACAACCGGCCGATGTACTACAGTCAGATTCGAGTCGATCCGAAGAATCCGGAGACTGTTTACGTCGGCGGATTGAACTTCAGCAAATCGACCGACGGCGGCAAGACCTTCAAGTCGCTGCAACAAGGTATCGCACATAGCGACAACCATGCGATCTGGATCAATCCCAATAACAGCGATCAGTTGATGGTAGGAAACGATGGCGGATTGAACGTCAGCTACGATCAGGGCGCGACGTGGGAGTTCGTCAACACGATTCCGGCCGCGCAGTTTTATGCGGTCGCAGCCGATATGCGTAAGCCGTACTACGTCTACGGCGGTTTGCAGGACAACGGGTCGTGGGGTGGTCCAAGTCAAACCCGAAACCAGCAAATCGGAATCACGAATGCCGATTGGTATCGCGTCGGCGGTGGTGATGGTTTCTACGCGCAGGTCGATCCGACCGATTACAACATCGTCTACGCCGAGTCACAGGGCGGCGCGATGCAACGTCTGGATCTGCGCACCGGAAGGAGCGTCAGTATTCGACCGCGCGGCGTGCCACAGAGACGAGGTGGTCCGGGCGGTGCGCCGGGTGGACGCCAAGCGGGCGCGACGCCGGCAGCGAGCCCTTCGCCTTCCGCCTCACCGACTCCCGACACGGCAGCGCAACTTGCAGCGTTTGCGGCCGCGCAGGGATTCGGTGGTTTTGGCGGCGGCGCAAACTTGCAGTCGAATGTCGTTCCAACACCGCCTGCGACGGAGGTCTATCGTTTCTACTGGAGCACTCCGATTCACATGTCGCCGCACAATCCACGAGTGTTGTACGTCGGCGGAAACCGGCTCTTCAGATCGCTGGATCGCGGCGATACCTGGACCGCGTCACCCGATCTCACAAAACAGATCGATCGCAACACGCTGCCGATCATGGGAGTGCCAGGGAAAGATCCGATGGCCTCCAAGCATGACGGTTACACCGGTTATGGTTACATCGTGACTGTCGCTGAGTCGCCGAAGGTGCCTGGAATACTTTGGGTGGGCACTGACGATGGCAACGTGCAGGTCAGTCGTGATGGCGGTGCGACCTGGACCAACGTCGCGAAGAACGTCCCCGGAATCGGCGACACGTATCACATCTCGCGTGTCGAGCCGTCGCACTACGATCCGGGAACTTGTTATCTAGCGGTTGACGGTCACCGCCTCGACGATCTGAAGCCTTATCTCTTCGTGACGAAAGATTACGGCGCGACGTGGACCTCAATCGTCAACAATCTGCCGAAGTCGGGCACGGTCAATGTGATCCGTGAGGATGCTAAGAACAAAGATCTGCTTTACGCCGGCACTGAGTATGGACTTTATATCTCGCTAAACGGCGGAGCGGAATGGAAACCGTTCATGTCGGGCATGCCGATCATACGAGTCGACGACATCGTGGTCCATCCGCGCGACAACGATCTGATTGTCGGAACGCACGGTCGCGGCATTTACATTCTCGACGACATCGGCGCGTTGCAGCAGTTGTCGCAGAAAGTGCTCGACTCTGATGCGCACTTGTTCGACGTCAGACCGGGAACGATCTGGCTCAACGATACGCGACTTGGTCGTTACTTGGGCGGCTCGAAACTTTTCCGTGGGACGAATCCCGCGCCAGGCACTGCGATCACTTATTACCTGAAGTCGCCGGCCTCGGGAGATGTGAAACTCACGATTGCGGATTACACGGGTAAGGTCGTTCGCAATCTGGTGGGAACGAATGAAGCCGGACTGAATAGGGTTCAATGGAATCTGCGTAGCGATCCTCCGCCACGTCCGACTGGTGGCGGTGGCTTTGGTGGAGGTGGTGGTGGCGGTGGCGGCGGTGGTGGTGGCGGTTTCGGCGGTTTCCTGAATCAAGGCCTGCCGCTCGAAGCCGGCACTTACAACCTCAAGCTAATGGTCGGCGGTAAGGAGTACACGACCAAGATCGTTCTCGAAAACGATCCAGGCCTTTAAGAAAGCCGCGGATTACACGGATGGACGCGGATCAAAAAAGAAAGGTTTGATCCGCGTCTATCCGTGTAAATGCGCGGCTAAATAACTCTCGCAATCACGCACTTCAGGTAATACGTCTCGGGCATGCCGAGCAGCACCGGGTGATCGCTCGCCTGCATACGTTTCTCGACGATCTGCACGCGCCGATGTGCATCGTTCGCTGCCTGGGCCACGATTTCGATGAACAGTTCCTCAGACACGTGATACGAACACGTGCACGTCACTAACACGCCGCCGGAGTTCAACAACTTCAACGCGCGCAGATTGATCTCCTTGTAACCTCGAATCGCCGGCTTCAGGCTCGCGCGGTTCTTCGCAAACGCGGGCGGATCGAGCACGATCACGTCGAAACGTTCACCTGCCGCTTCCATCTCACGCAACGCATCAAAGACGTTCGCCTCACGAAACTCGACGTTGCTCAAAGCATTGAGCTCTGCGTTTCGGCGTGCAGCAGCGACGGCTTCGGCGGAAATGTCGATGCCGATCACGTTATCGCAAACGGAGGCGAGGTGCAGTGCAAAGGCGCCGTTGAAAGTGAAGCAATCCAGCGCGCGCAGCGCGTTTGTGGTTTGTGCTGCGGCGCGGGCGGCGAGCCGGTTCTCGCGTTGGTCCAGAAACGATCCGGTTTTCTGTCCGCTTAGAGGCGCGACGTAGAAGCGCAGTCCGTGCTGGAGAATCTCAAACTCAGTTGGAGCGTCGCCGTAGAGCGTCGTCGCGAGCAGCGGCAGTCCTTCGAGTTGGCGCACACGCGCATCGTTTCGTTCAATCACCGCGCGCGGGTTGAATTCTTCGATCAGTATCTCGGTGATTAACGACTTCACTGCGTCCATGCCCTGCGACAACGTTTGCAGCACGAGCACGTCGCCATAACGATCGACGATGAGCGAAGGAAGCAGGTCGCCCTCGGAGTAGACGAGACGATAGGCATTGGTTTCCGGTGGAATATTTCGCCTGGCGGCGGCTTCTTTGATTCTTCGTCGCCACCACTCGCGATCGATCTCCTCGTTCCTTTGCGTCAGAAAACGCAGTGCGATTTGTGAAGCGTCACTAAACAGCGCCTGGCCGAGGAAGTTTCCGCCTTCATCTTTGACAGTGACTACCGAGCCGCCATCCGCCGCGGCCTCGATGATGTCGCTGCGGTAAATCCACAGATGCCCCTGCCTGACGCGATCCGCGCCACGTTTATTTACTCGCACTACATTCATCCGCGATACTCTGCCACGAAAAGGCACAAAAAGCACAAATACGGTATCCTAGGCAGCGAGCATGGCAACGAAAACAGAGCTTCCGGTCGAGTTCAATCCCTACAACACGCGCGAGATAGATTACGAACATGATTTAGGCGCGCCGGGTGAGTTTCCCTACAGCCGCGGCATCTACAAGAACATGTATCGCGGGCGCCTCTGGACCATGCGCCAGTACGCCGGCTACGCTACCGCCGAAGAATCAAACGCGCGTTACAAATATTTGCTGTCTCAAGGCACGACCGGCCTTTCCGTCGCTTTCGATCTGCCCACACAGATCGGCCTCGACTCTGACGATCCGCTCGCACTCGGCGAGGTTGGTAAAGTCGGCGTCGCAATCGATTCGCTCGAAGACGTGGAGCGACTCTTCGCTGACATTCCGCTCGACGAAGTCTCGACTTCCATGACCATCAACGCAACGGCGGCGATACTGTTGTCGCTGTATCTGGCGGTCGCGCGCAAACAAAACGTGCCTTTCGACAAAGTCAGAGGCACACTGCAAAACGATATCCTGAAGGAGTACATCGCGCGCGGCACTTACATTTATCCGCCGGCTCCGTCGCTGCGACTCGTCACCGACATCTTTGCTTACTGCGCGCGCGAAGTGCCGAACTGGAATACCATCTCGATCAGCGGTTATCACATTCGTGAAGCCGGCTCGACTGCCGTGCAGGAAGTTGCGTTCACGCTCGCCGACGGAATCACCTACGTCGAAGCGGCGCTCAAAGCAGGTCTCGAGATCGACGACTTTGCGCCGCGCATCTCGTTCTTCTTCAACGCGCACAACAATCTGCTCGAAGAGATAGCGAAGTTTCGCGCGGCGCGGCGACTGTGGGCGCGTATCATGCGTGAGCGTTTCAAGGCGCGCGATCCGCGTTCGATGATGCTGCGGTTTCACACACAGACCGCCGGCTCATCGCTCACGGCGCAACAGCCCGAAGTCAACGTTGTGCGCACAGCAATTCAGGCGCTGGCAGCGGTTCTCGGTGGAACGCAGTCGCTGCACACGAATTCAATGGATGAGGCGCTGGCGTTGCCGACGGAGGCTGCGGCGCGAGTTGCCTTGCGGACGCAGCAAGTGATTGCCTATGAATCTGGAGTTGCCGAAATCGCGGACCCGCTCGGTGGTTCTTACGCCATCGAGTATTTGACCGACCAGGTCGAAGAGCAAGCGAACGAGTATTTGAAAAAAATTGAAGCGATGGGCGGGATGCTGCGTGCAATTGAGACAGGATATGTGCAACGTGAGATTCAAGAGTCAGCCTATCGCTATCAACGGGCGATCGAGTCGCAGGAACAGATCGTTGTCGGAGTGAACCGTTTTCAGCTCGAGGAAGAGATGTCGGTGAATGTGTTGCGCATCGATCCGGCACTTGAGCAGGCGCAAATCGAACGTGTGCGGGCCTTGCGCGAGCGACGCGATGCGAAGAGCGTGGATGCGGCGCTAAAGAAATTGCGTGAAGCAGCGGAGACAAGTGAAAACTTAATGCCGCGAATTCTCGAATGCGTCGAGTCGTACGCGACTGTCGGCGAAATTAGCAATACTTTGAGACGCGTTTGGGGCGAGTATCGAGAGACAGGATTTGCATGATGAATCGAAGAACATTCACCAAAACGTTAGGCCTCGCAACCATCGCTCTTGGTATCAAACCGGCAATCATCGCGCGCAAGCCCGCCACCCAATTCTCTATCACGATGGACGATTTCAATTGGTCCAACGCGGTCAAACTCACCGCCGGCGAACGCAATCAATCAATCCTCGACACGCTCCACACAAATTCAATCAAGGCTGCCCTGTTCGTCGTCGGCCGCAACATTGACTCCGCTGAAGGCAAACAACTCCTTTCACCTTGGGACAAAGCGGGTCACTTGATCGGCAACCATACTTATTCGCATCGAAACTTCGCGGCGCCGAATGCCAACGTCGACGAGTACTTCCAGGACATCCTCAAAGCCGAGGCTCTGCTGAAAGATTTTCCTCGCTTTCAAAAATACTTTCGCTTTCCGATGCTGAAGGAAGGCGAAACGGCCGCGAAGCGCGACGCGATGAGATCGTTTCTCGCGCAACACGGCTATCGTGTCGGTCACGTCACTATCGATAACTCAGACTGGGCCATCGACCAGCGGCTGACCGCGCGCATAAAGAAGGAGCCGGCTGCCGATCTGAAACCATATCGCGATTTCTATCTCGAACACATGTGGGCGCGCGCCGAGTATTATGATTCACTCGCTCAACGCGTGCTCGGGCGTCCCGTGAAGCACACGGTGCTGGTTCATTTCAATCTCTTAAACGGTCTGTTCTTGAACGACGTAATCGCGATGTTGAAAGGAAAAGGCTGGCAGCCGATCGATGCTGAAGAAGCCTTCCGCGATCCGGTATTCTCAGCGCAGCCAAAAGTTGTTCCAGCAGGCGAGAGCATTGTTTGGTCACTCGCCAAGGAGAAAGGCACAATAGCCAAATCCTTGCGTTATCCCGCGGAGGACGGCGAATATGAAAACGCCCGAATGAATAAACTAGGATTATAACAATGAAGCAAATCTCACTATTTGTATGCACGTTGATCCTAATCGTTAGTGGCGCGCAGGCTCAAACGTCGAGTAGATCTGAATCACACCCCTGGAAGATGTACTCAGTAAATGGCGAGGACTTTTCCGTTGCGCTGCCGACCCTTCCCGCCATGGATCCTACGGAAGAGTTCCTCGAGCGAATTCAAAAGAGGCGAAAGATATATCTCCTCGGGGCGTATGCTGACGGCGTCGTTTACGTAATCTATGTTTTTGAGAATCCCACTCCGCGGCAATCGTTGGAATCTTTTATTAAAGAACGATCTAGTGGTAGTGCAGACCGTGATTTGATTCTCGATGGCTTTCGCGGAAAGGGCAACGGCGATGGCACGCGGCAATTCTTTGCGACCAAAGATCGCCTTTATGACTTTATGGCATTTGGTGCGCCCGGCGATGACGCGAGACTGATGAAATTCTTTTCGTCTCTTTCACTACACAGGGAAAAAGGCACTACTGACGTTCCTGATGGGCCTGGACTCCCTTTCGAACCTGCCGTTCAACCAGAATCCACCAACGGGGAAGCGCCTACCACCTTTGTAGGAAAGCAGGTAGATAAAAAGGCTCGTCTCGGGATGAAGCCCGAACCTCGTTATACCGAATCAGCCAGGCAGAATCAGGTCACTGGAACGGTGGTTCTCAAATGCGTTTTTGCGTCTAATGGAAGTGTAACCAATATCCGTACAGTTTCGGGTCTGCCTTTCGGACTTACGGAGAGAGCCATTGACGCTGCGCGAAAGATCAAATTCATTCCAGCGATGAAGGATGGTAAGTACGTATCGATGTGGATGCAGCTGGAATACAACTTCAATCTCTACTGATTGATGATGGCCCACCTTCTCGAAGTCAAAAACCTTCAGACCCATTTCCCTACGCGGTCTGGACTTGTGCGGGCGGTTGATGGCGTCAGTTTCCATATCGGTCGGAGTGAGTTGCTGGGGCTGGTTGGTGAGTCGGGCTGTGGCAAGTCGATTACAGCATTGTCAGTGATGCGGCTCATCGCGCCACCGGGGAAAATCGTCAGCGGCGAAATACTCTTCGACGGCAAAGACCTGCTCAAACTCTCCGACGCCGAGATGCGCGAGATGCGCGGCGACGACATCGCCATGATCTTTCAGGATCCGATGACGTCGCTCAATCCGGTCTTTACGGTTGGCGAGCAGATTGCCGAAGCACTGCGATTGCACCGCAAGTTGACGCACAAACAAGCTCGTCAGGCCACCATAGAAGCGATGCGCGAAGTCGCGATTCCCGATCCCGCGCGTCGCGTCGACGACTATCCACATCAACTCTCCGGCGGCATGCGACAGCGCGTCATGATCGCGATGGCACTCGCCTGCAATCCGAAACTGCTGATCGCCGACGAGCCAACCACCGCGCTCGATGTGACAATTCAAGCGCAGATCCTCGAGTTACTCGACGATCTCAGAAAGCAGCGAGAGCTGGCCGTGCTGTTGATAACTCACGATCTGGGTGTCGTTGCGGAAGTTGCCGATCGCGTTGCGGTGATGTACACCGGACGGATAGTCGAAGAATCGCCGGTCGACGAGTTGTTCGCGCGGCCCAAGCATCCTTACACGGAAGGCTTGTTGCGCTCAGTTCCAAAACTGACGAGCACACAGGTTATTCGCAAAGAACGTTTGGAAACGATCGAAGGCGTGGTGCCGAAGCCAACTGACTTGCCGCCCGGTTGTCACTTCGCGCCGCGTTGTCCGCATCGCATGCCGCGTTGCACTGCGGAAGAGATACCGCTCTACCAGCTCGAAGGCAGCGTGCAAGTACGTTGCGTGCTTTATGATCTTGCAGCCGCGGTTGCGGCGGACCACGAAGGAGTTCATGAGCGCTCAAGTTGAAGCAAACCAGCAACCGCACCTGCCGGTGCCGGCACTGCGCGACACACTCGTCAGCGTTCGTGGGCTGGTGAAGCATTTTCCAGTTGAAGGCTCAGACGAAGTCGTGCGTGCGGTGGATGGTGTGTCGTTTGAAATCCTCGCTGGGGAAACACTCGGACTCGTCGGCGAATCAGGCTGCGGCAAGTCGACTGTTGGACGTTGCCTGCTTCGTTTAATCGAACCGACAGCCGGACAGATCCAGTTCCAGGGACGTGACGTTCTCGCGCTCAACAAAAAAGAGCTGCGCGAGATCCGGCGCGAGATGCAGATCATCTTTCAGGATCCCTACGCCTCGCTCAATCCACGCATGAAGATCGGCGACATCGTCGCCGAGCCGCTAATCATTCATAACCAGGGAACTAAAAGTGAGCGACGCGATCGCGTTGCAGCACTTTTGCGACGAGTCGGACTCGATCCTGATTACATGGATCGCTACGCGCACGAATTCTCCGGCGGGCAACGACAGCGCATCGGCGTGGCGCGAGCACTCGCGCTCAATCCAAAATTGATCGTCGCGGACGAGCCTGTCTCGGCACTCGATGTGTCAGTGCAGGCTCAAGTCGTCAACTTGTTGCAGGATCTTCAGGAAGAGTTCAAGCTGACGTACTTGTTTATCTCACATGGCCTCGCCGTTGTTGAGCATATTTCCACGCGCGTGGCGGTGATGTATCTGGGCCGGATCGTTGAGATTGCCCCTGCTGCAGAGTTGTACGCGCAGCCGCTTCATCCTTACACTCAGGCGCTGTTATCGGCGATTCCGATTCCCGATCCGCAGCAGAAGCGCAAGCGAATAATCTTGCAGGGCGACGTGCCGACGCCGATCAATCCGCCGTCGGGCTGTCATTTTCGCACTCGTTGTCCAATTGCGATCGAAGACTGTGCTCACATCGATCCGGAGTTGCGCGAGGTTTCACCGGGCCATCATGTTGCGTGTATTCGCGTGCTGGGATGGGCCGAAGCCGGGTAGAATGGCTGGCAAAAGATCTTAGCCACAAAAAAGCACATAAGGCACAAGGAGACAATCCTATGAGTGATGCTCAAGCGCCGCCTAACACGGTCGAACGTACCGAACCCGAGGTGTCAACTGGTTCGACGTTGACCGATATCTTCTTCGAACCTGGGAAGGTTTTTGAAGCTTTACGCGCAAGACCGCGGTTTCTCGTTGCCGGTCTAATCCTTCTGGTCCTGACGTGCATAATGACTTTGGTTTTGTATCTGCGAGTCGACATGGGCCAGTTAATTCGAGAACGAATGGAACGTTCGCCTAATGCGGCACAACAGACCGAAGCGCAACGAGAAATGGGCGTCAGGATAGGCAAGATCGCCGGCGCGGTGTTTATCCCTTTGTCGGTGCCGGTAACGATCGCAGCCGGGGCCGCGCTTTATCTGCTGGGAGTGCTGGCATTTGGAGGGACGATTAAGTACAAGCAAGCACTGGCTGTTTGGACCTATTCATCATTGCCCCCGGGAGTTTTGGCAGCAATCATCTGGATCGCCGTACTACTCTTGAAGTCGGCAGATACTGTAGATCCAAACCGTTTGATGGTCACAAATCCCGGTGCCTTTATGAGTGAGGAAGCGTCTCCGGTGATGGTGGCTCTGTTGTCACAGTTTGACTTGCTCAGATTTTACGGAATGTTTCTCGCTGCTCTAGGGTTGCGAAAGGTCGGAAAACTCTCATCCGGCGGTGCATGGACCATCGTCATCGGTCTGTGGCTAATCGGCGTGCTGTTGAGCGTCGGAAGGGTCGCGATTTTTGGCGCTCGATAAGAAACAAACAATCCCTACTCATATCTAAGCGACTCGATCGGGTCGAGGCGCGCCGCTTTCCATGCCGGCCAGAGACCGAAGATCAGTCCGATGCCGACGCTCGCGAGCAGACCACCAATCGGCGCCCAGAGTGGAACGTAAGACGGAAGCAGCAAACGGAGCAGCAGCGTCATCCCCCAGCCGATCGATAGACCAACGATGCCGCCGAGACCGGTGAGCGTCGCAGCCTCGATCAAGAATTGCCACATGATGTCGCGGCGCCTGGCGCCGATCGCTTTGCGCACTCCGATCTCACGCGTGCGCTCAGTGACCGACACCAGCATGATGTTCATCACGCCGATTCCGCCTACCATCAAGCCCACCGAAGAGATGACCACCATCGCGATTGCCAGGCCAGCGGTGATCGAACGGAAGTTGTCGAGGATACTTTCGGAGGTTTCCATTCCGAAGTTATCGTTTGCGGCAAATGGCACCTGACGGCGTACGCGCAACATGTCGCGCACCTGGTCCTTTCCTTCTTCCATTAGACCAGGACGCGCCACCGCGAGAATGTAGATATCATCGGCGTTTGGTTTCAGCTTCTGCGCGACCGTGAAAGGCACGTAAATAACGTTGTTCTGATCGTCGCTGCCGCCGCCGATGAGAAACTGTTCTCGTTTTTCGAGGACGCCGACGACGCGAAACTCCTGCGTGCCGATCTTGATCGTTTGGCCGACCGGCGATCCGATCTTGAAGAAGTCGTCGGCGACTTTCGAGCCCACGACGCAGACTTCCTGGTTCGTATCATTTTCAGTTTCGGTAAAGAAGCGACCTTCCGAAATTACCTGCGTGCCTGCTTTCTCAAATTCCGGCAGGGTGCCTTGAAGCGCGACCTGCGCCGACGTTTTGCCACCGCCGGAAACCATCAGTTTGCCGCCGAAGAAATTGTTGGTTATATCGAGGAAGGGAACTGAGATCTCAATCGCCGGCAACGATCGCAGCGCGACTGCATCGTCGTAAGTCAGCTCTTTACGCATTCGCTCTTCGCGCGACAGACGACCGATATGAATGCCAGGATTGTATTTGCTGATGTAGATCGAGCGAGTGCCAAACGATTCGACTTCCTTCTTTACGGAGACGTCGATGCCGCTGATAATCGACGCGATCAGCATAACGGTGATGATGCCGATTACAACGCCAAACACAGTCAGGAATGAGCGCAGCTTGTTGGCGCGCAAGGTTCCGAGGGCCATCTTGAGGTTCTCGTAGATGTCGCTGCGCAGAATTCTCATCTCAATCAGCCCTCAACGCCTCGATCGGATCGAGTCTCGCCGCTTTCCATGCGGGAAAGATTCCGGAAGCGACACCAGCGCCGCCTGATGCTCCGAGCGCTCCGAGGATAGCAACGATCGATAAATAAGTAGGAAAGATCAACGCCGTCACGATCGCGCCCACGATCCACGCCAGGAAAATCCCGATGGCGCCGCCGATGGTCGCCAGTGTTACGGCTTCCACCAGGAATTGTTTCAGAATGTCGACCTGACGCGCGCCCAGCGACTTTCTGATACCGATCTCTTTGGTGCGTTCAGTGACCGACACCAGCATGATATTCATGATCACGATCGCGCCTACGATCAACGCGATTCCCGGCACAAAGATCGCCACGATAAAGATCGTGCCAAACAATCGATCGCGCAGGCCCGTGATTGCGTCAGGCGTGACAATGCCGAAGTTGTCTTTCTCATTTGGACCAAGCTTACGTCGAACGCGCATCAGGAAGCGCGTTTCTTCAACAGCGTCGTTGAAGAGTTCGTCAGTCTTTGAAGTTGCGATGAAGTAGAGAGAGCGCTGCCGAAAGAGTCCACCGTAGTTGACCGAGTAAGTTTTCAACGGAATGATGACAAAGGTGTCCTGCGGAATGCCGAAGACAGTTCCTTTTGCAGCTTCAATACCGATGACTCGATAAGGCAAGCCGCGAACGCTGATCTCCTGGCCTATAGCATTGCCGGCTGGGAACAGTTTGTTGGCGACGTCTGCACCGACGTATGCGACGCGCGCGGCGCCTTCGTTTTCCGGTTCGGCGATAAAGCGTCCATCGGCGACGTCACGGTTCTCAATATCGACGCAATTGGCGGTGGCGCCGGAAACAAACACGTCTTCGAGGACCTGATCGCCGCGCTTCACTTCGGTGGGAGTACCTCGGGCGCGAGCACCGATTTTGCCAATGAGCGTGGCCCGTTCTTTGAGGTATTCATAATCCTCGAGGGTGAGTTCTTTGTTGCGTCGCTGCGCGGCGGCAATGGTGTCAGTGTCTTTGAAGTCTTCGAAGGGATTGAAGCGTTGTATATTAAACGACTTGGCGCCGATGCCGGCGATCTTCTCATCGACGTAACGATTAAAACCCTGAATCAACGATACGACGACGACGAACGCAGTGACACCGACGATCATGCCGAGCAGGGTCAGTGCAGAGCGCAGTTTATGGGCCCAGATTGCTGAGATAGCAAGTTTAAGAGTTTCGATGAATTTCACTTTGTCTCATTTAGCCACAAAGAGGCACAAAATGCACAAGAAAGAATAATGCCTCAAATGTTTTTTGTGCATTTTGTGCCTTTTTGTGGCGCTATTCCCAGCGGAGGGCGTCGATGGGATTTAAGCGCGCGGCTTTCCACGCGGGCCAGAGTCCGAAAACGATTCCTACCGCCGCCGAAATCCCGACGCCGACCGCGATGGCCCACAGCGGAACGTAAGCCGGCAAAGGCGAATACTTGTTCATCAACAAACTCGCGATCTCGCCGACCGCCAAACCCGCAAAGCCGCCAATCGCCGTCAGTACGACCGCCTCGATCAAAAACTGCGTCAGAATATTCAGCCTCGTCGCGCCGACAGCTTTGCGCACTCCGATCTCCTTGGTTCGCTCGGTGACAGAGACCAGCATGATGTTCATCACACCAATCCCACCGATCATCAGCGCGACGAAAGATATTGCGGTCAGTACCAATGCCGTTGCGCCGGTCAACTGGTTGTAAACGTCCAACAACGAATCCTGCGACGAGATGCCGAAGTTATTCGATGCGCCCACTGGAACACGACGTCTACGCCGCAGTATGTCAGTGATCTCATCCATTGCGGATTTGACGAAAGCTCGCGAACGCGGCCGCACAATGATAACGAAAACGACTTCCGGAAACGGGCGATCGGGATAGTACTTGTCGAACGTGGTGATCGGAACGAAGATCGAGTTGTCGCGCGACTGGCCGAAGAAGTTGCCCAGCGGCTCCATCACACCGATAACTCGAAACGGGTTGCCGTTTATTCTGACGTCCTTATCGACCGGATCTTCATAAGGGAACAGCGCCTGCTTTACATCGACGCCGAGAATCACGACGTTCGAGCGGTCCTGTATATCGATATCGCTGACGAAGCGACCGCTAGCGACATACTGCGTGTGCACGAATTCGTAGTACGGCGTGACACCAAAGAGAATCGGAGTGTCAGTCTGTTTATCCTGGTATCTTACGGTTGCCGCCAACATGCGATGAATTGGTGAAACGCCGACAATCGACGGAGCTTCAGTACGCAATGCCTCGGCATCGTCCATCGTGAGGTCTTTGCGATGAATCTCTTCCGGACCAGGCGGACGGCCGAAGCTTGGGTCAAATTTTGAGATGAAGATCGTGTTGGAGCCGAGCGATTCGATCTGATCCGCAAACGCTTTGTTCAGGCCTTGAATGATCGAGACCATGAAGATGACGGTGACGACACCGACGCTGACGCCGAGAATGGTCAGCGCCGAGCGCAGCTTGTTGGAGCGCAAGGTGTCGAGCGCCATCAGCGCAGATTCTTTGATGTCTTCGAATCGCATGGAATTTAGCGTCTCCTTGGAGTGCGGTGCCTTGGCACCGCTTTGGTAGTTGAAGACAAACCAATAACAAAGCGGTGCCAAGGCACCGCACTCCAAGGAGGCGTCCTCTTATTCGGCTCGGAGAGCCTCGATTGGATCGAGTTTCGCGGCGCGCCAGGCGGGCCACAATCCACTCACAATTCCCACGACTGACGAAACCCCAACACCCAACACAGCCGACGCAACACTCACGAGCAACGGAAAACCAATCAACGCTGAAATCACATAAGCCAATCCGAATCCGGTGCCCACGCCGATCGCTCCACCAATCGCCGTCACTGTCACCGCCTCGATCAGAAACTGCGTCAGGATGTCTTTGCGTCGCGCGCCGATCGCCTTGCGAATACCGATCTCTTTAGTGCGCTCCGTCACCGACACCAGCATGATGTTCATCACGACAATGCCACCGACGACGAGCGAGATCGCCGCAACACCGATCGTCACGATGTAGATATTTGACGTGGCTGCCCCATACAGGTTGAGAAACACGTCCTGCGTTTCCAGTGCGAAGCCTTCGTCTTCGTTATCACCTAAGGCATGGCCGCGGCGGTTGCGCATTACTGTTCTTACTTGATCTTCCGCCACTTCGAGCTGCTCCGCTGCCGGCACTTGAATAAACACGACCAGCGAGCGCCTGCCGCCGTAAGCTTTTTGATAAGTCGCATACGGAATGTAAATCACGTTGTCGCGCGAGAAGCCGAAGATCGACCCCAAAGGCTCGAGCACGCCCAACACGAGATATGGTCGTCCATCGATGCGAACTTCCTGACCGATCGCCCGATCGGGAGGCGCGTCGCCAAACAGATTCTTCAACATGTCACGACCAACGACACAGATGTCGCGACCGGATGCTCCTTCGCTGTCGGTCCAGATTCGGCCAACGTCGATGGTAACGCCGTCGATGTCAAACATCGTGATCGGCTCGATGCCGCGAATGCGCACGTTCTCCGCCTTCTGATCGCCGTACTTCACAGTCTCGATCGCGTTCGCCGCGATACCAACTCTCCAGCACGCAGTGCACACTCGTTGGATGGCTTCCGCATCTTCGTGTGTCACGTCTTTGCGCCGGTTCGATTTGATGAACTCCTCGCGCGACTTGATGATCTGCGGGTTCTTCGAAATGGTGAAGACGGTCGATCCCTGTGAAGAGAAGGTTTGCGCGACTGTTTTATCGAGACCCTTGATTATTGTGACTACCGCGATGACGGCGGTCACACCGACGATGATACCCATCAGCGTCAGCGCGGTGCGGAGTTTATTTGCGCGCAAACTTCCGGTGGCGACACGAAAAGCTTCCCAGATTGCAGTCAGAGGAAGCGAGCGTAAGCCACGAAGAGCCACAAAGGCACCTACCTGAGCCGTTCGTCTTTTTCGATCTGACCATCGCGAATCGAGATGACGCGATGCGCGCGCTCCGCGATGTCGTGCTCGTGCGTAACGACGATGATCGTGTTGCCTTCAGAGTGGAGTCGTTCGAAGAGATCCATGATTTCCATGCTGGTGTGTGAATCGAGTGCGCCGGTCGGTTCGTCGGCCAGCAGGATCGACGGGTGATTCACCAGCGCACGAGCAATCGCCACGCGCTGGCGCTGGCCGCCGGAGAGTTCGTTCGGCTTGTGCGTTATGCGATCGGTCAGGTCAACGGAGTGGAGCGCTTTCTTGGCCATCTCGTGTCGCTGCGAAGCGCCCACACCGCCGTAAATCAGTGGCAGCTCGACGTTGTGCAGTGCAGTCGCGCGTGCGAGCAGATTGAACGTTTGAAAGACGAAACCCACTTCCTGGTTGCGAATGCGCGCAAGTTCGTCGTCGTCCATTTCAGAGACGTTCTTGCCGTTCAGCCAGTATTCACCGCTTGTCGGAGTATCGAGGCAGCCGATTAGGTTCATCAGCGTCGATTTGCCTGAACCGGATGGGCCAATAATGGCGATGTACTCCCCGCGAGGAATATCAAACGACACTCCGTGCAGAGCGTGCACCGCCTCAGTTCCCATCTGGTAAGTTTTCCAGATGTTTCGCATCGAGATCAGCATCGACGGATTATGCCCGTCGACTTCGGAGCGCGAGGTGATCACTTTCTCTGTCGGGGTAAGCGTAAGAGTAGCGTCGCTCATCTAGCTGGCCTCGTTTCCATTGACGTTGCCGGGTTTCTTGGTCTGACGTTTGACCGTCATTCCGTCCTTGAGCGTCTTCAACACGCGACTCGGGCCACGCACGATCTCCATGTCGGCGTGAAGACCACTGGTAACTTCGATATCCGCCTCGCCGGTAATGCCGGTCGTGACTTCGACGAAGCGCACCTTGTTGCCCTCGATAATGTAAACGCCTTTTTGCGCTTTCGGTTTTTCGCCGCCGGGTGACGCTGCCGGAACGCTGCCGGCCACAGTCGCACCCGGAGACGGTGCGGCAGCGGGCGCCTTCTCGACGATCGATTCCAGCGGCACTGCCAGCACGTTGTTCTTGGTGTCAGTCGTGATTGTTGCCGTCGAGCTCATGCCAGGTCGCAACGAATTTTGCACGTCCTGCGACAGGTCGCGGAGCTCGAGTGTCACCTTGAATTCCTTCGCTTCCTGCACGTTGACACGGTTCGACAGACCACCGGTCGCGTCAGACTTCGCGATTGCCAGCGGATTCTTCTGCGTCACGACTGCTTTGATCTCTTTGTCGCCAAGAGCGTCAACCTTGACCTTCGCCTCCTGGCCCACCTTCACGTTGTTGATTTCCGTTTCGTCTACGTTTACTTCGACGTTGATCTGCGACATGTCGGCGATAGTCATCAACGGCGTGGTTGATAGACCAGCGACAGCAAACTCACCGACGCGCGTGGGAATGTCGGCGACGACGCCGTTCAGCGGCGACAACTGGGTTGCCTTTGAACGCTGGCTCACCTGTCCGCGCAACATCGCTGCCTGCTGATTGGCACGCATTTCAGACGACTTAATGCTTGTTTGAGCTTCCTTCACCGCGAGGCGCTGCTGATTCGCGCGCTCGGTTGCTTCCTTTACAGAGATCCTTTGCGCTTCGAGGTTTGCCTTGGCAGTTTCCAACGAGATCTTGGCAGTGTCGTATCGGTCGCGAGCGGTGTCGTATTCGAGCCGCGACGAAACGCCGGCTTCGATCAGTTCTGTGTAGCGCTTGAGCTCACGGGCGGCGGTGTTCAGCTCAACCTGAGCTTTATCCACATTGGTCTGGAGCGACACCACCTGTTGCTTTGCAGCGGCCACGGCTGCCTCGGCAACGACTAACGACTGCTGCGCGGAATTGACTGCATTGCGCGCATTTTGCACGTCGCTGATCGATGCCTGGGTAGCGGCCCACTGAGCTTCCTGGTTCGACTGGAGCTGAGTCGGGTCGACGCGAACCAGTGGCTTACCCTTGGTGACTTGATCGCCGGCAGTGACGTAAATCTCTTCGATACGCCCAGGGACCTCGCTGGTCAGCTTGATATAGCGGATTGGGCGAACTTCGCCGGACGCGGTTACAGTCTGCTTTAATTCTTGTCTGGATGTTATTTTTACGGTAATTACTTCGGGCTCTTCCTTGCGCGTTGCGATCACGCTCACAACCACCACGATCGCCAGCACAACCGCCGCAATCACGCCAATAATAATCTTTTTCTTTCGACTAACTGCCATTCTTTAAGTTCCTTTATAAGGGGCGTAGACGTTTCGAGTAGCTCTTACGCCGAAAATTATCAAACTGTTTCATTTATAGCCACAAAAAATCACAAAAGTGGACAAAACGATTAGACACCTCTTTGCGGTTTTTGTGTCTATTTGTGGCCCTACATAAGATGCGTTGGCACGCCACGCGCGTTCGCGCTAAAATGACTTGCTTTTGTGACTACGATGATAACGTGTGATAGGTGCAAAACGGAAAATCTCGACGGCTCGCAGTATTGCGACGAATGCGGCGCGCCCCTGCGACCAAACGGGCGTCCTTATCAGAACCGGCAAACGCCCGGAAACAACGGCACCCACGCTCCCAGTAAACAGCCTGAATTGGCCGGTGGCCGAGTTTCCGCCGGTTTGAGTTTTTCGTCATTGCGAACAACCCCGAAGCCCCACGCCCGACTGGTAATCGAAAAAGGGCGTTCGAGCGGAAAACAGTTTATGTTGAGTGACGCCGAAGCTCAAATCGGCCGGTGGGACGCTGATGGCGGGATCTTCCCCGATGTCGACCTTGACACTGACGATCCCGAAGCCAAAGTCTCGCGCCGCCACGCACGAATCACGCTAAGCAATGGTCAGTACTTTTTAGAAGATCTCGGATCGACAAACGGAACATTTATCAACCGCGGCAAGAGATTACCCCCGGGACAACGCCAGGCATTGTGCGACGGCGACGAGATCATCGTCGGAAAAACGTTCTTGCGCTTTCACATCATGAAATAATTGCCTGTTGCGTCGTTTACTAATTAGTGCCGCCTTCAATCTGGAGATTGGTATTTGTTAACAGATGGCTGAGTGTAACGCCTGCGGTGCCCGCGTTTCCCCTGATGAACACTTTTGCGGTAATTGCGGTACGCAGCAGCTAATCCCCAGTTCAGCGGATTTCGAGAGCATGTCTGCCACCTTGGGAGACGAGGTAGACGTGCATCCACCTATCGAAGCGGCAGCGCCGGCCGCGGCGCCCGAACCTTCCGCGCACGAATCTTCCGGTAGCCTTGAGACCAGTTTCGTAGAGCCAGCAGATATCGGCGAAGCCCCACGTCCGATCTCGTCCGCTTCACTTGGCGGTTCGTTTACTGACAGCGTCAAGATTCCCGGCACGACTTCTACTCCCAAAGAAGGCACGACCGGCGGCCATCGTCCAACAGTCAAACAACTCGGTGGAGGCACGGTGCTCAATGGTCGCTACGAGATCGTGCGCCGGATCGGTGGCGGCGGAATGGGCGCGGTCTATCTCGCCAAAGATCGCAATCTCGGTGACGCTCCGCGCGCTGTCAAAGAGATGGTCGAGTCGCATCTCGATCCAACGCAACATGAGAAAGCGATCGGCGACTTCAAACGCGAGTCACTGTTGTTGACGTCGCTCGAACACCCCTCGATTCCGACAATCTACGACTATTTCTACGACGACGCGGCGAGTCGCTTTTATCTCGTGATGAAGTACATTTCGGGTGGCGACCTGGCTTCGAGACTTCGCGCGGCGGTGAGCGGAAGATTAGATGAGAAGACAGTCACTGACTGGGGCATGCAGGTCGCCGACGTGCTCGACTATCTTCACTCACGGCCCAAGCAAATCATCTATCGCGACCTGAAGCCGGCAAACTTGATGATTGACGGCAACACGGGCCGAGTCATGCTGATCGACTTCGGTATCGCTCGTTGGGTGACGCAGCAGGAGAAAGGCGTGACTGCGGTTGGAACGATGGGCTATGCACCGCCGGAGCTCTTCAGTGGCCGAGTGCAGCCTGCGTCGGACGTGTACAGTCTTGGCGCCACGATGTTTCATCTGTTGACCGGAGCGGATCCGCAGGACAATCCGCTGCTGATTTTTGATTTCGCCAAGAACCCGCGGCCACGCCAGCTCACGCCGTCAATTTCGACCGAGATGGAACAGATTCTCATGAAGGCTGTGGAGTACAGGCTCGAGGATCGTTATCACACGGCTGGCGAGTTGAGAAATGAGTTGGCGATTCACCTGGAGAAGTTGATTTCAGGGAAAGTCAGCTACGGAATGCCGGCGCCTGTGTTAGGCGGCGAGACGGTCCAGGTGCAAACGGTCTACTGCGGTTTTTGTGGTGGTCGTATCGCGGCTGACGACGTCTATTGCGCGCATTGCGGAGCGCGACAGCCGCTTGCTGCGGTTGGTTCGAGTGCACTCCTGCATGCCGTAAGACCGACTGCGAAGCTGGTCGTCGCAGGAACCACGGAGCTTGACGCGTCGTTCATTCTCCAGAAGGACAGTAACCTTTTGGGCCGAACCGATCCGCATTCAAACATTTTTCCTGAGATCGATCTATCGAGATTCGATCCGGAAACAAAGGTTTCGCGGCGGCACGCACGCATCTGGCTCGAAGGAGAAACATTTCTCGTCGAAGATCTCGGTTCCGTGAATGGCACCGTAATCAACGACTCGGTGCGGCTCGCCCCTCGCCAACCACGCGTGCTGGATAGTGGCGATAAGCTGCGAGTGGGCGAGACGACGTTGCATTTTCTAGTTGGTTAGTAAAATAGAGTGCTGACCTAATTTAGATTCTCTGTGCAACCTCTGTGTCCTCTGTGTCTCTGTGGTTAGTTTATTGGTAGAAACAATCCACCACAGAGACACAGAGGACACAGAGGGTGCACGGAGAAAATTCAATTTGGTCCTCTAGGACCTATCGGACTTATACTTTTATTTCATGACTGTTACCCAAGGATTGCCGCGCTCCCAGGCAAGAAGCCGCACCGCTCGGCATGGCGGTCAACGACTCAGAGCCCCTTTCCCTCTCCGCTGTGGCGCACTGTTAATCGACTACATTGCACTCGTCGCGCTCGTCGTCCTCGGTACTTTGGTCTCACGCATGCTCGGCGGTGGCGGGCGTGCTGCGGGTAGTTCCGCTGAAACAGCCGGACTCCTACTCGCGATCGCTGTCGCACTTCTGAATCTTGTAATACTTCCGGGGCTGACAGGTTTCACTCTCGGCAAGTGGGCCACCGGTTTGCGGATCGAGCGAAACGACGGCGGAAGTCCCGGCATCGGGCGCGCATTGCTGCGACACTTTATCGGTTATCCAGTTTCATTTGCTCTTCTTGGTCTTGGTTTCGTGCTGGCCGCAGTCACCGTGCATGGCAGAGGTTTGCACGATATGATAGCCGGCACCGTTGTCGTTCGTGAGGGTTCGATCTAGAGTCTGATGCTCCGCTTCGCCGCCACTAGTCTTCTAAAAAATGCCAGAGCTCATCGTTAAATACCCCGACCGTTCCGCCGATCATTTTCCGCTTGGCCGGCTGCGCATAACCATCGGTCGTTCCGCCCGGAACGATCTCTGTATTCCCGATCCGTTCGCCTCTCGTGTGCACGCTGAAGTGCGCCGCGAAGGTGACGGATACATACTTCAGGATCTTGGTTCGGCAAATGGCACGCTCTACAACGGCGCGACCGTCGAGGGCGCGATCCCTCTCACGGCCGGCGGCCGCATTCAGATCGGCGAAACAGAGATCGTCTTTGACGACGGCACCTTCAATTCGGGCATGGGCGCCACGATGATCACTGACAACTCGGGAACATCGCTTCCCGAGGCGACCATCGCGCTTGCTTCCGGCGACAGGACCACCTCCGGTTTGCTCGAAGCGATCGAAGGCGCACGCACGCAACCTGAAGAGATTGCGTCCACAACTGTCACGCCGAAGGCGAAGCAAGGCGACTTGCTCGCGCTCATCAGCAAGGTGGGCATCACGCTGCTCGCCTCCGCCACGCTCAACGAAACCCTCGAAACGATCGTCTCTTTGGTGTTTGAATCCGTGCCGGCCGATCGCTGCCTCATCATGATGCGTGATGAGGGCAGTGAAGACTTGCGAGTTGCGGTGGCGCGTTTGAGAGATCGTGCGGGCGAAGTCGGTGAGATTCGCGTGAGTCGCAACGTGCTCGACGAAGTCGTGGTGCGCAGCAACTCAGTGCTTACCTCTGACGCGCAACACGATCCACGTTTTGCAACCGGCACCGTGGTGCTTCAGGGCGTGAGATCGGTTTTGGCTGTGCCACTCGGCGTTGAAGATAAAGTGTTTGGAATTATCTATGCCGACTCGCCAATCGCGGAAGGTCGATTCACCGAAGATCATCTCAAGGTTTTGACGACGCTCGCGTCCGTCGCTGCTATTCGTGTTGAAAACGCGCGCCTGGTTGAAGCGCGACTCGAACAAGAACGTCTCGAGCGCGAGTTGGCGCTGGCCAGCGAGATCCAGCAACGTTTTCAGCCAACTGCGCCGCCCCACGTTGACGGTTACGAATTGCAGGGCATCAGTTTTCCCTGTTACGAAATTGGCGGTGACTATTACGACTTCATCGAGCGTGAAGACGGGCGTTTGGTCATCGCGTTGGGCGACGTTTCCGGCAAGGGAACTGCCGCGGCGCTGCTGATGTCGTCACTCCACGCCGCGATTCATGCGCAATCAGCTTCTCACGATTCGCTGGTGGCGACGATCTCGGCGGTCAATCGTTACCTCGCGGATAACATTCCCGCGAATCGCTTCGTCACGCTGTTTTATGCGGAGCTCGATCCAGCGTCGGGTGCGCTCTCGTTCTTGAATGCGGGACACAATCCTCCGCTGATAGTTCACGCAGCGGGTACGGTCGAGCAGCTCGCGTCCGGCGGTTTGCCGCTCGGGATCAAGCGCGATGCTGAGTATCGCGAGGGCCGCACTCAGTTGCAGCCAGGCGACGTGCTGGTCATCTATTCTGATGGTGTGACGGAGGCTGTCAGTCCGACTGGTGAAGAGTTTGGCGCGACGAGATTGTATGAAGTCGTGTCGCGCAACGTCGAAGCGTCGGCTGCAGGCATACGCGATCGGATTGAGTCGTCGTTGACGAGATTTGCGCAGGGGACGAGCGCCGCCGATGACATCACGTTGGTGATTGTCAAGAGACAGGCTTAGACAGGATCATCCTGTCCATGGACGCAGACACTGACATCGGTGGACCGCTTCACAAGTTTCCGGTCACCAATCACTCCGCCATCATCGCCGCACGTAGTGACGATCAGCACGTACGGCGCCGCGCTTTCGATACGATCCTCGCGAGCTACTGGAAACCTGCTTACAAATACATTCGTCTCAAGTGGCAGGCCGGCAATGAAGACGCTAAAGATCTGACTCAGGGCTTCTTCGCCAACGCCTTCGAGAAGAACTATTTCGTCAGCTACGATCCACAGAAAGCCAGTTTTCAAACCTTCCTGCGTACGTGTCTCGACGGCTTTGTTGCGAACGAACGAAAAGCCGGGCGGCGTCTTAAACGCGGCGGCGACATGGATCATTACCAGCTCGATTTCGTCAGCGCAGAAGCCGAGCTGGCGTCACATAGCGCAGAGTCGACTCTGAGTCCTGAGGATTACTTTCATCGCGAGTGGGTGCGCTGGATGTTCACGCTGGCGGTTGACGCGCTGCGACGGCGTTGTGAAGAAACTGGCCGCATGGTCCACTTTCAACTATTCGAACGCTACGATCTGCGCGATGACGGAAACGTCTCTTACGCTTCGTTGGCGAAAGAGTTTGGACTAGACACGGCGACGGTCAACAACTATCTCGCCGCTGTGCGTCGTGAGTTTCGTAAGATCGTCCTGGAGAAGCTGCGTGAGATAACCGCGACTGACGAGGAGTTTCGCACCGAAGCCCGCTCCCTGCTTGGAGTTATTTTGTGAATTTTGTGCCTCTTTGTGGCAATGACTTCTGAAATGTGGCTCTCAGATGACAAGTTGAACCACCTCCGGACCATTGTCGGCGACCCGGATTTCAGCTCCACCAAGTACACGTTCGTCAAAGAGCTGGCGCGTGGCGGCATGGGCACCGTGTATTTGGCCGAGGATCGAGAGCTCAACCGGCTGGTCGCAATTAAAGTTCTCAACACAACCGAAGTAACAGACGATCTCCGCAATCGCATGATTCGCGAAGCACAGATCATCGCGCGGCTCGAGCATCCCGGAATCGTTCCGGTTCACGACGTCGGCACGTTGCCGGATGGTCGCGTGTTCTATGCGATGAAGTTTGTGCGTGGCAGTCGTCTTGATGAGTACACGGCGAGGAACGCTTCATTGAAAGACCGCTTGCGAAAGTTTCAAGCAGCTTGCGACGCAGTGGCTTTCGCGCACGCACACGGTGTGATTCATCGGGATCTCAAGCCGCAAAACATCATGATCGGTTCGTTCGGCGAAGTGCTGGTGCTTGATTGGGGCGTGGCGAAGATCCTACCGGAACCCGATCCTCCTTGGAGTGCGGTGCCTTGGCACCGCTTTGGCCAAAGCGGCGGCAAGCCGCCGCACTCCAAGGAGTGGTCCAACACTTCAGCCGGCACAGTCGTCGGCACGCGTCATTACATGTCGCCGGAACAGGCCAGAGGCGAAATCGATCAACTCGACGAGCGCGCCGATGTCTATTCGCTTGGCGCAGTTCTCCATTTCCTGCTGAAAGATCAACCCAAAGTCAGCAAGGCTGCTAAAGCGATCAGTTTGAAAGCGCGGGCGAATGCAAAGGAGGAGAGGTATTCAAGTGCCTCAGAACTGTCAGCGGACATTGGCCGGCTGCTCGACGCGGAACCAGTTTCGGCCTATCGGGAGAATGCGCTCGAAAAGGTTAGCCGCTGGGTGAGTAAGAACCGATTTCTGATCCTGCTGGTGCTCGCGTACCTGTTGATGAGAATTTTTCTCGCTTTTACCTCTCGACGTTAAAGATTTGGCGCCGGACGTTTAATAGAAGAACAGTACGATCTAAACCATAGGAGAAAAAACGATGTCGAAACCCCTACTTGGAGTGGTCCTCGGCGCTGTTCTCGGCGCTATCGACGGGCTGACCGCATGGTTTACGCCGGCCGTTCGAGATCAAATCGGCGGCATCGTGATCGGTTCGACGATCAAAGGAATCATCGCAGGAGTTGCGATCGGCTTCTTCGCGAAGAAGTTTCATTCGTTGCCGATCGGGATTCTGTTTGGCCTGGCAGTGGGCGCGCTACTCGCGTACCTGGTGGCGCGGTTGCAGGGTGGTTATTACCTCGAGATCATTCTGCCCGGCTCACTTGTCGGACTAATCGTCGGCTTCGCCACGCAGAAGTACGGCAACACAAAGGAGAAAATGCATGCCGAGAGTGGTTCATTTTGAGATCCATGCGGGCGATCCGGATCGCGCCGTCAACTTTTACAAAACGCTGTTTGGCTGGAGCTTTCAAAAATGGGAAGGGCCAATGGAATACTGGCTCGTGATGACTGGACCAAACGATCAGCCCGGGATCAATGGTGGTTTGTTGCGACGCCAGGGCGAGATCGACGGACAGGCCGTGATTGCGTACGTGTGCACGGTCGATGTGGCTGACGTCGACGCTTCATCACAGAGTGCTGTATCGAGCGGTGGACAGATAGTCGTGCCGAAGATGCCGATTCCCGGTCTCGGTTGGTTGGTCTACTGCAAAGACACTGAAGGTAACATCTTCGGAATGATGCAGAACGATCCCAGCGCGCAGTAATAATTCCGGAAAAACGACAATCAGAAGAAGAACAAGCCACCCTTCCTGACTTGTTAGAATTCTGATTGTATTAAATTCTGAAACGTAGTTTGTTCTATTTGATTCTAGTCGCTCGGCTTGCCTTGCAGCAGCGGCTCAGACTTCAACGTCTGTGGTCCATTCTCGTTGCAGATGGCAAACGACGCGCCTTCGTACAGTGTCACTCCGGCAAACTCGCCCTTGGCGTTGAGTATGTAGAAGTTGATGCCGAAGTTTGGCAGGCCGCGGCTGTTCAGAAGCCGCTTCTCGATTGTGTTGTTCTTAATCCGATTCAACACTTCCATACCCGCGTCTTTCGGATGCGCGCCGCGCCGCATCTCTTCGATAATCACAAACGAGCAGAGATTGTAGAGATTCGCTTCACCGCGACCCGTTGAACCGGCGGCGCCTACGTCGCCATCAACGTAAAGACCTGCACCGAGAATCGGAGAGTCGCCGAGTCGTCCGGGAATCTTCCACGCCAATCCGCTTGTCGTAGTGACACCGCAGATCTCGCCTCTCGAGTTGATGCCATCGCAGTTGATTGTGCCGTGCAGGTTCTCTTCACGAATCAATCCTTCGGCGAGCATCTCGAGGGCCGCGCGATGTCCGGCCTCGGCTCTTTTCTTGGGATCGAGATAGTGGCTCGGATCGCTGCGACGTTTCCATTCGAGCCACTGCTTGCGCGAGTTCTCCGTGTTGAGATCGGGTTCGATGGTGAATCCCATGTTGCGAGCAAAGTCTTGCGCGCCTTTACCGACGATGAGATGGTGATCGGTATTTTCCAACACTGCCTTCGCAACCAGCGAAGGAGTGCGCACGCCTTCGAGCGCGCCGACAGCGCCGGCGCGTTTCTTTGGTCCATGCATGCAGGACGAGTCGAGTTGTACGACGCCGTCTGCGTTCGGCAAACCGCCATACCCGACACTGTCGTCGAGTGGATCGAGCTCGACAATATTCACACCGGCAATAACGGCATCGAGCACGTCGGCACCACCGGTAATCATCGTGAATGCTTTCTGCACGGCGGTCATGGTGCCGCCATTCTTGAAGCGATTACCGTTCGCAGACGAAATAACCAGCGGCTTGACGACGCTCTGTTTGAGGATCATCGGAAAACCGGCAACCTCACTTCGGGCCGCACTCAAAGCCAGCCCCGCCACCGCGCCGCCGCGGATGAAGTCACGACGTTTTATGTTTTTCATGGTCGCTCATTCTGCCACAAATCAACACAGATGAAACAGGGAAATTAATCTGTGGCCAGTGTCTCCTTAATTTTCTCGGCGGTCTTTGGGCCAATGCCGTCGACCAGGTCGAGGCCGCCTGAGGCGACGAAGGTTTTTAAATCGGAAAGTGAAGAGACTTTGAACCGCTGGTGAAGCTGCGCTGCGGTTTTTGGACCGATGCCCGGGATCTCAGTTAAATCAAGCACCGTTTCCGGTGTTTCAGCAGTCAGGCGATCCCAGGCATCGAACGAACCTCTGTCCAGCAAGTCGATTACTTTGCCCGCGATTGCCTTGCCGACGCCCGGAATTTCCTGCAAGCCTGCCATGCCCTCGTTCTCCGCGATCTCTTTCAAAGACGTGGGCCAAACCTCGATCGCTTCGGCTGCGTTGCGATACGAGCGCCAGCGAAAAGGATCGTCGCCGCGAATCTCCATCAGCGCGGCGAGACGATAGAATCGGCGTGCGATCTCTTTATTGTCCATTGGGATCTCGCTTAGTCTAACGTCGTGAGCGGAGTAATATCAAAGCGATTTGAAGATTGTCTGCGGGGGAGAATCTAAAGTTGAACAAGAACAGAAGACAGTTGCTGGCGGGCATCTCGCTGGCCGGCGCGGGTTTTGTGCTTAACGCGTGTCGCGCGACGCCGAGCCGGACCGGAGGCGCCACGAATGAAGAGAATAAAAACGAAGGACCAGCGCCGGGCGAAGCCGCCCCGCTTGAAGTGACTGCGACTGAAGATCTGATGCGCGAGCATGGAATCCTGCGTCGTGCTTTGCTGGTCTACCAGGAGTCAGTCGTGCGATTACGACAAGATCCAGCCTCGGTTCCGCCGGACGCGCTGGAAAAAGCAGCCAACCTGTTTCGCGTTTTTGGCGAGGATTACCACGAGAAGAAGTTGGAAGAGATCTACATTTTTCCGGCGCTGAAGAAATCAACGAGCACTGCGGCGTCGTATGTTGACGTGTTGTTAGCGCAACACATGCGCGGGCGCGAAATCACTGATTACGTATTGTCGGTTACCAAAGCTGACAAAATTCCGTCGAACAGCGTCGAAGCATTGGCGAAGACATTGGAGTCGTTTGTGCGCATGTACCAGCACCACGCGGCGATTGAAGACACCGTGATCTTTCCGGCTTGGAAAGCCACGCTCGGCGAGCCCGAGTATGATGCGCTGGGCGAGAAGTTTGAAGAGATCGAAACCGAGCAGTTTGGCGGCGATGGATTCGAGACGGCGCTGAAGCGAATGGAAGAGATCGAGACGAGTCTCGGGTTGTCGAACCTCGATATGTTCACTGCGCCATCACCCGCAAGCAAATAGTTCATCCACAGATTGCGCAGATTAATCTGTGGATGCGCTTTACTTTTCCTCGAGCAAGTATGACAATGCGCGCCTGCCTCCTCTCGCGGACAGAGGCTTCACATGTCCCCGGGCGCCTCAAACCTTAACCTCTAACCTTAAGGAGCGAGACATGACATTCATACATTTTGCCGACGAGCCCAGCCAGGAAGAACGTATTGCAAAACTCCGCGCCGAGTTAGAAAAGCTCGGCGGCAGCACGACCTCACTCGAGTCGATGCCGGCCGACATGGAAGAGGAGTTTCTCCGGCACGTCCTCGAATATGAAAACGCTGAGCCGATCAGTCTCATGCGTCTGTTAGAGAATTCCGGATTGGAAGTGCCGGCGCCGGACAAGCTCAACAAAGACGCACTCAGAATCAAACTGAAAGAACTAATCGAGCGGATGGCGTCGCTCGGTGCTTATCTGCTGCACACGAATCATCTCTCGGATCGCGAGCTCTACGAGTATCTCTATCACGACGGCCTGCGCGAGGAGGCAGTACTGTTTCCTGAGAACCCGAGTTACGCGTACATGATCGACCTCACGGGCAGCGGGAGTGATGAGGACAATCAGACGTATCTCAAGTACTACGCTGACGAGGAACATCGACGGCAGTGGGCGCACGATTGGCCTGACGATCCGCTGCCGGAGCATGAGGAACCTCCGTACGATCGGGATCGGTTCCTGCCGCAATCGCCGTTGGGCTAGCTTAGGAAATAGAACAGGTCAGGAAGGGAGGCTTGCCCCCGCTTTAGCTGGAATTCTGGCAACAGCGGGGGCAAGCCCCCCTTCCTGACTTGTTCATTCTTCCTTGGCTTTTCTTCTTCAGGCAACGATCATCGTGCCGGTGCCTTTGTCGGTGAAGACTTCGGAAAGTAGCGCGTTGCGTTTCGTGCCGCTGATGATGTGTGCGCTGTGAACGCCGCGTTGCAAGAGCACCACTATGCTTTGCAGCTTCGGAATCATTCCTCCTGACGCTGCGCCGCTACTGATCAATTCACTGGCATCGGTCGCTGTGAGTCGCGAAAGCTTACTTTGGGGATCGCCGGCGGTTAGATAGATACCGTCAACATCGCTCAGGAGGATCAGCTTTTCAGCCTGTAACTGGACCGCGATCTCGGCAGCGATTGTGTCGGCGTTGATGTTGAAAACTGTACCCTCGGCGTCTGCGCCCAGCGACGAGATCACCGGCAGGTAGCCATGGTCCAACAACATAGTCAGCAGTCTAGTATTGATCTGGACCACGTCGCCGACGTGTCCGAAATCAACTTTATCGCGCACGCCTGTTTCGCGGTTCAGGATTTCTTTCGGCGGCCGGCGTTCCGCGTGCACGATGTTGCCGTCAACGCCTGAAAGTCCGACGGCTTCGATGCTGCGATGACGAAGTGCGGCCAGAATGTCGGTATTGATCTTGCCGGCGAAGATCATCTTGGCCATTTCGAGCGTGGCGTCGTCAGTGACACGACGCCCTTCAATGATCGTCTGTTCGATGCCGAGTTTGTGTGCGAGCTCGCTCAGTTGTTTGCCGCCGCCGTGAACGACGCAGATGCGGATGCCAACCTGATGGAGCAGCGCTAGCTCCTCGGCCAGCGAGATCAGGTTTTCATGGCTCTCTGTAACTTTGCCGGAGAGCTTGACGACAAACGTTTGTCCCTTGAAGCGCTGAATGTAGGGCAGCGCTTCGCGCAAGAGATCCAGACGGAGTTGGTCGCCGACTGTTGTCATTGATCTTTGTACTTTGTGCTTTGTACCAAGTACTAAGTACCAAGTACTAAGCACATCACTGCTTTCTGCACGTGCAACCGGTTTTCTGCTTCATCGATAACCACGGAGGCGGGCGAATCGATCACCGCGTCCGTGACGATCACATTCCGGCGCACGGGCAGGCAATGCATAAAGATGGCGTCATTGGTGCGCGCCATTTTTTCTTCGTTAACGATCCACTTGCGCCGGTATTGCGCTCTCGTGATCGTCTCCTGCTCGCTGTTGCCGTAAAAATCTTTTGCACCCCAACTCTTCGCGTAGATCACTTCTGCGCCTGAGAACGCGGCGTCGATGTCGTGCGTGACTTCCAAACTTCCTCCTGACTCGCTTGCGAAACGTCGTGACGTTTCGATCAACTCTTCATCCAGATCGTATTCGGATGGATGCGCAATCACCACGTCGTGGCCCAACTGCGCGGCAGCGAGCGCAAAACTGTTCGGCACGGCCATCGGTAGCGGTTTCGGATGCCAGGCCCAGGTGAGTACGACGCGCTTACGTCCGGCGCCAAGCTTCTCACGAATCGTCAGCATGTCAGCCAGCGACTGACACGGATGGTGCATTGCAGATTCGAGATTGATGATCGGCACTGAAGCGTATTTCGCAAACGAATTCAGCACCGGATCGGCGCGCTCTTCCGCCCAGTTTTTCAACGCGGCAAACGTGCGTACGCCGATAGCGACGCAATAGCGCTCAAGCACGCGAACAAACTCGACGACGTGTTCAGTCCGATCACCATCCATTACCACGCCTTCGCGATGTTCGATGGTCCAGCTTGTCGCGCCAGGCTCGAGCACCACTGCATTTCCGCCGAGCTCATAAATTCCGACCTGCATCGACGCGCGGGTGCGCAGACTCGGATTGAAAAACACGAGCGCCACGGATTTGTCCGCCAGTGGTTTCGAACGGTCTTCACCGCGCTTGAACCGCAACGCCGATTCGAGCAGTTGTTCGATCTGCTCGCGCGACATATCGATTGTGCTCAAAAAATCAGCGTTCATCCGCGTTCATCCGTGGCCGAAATAAACATATCTACATGCTCTTCACCCAAACACAACGGAGGCAACAATCTCAGCACCTTCGGATTGTTCGATGTTCCCGTAATAACCTTCCGTTCCAGCAATGTTTTGTGAATGGCAGCCGCATTCTCTTTGAATTCAATTCCCAACAAGAAGCCGAGACCGTGGACTGCCGATACCTTCTCGACGTCGCTAAGCCGCTTTCTTAAATACGCCTCAACCCGCTTCACATTTTCGAGCAGGCGATCGTTTTCGATCGCTTCGAGCGTGGCGATTACCGCCGCCATCGCCAACATGCCGCCACCGAACGTCGTGCCAAGGTCGTTCTCTTTGATCTGCGACGCGATCGCCTCGGTGACGAGACACGCGCCAACCGGCACGCCACTGCCCAACGCTTTCGCAAGCGTCACGACGTCAGGCACGACGCCGTCACCTTCTTCACTCCTGGCAAAGAACCACTGCCCTGTCCGTCCCACACCTGTTTGCACTTCATCGTAAATCAAAACGATACCACGCTCGTCGCATAACGTGCGCAATGAACGATAGAACCCCGGCTGGGCCATACGCACGCCTGCCATCGACTGAATCGGTTCGAGCATGATCGCGGCAACGGTGTCGTCGGCGAGCTCACGCACCGAATCGATGTTGCCGAATTCTGCTTCGAGGTGTCCGGGCACATTCGGTTTGCCGATTTCTCGATACTTGCCGAGAAAGGTCGCGCTGATCGCGTCGGCCGTGCGCCCGTGAAAACCGCCGGAGAAGGTGATGATCTTCTCACGACCGGTTGACATGCGCGCCATCCGCATCGCGTTCTCGTTTGCCTCAGTGCCCGAGTTGCAAAAGAAAACTTTTGTCAGCGCTTCGGGAGCGACTGAGACGAGTTTTTCTGCGGCGCGTGCACGCGCGCGTGAGTAGACGAGATTCGAGTAGAACAGCAGCTCGCCCGCTTGCTCGCGAATCGCTTTGACGACGTGCGGATGGCAGTGTCCGGTGCCGGAGACCGCGTGACCGCCGTAGAGATCGAGATACCGCTCGCCGTTGTTTGCGTAGATCCAGACGCCCTCGCCACGTTCTGCCACAATGGGCATCTTCTTGTACGTGGCTAGCTGAAACTGTTCTTCCCTATCGATAACTATCTGTGTCATCCGTGTGCTACGGATTCGTTCCTACCAATACCAAGCCCGTCTCTTCTTCCAATCCAAACATCAGATTCATATTCTGCACCGCCTGGCCGGCGGCGCCCTTAACGAGATTGTCGATCGCTGAAAACACGACGATCTGTTTTCCGCGAACCGCGAAACCGAGATCGCAGAAGTTAGTTGTCTTGACCCAGTTGATATCAGGCGAGCCACTCACCAGCCTCACGAAAAACGAGTCGCGATAATAATCGGCGAAGACTCCGCGCAACTCGTCTTCACTCAGCTCTCGTTTTGTTTCAGCGTAGATCGACGCAAAGATCCCGCGCGACACGGGTAATGAGTGCGTCATGAACACGAGCTCGTTGGTCCAGTCGCCGACGTGATTGAGCTCCTGTTCGATCTCTGGCACGTGCTGGTGAGTGAACGGCTTGTAAGCGTAGAACGAGTTCATTCGTTGCGGGTGATGCGTGTTCGCGGCAGCTTTTGCGCCTGAGCCGGATGAACCGGTCTTCGCATCGACCACGACTCGCCCGTTAAGCAAGCTGTTCGCGACCAGCGGGGCGAGTCCGAGTAGTGTGGCTGTAGCAAAACAACCGGGATTCGCGATCAAACGCGCTTGCTTAATCGCTTCGCGATTTGTCTCCGTCAACCCGTAGACAAACTCGGCTTGAGCGCTCATCGCCGTGTGCGGTTGTTTGTAATGTTGCTCGAACACTGCTCCATCGCGCAGGCGAAAGTCGCCCGAGAGATCGATCGCTTTCAGGCTTGCGGGCAGGCGTGGAACGATGTCCATCGCTTGCCCGTGCGGAAGCGCGAGGAAGATGCAATCGAGGTCGTTTAGACTCTCTGCTTCCTCCGGTGCTTTGATGAAACTGAGCTGCGTTAGACCATTCAGGTTTCGATGAACTTTGCCAACAGGTTTGCCGGCATGCTCGTTCGCCGTGACGAAGACCACTTCGACGTGCGGATGAAACAGAAGTATGCGCAACAACTCCGAGCCGCCATACCCCGAGCCGCCAAAAATACCGACGCGAATTTTTTCTTGGAAGGACATTTTTAGCCACAAAAAGGCACAAAATGCACAAAAAACTGATTAGCGACAAACAGGCAAGGACTCACACAAATGTTCTTGTGCTTTTTGTGCCTTTTTGTGGCCCACTTTTTCCATCACTAACTCGAACAGCGCAGCGCCTTCACGTCGCGCATTCGCCGCGGGCACGTTGAACTGCGACCTGATGTAGTCTTCACCCATCTTCGAATCCGTCACCGAACCCGAGATCACATCAACCTCCACACTCCTCTGTCGTAGCAACTCGATCCCGCCCCACGCGCCAACGTAATCAGAAGCGCAGAATACCAGCGCCACCATCGCCTCGCACAGTTCATCGTCAGCAAAGATCGTCTCAACCGAATAACCGCCTAAGATTCCATCCCCCAACTCAAGAACGATCAAATCAGGATTCGCTTCGTTTAGCCGCGCGATGATCGCCTTTGCCGACGGTGCGAGATCCGCGACATCAGCCGTCGACGGCAAACCGCAGTCGAGAAAACTCGCCGTCGCGACGGCACCGTGGTCAGACATGTTCAATGTATCTCGCAGACACGCGATTCCCGACAGCTTCGCTGCCGCAACTCGCAACCCTGCGCGCGTCGCCTGTTTGATCAATTCAGTCGCGGCGTAGGTCTTGCCGCTGTTCATACTCGTGCCGGCAATCATCACGATCGGCGCCGTTTCGTCGAGCTGTGTTCGCGGCGGCAGCGCAGCGTCAGCGATGTTCTGCACACGCCCGCTCTCATCGCAGACCAAGCCGATCACTTCCAACTTGATCGCATCGCCCAGACTTGAATGATGACCCGTGCAATAACCGATCACGCCGCCCATGTTGAGCAGGTGAAGCTGATCGCCACTGGCGAGCGCCGGCGGAACATCGCCGACGAAGCCTTTCAACGCACGACGGCGTCCGAGTACGCCAATCAACAAGTCGCCGGGATTGATCTTCGCGAGCCTGCCCGTCGGCAGCTCGAGCATGTTGTAGGTCGCGCTGTCAGTGAGCGCACGAACGGCAACTACGTCGCCGGCTTTCGTCGCGCTCGACGCAGACACGAGCGCAACCGTCTTCGCGAGTTGCAACGGCGAAGTTGCCGAGCCGATCTTGTCGACATCAATGACATTGATTGCCGCAGTAGTCATCGTTCACCTCCCGAGCCTGCCAAGCCGCCTAGGCGAAGTCGCAGCGCGTTTAGCTTGATGAAACCCTCCGCATCGCGCTGGTTGTAAACCGTGTCGGCCTCGAACGTCGCGACCTTCTCGTCGTAGAGTGAATTTGGCGAACGACGACCTACAACGATCGTGTTGCCGCGATAGAGTTTGAGCCGCACATCGCCGTTTACGCGCACCTGAGTTTCGTCGATCATCTTTCGCATCAGCTTGAACTCAGGCGCGAACCAAAAACCGTAATAGATACTTTCAGCAAACTTCACTCCAAGCGAATCACGCAAATGCATGACTTCACGATCGAGTGTGATCGATTCGAGCGCGCGATGCGCGGCGTGAAGTATCGTGACTCCAGGCGTTTCGTAAACACCGCGCGACTTCATTCCGACGAAACGATTCTCAACCAAGTCGACACGGCCGATACCGTGCTCTCCGCCCAACTTGTTCAGTGTGTCGAGGAGCTTGACGGGTTCGAGGCGGCGGCCGTCGATCGCGACCGGCTCGCCTTTTTCGAAAGAGATTTCGACGAGCTGCGCTTCCGCGCGAGCGTTCTCAGGCGAGCGCGTTAGTTGAAAAATATTCTCGGGCGGTTCGGCCCAGGGATCTTCGAGAATGCCGCCTTCGTAAGAGATGTGCATCAGGTTGGCGTCGGTCGAATAAGGCTTCTCGGCAGTTGCCGTCACAGGAATGTTGTGTTTCTTCGCGTACGCGATCAGATCCGTGCGTCCTTTGAAATCCCACTCGCGCCACGGGGCGATGACTTTGATGTCCGGCTGGAGCGCGTAGTAAGTCAGCTCAAATCGCACTTGATCGTTGCCCTTGCCGGTTGCGCCATGGGCCACCGCGTCTGCGCCTTCTTTCTGCGCGATCTCGATCTGGCGCTTCGCGATCACCGGACGGGCGAGGGAAGTGCCCATCAGGTAGACGCCTTCGTAAACTGCATTCGCCTTGACCGCGGTCCAGACGTAATCGCGCACAAACTCTTCGCGGAGATCCTCGACGTAGAGTTTCGCCGCGCCGGTCGCGAGCGCTTTCTCTTCAAGGCCCGACAACTCCTCGCCCTGGCCCACGTCCGCGCAGTAACAAACGACCTCACACTGATACTGATCTTTCAACCAGCGCAGCATGACAGAGGTGTCGAGACCACCCGAGTACGCCAAAACGATCTTTTGAATGTTTGTTTTCATCTAAGCTCAGCTCTCGAACACTGCCCAAATCTGCTTCACCGCGGCTCGCTGTGCTTTTGCGTCGCGCACAGCGATGAAGATCGTGTCTTCACCCGCGATCGTTCCCACGATTTCCGGAATCGCAGCGGCGTCGATCTCAACTGCGACTCCCGAAGCGAGTCCGGGAACGGTGCGAGCGATTACCAAACTGTCGCCCGCGTGGTCTAAACTCAGCAGGCCGCGCGTGGCCGCGCCATTTGTTCGCGGCAACGTGTAATGACCGTGCTGTTTAACTACGCCGAGCTCTTCCAGGTCACGCGACACGCTCGACTGCGTCGCAGGTACGCCGGTCTTTTCGAGCAGCGCACGCAGGTCTTCCTGCGTGCCGACTGGCTTGGCGCGAATCAAAGTCAAAATCTTTTGCTGCCGGTCTCGTTTGTTCATATGCTATGCAGCAAAGTTGCATAAACGATGCATAGATGCATAAACTATCATGTGAGTTGTTTGGCGGTCAATCTTGTGAGGCCACAAAGAGGCACAAAATATGGCTGAGTCGAAAAAACTTTGGGGCGGGCGGTTCATGGGGAAGTCGGATCCCGGATTTGCAAAGTTCAATAACTCCTTTCGTTTTGACCGCCGCTTGTTTGAAGTTGATGTGATCGCGAGCATCGCATGGTGCCGGGCATTGGAGCGCGCGGGGGCTTTGAAGGCGGAGGAGGCCAGCCAGATCCACGATGCGCTTGAAGTAATCCTGCAACACGGTCCAAGTGATGACTCAGCGGAGGATGTGCACTCGTTCGTCGAAGCGCGCCTGGTTGAGCTGACTGGCGATGTGGGTCGCAAACTACACACCGGTCGCAGTCGCAACGATCAAGTCGCCACGGATCTGCGTTTGTGGTTGCGACAGGCGATTGTTGATATCAGTGACGCCGTGGAGCACGCACAGTCGTCGTTGCTCGACTTTGCCGAAGCATATCGTGAGGTTGTTATTCCCGGATACACCCACCAGCAACGTGCGCAACCGGTGCTTCTGGCGCATTGGTGTTTGGCCTACTTCGAAATGCTCGCGCGCGATCGCGAACGTCTCGTCGACGTTCGACGCCGCGTAAACATCCTGCCACTCGGCTCCGCTGCCCTCGCCGGCACATCATTTCCGATCGATCGCGACGCACTGGCGACCGCATTGGATTTCGAAGGAGTGTCGCGCAACAGTCTCGACGCGGTCAGCGATCGCGACTTCGCGATCGAGTTTCTGAGCGCGTGCTCGCTGATCATGGTCCATCTGTCGCGACTGGCTGAAGACATCATTCTCTACGCGACAAATGAGTTTGGATTTTTCGAGCTTGGCGACGCGATTGCCACCGGTTCGAGCCTGATGCCGCAAAAGAAAAATCCGGATTCGATGGAGCTCGTGCGTGGAAAAGCAGGCCGCGTCTTCGGTGACCTGCTCGCGTTGCTCACGACGATGAAAGGGCTGCCACTCGCTTACAACAAAGACATGCAGGAAGACAAAGAAGCAGTATTTGATGCTTTCGACACAGTGCTTTCTTCGTTGAACGTCACCGCGACGGTATTGCGAAACATCAGCGTCAACAAAGATCGCACACAGACGGCCGCGTTACACGGGTACATGAACGCGACAGAGCTCGCTGACTACCTCGTACGCAAAGGCGTCGCCTTCAGAGAAGCGCACGAGATCGCCGGCAAGATCGTGATACGTGCAATCGAGTTGGGCCAGGAGCTCCATCAATTATCGATTTCAGAGCTTCAGTCGTTTTCACCATTGTTCGCCGAGGATGTCCATATTGCGTTGTCACTCGAACAAACGCTAAGGTCGAAATCACAAGCGGGTGGCACTTCGCCGGAGTCGGTTGCCGCGGCGCTCGCAGACGCGCGCAAATCTCTGCTTCGCTTCGCTTCGCCAGAAGAAGGCACATAAAATGCACAAAAAAGCACAAAGAGAGAAGCGTCTCTTTGTGCCGTTTATGTGCTTCTTTGTGTAATCTTGTGCCTTTTTGTGGCGAAGCTATGGTTGGATCGTTTCCTGATAGATGAACTTCAAGTCCAGCAACTTCAAAACCACTGCTGGTTTCACCGCATTGCGATCGGCGTCGAAATTGATTACACCCGTCACCCCTGGGAAGTTTTTTGTGTCGGCCAGCGCATCGCGCAGTTTGGTGCCGTCAGTCGATCCGGCGCGTGTGATGGCGTCGAGTAAAAGTCGTGAGGCGTCATAGGCAAGCGCGGCATGAGCGTCGGGCAACAGGTTGCCGTAACGTTGTTTGTACCCTTGAACGAATGCCTGAATCGCTGGTGACGGATCGTCAACTGAATAATGCGTTGAAATATACGATCCATTCAAAGCATCACCGCCTAACTGCCAGAGTTCGGGTGCATCCCAACCGTCACCGCCGAGTAACGGCTGCGTCAGTCCGATCATGCGCGCCTGCTTGACGATGAGCGCCACGTCGCCGTAATAACCAGGAATGTAGATCACGTCAGGCTCAGCCGCTCGAATCGAGCTCAACTGCCCTTTGAAATCCGCGTCGCCTTGCGTGTACGACTGTTTGCTGACGATCTGTCCGCCGAGTTTTGTGAAGCTGAGCTCGAAATATGCGGTCAGCCCTCGGCCATATGGCGAATTGAAGTCGTAAAGAATGGCCGCCTTCTGTGCCTTGAGTGTGTTTACCGCAAAGCGAGCCATCACTTCGCCTTGAAACGTATCTACGAAACACGCGCGAAAGATGTAATCGCCCGTTTGGGTGACGGCAGGGTCGGTGGACGATGGCGAGATCAAAGGCACGTGAGACGATTGTGCTTTCGGTGCAGCCGCACGGCTGTTGCCTGACGTTCCGCCCGCGATGATCGCGATCACCTTGTCCTGATCGATGAGCTTCGCGGTTTTTCTTGCCGCCTCTTCGGGACTGCCGCGATCGTCTTCGATGACAACGTCGATCCGCCGACCCTTGATGCCGCCAGCTTGATTTACTTCGTCGGCAACCATCAGCACACCATTGATGGCCGACTGTCCGAAGTTGAAAGTCGGACCAGTCAAATCGCCGAAGTAACCGATCTTGATCGTGCTGCGATCAACGGCGTCGTTTGTGTTTGACTGACGCGTGCAGGAGAAAACGAGGGCGGTTACGACGATGATGGCAGGTAAAACTAACTTTCGCAGGTGGTTTGATCTACTCACCGAGATAGGCTTCTTTAATCCTGGGATCATTGGCCAGGTCCTTCGATGGACCCTCCATAACTATTCTTCCCGTTTCCAGAACGTATGCACGATCGGAATGGCCCAGGGCTGCATGTGCATTCTGTTCGACGAGGAGAATGGTAGTCCCCTTGCTCTTTATTGCGTCGATCGCTTCGAAGATGGTATGGACCACGAGCGGCGCGAGACCCAACGACGGCTCATCGAGCAGCAGCAGGCGCGGACTGGACATTAGCGCGCGTCCTATTGCGAGCATCTGTTGCTCGCCGCCCGAGAGCGTGCCGGCTTTTTGTGCTTCACGCTCTTTGAGTCGCGGAAACATTTTGAATGCGCGGTCCATGTCGGCTGCGATTTCAGCCTTGTTCTTTTTGAGATAAGCGCCCATTTGCAGGTTCTCTCGCACGGAGAGATTGGCAAACACGCCGCGGCCCTCGGGCGACATGGAAATTCCTCGCGCGACCAACTTGTGTGTCGGCTTGGCGCTGATGTCTTCGCCCTCAAACATGATTCTTCCCTGGCGCGGTTGGAGCAGGCCGGTGATGGTTCGCAGCGTGGTCGTTTTACCAGCGCCGTTGGCGCCGATGAGCGTTACCACCTCGCCCTTTTCGACGCGCAGCGACACGCCGGTCAGGGCTTCAATCGCGCCATAGTTTACTGAGACGTTTTCGAGCGTGAGCATTTCAGCAAGTTGATCCACAGATTACGCAGATTACGCAGATCATCTGTGTAATCTGTGGATGGTTTCAATCTCCCAAATAAGCTTCAATCACCTTCGGATCGTTCTTGATCACTTCCGGCACGCCGAGCGCGATCGATTTTCCATAATCAACCACCTGAATTCGCTCGCACACACCCATCACCACTTTCATGTTGTGCTCGACGAGCAGAATCGTTAGCCCGAAACGATTGCGAATCTGTTTGATCAACTGCATCAAGTCTTCCTGTTCCGCGGGATTCATTCCCGCGGCAGGCTCGTCCAGTAGCAACAGCGTGGGTCTTGTCGCGAGCGCGCGGACGATCTCCAATCGTCGTTGACTACCGTACGGCAAACTCGTGCCACCTTCATTCCAAAACTTTGCGAGATCAAAAATTTCGAGCAGCTCCATCGCAAACTCTCGATGCTCGCGCTCGTCTCGCTCAAAACGCGGCAGACGCAACACAGCATCGAAGATCGTTTGTTTCGCATGCCGGTGACACGCGGTCATGACGTTCTCGAGCACGGACATACTCGGAAATAGTCGGATGTTCTGAAACGTTCGCGAGATGCCGCGACGTGATATCTCGTATGGCTTGAGCCCGTCGATTCGCTCGCCTTGAAAGTAAAGCTCGCCGGAGGTTGGCTCGTAGACACCGGTGAGCAGATTGAAGATAGTCGTCTTGCCGGCGCCGTTCGGACCAATCAGTCCGTAGATCTCTCCCTCTCGCACGTTCATATCGAGTTCGTTGACGGCGACGAGTCCGCCAAAACGAATCGTGCATTTAGACGTGCGCAACGGATGTTCGCCGTTGGTTTGAGTTTGAGTTTTCCCTTCAGGCATGTTCTTTCCCTTGTTCGATTTCTTTGCCGCGCTCGCCGGCAGATTCCTGTTGCGCAATCGGCACGCCTTTTTCGCCGACCGGCTTGTCACCTTCCGGACGACGCTGAGCTCGTTTCAGCCATGAAATGCCAAACTCTTTCGCGCCCATCACTCCCTGCGGCCGCGTGAGCATGATCAGGATCAGCAGCGCTGAATAGATGACGAGCCGGTAGCCGTAGAGATCGCCGGGAAGTTTGCGCAGCAGCTCGGGCAGAATCGTGATCACGATCGCGCCGAGCACTGCGCCCGTGATCGATCCCATACCACCGAGCACGATCATGATGATGATCTCAATCGACCGAATGAACTGAAAATCGTTTGTGTGCAGAAACTGCCGGAAGTGGCCGAAGAGTGCGCCGGCTATGCCGGCAAACGATGAACTGATGACAAACGAAAGCACTTTGTAGCGCGTCGTGTTTACACCCATCGCCTCGGCGGCAAGCTCGTCTTCACGAATGGAGATGAATGCGCGGCCGATGTCAGAGTTTACGATGTTGTAGACGACGACAATCGTGATGACGGCAAAACCGCCAATCCAGATGAAGTTGGCGTATTGCGGAATGATGAGCCGGCCGTCCCAAGGCGGCACTCGACCGCGGAAACCAGTAGCGCCACCAACACGATCGATGTTGAGAATGATGATGCGAATGATCTCGGCAAAGCCGAGAGTGACGATCGCCAGGTAGTCACCGCGCAATCGCAAACTCGGTATGCCAACCACGAGACCTGCAAGCGCTGCGACAAGTGCGCCGAAGATGATCACCCCAAGAAAAACGAGTGATTGCGCGAGCGTCGCGCCGATCATTCCAGTCAACCACTTCTCTGCAGCCTCGGAATAATAGACAGTCATGAAGACTGACGAGTATGCACCGACCGCCATGAAGCCGGCGTGTCCGATTGAGAACTGACCGGTGAATCCCGTAATCAAGTTCAGCGAGACTGCGAGGATGATGCTGATGCCGGTGAGGTTGAGAATCTCGGCGTAGTAATACGGAAGCCCAAAGCCAAAGAGTCCTTCTCTGCTCATGAAGGCATTTGCGCCTACGAGCAGTACGACAACGACAACTAAACCTACAAGGCGTTTAAGGAAGGTTGGCATTCAGTGGAATTTCTCTCTGTGCCTCTGTGTCTCTGTGGTGACGTTCTAACACAGAGACACAGAGGCACAGAGAAATTTCAAACCTATCAGACTTTCTCCTGAACCGTGGAACCAAGCAAACCTGACGGACGAACTAACAGAACCAGAATCAGGATCGCAAAAGCCACTGCGTCACGATAAGTCGACGCGATGCCGATATTGCTTCCGTAGCCCACCACAAACGTTTCTGCGGCGCCAATCAGCAAGCCGCCGAGCACTGCGCCTGGAATATTTCCGATACCGCCAAGCACTGCCGCCACGAAAGCTTTTAGTCCCGTCAGAATGCCCATGAGCGGATCGATATTGGGGTTGTATTGCGCTGTCAAAACGCCGCCTGCGGCTGCGAGGCTCGAGCCGATTGCAAACGTCAAGCTGATGATCGCGTCGGTGTTGATGCCCATTAGCTTCGCCGAGTTGAGATTGAACGAAACCGCGCGCATCGCAGTGCCGACTTTGGTTTTGAACACGATCCATTGCAGCAGAAGCATCAAGGCGACCGAAACCAGAAAGATGACTATCTGAGCTTTGGAGATGGCGGCATTGCCAAACAAATGAATCGGCGGTTGACTCTGAGAACCGAGGAAATCAGGAAATGCACGCGGCGCAGCACCGATGCGCGCGACAAACAAGTTCTCGATCAAAAGCGAAACGCCGATGGCCATGATCAGCGTGGTCATGCGCGAATACTTCCGCACTGGCCGGTAAGCAAAACGTTCGATGATCATTCCCACTATCGCTGCAACGATCATCGATCCCACCAGCACGATGCCCAATCCAAGGAATGACGGAGCAGCGAGGCCGAGACTCAGCGCAATAAAATAGCCGGCAAAAGCGCCGACCATGTATACATCGCCATGAGCGAAATTGATCAGCCTTAGAATGCCGTACACCATCGTGTAGCCAAGCGCAATCAAGGCGTAGATCGCACCGATATTCAGTCCATTAATCAGTTGCTGAACAAAAGTATCCATGGAACAGGTGCTCGCTTATTGCGCCGGACTACTCGCTTTCGTCGGTGGTGGAGGCGCAGCCGCACTGCCGGGCGCCGCAGAGCTCGAAGCTGAAGTGCCGGCGGCGCCTTCCGGAGCGATCGTCGTTTCGTAGACGAATTTTCCGTTTTGCAGTTTCAGAACGACAGCGGGTTTTACGGCATTCCGGTTCTGGTCGATCGTGATCAGACCGGTCACGCCGGGGAAGTTTTTGGTTTGTCCAATGGCATCACGCAGTTTCGCACTCTCCGTGGTTCCCGCTCGTTTGACCGCATCGCCGAGCACTTTCATGGAATCGTACCCGAGTGCGGCAAGCGCGTCAGGCAGGATGCCGTAACGTCCTTTGTAGTCGGCGACAAACTTCTGAATCGCCGGAGACGGATCGTCGACTGAGTAGTGATTTGAGATGTAGTTGCCGTTCAAAGAGGCGCCGCCGAGTTGCCAGAGTTGTGGCGCGTCCCATCCATCGCCGCCGAGCAACGGAGCCTTGATGCCGAGTTGCTTGGTTTGATTTGAGATGACGCCGACTTCACCGTAGTAACCGGGCACGTAGATCACCTCGGGATTCGCCGAGCGGATGGCAGTCAACTGACCACTGAAATCGCGATCGCCCTGCGTGTAGGATTGTTCAGAGACAATCTGGCCGCCAAGGCTGGTAAAGCTGCGTTTGAAAAACTGATATAGCCCGCGACTGTAATCCGAATTGAAGTCGTAAAGAATTGCGGCGCGCTTTGCTTTCAGGTTGTTGGCGGAAAACTTCGCCATCACTTCGCCCTGAAACGGATCGATGAAGCACACGCGAAAGATGTAATCGCCAACCTGCGTGACCGCGGGATTGGTTGACGACGGCGAGATCATCGGGACTTTGGCTTCCTGCGCTTTGGGAGCGGCCGCGAGACTGTTGGACGATGCTACTTCGCCGAGCAGAGCCTGCACTTTGTCCTGATTGATGAGCTTGGTGACCACGGTTGCGGCCTTGTTTGGCTCGCCTTGATCGTCTTCAGTGATGATCTGAATCTGTCGCCCGTTGATGCCGCCGGCTTTATTGATCTCGTCGGCAGCCATCTCGACGCCGTTTTTGGTCGACTGGCCAAAACTCGAGGTGCGGCCGGACAGGTCGCCGTAGTAGCCAACCACGATTGGACCACTGGTGCCTCCACTTGTTCCGCCTGCACGACGTTCACAGGCTAAGCTAATGAATAGAGTAGTAAGCAACAAGAGCGCGATTAGAGTGCGTTTCATTTGGCCCTCACAAACGACGATTTAGATTTGACGAGCGGATCTCTTGGTCAATGTGCGAATTATAGCGATTTCAGGGCACCTGTCGAGTGCGGAGAGGCGAACCTTTAGCCACCAATTGCACAGATCCGCTAAGATAAGGCGCCGTGAATAGCCCCAAAACCCACCCTGCGCCCGACCTGGGCGACATGAATAAGGAAGAGTTTCGTCGAGTTGGCCACGAACTGATCGACTGGATCGCCGATTATTTCGAGAGCATCGAAAACCTACCTGTACTCGCCGCGATCGAGCCGGGTGACTTGAAAGCACAATTACCTACCGCGCCACCGCAGCAAGGCGAGTCGATGGAAAAAATAATCGAGGATCTCGATCGATTCATCATGCCCGCGTTGACTCACTGGAGCCATCCCTCATTCTTCGCCTACTTCGCAACGTCGACTTCAGCGCCGGGAATCTTCGGTGAAATGCTGAGTGCCGCCTTCGATAACAAGGCAATGCTGTGGCGTACTTCGCCTGCGTCAACCGAGCTGGAAGAAGTGACGCTCGATTGGTTGCGACAGATGATGGGTCTCGATCCGGGAATGCTCGGCATCATCTACGATACTGCGTCCGTGTCGAGCCTGCATGCGATCGCGGCGGCGCGCGAAGGTGTCGAGCGGCGCATTCGCGAAGAGGGAATGAGCGGGCGTCCCGATCTTCCGTTGCTGCGGGTTTACGTCTCAGAACAGTCGCACTCGTCGATAGAGAAAGCAGTCATCACGCTCGGCTTGGGCCAACGCGGACTGCGCAAGATTCCCACTGATCGTGAGTTTCGGATGGACGCGAGCGCTTTAGCGGCAGCAATCGAGGAAGATAAGCGCAACGGCTATCTTCCGTTTTGTGTCGTTGCGACTGTCGGCACCACGTCGACCTCGAGCATCGACCCGGTGCCGGAGATCGTGCCGATCTGCGAGCAGCATGCGATGTGGCTGCACGTCGATGCGGCGTATGCGGGTTCGGCTGCGGTTGTTCCTGAGCTCAGACACATTCTCGACGGCTGCGAACGGGCTGACTCTCTGGTTACGAACCCACACAAGTGGCTCTTCACTCCTTTTGATCTCTCAGTGCTTTACTGCCGTCACATGGATCTGCTCAAGCGCGCGTTTTCACTCGTGCCAGAGTATCTCCGCACTCCCGAGCAGGAGAAGGTTCGGAGTGGTTCGGATTACGGCATCCAACTCGGGCGGCGTTTCCGTGCGCTGAAGTTGTGGATGGTGATGCGCTACTTCGGGCACGAAGGTCTGGCTGCACGCATACGTGAGCACTGCCGGCTCAGCCGATTGTTCGCGGCGTGGATTGACGAGTCACCTGATTGGGAATTAATGGCGCCAGTGCCGCTCGCGTTAGTCTGTTTTCGTGCATGTCCGAAGGGTGAAAAAGATGTCGACGCGCTGAACGAAGCGATCATGCATGGAGTAAATGCAAGCGGTCGCGCGCTACTATCCCACACACGCTTGAACGACAAACTCACACTACGACTCTCGATCGGAAACATCCGCACAACGGAAAGACACGTGCGACAAGTTTGGGATCTGCTAAACGAACAGTTGCAGTCTGCTGTATAGTCTTCTCTTTACCTCGCAGGAGTTCCTCACATGACTGAGAATGAGATTGCTACGATTATTGTCGATGCCGCACTACGAATCCATAGAACACTTGGGCCAGGTTTGTTGGAGTCAGTGTATCAAGCTGTGCTTAGCTATGAATTACAAAAACGAGGATTACGAGTTTTCCAACAAGTGGGTCTTCCAGTTCAGTATGAAGAAGTCAAACTCGATCTCGGGTTTCGCGTTGATCTAATAGTTGGCGACAAGGTAGTTATCGAGATTAAATCAGTTGAAGCACTGGCTCCGGTTCATAGGAAACAGCTCAAAACGTATTTGCGCTTAATGGATCTGCGTCTCGGGCTACTGATCAACTTCAACGTGGAGTTAATCAAGGATGGAATACAGAGAGTGGTCAACAGATTGGCTGATTGAGCCATTAGGTTTTTCTCCCGCAAAGGCGCAAAGGCGCAAAGGAGAATCAAATTCTTGGGGCGGAGTTCTTACCTTTGCGCCTTTGCGCCTTTGCGGGAAAATCCCTTTTGGGCTGCTCGCACTCTTGTTTCTTCCGATCCTCTGCTTCGCGCAGCCGCGCTTGCCGATGAGGCCGGCGGATATTGTGCGCGTGGCGAGTCTTACGGATGCGCAGATCTCGCCGAACGGTCAGTCGGTGGTCTATTCCGTCTCGTCAGTCGAAGACGATAAAACGATCAGCACACTCTGGATCGCACGTCTCGGTCTCGAGTCATCTTCCACTCCCATTCCCACGCCAACACCACGACGACCAGCACCTTACGTCGAATGGCCCGACGTTCGTTCCGCGCCGCGACCGTTGCTGCCGTCCGGCTGGAACGCTTCAAACGCACGCTGGTCTCCAGACAGCAACTCGATCGCGTTTCTCTCACTCCACGACGAACAAAACGGACTGTGGTTAGTTCGTCTCGACAAACCCGAACCACGCTTCCTGGCCGCCATCACCGGAACAAACTTCTTCATCACGTACGCCGGTGAATCGATTTCGTGGTCTCCCGACTCGCGTCGCATCGCTTACATCTCCGCCAAAGCGGAAACACTGGAAAACCCATCGCTCTCACGTAAAGCTGACGATCCGCGTGTCATCGATCGCATCCAGTACAAGTCGCGCACCGCGTTTTCTGACAACCGGCGCACACACGTCTGGGTGATCGATCTCGACAGATCCCTACCACAGCAACTCACCTCGGGATTGTTTTACGATCACGCCGTCAACTTCAGTCCCCGTGGCGATGAGATCCTTTTCCTCTCCAACCGCGAATCCGATCCCGACGCGAACAACAACTCCGACATTTTCGCCGTCGATCTCAGCGGACAGACGCGTCAAATCACGGAGACCAAAGGATGCGAATACGATCCCGTCTGGTCACCTGACGGAAGATCGATCGCCTACACCGCAACCAAACGCGAAGTCACAACTATCGACAGCGTCGCCGAAGACACACACCTGTGGGTCATACCCGCAGCCGGTGGCGCGGGAAGAGAACTCGCAACCGAGCAGGACAGACGCGTAAACGATCCGCAGTGGACGCCCGATGGTCGCTCGATCGTGTACCTCGCGGGCGACCGCGGCTACACGACGATCTTCAAAATCCCAGCCGACGGCGGCAGAGTCAGTCGCTTTTCGTTGTTTGTGCTCGACGGACAGTTGGCCGGCGGTTTCGATCCTCAAGACTCGAAGTCGCGCACCGAAGCCAATTCATCACTGACGCTCGCACAGCCGTTTCAGATCACCAACTTCAGTTTCAGTAACAGGTCACAAACTATCACTCGCGGCAACACGGCTGAGGTCGCTTTTCCGTTCGTTGTGACGATGGGAAACGTGCAGCGACCGAGTGAAGTGTGGGCTGGCCTCGGCAGCCTTGTGCCGATGCGCCGGCTAAGCGCGCATAACGACTCGCTGATGAGAACCGTGCGAGCCGTGCTGCCGGAGGAGATCACCTTTCAGAGTTTCGACGGCACTCAGATCCAGGGCTGGTTAATGCGCCCGCCCGCCTGTGCCAGCGATCGCAAGTGTCCTTTGATCTTGAGTGTTCACGGTGGCCCACATGGCATGTACGGCTGGTCTTACAATCCTAGTTTTCAGGTCTACGTCGCGCGCGGTTATGGCGTACTCTATCTGAATCCGCGCGGCTCGAGCGGTTATGGTCAGAAGTTTTCAGACGGTACGATCAACGAGTGGGGCGGCGGCGACTATCGTGACTTGATGGCCGGCGTTGATGAAGCACTGCGCCGCAACTCGTGGATTGATTCAGATCGTTTGGGCGTGACCGGCGGGAGTTACGGCGGATTTATGACCAACTGGATCATCACGCAGACGCCGCGCTTTCGAGGCGCAGTCGCAGTCGCCAGTTTGAGTAACCTGATCAGCTTTTACTCGACGTCGCTTTACCAGGATTTGATCCACGCGGAGTTTGGCGTGTATCCATGGGACAACTTCGACTTGCTCTGGCAATGGTCGCCGCTGCGTTACGTGCGACAGGTGCAGACGCCGACACTCTTCATTCACGGAGAAGACGACAACGACGTGCACATCACGCAAGCGGAAGAGATGTACATGGCGCTGAAACGCCGCCGAGTAGACACAGTTCTGGTTCGTTATCCGCGCGAGGGCCATCGCTTCCGCGAGCCCAAGCATCGCGTGGACGTGCTTGAGCGGACGATAAATTGGTTCGATCGTTACGTGAAGCTAGGCGGCTGAACTAGCGCCTGAACTAGCATTTGCCAGCTTCTCCTGATAACTGTCTTGCAATTGACCCATCATCAACGGGTCACCATAAACAAAAGCGATGTTTGGCTCGTCGCGCGCGGGAACATCGCAAGGCTCGACGTTATAACTCTCCTTAATCTCGTTACACAGCGAGGCGGCGACGGGCGTAAGGTAAACAACCCAGTTCTCACTCGACCCTCCTTCGCCTCTTTCGGTGGCGTGGAACATGGCGAAGCCTGCGGGTTTGTTTTCCCTTTCGTAGCAGTCCCAGCCAAGTTTTCCGATTCTCACGACGTCAGGATCGATTTTTTCATTAGCTATTAGAGGTAAAACGATTCTATGCCACGACATGGCTCATTACACTCCGATTTGTCTCCAGATTTTCGCTTTTGGGAGAAAAAGCGGAATTGATCTATCACAAAAGCGTTGGAATTGAAATACTCAGCCCATTAGTCATTTATGCCTTTTGTGCTTCTTTGCGGCCAAGGGTTAATATGTGACACACCTTGAAAACAGATTTTGAACAGATCAAGACGGTACTTAGCCGCTGTTTGAGACTGCGCTGTCCTGCCTGTGGCGAATCGAAGATCGCCACCCCTCCGTTTCACATCCGGCATCATTGCCCTCATTGCCTGGCACTTTTCAAACGCGAAGACGGCTTTTTTGTGGGCGCGATCCTGGCGAATGTGGTCACCACGGAACTGGCAATCCTCGTCGTCTGCTTTTTCTGTTTACTCATTATCGGCGCCGACTACAGCAGTGTACTTGTGCTGCTCTTCATCATGGCGCTGATTTTCCCCGTAGCTTTCTACCATCACAGTTGGAGCTTGTGGCTCGGCTTCGATTTCATCGTCGAATCCCTGCCAAAATACGACCCCGCAAAAAAACACCGAACCTGAACCGCTCGAGAACGTCTCTTGTATTTTTTGTGCCTCTTTGTGGCAGATTCGTATCTGGGGTATACTGCGGCTAGCTCGCCCGCCCGCTTTTTCAGGCGCTTAGGTCCAAACAAGACTAAAGCAGTGCATGGAAGCGCTGAGGTGCTTCCGGCACTAACTGGCGAGACCCGTTTTTATAATCGTCTATCGGACGGTTTAGATTAACTTTGGTTACAGTCGCCCACGATCAAAACAGGTTTAGAGCACAAGCATGCTCCCTGTGACAGGATCTCCGGCCCACAGCGCCCGGCGGCTAGTCAGGTTTTCTGTTGAAAGAAAGAGATTTCGGTCGTGTTGCGGACAGTGATCCGCAAACGTCCAGAACTGTGCGCCATCCAAGGCGCCATCCCAAGCTTACCCACATTCGGCCAGTAGAGAGTTGCTTCCACCGCAATTCCTCACCGCGCCAATCCGTTTCACCCCGCATTTTAGAGAAGGCTGGTAATGGCTAAACAACTTATTGTGAGCGTCAATGGACGCGAAAAGAAGATTGCGATCATTGAAGACGACAAGGTCGCTGAGTTCTACATTGAACGTGGAGAACAACACCAGGGAATCGTCGGCAACATTTATAAAGGACGCGTGATGCGCGTCTTGCCCGGAATGCAGTCCGCTTTTGTCGATATCGGACTCGAACGCGACGCGTTCCTTTACGTCTCCGACTTCTTCGATGAAGAAGAAGAGTTTGAAAGAATCGTCATCGACAAGTCGAAGAAGGGAACGCCCGACGCCGAACATGCGGCCGCCGAAGAGGTTGCTCTCAATCGAATAGAACGCGAACAGCAGATCGAGGCAACTCAGGAACGCGCCGAGCCGCTGCAAGAGGCGGAAGCCGCGCCCGTTGAAGATATTTCAGAATCCGCCGAAAGCGGACGCCGCCGTGGACGTCGTGGCCGCCGTCGCGGACGCTGGGAAAAGACCGACGAAGCCGCGCCTCCGACTCGGCCGCCGGCCCCAACTTTCGAGGTTCCGAACACGCCTTTTGTCGCTGGTGATCCTTCGATCGAACGGATCGTCGACGAGGAAGAGACTGCGGCCAATGGCGAGATGTTCAAGGACGCGCGACTTCAGGAACGACTCTTCGATCAGATTCACGCTGTCGAGTTCAACATGGAGGACGACTTCCGCATCGCGGAGGTAGGTTCTCTACTTCCGTCCGGCATGGGCAGCGAGTCGTTCGAGCGAGTCGACGATGGCTCTACAGACTTGGAGCCGATTCGTGAAGAACGACGACCACGTGAGGCGCATGTTTCGAGTTTCATCGACGACGTTAGCACTCAACCGTCGGGTAGCGTGAGCTTTGAACGCATCAGCGATGACGAGGAAGAGGTCACCGGAGAGCCGGCAGCAGAGAAGCAGGCGTCTAAACGCGCGCGCAAGTCGTCGGTTGCTGCGAAGAAGAAGAGCACAACGCGCACCGCTGCAAGCAAGAGCAGCGCGTCAAAGAAGAAAGCGTCGAAGAAATCTTCAAAGAAGCGAACTGCTGAGACAGAAAGCGCCGAGTCGCTGCCTGCTTACGCTGACTCCGAAGCGCGTGTGGTTGGGAATCAATCGCGCGGCGAGTTTGCAACGCGCCGCGGTGGACGAAGACGACGCCGCACGGGCAAGAACCGTCCAGCTACAGGCTCAGAGGTCGAGACCGTGGCGGAAGTCCCATCGGATGGTCACGATGACGAGCAATTGCAGCTCAGCGAGCCTCATGAGGAAACTGCCGCACCGCCACCACCGTCTGACGGGAATCAACGTCAGCGTTCGCGCGACCAGCGTGGTCCACGCGATCAGCGCGGCTATCGCAATCAAAGCCGCCGCGAACGACATCAACCGGCCATTACTGACCTGCTGAGTGAAGGTCAGGAGATACTGGTCCAGATCGCGAAAGAGCCGATCGCCAAAAAAGGCGCGCGCATCACTTCGCATATCGCCTTGCCTGGAAGATTTCTTGTCTACATGCCGACCGTGGAACACGTCGGTGTATCGCGCAAGATCGAGTCTGACAATGAACGACACCGGCTGCGGAAATTGATTCAGACGATTCGCGCCGAGGAAGACATTCCGTCCGGTGGTTTTATCGTGCGTACTGCCGGCGTGGGTATTAGTGAGAAAGAGCTACGCGAGGACGTTCGTTATCTGGTGCGCACGTGGCTCGACATCCGCGGTGCCGCTGAAAAGGCAAAGGCACCCGCATTGGTCCATCGCGATCTCGATCTGGTCCAACGGCTGCTGCGCGATCAGTTGTCTGACGACTTTGAATCGATACGCGTCGATTCAGAGGAGGAGTATCAGGCGATCGTTGAGTTTATCAATCGGATCCAGCCTCGCGTGGTGAAGCGCGTGAAGCTCTACACCGGTGAGCAGCCGATTCTCGAGAAGTATGCAGTGCAAGCCGAAATCGATAAGGCGATTAAGCCGCGTGTGTGGCTGAAGTCCGGCGGCTATCTGGTGATCAATCAGACCGAAGCTTTGGTGGCGATCGACGTCAACACCGGCAAGTTTGTCGGACGCGGCAGCGGCCGGCTTGAAGACACGATCACGCGCACCAATCTCGAGGCTGTCGATGAGATCGTGCGGCAGATTCGTCTGCGCGACCTCGGCGGCATCATCGTGCTCGACTTGATCGACATGGAAGAGCGTCGTAACCGGCAGAAGGTAATGCAGGCGCTTCAGGAAGCTTTGCGCAACGATAAATCGCCGACGAAGGTGCTGTCATTCAACGACTTTGGTTTGGTGATTATGACGCGTAAGCGCGTGAAGCAGTCGTTGGAGCGAACACTCTGTTCGCCTTGCCAATACTGTCAGGGCGCCGGCCTGATCAAGTCGCCGCAGACGATTTGTTACGAGCTGCTTGAAGAAGCGCGACGGCTTGCGAAGGGGATTAACGGCGATAAAGACAACAAGCAGGTTATGTTGCGAATCAATCCCGACGTGGCGAAAGCGTTACGTTCGAGCGAGCGCGACGTGTTGGTGGAGATTGAGGACTATCTTGGACCAATCGATATCACGAGCGATCCGGCGATTCATCAGGAGCAGTTTGATTTCGCGGTAACATAGAGTTGTTTCCCGCAAAGGCGCAAAGAAGATGTAAAGAGACTTTGACTCGCATTTCGTCTTCTTTGCGCCTTTGCGCCTTTGCGGGAAACTATTGTTAGTTACGGTTTACGTGTTTGTATAGAATATCGCGTTGCTGCGGGATGAAGCCCGCCTCACGGATCAGGAACTGAAGCATCTTCTCGTCCGCGCGATTGTGCGCGCCAGCCGCCGACACGACATTCTCCTCGATCATGATCGAGCCCATGTCGTTTGCGCCGAAACGAAGCGCCACCTGTCCCAGTCGCAATCCCTGAGTCAACCACGACGACTGAAAGTTTTCGATGTTGTCGAGAAACAAGCGCGAGACCGCCAGCATCTTGAGATAGTCCATGCCGGTTGGCTCGTCTTTGATCCTGCGTCCGAGCGCAGTGTTCTCGCGTTGAAAAGTCCATGGGATGAATGCAGTGAACCCGCCGGTCTCGTCCTGTAGATCGCGGATGCGTTGCAAATGCCTCACGCGATGTTCGACACGATCGCCAATACCAAACATCATCGTGGCAGTCGAGCGAAGTCCGACGCGATGAACCGCGCGCATCACTGCCAGCCACTCGTCAGTCGTGCACTTGGTTGAAACTCGCTTGCGCACTTCGTCATCGAGAATCTCTGCGCCGCCGCCGGGTAGACTGTAAAGTCCGGCGTCTTTGAGCCGCGACATGATCGTTTCGTAATCGAGTTTCGAGATCAGGTGAATGTTGTGAATCTCTGGTGGCGAGAAACAGTGCAACTGAAATCCGGGATACCTGGCGCGAAGTGAGCGCAGTAGATCTTCGTACCACTCGATGCCGAAGTCTGGATGCAGGCCTCCCTGCATCAACACGCCGGTACCGCCGAGCGCGATTGTCTCGTCGATCTTTTGGCAAATCTCGTCGAACGTGCGGACGTACGTGTCGGGCGCACCTGGGCGGCGATAGAACGCGCAGAACGTGCAGACGACGTTGCAGACGTTGGTGTAGTTGACGTTTCGATCGATGATGTAAGTGACGATGTTGTCGGGGTGACGCCGTGCGCGTATCTCGTCAGCGGCGACGCCCATCCGCGCGATATCGTGCGATTCAAGCAGCGCAGTGCACTCCTCAACAGACATGCGCTCGCCCGCGAGCACGCGATCGAGAATCGGTTGAATGTTGGTTGACATGAGCTGTATTAAGTATCTCCCGCAAAGGCGCAAAGGCGCAAAGAAGACTTCAAGGTTCTTCTTTGCGTCTTTGCGCCTTTGCGGGAGAAATAAATCTTAGTGGCTTCACGCGATCAATTAACCCATGCTTGAACGCCAAATCAAAATAGAGGCGCAAGCCTTTTTCCATCGACTCGTCAACACTAAAAACGATGTTCTCGGTCAGGTAGTTTCTAAGTTCCGCGACCGACATCGGGATTTTGTCCTGATAAGACCGAACGATCTCCTCGATATGAGACACTCCCTCGTCGCGTGCGGCCGCAAAATCAGCGGCGCGCGCACGCTCGACTGCTTCGTCACGCACCATCCACATCGCAAAGACAAATCCGAGACCCGTGTGTTCTCTCCAAAGACTCGCCATGTCCCAAACGTTTAGCCCTTGCCGGCGAAAGCCCATCCCAGGATCTCCGATGATCAATGCCGCATCGTTTTTCTCGAGCATCTCTTCGAGATTCGGCGCGCGCGTAGTCCATTCAGGCTCGCATTCCAAAAATTCCCGGAAAATTATCCTCACCAGCGTTGCCGACGTGCGCGACGATTCGTCCAAAGCAATACTGCGAATCTCTTCGAGTCGCTTGTTTTTCGAGACGAGTACGACACTGAGCACCTCTTTGCGCGAGCCGACACAGACATCAGGCACCAATAAACCGCCCGCGATGCGCTGATACTCGATCACCGGAACCAGTGCTCCTTCGACGGACGCTTCAGCCAGCAGTTGCGCGCAACGCGCAGGTACAGCCTCGACGAAATCGACACTGCCGCGATGCGGTCCATAAAGAAAACTCCAAATCAAAGGCGCCGAATTTAAATAACTTGAAGCCGCGAGCCGAAAGGGATTGTTCATGAAGCTTCCAGTATATACTATCGCGCATGCCGATCTACGACGTCACCGTTCCCGTATCGAATGAGTTGCCAACCTGGCCCGGCGATCCCGCGGTCCAGATCAGCGACTGGCGCAGTTTGTCCAACGGCGACGGCGCGAATGTTTCCGCGTTGAATTTCGGCGCACACACCGCAACCCACGTCGATGCTCCGGCGCACTTCATCGAAGGTGCCGCAAAGGTTGAGACGCTGCCACTCGACGTGTTGATTGGCGAAGCCGAGGTGATCGAGATTCCGAAGGATGTTCGCGCGATCGACAAAGCGTTTGTGATGGCCCATTGCGCGGCTGGAACCATGCGCGTGCTTTTCAAGACACGCAATTCCGCGTTCTGGAGTGAACCCGAGCCGCAGTTTCACACTGATTTTACTTATCTCGATTTCGACGCGGCGAAGTGGTTGGTGGAAAACGGCGTGAAGCTGGTCGGTATCGACTATCTCTCGATCGAGAAGTTTGGCCAGGCGAGTCATGAAACCCATCTCGCGCTGCTTTCGCGCGGCGTGATCATTCTCGAAGGATTGAATCTCACGGACGTTCCGGCAGGCATATATGAACTGATTTGTCTGCCTTTGCGTTTAAGAAGCAACAAGGGCGACGGTGCACCCGCAAGGGTCGTTCTAAGAAGCTTAGATTAATCTCTGTATCTCTGTGTCTCTGTGTTGAATAAACCACAGAGACACGGAGGCACAGAGAAGAATGAGGAAAGACTATCAAACGAGACAATCCAAAGTATCGTGAGCGTGTTTATGCGATCGTGCGACGCATTCCGCCGGGTCGCGTCATGACCTACGGCCAGATTGCAGAGCTGCTCGGCGAAGGTTACACGCCGCGAACTGTCGGTTTCGTGATGCACGCTTCACCTGACGGAACGCCGTGGCATCGCGTGCTCAATGCGCAGGGCGGAATTTCGACCGGACGAATCGCGTTGCCACACGACAAACAGCAGCGCATGCTCGAACATGAAGGCGTAGTGTTTGACAAAAACGGTCGCTGCGATTTGCAAACGTTTCTTCACATTCCGAAGACGAGATCTCAAAAGCCGAAAGACGCAAGCTTGTATAAACGAAAGTCGTCCACTCGAGGAGCAAAACGATGAATTCAGACCAGATGCAAAACGTTCCTTACGCGGTGAGCGCGCCTCGCTATTCAGTCTCACATCAAATGGTGACTACTGCTTTCGAGATACCGAATTATCGCGTCGTGCAGAATCTTGGCGTGGTGCGCGGCATCGTCGTGCGCTCGCGAAATATCTTTGCGACGATTGGCGCCTCGCTACAGACGATCGTCGGTGGCAACATCACTGTGTGGACAAAGTTGTGCGAACAGACGAGGGCTGACGCCTTCGACATCATGATCCAGCACGCGACTGAGGTCGGCGCGAATGCGGTCGTCGGTGCGCGCTACGACACCACTGAGCTGGCGCAAGGTGTCACGGAAGTGTTGGCGTACGGCACCGCGGTGATTGTCGAACCGATCGGCGAGTCGGTTTTAAGCCGTGGATGACACAGATGTTATGATAGCCGTGTGGAAGATCTGAAGAAGTTCGCGCTCTATTTTCGTAATTACAAACCGCAACTGACTCTCGGGATAGTTTGTATCTTCGCCAGCGTTGTCGCTGGCCTCTTCATTCCCCTCATCGTTGGCCAGGCTATCGACGCGAATTGGGCTCAAGTCTCCTGGTCGAAACTCACCATCTCTGCCGGCAAGGTTTTAGGCGCAAGTATCATCAGCGGCACTTTTCTCTTTTTACAACGTCGCATCCTGATCGGCGTGTCGCGCCACATCGAGTACGACATGCGCAAGGAGTTTCACGCGCATCTGGTCGATCAGCCACTCTCGTTCTATCACGAACACCGCGTCGGCGATCTGATGGCTCGCGCAACCAACGATCTCGGCGCCGTTCGACAACTCGCCGGTCCGATGATCATGTACTCGTTGCAGACCGTGTTCGTCGTGATACTCGTGCTGCCACTGATGATCATGCTGAACTGGTGGCTGACGCTGCTGCTGTTTGTGACCATGCCTTTGCTGTCGCTTACCGTGAAGTTTTTCGGTCAACAAGTTCACACACGATTCGAGAAGATCCAGGACTTCTTCGCGCAGATCACCGCACGAGCGCAGGAGAACTTCAACGGTGTGCGCGTGGTTCGGGCCTACGCGCAGGAAGACGCCGAGATGGCGGCGTTCAGCAATCTCAACCGGGAATACGCGCAGCGCAATCTCGGCCTGGTGCGCATCGACGCGTTGATGCGTCCGTTGATGACGTTTCTGATCGGGATTGGTTACGTGCTCATCATCTGGGCTGGTGTGCCGCTCGCCGTGCGGGGCGAGATTACGGTTGGTGAGTTCACGATGTTCAATCTGTATCTGACGCGACTGATCTGGCCGCTGATCGCGCTTGGATACGTCGTGAATCTTTACCAACGCGGAACCGCGAGTCTGAAAAGACTCAACGCAATCTTGCGTATTGAGCCGTCGATTGCCGATGAACGGGCAACAGTTGAACAACCGCCAATCAAAGGAAAGATCGAATTTCGCAATCTGACGTTCAGATATCATGCAACGGACGAGCCGGTGCTCGAGAATCTCAGCCTGACGATTCCGGAGGGGCACACAGTTGCTTTCGTCGGCCGCACAGGAAGCGGCAAGTCAACGATTGCCAATCTGATCCCGCGTTTGATCGAAGCTCCTGAGAGCACGCTTTTCATCGACGACGTTCCGATCGACAAGTATCCGCTGGCGCAACTGCGCTCCAGCATTGGTTACGTGCCGCAGGAGACGTTCTTGTTCAGCGACTCGGTGAAGGGAAATATCGCTTTCGGAGTCGAAAAAACGGAGACAGCCGACGTCGAATGGGCCGCGGAGATCGCCGGTTTGTCAGAAGACATCGCGGGATTTCCGGAGCGTTTCGAGACGTTAGTTGGCGAACGAGGTATCACGCTGTCAGGCGGACAAAAACAGCGCACCGCCATCGCGCGTGCAGTCTTGCGCGAGCCGAAGATCCTGATACTCGACGATGCGTTGTCGTCAGTTGATACGTACACGGAAGAAAAGATTCTCGGTCAGCTTCGTGGCGTGATGCGCGATCGCACCAGCGTGATCGTTTCGCATCGCATTTCGACCGTACGCGACGCCGACATGATTTGTGTGTTGGATGAAGCTCGTATCGTCGAGCAGGGAACGCATGATGAGCTGCTCGCGCTCGGCGGTGAGTATGCGGATCTGTACGAGCGACAACTACTCGAGGAGGAGCTCGCGGCAACCTAAGTCAATCCGCAGATTACGCAGATGTCAGCAGCGGTAAAACAATTTCACGAAGAAGAGGCGATCGGCAAGACGTACGATCTTCAGATCGCGAAGCGCCTGCTCCGTTATCTGAAGCCTTACGTTCGCCTGCTGGTTCCGGCACTCGTGCTGACGCTCGCATTAAATCTGCTCGGCATACTCCAGCCGAAATTCACGCAATACGCAATTGACTGGTACATCCTGCCGCGCAAAACAGATGGGCTGACGTTGCTCGTCGTGCTGTATCTCGGTTCACAACTGCTGCGACTGATCTTCTCCTACTTCCAGGCGATTTTCGTCAATAGCGTCGGACAGTACGTGATGTTCGACATGAGGAAAGAGCTTTACGACAAACTCCAGCACCAGGAAGTCGCGTACTACGACCGCAATCCTGTTGGTCGCATCATGACCAGGCTCACCACTGACGTCGACTCGCTCAATCAGTTGTTTACTGAAGGCGTGACGGATCTGCTCGGCGACCTCGTCATGATCGGCGCGATCATCTCGGTGATGTTGTGGATGGACGTGAAGCTCACGCTCATCAGTCTGTTGACTGTGCCGCTGCTCTTCGCTGCGACGACGTGGTTTCGCAGAGGCGCACGAAAAGGCTACGACCTCGTGCGCACGCGCATCGCACGCATCAACGCGTTCTTGCAGGAGCATTTTGCCGGAGCGCAAACGGTTCAGATTTTCAACGCTGAAGCGAAGTCGCTACGTCGCTTCGATAAGATCAACGACGAGTATCGACGCGCCAATATCGACACGATTTTTTACTATGCAGTGTTCTTCCCGCTTGTCGATTTCATCGGGGCCATTGGTGTCGCGCTGATCATCTGGTATGGCGGATATCGTGTCATGCAGAACACGCCGGAGCACACGGTGCTGACTCTCGGGGCTCTCGTCGCTTTTATTCAGTATTCACAGGCGCTGTTTCAACCGATCCGCGACATCTCTGACAAGTACAACGTGCTGCAAGGTGCGGTTGTAGCTTCGCATCGTATTTTCAAGACGCTCGACCTGCCGATTGCCGTGTTGACGCCTGAGAAGCCGCTCAAAGTTGAGCGCACGCGTGGTCGAATCGAATTTCAGAACGTCTGGTTTGCTTACAAAGACGAAGACTGGGTTTTGAAAGATGTGTCGTTCACGGTCGAGCCAGGGCAGTCGATCGCGCTTGTCGGTCATACAGGTTCGGGCAAGACGACCATCACCAACTTGTTGATGCGTTTCTACGACATTCAACGCGGTCGAATCTTGCTCGATGGAGTTGACGTGCGTGATTGGGATCTAACCACGTTGCGACGGAACTTCGCGGTCGTGCTTCAGGAAGTCTTTCTGTTTAGCGGGACTATCGAAGGCAACATTCGTCTCGGTCGCGATGATATTACCGAGGAGCGTGTGCGTTGGGCGGCGCAGGAGGTACACGCCGACGGATTTATTCGTCGTTTGAAGGATGAGTATCGGGCCGAGGTGCGCGAGCGTGGCGCCGGGTTGTCAGTCGGTCAGAAGCAACTGATCTCGTTTGCCCGCGCGCTTGCATTCGATCCGGCGATTTTGATTCTCGACGAAGCGACCAGCTCGATCGATACCGAGACCGAACAGTTAATTCAACGGGCGATTGAACGAGTGATGCGCGATCGGACTTCAATCGTGGTGGCACACAGGCTCTCGACGATTCAGAACGCGGATCGCATCATCGTCCTGCATCACGGCGAGCTTCGCGAGCAGGGCACGCATCAGGAGCTGTTGGCGGAACGTGGGCTGTATTGGAAGCTCTACAAACTACAGTACGCCGATTCGTCCCGGACCAATTACGAGTCCACCGACATAACCTCGACGATCAATCGCGAAGCGGTGATGTGAGCTTAATTTGTGCTGCTTGTGCTTTCTTGTGGCACTACTCGCGACTGCATCGGCACCAGACTCTCAAACGATTTGTAAATCTGTAGGTACATCTGGGTCTCGCGCGGAATGAGTGTGCGCCACGCGTCGCCGCCGCGTTTAAGATAAAGCGGAAGCTTGGCGGCGTTTGAGTTGTAGCCTGCCGCAAGCAACTCGCTCGGCGTCGCGAGCTTCGCGTTGAGCGCGTATTTCACTTCATCGTTTGCGGTCAAATCATTCCAGGTGTCCTTCATGTAAAGCAGCATTGCCTGGAGCGCGTTGACGTGATTTCGCATTCCCGTCACGAAGTCCGGAATCAGACCGACGCCTGGATATCGCGTTCGCTGAAGGTTGTAAGCCCACGGAATCATTTGCACCATTCCGCCTGCGCCTGCGCTGCTCACGGAGAACCGGTAGGTATCAAGCTCGTTCAGAGCAAACAGGGAATAGATCTCGTCATAGAGCGCCAGGCGATTCTCGTTGCGAAAACGGTCGTGATCGACGTGTTCGACGACGCACAAACGCTCGGCAACATCGACGATCTCAGGCGAAATAGCCACGCCTTTGTCGCGCAAACGCTTGGCCGCGAGATCGAGCATGTTGCGCACGTACGATTGGCCGGAGCGCACCAGATCTGGTGAAAGCAACGCCGGATGAGCGGAAGTGTAATAAGCCGTCTCTAGAAACTTTCCACCGCGCTCGATCGGATACTCAACGGTGAGTGGCGTAAGCGATTTACCATCTGGAGTAAATATCGTCAGAGCGGTGTTGACGCCATTCGCGCGGATGATGCGAACGTTGACGTTTACGCCCTCGGAAGTGATGGTGTTGACCTCAGCGCCCTTGGTCAGAAAAGTCTGCTTTGAGAGCGTGATGAAATGGGTGCGGGCATTTTCGCGATCGAGCGCTGCTATTGTTACGAATTCGATTTGCGGTACAGATGCAGTCGGAACGGGTCGCGTCTTGAGCATCCGGCGTGCTTCGGTAATGCGCGTCTGGATCAGCGAGGGCGCTAGACTTAAGTTCGCTGGCTCTGCCTCCGCCGGCTTTGCCTTGGCCACGATTGTTTGACTGGGTGCCTGTTGTTCTGACGCGATTGGCGTGACGGTGCGAGGCCGTACCAGGGTACTCTCCTGTGCCTTCATCTCAACGGCAGCAAAAAGAAGGGCGACGACAAAAAGGGCGAGACGGGAATTCAATTTCATAATGTTTCAGGAGAGTTCAGGACTTAAAACTTAACGTGTCGGGGGCGACAAACGTTGCCTTAGATTCGCCCATGCCGTGGCGAGTTGTCAATCCCTTTTTACTACAGATTGCACAGATTCTGTGTAATCCGTGGATTGCTGCGGTTTTGCTATACTCGCAGGTTCGGAAACCAGAAGGGAGCGTTTGCTATGCCTTTTTACTCACCCATTCGCTTTGCTCTAATCGTTTGTTTGTTCACCGCAGGTATCACTCAGCAGATGATAAAACCAAATAACTATCCCCCAGCCAGAAAAAGCGACCAGGTTGACGATTATCACGGCCTGAAAGTCGCCGATCCATATCGCTGGCTCGAAGATCTCGACTCGGAAGAAACCCGTAACTGGGTGGACGCCGAAAACAAATTGACCTTTGCCTTCCTCGGCTCCATTCCCCAACGCGACGCCATTAAAGACCGGCTTACGAAACTTTGGAACTACGAAAAGTACGGCATTCCGTTCAAGGAAGGTAATCGCTACTTCTACACACGCAACAGTGGTCTGCAAAACCAGGCGGTGCTCTACACGGTAACCGCGCTCGAGGCGCAGCCGCAGATGATTCTCGATCCCAACACGCTGTCAGCGGACGGCACGGTCGCCCTTTCGGGACAGCAAGTCAGTCCTGACGGCAAACTGCTCGCGTATAGCCTGTCGGCATCTGGTTCTGACTGGCAGGAGTGGAAAGTTCGCGACGTCGAAACAGGTAAAGATCTGTCAGACGACCTCAAGTGGGTAAAGTTTTCAGGAGCTTCGTGGACGCGCGACGGCAAGGGATTTTTCTACAGTCGCTATGACGAGCCGAAGAGCGATGCGCTGAAGACGACCAACTATTTTCAGAAGGTCTACTTCCACAAGCTCGGTACGCCGCAGGCCGAAGATGTGCTCGTTTACGAACGGCCCGATCAGAAAGACTGGCTGTTCAGTGGGTACGTCACTGAAGACGGCCACTATCTCGTCATCACCGTTTTCCAGGGCACTGACGTAAAGACTCGTATCTACTACAAAGACTTAAAAGCGAAAGAGGCTCCGGTCGTAAAGCTGCTCGACGATTTCGATGCTGCTTACACCTTCATCGGCAACGAGGGACCACGATTCTGGTTTCAGACTGACTTGCAGGCGCCGCGCGGCAAGATCGTCGAGATCGACACGAGCAATCCCGCACGCAACAACTGGAAAGTGGTCGTCCCCGAAAGCAAAGAGACGTTGCTAACCACGACCTTCGTCAATAACAGATTTATTCTGAACTACCTCAAAGACGCGTACACGCAGGTCAAGATCTACGACACGACCGGCAAGCTCGTGGGAGAAGTTGCATTTCCCGGAATCGGCTCAGCCGATGGCTTCGGCGGTAAAGCGACTGACAAGGAAACGTTCTATTCGTTCACCAGTTTTACCATGCCGACTACGATCTATCGCTACGATATGACGACCGGCAAGAGCACGGTGTTCCGGCAACCGAAAGTCGATTTCAATCCTGCTGATTACGAGACGAAGCAGGTTTTTTACACGAGTAAAGACGGTACGAAAGTGCCAATGTTCATCACGCACAAGAAAGGGTTGAGGCTCGACGGAAACAATCCAACTTACCTTTACGGCTATGGCGGCTTCAACATCTCCCTAACGCCGGCATTCTCTGTAAGCATTCTTGTTTGGATGGAGATGGGCGGCGTTTTCGCGCAACCAAATCTGCGCGGCGGTGGCGAGTATGGTGAGGACTGGCACCAGGCCGGCATGAAGCTCAAGAAGCAGAATGTATTTGACGACTTCATCGCCGCGGCGCAATGGTTGATCGACAACAAGTACACGTCGACGCCGAAACTCGCGATCGGCGGTGGCAGCAATGGCGGCTTGCTCGTCGGTGCAGCGTTGACGCAAAGGCCGGATCTTTTTGGGGCGGCGTTGCCGGCAGTAGGCGTGATGGACATGCTACGGTTTCAGAACTTCACGATCGGTTGGGCGTGGGTCTCGGACTACGGCTCGTCAGCAGATCCTGAAGAGTTCAAAGCGTTGTACGCGTATTCACCGCTGCACAACATTAAGCCGGGAACGTCTTATCCGCCGACACTGATCACCACTGCGGATCACGACGATCGCGTTTGGCCGGGCCACAGTTTCAAGTTTGCGGCAGCGCTTCAGGCCGCGCAGTCCGGCAGCGCGCCGGTATTGATTCGCATTGAAACGAAGGCGGGCCACGGAGCCGGTAAACCGACGTCCAAGATCATCGAGGAGAGCGCCGATCGGTGGGCGTTTCTGGTGAAGACACTCGAGATGAAAAGTTAGCCACAAAGAGGCACAAAAGATTTTAGCCACAAAGAAGCACAAAAAGCACATTAGAGAAATTCAACAGACAGGCTTTAGAGGAATCCACCAGACAGGCTTCTTTTTTGTGATTCTTGTGCCTTTTTGTGGCTAAATTTTTATTGTGACCATGGCGCGGGCTTTCGCACCCAGCGGAAGCCCTTCATTTTTTCCTGCAATTCTGGTGGCAATGGTCCAGCATCGCTGGCGGCGATATTCGCTTCGACGTGCGAGAGCTTTCGCATCCCTGGAATGATCGTGCTCACGTCCTGGTTCCCGAGAATAAATCGCAGCGCCAGCTCCGGCATCGTGATATGCGTCCGTCGCTCTCTGTTCCACTCTTCCAGCGTCTTCTTCACTGCATCAGCTCTCTCGACACTCGGAATCAAGTTCTCCGGAACAAAGTAAGTGTTGCGCCAATCGCCTTCGGGCCAGCGGCTCTCTTTCGTCAGAGTTCCAGTCAACGTACCTTCGTCAAAAGGCACACGCGCAATCACTGCCACATCCATTTCGCGACACGCGGGAAACAGCTCGTCTTCCGGATTTTGATCGAAGATGTTGTAGATCACCTGCACGGAATCAATCTGTCCACTTCGCACTGCGCGCACGCCGTTCCACGGCTCCCAACGATTGATGCTGATCCCGATCGCGTTGATCAGTTTCTGACTGCGCAGATCGTCAAGCCGATAGAACCAGCGATCGTCGCGCATCCATTCGTCGTTCCACGTGTGGAACTGTATCAAGTCAAACTGCTCCAACCCTGAATTCTTTAAACTGCGATGAACGTATTCTTCGACATGATCCGGCGGATACGATTGCATCAACGTCGAATCAGGCGCTGCGGGCCATTTGAGATCCTTCGGCGGAATCTTGGTTGCGGTGTAGAGCCGCTTTCCCGGATTGGCTTTGACAGTTTGGCCCAAGAAGTTCTCACTGCGACCATTGCCGTAGGCGTACGCAGTGTCGAAGAAGTTGCAACCGCGATCGATCGCTGCTTGTAACGATTGCAGCGATTCGTCGTCACTAGAGTTGGACCAACTGGCCATGCCCCACATGCCATAGCCCATCTCACTGACTTCCCAGCCAGTACGCCCAAAGCGCCGGTATCTCATGTCAGCGATATTGCCACAAAAAGGCACAAAAAGCACAAAAGAGAAGCAGCTGTTATTCTGCTTCTCTTTTGTGCTTTTTGTGCCTTTTTGTTGGGGGAACTAGTTACTGCCGGTTGTTGACGCTCCGCTGTTGCTAAGCACGATGTCTTTGTCCGATCCACCAAAAGTGATGCCGGTCAGGTGCGTTTCATCGCCATTCACCGTCGATCTCAATTGGAAATCACTTGCTTTCTTCGTACGCGGCTCGACTTTCGCCATTGCTTCGGCGACAGTCTTACCATTCTTAACGATCGCGAGTTGACCGGTTTCGTCGTTGAACCTGACTTCGTAGGATCCTTTCTTCACGAGCGTCCCATTGACTTTGATATCGCTCTCGAAAGTCACCTTTTGCTTATGCACTTTGGCCAACGCAACAACGCCTGTCAGCGCGCCGACCAGCAGAACCACCATCATCCGACTTACAATTGACTTCATAAAACTCTCCTTGCTTATTGTTAGAATGCCCCTCTCTCTCTCTCTGCGGATAAACACCACTCGCAGAATCCTTATGACAGAATATTTCAAACACCTCGGGGGTGGTACGCGGATAAAATCTGAAAGGTTCCCTCTTTACCTTCTCTATACAAATCTTTACATTTGCTGACAGTTTTTCCGCACTTCTTTTGATAGACTCCGCACCGTCTGTACGAAATCACATACATTACGAAGGAGATCTTGAATGAGAAAGTTGCTTTACGCTTTTGGCCTGACAAGCGCGCTAGTGTTTGCTCTGGCTGCGCAAGCTGCTGCGCCAAACTTCGCCGGAACCTGGACGCTTGACAAGAGCAAGAGCCAGGGTCTCTCCCAACGTCTTCAAAACGCCGAGAGCGTTTCCTGGATCATCACTCAAACCGACAAAGACATCACCATCGAAGAGAAGGTGACAGGTGGTGGTGGACCTCCGGCAGGTGCTCCCGCAGGCGGCCCTCCAGGTGGCGGACCGGGCGGTGGCGGTGGTCGCGGCATGGGCGGAATGATGGGCCCGAGAACTTATAACCTTGACGGCAGCGAGACGAGTGGAGACCTGGGACGAGCAAAGTTCGTCCGTAAGGCGACCGTGTCAGGTGACGGTAAGACGCTCGAGCTGGTCCAGAAGACTACCTTCCAGGGACCGGACGGCGAGGTCACGAGCACGTCGACCGATAAGCTTTCGCTTTCAGCGGACGGAAAAACTTTGACCGTGGTTAGTCACAGGGAAAGCCCGCGTGGCCCGCAGGATTCGACGCTGGTCTTTAACAAGTAGCCACAGCAGAAGAAAAGATTAGCCACAAAGAGGCACAAAAAGCGCATTAGATATTTTTTGTAAATCTTGTGCTTCTTTGTGGCTACAACCAATCCCTTGTCACGTCGCACCAGAGCGCCAAACCGCGCCACTCGTTGAAGCGCGAATAGTAGCGCGCGATCTTCTTGTCGCTTGCTTTCCGCCCGTTGTTCCTCACTTGAAAAAACTTCGCTCGAGTCCATGAGTCTAACGCCAACCCGTCGTAACGCCCTAAGAGTCTCAAGAGATTCTCGGCTGCATAATCGCCCGCGCCTTTCACGCTTTTGATCTGTTTCACCAGATCGTGTGTTGGTAGATCGGTTGTGAGCCACTGCTCGACATTCAACTCGCCCGAAGCGACGCGCGCCGCAAGTTCCTTGAGATAAGGCGCACGATATCCGGCGCGAACTTTGTCTACGAAAAATTTGGGCGGCATCGACGCCATCACTTGCGGTGTTGGAAACGCGCGTCGTCCGTCTTCAGTCTCACGGCCGAGGTTCTCGACGAGCCCGTTAACCATCTTCAACGTCAGCGACCACGAGCAGTTGGTGGTGCAGATCATCTTCACCAAATCCTCAAAAACGGTCGGCGAGCGAAGCATTCGTCCCGCGCCCTGTTCGGCGATCCACGAAAACTCCGGATCGCTGCTGGTGCTTAGATAAAAGTTTTCCAGGTCGTCGTCGAGCCTCAGGATGTGGCGGGCGTCGCGTAGCACGATTGCAGTCTCTGCTTTGTTGAGCCGGCGAGCGGTAGTCACACGAACGTGATTTTTACGGCCAGTCATGGAGATGGTAACCGGTGGCTTCGTGCCGACATCGATGACACGGGTCAGTTGCCATTTGTCCGAGTCCAGAGCAAAGGGCGGTAACTGATACCAGCCGTGGCTGGCGACGGTCCGCTTGAAGCTGAAGTTTCGGTGCGTGGGTATCTTTAGTTCCATAGGCATGGGCATTTTAACGATCTCGGCGTTTGTATTGTTCACGAACGGTCAAGCTGAAACTTGACAGGTTTGGTTGATGAGCCTAGACTAAACGAACTTGAAAAAACAGTGTGTGGAAGGCTGTACTCCTTCGCTCCTAATACTCGGGGCAAAAAAGGAGTGTGGGGTCAACTACTCGACCTCCAACAGTATCTCGGTGAACGTACGCACCGCTTCCGAAGACAAGTGAAGCCGGAGCTTTCCGGCGAAGGTTCGTCGCCCCACAGGGCAGCTAGCAGGGCACCCCGTGGGGCGAAACCGTTTTTAATCCACAGATTACGCAGATTGCATAGAAAATCTGCGTAATCTGTGGATTGCTCTTTCATCGCACATAAATCGGATTCGAGATGATCCACGGCTTGCCGCCGACCATCCCACCCAACTGCGGCAGATAAATCTCCACGCGATACACCCCGCGCTCGATAATCGGGAATTCCCTGGCACTGACACCGCTTTCCATCGTGTAGGTGACACCGTCCTTCAACACCACAATCTGGCTCGGCACCGGCGTCTGCACCCGTAACCGCGTGTCCGGCTTCAGCGAAATCTCATCCCCCTGAATCTTCCGCTCGCTGCCATTTTCCGCCTCGAACGAAAAACCCGAAGAGTCGCCGAGAAAATCGAACCCGATAAAGCAGTGCCCGGCTCGCACCGCCTCCAACAGACTCGCCGCGTCAAACGATCTGTTCTGTTCGATTAACGCGTGCAGCCGCACCAATCGAAAACTGGTCGCGTAAGGATCGAGCTGTATGCCCAGGAGCGTTTTGCCCGAACTGTCTTTCAGGCTAACGCCGACGTTTGCGTGAGCATCGTTGCCCGCAGTCGCAGTCAATCGCGATCGCTCCAATGCCTGGTCCCACTTCCTTAAGTTTTCGTTCGGTCTATCCATGTACAACGCAAAGATCAGCTCGGGATAGCGACGCTGCGACCACAACACATCGAAGAAAGCAACGACGGGATTGATTTGTTTAGCGTTCGTAAAGACATTGTAGACCTCGACGCCATTGAGATTCGTCGTGTCCCAGTTCTTGAACTCTTCCGGATAAGCGACGATCGATACTTTGTCAGGAAGCGCCAGCAATCGATCGCCATTCGCAGCACTCACCTCGTTACCGTTGATGAAAAGAACTCCTCCATGCATGCCACTCAACGTCATCGCCGCAGTGTCAAAATCCTTCTCTGTGTGCTCAGTCATGATCACAAACTGCAACTGGTTCGCTTGCGCCGCGGAAATGATCTCTGCAAACGTTCCGCTACTGTGTCCGCCGAGAAACGAGTGCACGTGGACTACACCCTTGTATTCAACAAAACCACTCTGTTGCTCGGGAGTCTTTCGTTGCGAATTGAGTTGCTGAATTGCAGCGCTCAAGCGGCTGAGTTTATAGCGGCGGTAAGCAAATGGAAGCTGCGAAGTGACGAACAGCAGTAGGATTATTAAAAGTATGAACTTCTTGGAGCGCACTTGATTGGTGGCCCATCAAAAGCTCAACCGCACTCTCAAGCTAATCACTCGATTGCCGGCTGAGCCGCCGCCTGGACCGAAGAAAGAAATACTTGAACCCGATGGGGATTGCAAGAAAAAGGGCGAGGTCATGTTTCCGATCGGTGTGCCTTTGTTAGTCCGGTTCAAGATATTGGTGGCGTTGACTGAGAACGTCACTGCATAAGGTCGCTGCACCGCTGGTTTTGCCGGCGGCTTTTGCGCTGAACTCGCATCCGTCGTACGTGGTGCGCCCGCGGGTGGAGGTGTTTTGGGTTCAATCGCCTTGCCGAACTTGATCGTCTTGCCGACGCTCATTTGAAGGGAGATGAAAGCTGGACCACGACCAAAGTTTCTCGGAATGATCTTTTGTCCTGCTGAAGGTGTCGGATCAAAAGCGCCGAATTTAGTGACGATTACGCCGGGTTCGTTCAGATCTGTCGCGAATGCAGGTCGCTCACTGAAGAACGTATCGCCGTTTGTGTCGCGGCCGGTGGTGATGTTGAACGGATAACCCGAGTTTGCGAACAGAAACATGTTCACGTTGACTGAGCCGGGCGCTTCATAACTACCGCCAGCGTAAACAAAGTTCAGGTTGTTGTAAGGACCACGCGCAAACTCGTGGCTGAAATCGTAAGCATCAAAGGGAGAGCCACTCGTGCCAGTGTCAGTGCTCCTTGACTTGTTGAGATTATAGCCACTCCAAAACTGAACCTTCTTCAACGTCCCATTGATGTTTATGCTAAATGTGTTTCCGACAGAATGGCCCGTTGACTGATATTGGAGAACGTTTCCCGCGCCGGCGCCGAGCGGACGCACGCCGCTGTTTGCCACTCCGGGGATAAACGTTCCGCCGAGCGGCGCGTTGATGTTTACCACGCGTTGCGTGCGATCGGTCCGTGAGTGCATGTACGTGAGCGAGAGTTTCACATTCGCCGGCAGTGAACGCTCGACCGTAAACATGAAGCGCAGCGAGCGCCAGGTAGCAAGATCGTCGGAGATGACGCGGCGGATTTGCGGTTGCGCAAAAGCAGTGAGCGCTTCGACTTGTGGGACTAGCGGAAACAGATCCAACACCGCTGGATTCGTAACCAAAAACTGTTGCTGAGTGGTTCCGTTGAAACGAATGGCTTGCAGCGTGATGTCTTCTGAAACGCGGTTGTAGAAGAGTCCTAAGCCACCGCGGAAGACGATTTTTGGTGGACCGGCGCCGGGCGCAGGCGCGGATGTTGCCGAAGCAGACGTCGCTGCGGCCGTTGGTGCCGGCGTGGTTGCTTTCGCCGGAACAGCCTTCTTCTTTCCAAAAAAAGGTGACCACGCAAACGCGATTCGCGGTGCAAAGTTGAAGTCACTGTCGATGTTGTTTTGGTTTTCGTAACGCAGCCCGGGCGAGAGCGTGAAGTTTGGTCTCACCTTCCATTCATCCTGAAAATAGAACGAAACGTCTGTCTGCTTCACTTCAGCCTCAGGATCGCCGCCCGCGATCGAGAACTGCGTGGCGCCTCCACCAAGCAATCGAATCGCCGCCGCGCTCATTCCGGCGCGCGCAAACAGGAGCGTGCGACGATAACGTTCAAGACTGCTCAAGTCGATGATCTCCGGTTGGCCGTTTGCTCCAATCACCACCTGATCGGTCGCGTCGAGTCGTGGACCAAAACCGCCGGCGAAAGTGTAAGTGCCGCCAAAATTGGCCGGTGAGATGCTGTCGATCTGCACATGCCGCACTCGTGCGCCAATCTTCAAAAAGTGCTTTCCGCTGGTCCACGAGGTAAAGTTCTGCAACTCGAAGCGGTCCTGCGCATTCGACGACGAACCCACTTGCGCGCCGCCGCCGCTGAAAGAATCGAGCACGTTGAGGGCAAACGCGTTCAAGACACTCGCTTGATTGAAACGGCTGCGGATGAATTGAAACCGAGTCTCGTTAACCGTCTTTTCATTGATCAGCGCGGTCTCGGTTAACTGCATGATGAAATTCGTGCGTCGCCCGCGATACGCGCGTGAAGGCAGAGAGAAGCCGCCGATGCCCTGAAGGTCCTGCGTCGATTGGTTGTAGTTGAACCGGCCGACGAGCGTATGCACCTTGTTGACTTTCAAATCAAAGCGCGCGTTGCCGTAATTGTTCACGTCGGGAGTTACAAACGACTGGTTCACCGTGACCGGCTTCAGCGTCACGGGATCCAGCGTCGTTGCATTCACGACCGAATTCGCGTCGCTCAGATAACGTCCAAAATAGACTGAAAAGGAAGCACGTTTCGCGACGATCGGGCCGCTGAGTCCGATGTTGTAAGCGCGTTGTTGATAAGGCGCGCGTCTGGTTGTGAACGGATTGCGAGAGTTGAGGCTTTCGTCATTGAAGTCGAAGCTGAACGAGCCGTGCCACTTGTCCGCGCCGGGTTGGGTGAAGATCTCAATGCCGCTCCAGCCCGGGAACTCGTTCTCGGCGGAGAAGGGATTGTTGTTGATCCTGACTTCACGAATGGCTTCCTTCGGCGGCATTTGACCGTTTGAAAAACCGTCCACTTTTACTTGCGCTGCGCCGCCTTCGGGATCCGTTGGACCAGCCATCGCTTGTAGCGCTGCGGCGAGCGCTTGCGGATCGTTGGGCAGTGCTTCGAGCTCACGGCCGCGCAGGACGATGGCGTTGGCGTTGTTGTCTGAATCAGTGCTCATGTGGCGATCATCGACAGTGACCTGTTGCTCCTCGATCGCCACTTCGAGTTGCGCATTCAGAGTTGTCAATTCGCGGGCGCGAATCTCGACAGACTTCTCTTCGAAGACCACAAATCCGGGTGAGGTGATCCTCAGCTCGTAAGTGCCGGGCTCGAGCCGTCTGAACTCATAGATTCCCGCCGAGTTGGTGGAAACGGTGGTGGTCACGCCGCGAGCATTGCGCAGAGTGGCTTTGGCGCCCACTACGAGGCTGCCGAGCTGATCCGTGACGGTGCCTTTAAGCGCACCGGTGTTTTGTTGAGTGAAAGCCAGCGAAGCAGCACTGAAAAACAGAATCGCTCCACAGAAAAACCTGATGAGCATCGGGGCGGTTCCTTTTGATTAGAGTAAAGAGCGACGTCATCCAGGTTAGTGTACGCCGCAACCAAAAAGTTGCACGATTTTACACGTCAACGCCGCCTGAGAGTTGCAAACCTTTTTGGCCACAAAAAGGCACATAAAGCACAAATTGCTTTTCTTGTGTTTTCTTGTGGCTTTTTGTGGCTGCAAGATCAACCTTCGCCGCGAACGGCTTTGAGTTCTTTGATCAGCTCCTCAATCGCATCTTCCGCGAAGAGAACTTTCTTCGCGCGCCAGACGACGCGCGGTGGTTGCAGCTTTTCTCGTGAGCCTTTGACTATCACAAACAACTCACCGTACGGATAAAGCGTGTTGAGGATCCGGCGAAACTCCACCACGTTGAAAAAGATCACGTAGTCTGCATCGGAGAGCTCACGTGCGGCCGACAGGCTCTTGTATTTGTGAATGTACTTATTGAGCTTCTTGGCCAGTTGGGTGTAGACCCAACGATAGCGTCCCTTTGGTTCTGGATCGGCTTTCAAAACGTCTTCGATGATTGCGCGTTCGCGATCTTCGACGTCGATGACTCTGGATTTGAATACGACCAGCAGCGCGCTTCGTTTATCGCGTATTTCATCCAGCGAGTTGCTCTCGATAACAGAAGGCTGGCCCGCTGCCGCATGGCAGAAAGTGAATACAAGAAGGATGAAGGCCAGTGCTTTCATGTGAGTTCGACTGGGATTCAGATTATGCGCCTGCAAACAAACGTTGGGCAAGATTTGCCGCAAAGAGGCACAAAAAACGCAAGAAAGGCGGGATTTGTAGTAAAGTAACTACATCTCACCGCCCCGCCAAAAGGAGACGATGCCATGAATAAATTCGTAGCAGTCTGCCTCGGTGTTTTGATGGTTGTGTCGGTAGGGATTTCACGGGCGAAGGTCGAAGCGTTTGCGTTGGCTGACCGCGTTGGTGAGCCGGATGAGCGTTCGTTCTTTCTGTTTTCGACGTCGGCAGGGAACTATATCATCAGGCAGGACGGGATGGGTGAATACACCTCGCCGAAGGGAATGCGGCGTGTTTTCTATTTGAAACTCGGTGCGAAAGGAAGGATCGATCGCGTTTACTTTCTGGAGCACGAAGGCGACTTGTTTCTACTGTACGCCGCACATGACGCAACTTCTGAGTGGGCTTATCTGACGCGAATGGAGCAGATGAAGAGGAAAGCGAGATGGTTGACGCCGCTGTCGAGTGGTGATGTTCAAGCGCCGCAGATCGATGGTGATGTGGTAGTGATAGGGAGCACGGAGATCGATAAGCTTAATGGCAGAGTTAGACAGGATTGACAAGATTTAGCAAGATTTTCAAGATTTAGAAGCTCTGGATGCAGTGTAGTCCTGTAATTCTTTTACCGAGGTCTTGATCAGCTTTTTCAGTGTGGGCATGTGAATGTCTGAGAGGCGCTTGATGTAGAGGCACGACTTTCCGGTGCTGTGCTTGCCCAACTGCTTCATCAGGTCCTGATGTTTCTCGAAACCCATCATGATGTACAGCGTCAGATCTTTTTTTCGTGGTGAGAAGCCCGTCACCATCCAATCGCCTTCGCGTCCGCTGTCATACTTGTAATGATAACTGCCGAAGCCGACTATGCTCGGTCCCCACATCTTCGGCTTATGCCCGGTTACCTCTTCCATCAGCTTCGCGATAGCAAAACAATCCTCGCGCCGTTCCGCATCTGGAATCTTGTTGAGAAAATCCGCGACGCTATCGCCGGTCGGTTTCGTTTTCATGCTCAGTTATCCCACCTGTATTTTTGATAGCGAGGCTCGGCATCAAGCTCGTGTTGCTTGAGAAAGTCCCAAGCGGTTTGGTTGAACTTCGATGCTTTGTCGTAATACCAATGATCGTGGTTCGGGATCTCAATCAGATCGACGGGAATGCCTGCGGCTTTCAACGCGTCCCTTGTCGCCCTGACAGTTTTGAGCGGAAATGACTCGTCGCTGTCACCCACTTGAATCGAGATCGGTATCTTTCGTTTGGCCAGATCGATGACTCCCATGTCTTCATCTCGCAGCGCACCGGCGTGAATAGCAGCTGCTGCAAAATACTGCGACTCCATCAGCGACATGTGCAAAGCGAATGTTGCGCCGGCGGAGTGGCCGAACAGGTATACCCGTCGTGGGTTTATCGGATATTTACTCTTTAGCTCTTCAATTAAATCATGCAGAAAATCTGGTCCATCGTGCGGTGCATTCCAGTGGCTTAAATCCGTGGCATCGGGGCCGGCGAGAATAATGCCTTCCTTTTTGGCGAGGTCCTTCCACTTTTCGACGAGTGTTACACCGGTGCGATTGGATCCATGAAGCGTAACTATTAAGGGCACCTGAGTCTGCGGCTTGATCGTCGATGGCACGTAAAGATAGTAAGCCCGCGTTTTTCCGTTGGAGGTGATCAGCTCTTTTGTGATGTCGTCTTTGGCGAAGACAGACGACGAGACGAGCAGCAGTATCAGCGCAAGCAGGATGTGAACTTTCATGTTTGTGCCTCTTTGTGGCTAAGCTTGTGCCCCTTTGTGGCTAAGCTTGGGCCCCTTTGTGGCTAAGACTGCTTTGCAACCAGCGGCAGCTCGATAAAGCTCGCCTTGCCGGGCGAGTTGTAGATACGTTGCGTGGCTTTTTGGTAATCCTCCGGCTTCGCCCAGAAGATACTCTTCACGAACTTCTGCGGGTTTCGATCGTAAAGCGGAAACCAGCTCGACTGAATTTGGACCATGATTCGATGGCCCGGCAAAAACACGTGATTAGCCGTCGGCAACGCGAAGCGGAATAGCAGCGGCGTGTTTGACGGAATCGGCTTCGGAAACTCAAAACTCTCACGATAACGCCCCCGCAATACATCCGCAGAGATCATCAACTGATAACCACCCATGTTCGGCTGGCCCGCTACCTGATCGGGATAAAGATCGATCACTTTCACTACCCAATCCGAATCCGTGCCGCTCGTTGAAGCAAACAGGTTCACGATTGGTTCACCGCTAATCTTCACGGGCGCACTCAAAACCTCAGAAGTAAACACGAGCACGTCGGGCCGTCCAGACATCTCTCGCTGATCGTCTACGAGCCATCGCGACCAACTGGTGCCATCGATCGGACGCGCGCGAAAAGGCACAGGCTTCGCCGGATCCGAAATATATTCCTCATAACCCAGCGCCGCCGTCCTTGCCGTAAAGCCTGCGTTCAAGCCCGCGTTGAGATAAAGCGGCGTGGGCTTCACCGTGCAACCGTTTTCACACCCCTGTGGCCAACTCTTCAGACGTAGCCACTTGTTCGTGCCGGTTTCGAACGCGGTCACCGGCGCGACGTCAGCTTTCGGCGCGCCGTCCTTGAGATAGTGATCGAGAAACGGCCGCAGGACCTCGCGTCGAAACGTCATCGCGGTATCGCTGTTGAACTTGATCGCGCCGAGCGCGCTGCCGTCTCGAATCTCCTGTCCGTGATGCCATGGACCAAGCACGAGAAACACACGATCGTTGTTCGTATCTTTCGGCTCGATCGCTTTGTAAACTGCGATGTCGCCGTAGATGTCTTCCTGGTCCCACAGACTGTGCACGAGCATCACCGGCACTTTGAGAGGTTCTTTTGCGAGAATTTTGTCGACAGCCTGCAATTGCCAGTAAGAGTCGTAACTCGGGTGCTCGAGGATCTGGCGCCAGAAGCCGACTTGTTCGAGACCACGACGCCGGCCGAGCTCACCGGCGGAGCCTGCCTCCATAAACATGTCGTAGTCGTCGAAGTGGCTGGTCCACCAAAGGATCTCGTTCTTGCGCGTGGCTTGCTGATCGTAGATATAGCTCATGCCTTGTTGGCGAAAGGCGCCGTTGTGAAACCAGTCGTCACCCATCCAGCCGTCAACCATCGGATTCATCGGCACTGAAACCTTGAGCGCCGGATGCGGATTGATCAATGCCATCAAGGGCAGGAAGCCGTCGTACGAGATCCCCAGAATGCCGACGCGACCGTTTGTCTCGGGAATGTTTTTCACGAGCCAGTCGATCGTGTCGTAAGTGTCGGTTGCGTGGTCCACCTTCGTAGGATTGAGAGGACCTTGCAACGGACGATTCATGACGTAATCGCCTTCAGAGCCGTACTTGCCGCGAATATCCTGGACCGCGCGGATGTAGCCGCCTTCGACGATCACGTCGGTCGCGTTGTCGTAACCGTAGAGGGACGAACCGAGATCTGAACTTTGAGCGCGTGTGGTCAGCTCGTCAGCGTTGTATGGCGTGCGCGTCAGCAGTATCGGCGCATTTCGTGCACCCTTTGGGACGAGGATGACGGTGTGAAGTTTGACGCCGTCGCGCATCGGGATCATTACCTCGCGACGCTCGTAGTTGAAACCGTAGTTTGTTGGATCAAACTTCGAGGGCGTTTCGTTTTGGGCCATCAAAGGCAGACAGACGAACAGCAAGAACGTGAACGCAGTTAGCTTCTTCATATGGTTAAGGTCCTCGGTCCACAGATTACACAGATTGATAGAATCTGCGTAATCTGTGGATTAGTATTTAACAAACTCGAACTTTAGTCGCACACTTCGTTCGGGGCTGTTGAAGAACGTCCCAAACTGATTGCTCGCGATGTTGTTCTGCACGTCGCGCGGATTCCAGTGATTCGTGATGTTGAAGATCGTGAATCCCGCGCGTCCCTTGTACTTCTTCCCGCGAAACGGAATCGAGAGGCCCTTCGTCACCAGCAGATCCAACGTCATCAGTTGTGGAAAACGCCCGCCCTCATTGCGTTGACCAACAAAGTCCTGCTCCTCATTGATAAGTGAAAAAGGAAAACCACTGTGCCAATCGAAGACCGGCGTGGCGACGAAGTCGAAGGGCAGACCAAAGTCGCCCCAGAAGAGCAATCTGTTCGGAGCATCGAAGGGCTGCCTGCCATACTCGTCCGGACGAATCACCGCGTGCTTGAGATTTCCAAAATAGGTGTTGAAGTCGTTTAGGTTACCACGAGCCTGCGATCTCACGTAAGACAAATATAGATTCCGTCCTTCCTGAAAGCGGAAGCGCGCGATGCCCTGCAATTCGCGGTAGCGTGAGCGACCGTTGTTTTGCAGCACGAGCACGGTGTCGGTGGGCTCGACGGTGAAATCGCGGCGCGTGTTGCGCTCTTCATAGCCGAGGCGTAGCAGGAGGCGCGCGGTTAGTTGATGATCGATTTGCGCGTTCCAGGCAAGACTGTACGGATTCTCCAGATCCGCGGGCGCAGTGTTGGGAAAGAGTCTTGGACCGTTGTTGGGGAAGGTTGTGATCCGCAGGCTTTGATACTGCCCGAATGAGCCGACGTTGAGCGGAATCTTGTCGTAGAAGAGTCCAATGCCACCGCGCACGACCGTGCGATCGGAATCCGTCGGCGTCACAACAAAACCAACACGCGGCGCGAGATTGTTGTTCTTGCCAATACCGTCGCGGTCATAACGTAGTCCGAGATCAAAGACAACTCGCGGATTCACGATCTACTTGTCCTGCACGAACAGCGAGTATTCGTTCTGGGCACGCTCGAGAACACCATCGCCGACAAACTCGATCAGTTGAAACGTCGTTCCGTCGGCGCGAAGAATCCTCACAGGAGCACTTCGATCTGTTCCGGTGAACGACGTGCGACTGAAGTTCAGACCCGTCTTTAGCGCGTGCGATCCACGCCACTGTCGCGGCGCAAAATTAAATACTTCGAGCAGCTCGTAGCGTCGACTATCGCGATGTTGACGATTGAACCACCCGCCAAAATTGCGATCGGGCGTTATTTGATACGGCGCACCGCTGTTGCCGAAGATGTCGCCGTCAAACTGCTTGACGCTGAAGCTCGACTGCAACAGCGCGCCCGACTCAAACGTCGCCTGTTCGTTCAGCGCGAGAAACCAGCCGCGTTGATGAAAGTTTGCGGTCGTGTCTGACGGATTGAAAGTGTTGAGGTTGAAGAAATCGAACTTCTGCGGAAACAGCGAGAAGCTGCCGGTCAGATGGTTATTTTTGTTGACGACGTAATCGATGCGTGAGAACGAGTCGAAGCTTTCGCGGCGCATATCGCGCTGGTTTTCCGCAAGTGCTTCCAGGCTCGGCACATTTGTGCGTATAAATCGATACTCGACGCTCTGAAAGAAAAAGAGCTTATCCTTTTTGATGGGACCACCGACAGCAATCCGCGGTGTGGCTGCGCCGATACCATAGATCCTGCTCTCGCGCCAGCGTGGCCGCGGCAACGTTCCGGTTATCAGGTAGCGCCAGTCGTTGCTGCCTGAACGCGTCTCGATCGTCGTCACGGCGCCAGTGAACTTTCCAAACTCCGACGAATACGGATTTGAATGAACCTGAACCGTGTCAACTGCTTCGAGCGGCAACTCGATCGCGGGCGCGCCGGTAACCGGATCGGTGACGTTCAAACTCGAAACGAGAATACCGCTCTGGCTGGGCCGTGTTCCTTTGATGTTGAGATTACCGTCCGGCCCGCGAACGACGCCCGGCAGCAGCGGCAGCGCGTCCTGAAATTTTTGATCGATGAGTGGCGCGTCACGCAGGCCCTGATTGGTGATTACCGAAGGCGTGGTCGATTCGGTTTTGACAGGGTCGGTTCGATCGTCAGTGACAGTAACGCTCTCCGTGAGAGGCAAAGGTTGCAAAAGAATGTTATTCTCCACCGTCGCCTCGATCTGAACGCTCAGTGTTTTCTCATATTTTTTGAAACCTGAGAATTCCACAGTCACTGTGTAATCGCCGGCGACAAGACCCGGAAAGTCGTACTGACCTTCCAAGTCGCTGACGCTCTGAAGTTTTTTATTCCCCAGTCGCTCACTGCTCAGAGTGACGACCACTCCCGACAGAGCTCTGCGTTGTTCCGGAACATCGGCAACTACCTTGCCTTTTATGCTGCCGCTCTGCGCGAGCGTGGCGGTGGCGCCGACAGTTGCCGCTGAAATACCGGTCAAAAAAAGTGTGACCAGAAATGCGAATGAAATACGCGTATGTGTGTAGTGCTGATCTTTGTTCATTCGTGCGTGGTGCGAATGGGCTTTGATGTATCAAAGTCCTCATACACCGCCTTACCTAAAAACCTACATTACGAGGAGACCTCTCATGAAAAGCATTATAGGCGCTTTCGCTTTGGCCTTGTTCATTGTTTGCCTTGCTTCATCAAACCTGGTTCGGGCAGGTGCTGAGGGAGCAACAGCCGCGGGTTCTTTTAAATTTGCTCTCGACGACGGCGAAATAAGATACGTTGAATTCAAAGCCAGTGAATTGGCTGAGGGTCAAGCTTCGGGCGAGATGACTTTCAGCGATCCGGCAGCAATTCCGGTGGACGATCCTGACAATCCGGAACGTCCGAAAACTCCGGGTGTATTAGTAAGAGCAAAGTTTGACTGCATGGAAACAGTCGAAAATCGGGCTGTGATAGGTGGAGAAATCTTTGATTCGAACGTACCGAGTGAAATCGGACAGCGAATCTTGCTGGTTGTCGTAGACAATGGTATCGACGGCTCGAAGGACCAACTTACGTGGGGTGTTTACCAGCCACCGGCCACGGGTTGGATTCCGACGGATGCCGAACGTGATGACGACAAGGGGGCAAGTTTGACGTGGTGGGCAACGGATTTCGAGCGGAAGGATGATGTGGGAATTCCAATGCCGCCAAACAAAGTCGTGCAGTGCAAGAGCTTTCCCGGTGCCTCGTATGACTTTCCGGAGATCAAGTACGCCGGTGGAGATCTTCAGGTCTCAGCTAAGTAAGCCGCGGATTACACTGATTAATCAGATTCATCCGTGAAATCCGTGGCTACCTCTTCTTGATGGCGAACAGGCTTTGCGAGGAGCGCACGTACATCACACCTTCAGACAGGGCGGGCGTTGCCATCAACAGCTCGCCCATTGAATTTGTAGCGATGTGCGCAAACTTCTCACCCGCGGCAACCACGAGTATCTCGCCGTCTTCGTTCGAAAGATAAATCTTGTCGTCAGAAGCGACCGGAGAGGCGCTGAATCCGCTGCCAATCACCGGCAACCGTTGGCGATAGATCTCCTCGCCTGTTTTCAGGTTGTAAGCGTCGAGAGTTCCGTTGTTCGCGAGCACGTAAAGAATGCCTTTATAGATCAACGGCGTCGGCATGTAAGAACCGCGACCGGTGCGACTCCAAACGATCGCGTCGCTGCTGGTCTTTCCGTCCGGCAATGTGAGATCGCCACGCGCGCCGGCTTTGACTACAAATATCGGTCGCTCTGGTCCCCGTCCGCTCACCACCACCAACATGTCGTCAGCGAAAACCGGAGTGGGTGCAGTTATCTTTGAGCTGCGACCGAGACGCCACAGTTCTTTACCCGTGCGCGGATCGTAGCCGCGAATGAAGTTCGACGCGTTTGCGATCAGCTCTTCGCCTTTGGAGGTAGTTGCGACCGTCGGCGTGCCCCATGAAGGAATCTCGTCGCGATCAGTTTTCCAAACTGTCTCGCCGGTGTTCGCGTTGAGCGCGATCATGAAAGAATCTGTTTGGGTGTCGCACTGAAGGATCACCAGGTCTTTCCAAATTATGGGCGAGCTCGCCGTGCCCCATTCGAACGTCGGAATGTCGTACGCGCCCAAATCGAGACGGCCCAGATCCACTTTCCAAAGTAAGCGCCCATCGACGTCGTAAGCATAAACGCCCTGCGATCCGAACCACGCGACGACGATGCGACCGTCAGTCGCAGGCGTGGAGTTGGCGTACGTCGCTTTAATGTGACGCTTGTCGATCGGCTCGCCTTCGTACGCAACCCGTTCCCAGAGGATCTTTCCGGTTTGTTTGTCGACTGCATAAATCATCCAACGATGACGCGTGCGATCTTTAGACGCATCGCCATCGCCATAAAGACCGGGACGAAACGATGCCTTGGGATCGCTGCTCACCGCCGTGGTGACGAAGATTCGATTTCCCCAGACAACCGGACTCGAGTGTGCGAGACCGGGAATCGGCGTGCGCCAGAGAATATTCTGACCCGTCTTTGCGTTCCATTGATCGGGAAGATTTTGTCCTTCGGCGATGCCGGAAGCGTTTGGACCGCGAAACGACGGCCAGTTTCCCTTGCTTGTTACGCCCTTAGCGTGCGCAGATGGACGTGCGCTGGATGTTAGTGTGATTTTTCGCGGCGGCTTGTTTACTGCTTCCTGCGCGGGCGACCAGGTGCTGCCGTCGAGGATCATCTCGCGCGGTTTGCATTCGTCAGAAACAAGATAAAATTTGACGTACTTTCCATCAGTGTCGAACTTGTACTTGCCTGGTCCATCACAACCACCCGGTCCGCCGCTCATAGATATTTCGATCTCCGAGCCTTCGCTTTTCCAACTCCCGCTGATCTTCGGCCAACGGTCATCGCCTGCAATTGTGAACGTGCCGTTGGGATCGAACCGCACGTGGAAAACGCCGAACGAGAGCGGGTGAGACGGTATCGGCGGCGAGTCTTGCTGCGCCAGAACGGATGAGAGTGCCAACAAAATAGAGAACACGATAAAAATCGTTTTCATTTTCCCTCCCAATTAGCGGCTCATCGTAAATTATTTGCCACAACGAAGCACAAAAGCACAAGTTTTATCTTAGTTCCATTCATTCGTTCCGATCAGCACTCTCACAATCACCGGCGAATTGGCCAGCAGCATCGTTAACCACGTGCGAGGGCGATCGATGTCTTCGGCCAGGTAGAACATGCGCGGTGGAAAGTAGATCAGCAACGCGATGAAGCATAGAAAGAACAGGCGCGCGGCAAATTCAAGTGGACCGGATGGTCTGCCAAGTTGCGCAAACGTCAACAGATTCCAGGCGATCTGGAACAGAATCATGTTCAGAAAGATGCAAAAGTCGCCAAGCGTTTCACTTTCAGCACTCCGCAAGAACTCACTGCGCGGCGGTTTCTTGGGGGCAGAGAAGTATTGATAAATCAGAAATGTTTGCACGATGGTGCAAATTAATCCGGCAACGACGAGCGGGATGAAGACCGCACCGTTGTTCAGCAGTGCCCTGCCAAACAAAAAGTTTCCGAGGCCCGTGAGAATTGCCGATACCAGCACCAGGTTCAAACAGAAATAGAAGATTGGATTGAACAGACAGCCCCCGAGATTCGAGTCGAAAACGAGGTCTTTTGCTTCCTTCTTCAAGCGGCGATGAAAGTGCCAACGCTTCAGCACTGCACCGGTCATGGGCAACACCCACATACTGAGACCCCCAAGTGACAAAGCAAACTGCGCCAACGGTTCATTGTCAGCCAAGCGGAACAGCTCGACGACATAGCCCGTCAGCCATCGCATCAGAAAGAGGTTCAGAATGAAGACAATGATATCGAGCAGCAGGCCGCGATTCGATTTGGCGAAAAGAATTGCGGGGGAGATTGTGCTTTACCTCGCCAGTTGACGGTATTTGATCCGATGTGGTGTTTCGGCTGCGGGGCCGAGTCGCGCCTTTCGATCGGTTTCGTAATCCGAGTAATTACCTTCAAACCAAACGACTTTGCTATCGTCTTCAAACGCCAGAATGTGTGTGGCAATGCGATCGAGAAACCAGCGATCGTGTGAGATCACCACCGCGCAGCCCGCGAAGTTTTCCAACGCTTCCTCCAGCGCGCGTAGTGTATTCACGTCGAGATCGTTTGTCGGTTCGTCGAGCAGCAATACGTTCGCACCTTCCTTCAGCATCTTCGCCAGGTGAACTCGATTGCGTTCGCCGCCCGACAACATGCCGACTTTCTTCTGCTGATCCGATCCGGAGAAGTTGAAGCGAGCCACGTAAGCACGCGAGTTTACTTCGCGCGGCCCGAGCTTCAACATGTCTTCACCACCGCTGATCTCTTCCCAGATCGACTTCTCCGGAGCGAGCGTGCGACTCTGATCGACGTAGGCCAGCAGGACCGTTTCGCCTTTGCGAATCGTTCCTGCGTCAGGTTGTTCCTCTTCCGTAATCATCCGAAACAGGGTCGTCTTGCCGGCGCCGTTTGGACCAATCACACCGACGATTCCGCCAGGCGGAAGCGAGAAGTTCATGTCGTCGACGAGCAGCTTCTGTCCGTAGCCTTTGCTGACGTGTTCAGCTTCGATAACCACATTCCCGAGCCGTGGTCCCGCTGGAATGTGAATCTCGAGATCTTCGCGTCGTTTCTCGTTTTCCTGGCGCAGCAAATCTTCGTAGGAATTGATTCGCGCTTTGCCTTTGGCGTGACGAGCTTTGGGCGACATGCGAATCCACTCGAGCTCGCGTTGCAGTGTTTTCTGTCGCTCGCTTTCTGATTTTTCTTCGCGGCGTAGTCGTTCCTGTTTCTGTTCGAGCCACGAAGTGTAGTTTCCTTTCCACGGAATGCCCTGACCGCGATCGAGCTCGAGAATCCAACCGGCAACGTTGTCGAGAAAATATCGATCGTGAGTAACGGCTATGACCGTTCCAGCGTAACTCTGCAAGTGATGCTCGAGCCACGCAACCGACTCGGCGTCGAGATGGTTTGTCGGTTCGTCGAGCAGCAGGATGTCAGGCGTCTGCAACAGCAAACGACACAACGCGACGCGCCTGCGCTCGCCGCCTGAAAGCACTTTCACCGGCGTGTCAGGAGGTGGACAGCGAAGCGCGTCCATCGCCATCTCGAGTCGTGAGTCGAGGTCCCATGCGTCCTGCGCATCGAGCTTTTCCTGTACTTCGCCCTGGCGTTCGAGCAGTGCTGACATTTCGTCGTCAGACATCTCTTCGCCGAATTTGGCGTTGATCTCTTCGTACTCTTTCAGCAGGTTAACTGTTTCCTGCATTGCTTCTTCGACAACCTCGCGCACCGTGCGAGAGTCGTCGATCAGTGGTTCCTGTTCGAGATAGCCGACGGTGAAACCGGGAGAGAGCACAGTCTCGCCGTTGAAGTCTTTATCGACGCCGGCGAGGACGCGGAGCAGGGAAGACTTTCCGGAGCCGTTCAGGCCGATAACGCCGATCTTCGCGCCGTAGAAATAGGAGAGGTAGATGTCTTTCAGGACCGGCTTCTTGTCGTAATACTTGCTGACGCCGACCATTGAGTAGATGATTTTGTTTGGTTCCGTTGACATAACACTTAATTTCGCCACAAAAAGGCACAAAATGCACAAATCATTTTTTGTGACTTTTGTGCTTCTTTGTGGCTATTTCAATAACTCTTTCGCGTGACGGCGGGCGCTGTCGGTAATCTCCGCACCGGTGAGCATGCGCGCGAGCTCTTCGATGCGGCCGGCGTTATCGAGCCTGCCAACACTCACTTGCGTTCGTCCCTTCGACGCCTCCTTCTGCACCACCAGATGACTGTCAGCAAACCGCGCTATCTGCGGCTGGTGCGTCACGCACAACACCTGATTCGTTTGCGCGAGCTTCTTGAGCTTGATGCCCACTGCTTCACTGACGCGTCCGCCAATTCCCGTGTCGATCTCGTCAAACACGATCGTGCGCGGAAACTGCGAACCGTTCGCCACCGTCTTCAGCACGAGCATCAGGCGCGATGCTTCGCCGCCTGACGCAACACGCGCAAGCGGCTTGACCTCTTCACCGACATTCGCCGAAAAGTAAAATTCAGTATGGTCGATGCCTTTCTGTCCCGGTGATTCGGCCCTATCGGAAATCTGCACCTGAAATCGCGCATGATCCAGCGCTACCTCCGCAATCCCTTTCTCAACAACTTGCTCAAACTCCTTCGCCGCGCGCACGCGCTCTCTATGCAACCTGCGCGCGCGATTAAGATAACGCTCACGTGCAGCAACAAGCTCGCTGTTCAACTCTTTTTCGCGCTCGTCAGACGTCTCGATCTGTCGCAGACGATCTTCCGAACGCGCCAGATGCTCGAGCGCGGCTGCGATCGACCCACCATATTTACGCTTCAGTCGCGAGAGCTCGGCTAGCCGGTCCTCAATCTCAGCCAAACGCTGCGGCGAGAACTCAAGCCGGTCGGCGAAATCGCGTAACGAGAACGAGAGATCTTCCAACACTGCGCGCGCCGATTCGAGTCCCTCGAGATAATCGCGAAAACTGGATTCGTATTCCACCAGTTCCTCGACGTCCTTGTATGTCTGTCGCACGCGCGCCAACGCCGCATCGTCGTCTTCATAGATGCGGCCATAACTCAACTGGCAAAGCTCCGTCAGCTTCTCAACGTTTGCCAGGCGCCGGCGCTCCTCCTCGAGTCGTTCATCTTCACCAAGTGACAGTTGCGCGCGTTCCAGTTCGGCTATCTGAAACTTCAGGGTGTCAACCAGTTGAAACTTTTCCGCTTCATCGTGCCGCAACGAATCGAGCTCGCGCTGCACGCTGAGCCAACGTTGATACGTCTCTCCTATTTCGGCTCGTAACACACTATTGCCCGCGAACGCATCGAGTATTTCGAGATGTGTTTCCGGATTGAAGAGCGTCTGCTGGTCGCCTTGCCCGTGAATGTCCACCAGAAACGGACGCAGATCGCGCAGCAACGACTGTGTGGCGAGTTGATTGTTGATGAAGATCTTGTTGCGACCACCAGCCGAAAGCTCGCGACGAATGATGACTTCGTTCGTCGCCCCGATGCTGGCGTTTTCCAGCAGCGATTCGAGATCAGGATGCGGGCCAACAGAAAACAGACCTTCAATCGACCCACGATCCGTTCCTGATTTGAGCAGCTCGCTGTTGAATCGTCCACCAATCAACACACCAAGCGCATCGACGATGATCGACTTACCCGAGCCAGTCTCACCCGTAAGCAGATTGAGCCCACTCTCAAACTCAACCTGCATGTTGTCGATTAGCGCTATGTTGGAGATGTTCAGGAACTGAAGCATCGGCCACAGATTACGCGCTTTGCCATCAAAAATAAAATTAGGCCACAAAAAAGCACAAAAGGCACAAATGTTTCTTGTGCCTTATGTGCCTCTTTGTGGCCTAATCTGTTTCACTAGAACTGGTAACGCAACGCGAACTGCATCACGCGGCCCGCTTTGGTTTCGTTCAGAGGAGTTTGAGTTGAGGTGAAACGTCCGAAGTCGGAATTCGGAGTGCCGCCGAGAAAGGGATCGGGTCCCAAACTCAAGTCGGCGATGGTGAGCCCCTCAAACCGCTGCGTGTTCGTTACATTGAACACTTCCCAACGGAACTGGAGGGAATGACCTTCCCAAGGCATCTTGAACGACTTGTACAGGCCCATGTCGAGCGCGATGTAACCTGGTGCGCGCAACACATTCCGATCGCCAACCTCTCCTGGACGTGCTGGTCTCCAACTACGATAACCAGCCACCGGATCGCTGAAAAGGTTCGGCGTTCCGTTAGCTCCATTCGACGTTGGCGACGATTGCACCGGCCGAACTCGAACGCCATTGGATTGCACGTTCCAATTCGTGGCCCAAACACAACAATCAAACGGCGCCTGCGGGATCGGCAGACCGCTGTTCCAACGGAAGATTCCCGTCGTTTGCCAGCCGCCGAATACTGTGTCAACCAGTCCACTCGAGTTGGTGAAGAATCGTTCGCCACGTCCGAACGGAAGTCCGACGACCCAGTTGGCATTAATGATGTGCCGGGCATCGAAATCCGAGCTGCCGTAGTTCTGATCCGGATTCAAAGCATTGACGATGAACGCGGTGCCGTAACTGGTCGAGTTTTGCAGGCCCGACGCGTTATCGAGCGAATGACCATAGGTGTAATTGAAATCAAACGTGATGTCATCGCGCAGCCGCTGACGCAAACTGAGTTGTAACGAGTTGTAGTTTGATCTCGCGACAGTTGAGAATGCGGAGAGCGCTCCAAACTGTGGTTGATAGAACATGTTGTTGAACTTCGCCGGGCCACCGCCGAAAGGACACGTCGTGCAATCGGGCCTGTCGTCCCAGAGCAACTGGAGGAACGTGTAGTCGACCGTGTCGCCGCCACCAAGCGCCTCAGGCGCGACGAAAGCGTACGCCGCCTGCGTATTCGTCAACGACGTGTCGCCCCACCACTGCGCCATGAATGGGAACAGGTTTTCGAAGAACGGTATCGGCGCGATGGAAGTGATTTCGCGGTTCTGATACCGAAAATCGACCAACATGTTGACTGCCTCGTAGTACGTCATTCCCGACTGCGGGTCGCGAATGTTGTTGAGCTGCATGATGTCGCGCGAAGCGAGCAGCTTGCGTGCGAAGCGCCCCACGTAACTTGCTTCAAACGACATTCCTTTGCCGATCTCACGACCGTAAGAGAGGTTTAAGCTGTAGTTGTAAGGTGTGGTGATTCCCTGGTCCAACGAAGTCTCGATGCGTTGATCTTCATCTGACGGGACCGTCAGCGGGAAGTTCAACGAAGTCGGGATTGGACCTGTCGAGCCCGGGAATGGAAGCGAGCGCACATTCGGATTGAACCCACTGAACTGCGGTCCAAGCTCGCCGTCGATCACGTCAAACGTGTTAGCGTTGATGTTGCGAGCGGACGTGAAGCCCGCAAGGTTGTTGAGATCGAAATTGACTGCAAGCGCACTGCCGATGCGATCGTAAGTCATACGGAAACCGCCGCGGACGACGCTCTTGCCTTCGCGTCCGAAGATACGCCCGAATGCGTTGTCGCCGAAGTCAGGTGACCAGGCGAAAGCGACGGATGGCGCCCAGTTGTTCCAATCCTGCTTGTAGTAGCCCGGTGCGTTGTTCGCCTTGCCGCCGAGGACAAATGTGATCGGATCGGTAAATGGAACGCCTTGATTCGAGCTTGCCACTCGTTCATTGAAGTAGTCAGTCAGGTTCACGTTCGGTACGACTTGCAATCCATTTCGCTCGTAGACTGGAGTCGACGTGGACCAACGTATGCCGTAATTCAACGTGAAGTTTGGACGCATGCGCCACGAATCCTGGAAGTAACCTTCGTATTCCTCGGTGGCGAACGAACGATCGGTTGGTGTGCCGACCTGCTGAAGTTGTCCATTCGCGTCGTAAACAAGGTTCGCGCTGTACTGCGAGTAACGTCCAATGACTGACGCCAACGCATCGCGCAGATCGTTTCCACTCGAGAAGTCGGAGAACGGTTGGATCAGAACGTCACCCGATTCGTTGTAGAACGACGGATTGATAAACGCCTGGTCAAACGACGCGCCCAGCGAGTTGCGATTGTTCCGAATTAGACGAATGTTCGCGCCAAATCCGTAAGTGTGATTTCCGCGCACCCAGGAAACGTCGTCCACAAAATTGTGCACGGGCGTGGTGCGTCGCAGTGTGCGTTGGAACGACGCCGGTGAAAAGATGAAGCGGAAGTTGACCTGGTTATCATTCGAGTCCCCATTCTGTGTGAAAGCGGCGCGTGTCAAACCGTAGTTGAAACGATTGACGATTGCGTTGTTCACGGTCCAGATATGGCCCATTGCGAGTCCCTTTGGATGGTTCCAGCTTGTTAGCGGCGGAGTGTCGGGGAAGCACTGAATGTTGTCGCCCGGCGCGCTGCAATCGGCATTGAAATAAACAGCACGAGTGACGAGATCGTTCTGGTAGTTACCGCGAACGAAGAGCGTCTGATGGCTGGTCAAGTTGAAATCAAACCGGCCGATGTAGGTATTTAGCTCGGTCGGCGTGCGTGCATTGAAACGAAAGCCGCTGGTGTTCAGGCCATCGCCGACTGTGGAGTCGTTGGCTGGATAACGCTGTGCGGCTCCCGCGAGAACCGCGAGTGCCTGCGGGTTAATTCCAGGGCTCGTTCCATTCGCGGCGACGTATGCTGCTTCGATCTCGCCGGGCGTCAGACAATTCACGCCTGCCGGAGTTCCTGCCGGACAGCCTGGATCGCTCTCGCCGCTTTCAGTGCGGAAGCGAACGAGTCCCTGGCCCAGCGTGGGCAGTGGCACTTCGCGCACGACCGAAGTAGCGGTCGCTTCGCGGAAACCTTCATACGTAAAGAAGAAGAACGCGCGGTCCTTCTTGATTGGACCACCAACCGATCCGCCGAAGATGTTGCGCAACAACTGTGGACGCTCCACGCCGGCGGCGTTGTTGAAGAAGTCGTTTGCAGTGGTAACGGTGTTACGGTGTGTTTCAAACAACGAACCATGCCACTGATTCGATCCGGAGCGTGTAACGAGGGAAACCTGCGCGCCCGATGAACGTCCCTGTTCGGCGTTTGGATTCGTTGTCGTTACACGAAACTCCTGTAACGAGTCGCGCGTTACGCGCAGCACGCTTGCAAACGCCTCGTCGGTGATCACGTCGAGACCATCCTGTTGCTCGTTGACGTCAACACCGTCGAGCGTGATGTTTGACTGGTCAGCACGACCGCCGTTCACAAAGCCCGCGCGGCTGACGCCGGGCTGAAGCGAAAGCAAGCCGACCACGTTATTCGCGTTCAGTGGTAGCTCGACGATGCGCTTTCTTTCAAATGAATTTCCCAGACTGGCGTCGCTCGTGTTGATAGCTGCTTCCGCGGCGGAGGTGACGTCTACTGTTTCAGAAACAGCACCGACCTCGAGTTGCACGTCTCTGACTGTCGGCGTGTCGACCAGCGCGACAAGACCGGAAGCGGAGGCAGTCTTGAAACCGGGCGCCGACACTTCGAGTTTGTAAGTGCCCGGTGGAATCGCGGTGAAGACATACACGCCGTCGTCGTTGGTGGACTGAGTGCGTGTAAAGTTTTTAGCCGGGTCAGTGAGCGTGACGCTGGCACCGTTCACGACGTTACCGTTTGGATCCTTGATGGTACCGCGAACGGTGGAGCCGCCTGACTGAGCGTTAGCGCTCACAGCAAACAATATCAAAAGAAAAAACGAAGCTAGAGAAACGCTTCGAAAGCTGCTTTTTCTCATTAACATTCTCCTGGTCCTTGCTGTCTTTCCGTATTTTATTTAGGTTCGGGAGACTGAAGTTTGCTGTTGGGAGAATGCAGTTGCCGTTCCAATTAGGAATGAGACACTTCAGTGAGAGAAATCGCGGAACACGATTGGCGACATCCACAAAACGAGTCCAAAAACTCATTGCCATTGCTGATTTTGAACTGCGAAAGATTGGATCGGAGTACTGGGGAATGGATAGAACTGCAAAGCACGTCCAACTGAGAGCCGTGCTCCATATCACGATGTATTTGCCGGTACTGTAGTCCTACTGATCTGATTATTTAAACGCGGCCTTTGCCCTTGCAGACTGAGCATCTGCCGGTCCCATAACATCTGGAACAGTTTTTCAAGATGCCAGTTCTTCCGCCGCCTTTGCACATTGAGCACTTACCAGTTCCTTTGCACCCTTTGCATTCTTTCATTTTGAAGTCTCCTTTATGTGTCTCGATTGCCATGCAATCCGAATGATTATCTGGCCTCGCTCTTGAGCTTCGGCATTCAACTCATCTACAAAGAGCCGATCAACGCAGTCAGGAGAGCAATTGCTAAGAGGCTTGCTGCACTGATCGCGAATAGACACCCTGTCCCCGAAGAGGCAGCGGGTGCTGAGCCAACCTTGGACCGCTTGGAAATGACGACATCTCGGCTGTGCCCATTCAGTTCGAGAATGGTATTCATCATCATCAGGTAGATCTCATTGTCGGGTGGCGCGTTCTTCAAGATCCATTGAGCATGTTTAACTGAGGTCTCGCCATTACCAAGATCCGACTCAAGAACAGCGAGTCGAAAGTGTGCTGTCTCCAATACCTTTCGATTGTGTGCGTCTGAACCATCGAGGTTCTCTACAACTTTGGTGAGAAACTGTGCGGCTGGAAGTTTTCGATTTTGTTCTGCGAACTTCAACCCATGCACGAAATAGCTGACGACATCTTGCATCCTCTTACCACCCTTTAACGGTGAGTTGTTTTCAAATATTCTCCGTTCGTTCTCGATTGCCTTTTTCTCGTAGCCGGCAAGGCAATTCAAAGGAGGCAGAGTGACGCGAAAGATGACCTCAGTACTTCGAAGATCTAAATTCCCAGCGGCATCGCAAACTAGCTCACCAAAACCGGCAGTTCTTTTCAGTCGGTCTTTAGCTCTTTGGTACAGTTGCTGATATGCGGAGCCTTTCTCGGTTTGGGATACGATGGTCTCGTAGGTGTGAATGACATTCTCCAAACACTTTTCTGCGCGTCGCTGCCAGAGAAACTCCTCGTCGGAGAGTTCAGTTTCCTCGCGGTTGGGAAAATCAAACTTCTGCACAATAGCGGTATTGAGATTAAACCAAGCTATCATTGAGGAATCTGGCGGTGGATTGGAGCAAAGGTAAAGATCAAACTCTTTAATTGCCAGATCCGCATCTCCATCTTTCATCGCAGCCGCGGCGCGTTGATAATGTTGCGCGGATTCTTCAAACATCGCGTCGGCTCCAAATCATTTCGACTTAACTAGTAAATGACGAAGTAGTCTCGCTAAGTTGATCTCTGGCCTCAGCCACAAATCACTTTCGCCAGCAAGCATCGACATATGGTTTAAAGACGACCTCCGCTGCGTGCGAGCAGTTCAAAAGAGAACCATCAACCAAACGAATCATCCAGTTGTTGGTCCTGTTGTCAAAAAATACGACGTATCCCGGTCTGCATTGCGATGCGCGCCTTTTCAGTGCTCGTAGTCCCGATAAAAAGCCGAACGCGCGCACCACTCTAAGGACGTATAACGAACACGTTTCCCTGAAGAGGCATTGTCGTTTGAAACGAAGAGGCGTCCATCTGTACAGGTTGATAATTCCTATCAGCAGGCATTTCATGGATTTCGTTTATTGTGATCTGAAGACGGCCATATAATAGATGGTAGGCACACTTGAGGGTGGAGTGCCGCCAATTCCAAAGCAGCCCGCGTTTGCCGGAGTTGTTATGATTGTTTCCACACTCTCCAGTCTCACGTACTCCAAGCCTTGGCTAGCGTAATGGTTGATCAT
>Ga0207684_10000151_pt1 | contig 121836 bp, 139 predicted proteins | sample KBSK5501metaG_FD_184342 | JGI IMG/M metagenome (GOLD analysis project Ga0207684, IMG submission 184342) | Corn, switchgrass and miscanthus rhizosphere microbial communities from Kellogg Biological Station, Michigan, USA - KBS K5-50-1 metaG... | ecosystem: Host-associated > Plants > Roots >...
TGAGGGGCTTAACTCTCCCTCTCCCCTCCGGGGAGAGGGCTGGGGTGAGGGGCTTAACTCTCCCTCTCCCCTCCGGGGAGAGGGCTGGGGTGAGGGGCTTAACTCTCCCTCTCCCCTCGGGGGAGAGGGCTGGGGTGAGGGGCAGATTAGTTCTCTGTGCGCTGTCAGTCTTAGCCAGTAATGAGCAAGGTCATCTGCCACCAATCGATCTCGATCGACGGCTTCACCGCCGGCCCGAACCAGAGCCTCGAGAACCCCATCGGCGAAGGCGGGATGCGGCTGCATCAATGGATGTTCGACACAGCCGCATTCATGAGGATGCAAGGGCTGCCGGGCGGCTCGGAAGGCGCCGATTCCGACATCGTCGAGGAGCTGGGCTCCAACCGCAACGTCGGCGCCTACATCATGGGCCGCAACATGTTCGATGCCGGTCGCGGCGCGTGGGACGAGTCGTGGAAGGGCTGGTGGGGCGAAGACCCGCCGTATCACGCGCCGACGTTCGTGCTGACACATCACCCTCGCTCGCCAGTTCCAATGCAAGGCGGTACGACCTTCTACTTCGTCACGGATGGGATCGAGTCGGCCGTACGCCAGGCAAAAGAAGCGGCGGGCGGCAAGGACGTACAGATCGCGGGGGGCGCGTCCGCGGTACGCCAGTTCCTGCGCGCCGGGCATCTGGACGAGCTCAACCTGCACCTGGTGCCGGTGGTGCTTGGGTCAGGCGAGAGGCTGTTTCAGGACGTCGGCGACCTCGAGCTCACGATCACGCGTGTGATCGACTCACCGGCCGTCACACATCTCACGTACCGGGTCGGGCGCGGCTAGCAGCCGACCCAGCCGAAGAGCTGCTGGACCTTGATCCGGTCCAGCCCGCGGACGATCGTGTGGTTGCCCATCCTCAACATCGGCACGCGTTCGCCGTCGAGCTGCTCCCACTCGCGCATCGCCGCCGCGTCGCGGTTGACCGCGCGATAGCGAAACTGAATGCCCAGGTCGTCCAGCAGCTCCACCATCGCGTTCGACTCTTCCGAGTCGTCAGATCCGTATAGAACCGCTTCTCCGTCGCCCATCGTCAATGTAGTAACGACAAGCTAGGGCAATTTCAGCGATAGAAGGGATCAATTGTTTTGATCGAGTCGATAGGCTGAGCCAATGTCGACCGCGGCTGCCTCGAGGCGGGCGAAGTGCTTCGCCGCGTAGCCCGCGAAGTCGAAGCCCAGGTCCGAGATGCCCGACTGCAGCACGCCCCACATCGCCTCCCGGAAGTCGGACATGAAACGCATCATCCGCACCGAGGCCAGGTCCGCCTCTTGCACCTCGCCAAAATAGGCGCGAAGCAGCGCCCGGTCCTCCTCGACCGAGAACTCGTGGTTGACCGAGAAGTTGGCCAGGTCGAAGAACCGGTCCCCCATCCCCGCGTACTCCCAGTCGACGATCCGAACCGACCCGTCGTCCAGGAAGTTCGCGTTGAGCAGGTCGTTGTGGCACGGCACGTCCAGCTGCGGTCCGCGCGTCGAGCGGATGCGGTCGGCCAGCGCCCGCAAAGGCGTGAACTCGGCCGGGATCTCGACGCCGTGAGCCTCGGCGGTGGTCCGATAGCCGTCCACGACCGCCCAGGCGTCGAAGCGGCCCGGGATCGGCGGCGAGTTGTGCAGCATTCGCAGCGCCGTGGCAACTCGCGCCAGCGTTGAGGGCTGCCTCATCTCCGCAAGCGACATCTCGCGGCCGTCTATGAACCGGCAGACGAGCCACCCCTCTTCGGGAACGAACGCCACCACCTCAGGGCCGACGCCGAGCTCGAAGGCCCGCACACCCGCCGCGTGCTCCACTGCCCGGTCGATTCCGAGCAGCGAGGTCTTCGCCCCGCCCATCCGCAGGACGTACGCCGAGCCGTCGACCACCACCTTGAAGTTGCGGTTGGTGATCCCGCCGCCGAGCTCCTGGATGGTCGCCGAAACACCCGGCCACAAGCGCGAAACCGCCGCCGACACCGTGTCCACCGGGCTCGGATCGTAGCCCCTAAGATGGCCGCGTGAGCGTCACGCGCACCAGCGAAACCGACCTCGCCGAACTGCGCACGAAGTACGTCCCCCGCGGCATCACGAGCGCTCACCCGATCACCGCCGACCACGCCAGAGGCTCGGAGCTGTGGGACGTCAGCGGCAAGCGCTACATCGACTTCGCCGGCGGAATCGGCGTCATGAACGTCGGCCACGCCCACCCGCGCGTCATGAAAGCGGTGCACGAGCAGCTCGAGAAGGCGACGCACACCTCCTTCCAGGTCGTGCACTACGAGTCGTACCTGAAGCTCGCGCAGCGCCTGTGCGAGGTCACCCCGATCAATGGCCCCAGGAAGGCGGTCTTCTTCTCGACCGGCGCCGAGGCGATCGAGAACGCGGTCAAGATCGCACGCGCCGCGACGGGCAGGCAGGCGGTCATCAGCTTCCGCGGCGCCTTCCACGGCCGCACGCTTCTGGCCCTCACCCTGACGGGCAGCGTCCAGCCCTACAAGCAGAACTTCGGCCCGTACGCGGCCGAGGTTTACCAGACGCCATTTCCTTATTCGTATCGAGGCTGGACGACGGAGGCGGCGCTCGCCGATCTGGACACGCTCCTCGAGTCCGAGGTGGCCCCGACCAGGGTCGCCGCCATCGTCATCGAGCCCGTGCTCGGAGAGGGCGGCTTCGTCCCCGCGCCGCTCGACTTCATGCGCAAGCTCCGCGAGCTGTGCGACCGCCACGGGATGCTGCTCATCGCCGACGAGATCCAGACCGGCTTCGGCCGCACCGGCAAGTTCTTCGCCGTCGAGCACTCGGGCGTCGAGCCCGACCTGATGACGGTCGCCAAATCACTCGCCGCGGGCTTCCCGCTGAGCGGCGTAGTCGGCAGGGCCGAGGTCATGGACGCCCCCGACCCGGGCGGCCTGGGAGGTACCTACGGCGGCAACCCCGTCGCCTGCGCCGCCGCGCTCGCGGTGATGGACGTGATGGAGGACGAGAAGCTCCCCGAGCGGGCTGCGCGCATCGGCTCGATCGTCGAGGAGAGGATGCGGACCTGGGCGCAGGACCACGAAGTCATCGGCGAGGTCCGCGGCCTCGGAGCGATGGTCGGCATGGAGCTCGTCCGCGACCGGAAGACGAAGGAGCCGGCAGACACCCAGACGGCGAAGGTGCTCGCCGCCGCGCGCGAGCGTGGCCTGATCATCCTGCGCTGCGGCGTCCATCACAACGTCGTCCGCACCCTGATGCCGTTGAACATTCCCGACGATCAGCTGGAGGAAGGGCTGGACATCCTCGGCGCCTCGCTGAGCTGAGCTCACAAGGAGAAGACGAATGAGCACGACGCTTCGACGTCACGAGATGTTCATCGGCGGCGAGTGGGCGCCCGGCGCCGGCCAAGAAGACCAGGAGATCGTCAACCCGGCGACCGGCAAGGTCATCGCGCATGTGCCCAAAGGCACGCAGGAGGACGTCGACAAGGCGGTCGCCGCCGCCCGCAAGGCGTTCGACGACGGCTGGTCCGACTGCACCCCTCGTATGCGCAGCGAGGCGATGCTCAAGCTCGCCGACGCGATCGAGGCCAACGGCGACGAGTTCGCGCGCATCGAGTCGGAGAACGTCGGCAAGCCGCTCGGGGCGACGAAGTCGGAGGAGATCCCGCCCATCGTCGATTGCTTCCGCTTCTTCGCGGGCGCGGCGCGCACGCTCGAAGGCCGCGCCACCGGCGAGTACATGCAGGGCTTCACCAGCATGCTGCGCCGGGAGCCGCTCGGCGTCGTGGGCTCGATCGCGCCCTGGAACTATCCGCTGATGATGGCCGCGTGGAAGATCAGCCCGGCGCTCGCGGCGGGCAACACCGTCGTTCTCAAGCCGTCGGAGTGGACGCCGCTCAGCGCATTGAAGCTCGCCGAGCTGGCCGCGGACATCCTTCCGCCAGGCGTGCTCAACGTCATCACCGGCGACGGCGAGCCGGTGGGCGCCGGGATCGTCCGCCACCCGGGCGTTTCGATGGTCTCCCTCACCGGCGACGTCGCCACCGGCAAGGAGATCGCGAAGACCGCGTCCCAGACCCTGAAGCGCGTCCACCTCGAGCTCGGCGGCAAAGCGCCGGTCGTCGTCTTCGACGACGCGGACCTGGAAAAGGTCGTGGAGTGGATCAAGATCGGCGGTTACTTCAACGCCGGCCAGGACTGCACCGCCGCGACCCGCGTCATCGCCGGACCGAAGATCGAGGAGAAGCTGCTGGCCGACCTCGTGCCGGCGGTGAAGGCCCTTAAGGTCGGCGACCCGCTGGCCGAGGACACGGAGATGGGACCGCTCGTTTCCGAGGAGCAGATCGCGCGCGTCTCGGGATTCGTCGACCGGGCGAGGCAGGCGGGCGCCCAGGTCCTGACCGGCGGCGAGCGGATCAAGAAGGCGGGCTCGTGGTACGAGCCGACGGTGGTCGTGCCCAAGAGCCCGAAGGACGAGATTGTCAACAAAGAGGTGTTCGGTCCGGTGGTCACCGTGCAGCGGTTCAGCGACGAGGAGCAGGCCCTCGCCTGGGCCAACGGCGTCGATTACGGGCTCGCGGCGTCGGTGTGGACTCGCGACGTCGGTCGAGCCCTGCGCATGGCGCGCAAGCTCCAGTTCGGCACCGTATGGATCAACACCCACATCCCGCTCGTCAACGAGATGCCGCACGGCGGCTACAAGCAAAGCGGCTACGGCAAGGACATGTCGGTGTACTCGCTCGAGGAATACACGCAGATCAAGCATGTGATGGCGTCGCTTGACTGAGGCGGAACCAAGAAAGAAGCCCGCACTCCGAATCCAGGGCGTCCGCAAGACCTACGGCCAGGTGGTCGCGGTCGACGGCGTCGACCTGACCGTCGACGAGGGCGAGTTCTTCACCCTGCTCGGGCCGTCGGGGTCGGGCAAGACGACGCTGCTTCGGCTCATCGCCGGCTTCGAGCGCCCGGAGTCGGGCAGGATCGAGCTCGGCGGCCGCGACGTCACCTCGCTGCCTCCGTACCTGAGAGACACCAATACCGTCTTCCAGGACTACGCGCTCTTCCCTCACATGTCGGTGGCGGAGAACATCGCCTACGGACTGCGGGTCAAGGGCGTGGGGAGGCAGGCGCGCGACAGGCGCGTCGAACGCGCGCTCGCGATGGTCCGCTTGAGCGGCCTTGGCCGGAGGCGCCCGAACCAGCTCTCCGGCGGCCAGCGCCAGCGTGTCGCCCTGGCGCGCGCGGTGGTCAACGAGCCCGAGGTGCTGCTCCTCGACGAGCCGCTGGGCGCACTCGACCTCAAGCTCCGGCAGGAGATGCAGATCGAGCTCAAGCAGATCCAGAAGGAGGTCGGCATCACGTTCGTCTATGTGACCCACGACCAGGAGGAGGCGCTCACGATGAGCGACCGCATCGCGGTGATGACCAGCGGCCACATCGAGCAGGTCGGTTCTCCAGTCGAGGTCTACGAGGAGCCCGCGACCGAGTTCGTCGCCGGGTTCATCGGCATCTCCAACGTGCTGCAGCGCGACGGTGTTCGCTTCGTGGTGCGGCCCGAGAAGATCCGGATGCTCGCCGAAGGTGAGCAGGCGCCGGGCGGGATGACGGTCGAGTCCGGGCAGGTCGAAGAGGTCGTGTACGTCGGCATGAGCACCCGCTACGTGGTCCGCCTCGACCGCGGCGAGCAGCTTGTGGCGGTGCGTCAAAATATGGACGCAGTTGGAGACGCGCGGAAGTTCGAGGGCCGCCCGGTGAGGCTGGCCTGGACACCCGACCACACTTACGTTCTCGAAAAAGGGGAGGTAGGAAGCCAATGAAGCTCGGATCCCTTGCGGCGGTCCTGGCCGTGCTGATCGGCCTGACCGCTTGTGGACAGACATCAACTGGCGGAGGCGCCACCCAGGAGCAGCCGCCGACGGCGAACATCAAGCCGCCCGACAAGGTCGGCCCCGGCGAGGGGCAGTTGAACCTGATCGCCTGGGAGGGCTACACGGACGTATCGTGGGTGAAGGCGTTCACGCAGCAGACGAGCTGTGTAGTCAACGCCAAGTACGCGGGCTCGTCCGACGAGATGGTCAGCCTGATGAAGGACGGCGGCGGCGGCCAGTGGGACATGGTCTCGGCGTCCGGTGACGCCGACCTGCGGCTCATCTACGGCGGGGACGTCAAGCCGATGAACACCGGGCTGATACCGGACTGGCCGAGCTTCGACGAGTACTTCAAGAGCCCGCCCTACAACACGATCAACGGCATCCACTACGGCATCTCACTCCAGTGGGGCCCGAACGTCCTCCTCTACAACACCAAGAAGTTCCCGAACCCGCCGACCAGCTGGAGCGCCGTGTACGACCCCTCGAACAAGGGCCTGGTCACCGCGTACGACTACCCGATCACGATCGCCGACGGCGCCCTCTACCTGAGCAAGTCGCAGCCCAGCCTCGGCATCAAGGACCCCTACGAGCTCACCAAGAAGCAGTTCGACGCGACCGTCGCGCTGCTGACCCAGCAGCGGCAGCTGATCAACAAGTACTGGGCCCTCGGCTCGGACGAGATCACGCTGTTCAAGAACAACGACGTCTTCCTCGGCGCCGCCTGGCCCTACCAGACGGGCCAGCTGAAGGCGTCGGGCGCCCCGGTCGAGGAAACCATTCCCCAGGAAGGCGCCACCGGATGGGGTGACACATGGATGCTTGCGACCAAGGCTCCGCACCCCAACTGCGCGTACCTCTGGACCCAGTACGTGAGCACGGCCAAGGTCCAGGCCGAGCAGGCGCTGTTCTACGGCGAGACGCCGGTCAACACCAAGGCGTGCGCCCAGATGGAAGCGCTGCAGGCAGGCTCTTGCGCCCAGTACCACGCCAACGCGTCGGCCCAGTACTTTTCCCAGATCAAGTTCTGGAAGACCCCGATCGCCACGTGCGATGACGGGAGCAAGAACTGCATCCCCTACGACCAGTGGGTCTCAGCCTGGACCACGATCAAGGGCTGATTTGGCGGTAGAAGCTGCTCGACGGCCTCGCCCCAAAGGGGGTGGGGCCGTCCCGTTTTCCGCCTTCTTCTGGCGCTTTCCGTGGCTGCGGCCTCTCCTGCTTCTCACGCCCCCGCTGGCCTGGTTCGTGCTCGTCTACTTCGCCTCCCTCGTTCTGCTTCTGATCGCCGCTTTCTGGACCACGGATCCATTCACGACGCAGATCGTCCAGATCTGGAACACCGACAACTTCCAGACCATCTTCAACGAGCCCACCTACCGCACGATCATCAGCCGCACCGTTCTGATGGCCGCGGCGGTCACGGCCACCGACGCAGTGCTCGCGTTTCCGTTCGCGTACTTCATGGCCCGCGTGGCCTCGCGCCGGATGCAGACGCTGCTGTTCGCCGCGGTGCTTCTCCCGCTGTGGGCCAGCTACCTGGCGCGCGTCTATTCATGGATCCTGATCCTCAACCACGACGGCCTGCTCAACTGGAGCTTGCAGTCGATCGGCCTTCCGCCGGCCAACATCGGCTACACCAACGTGGCCATGTGGCTCGTCTTCTCCTACATCTGGCTGCCGTTCATGATCATCCCGACCTACGCGGCGCTCGAGCGCGTGCCCGAGAGTCTGGTCGAGGCGGCGTCCGACCTGGGCGCCCGGCGATGGCGCGTCCTCCGCGACGTGGTCTTGCCGCTGGCGCTGCCAGGCGTGGTCGCGGGCTCGATCTTCACCTTCTCGCTGACGCTCGGTGACTACATCACGCCGATCCTCGTCGGTGGCGCCGGGTCGAGCCTCATCGGGACTGTCGTGTACAGCAACGTGGGCATCGCCAACAACATCCCGTTCGCCGCCGCGATGGCGATGATCCCGATCGCCATCATGGCGGTCTACCTGCTGATCGCCCAGCGCCTCGGCGCGTTCGAGGCGTTGTAGGTGATGGAGGGTTTCTGGACGCGCCTCGTGCTGCGACTGTGGGTCGCGTTGGTGCTGGCGTTTCTCTTCATGCCGATCGTCCTGATCCTGGTCTACGCGTTCAACACGTCCAACATCCAGAGTTGGCCGATCCCGGGCTTCACCTTGAAGTGGTTCTCCTCGACGTGGGCCGACCCGGAGGTGCGCCACGCGCTCGTCCTTTCACTCGAGGTCGCGCTCGGCGCGACTGCGCTGGCGCTGCTCCTCGGCTCGTTTGCCGCGCTCGCGATCCACCGCATGACGTGGTTCGGCCGCGAGGCCGTGAGCCTGCTGTTCATCCTGCCGCTCGCGCTGCCCGGCATCGTGACCGGCATCGCATTGAACGCCGCGTTCAGCTTCGGCGGCATCCCGCTGTCGACCTTGACGATCGTCGTCGGCCACACGACCTTCTGCATCGTGGTCGTCTACAACAACGTGCTTGCGCGCCTGCGCCGAAGCCAGGGCTCCCTGGTCGAAGCGGCCATGGACCTGGGCGCCAACGGGTTCCGGGTGTTCCGCGACATCACGCTCCCGCTGATCTCGACAGCGGTCGTCGCGGGCGCGATGCTGGCATTCGCGCTTTCCTTCGACGAGGTCATCGTCACCACCTTCACGTCAGGGGCGCAGAACACGCTGCCGCTGTGGATCTTCGGCGCCATCCGGCTCGGTCAGCGGCTGCCCGAGGTCAACGTCGTCGTGTCGTTCGTGATCCTGGTGACGATCGTCCCCGTTCTGATCGCCGCGCGTCTAACCGGGGGCGGCGGGACGGCCAGGATTCCGGCCGCCCGCTAGCGACTCAGGAGATGTGCAGCACCGCCGGCAACAGAATCGACAGTACCCACAGCGCCAGGCCGACGGCGATCGTGTTGATCTTGCGGTAGCGATACCCGATCGCCGCCGCGACGAAGGCGACGAACGCGAGCAGCAGGACGACCGTGCTGGGCGTGATGCTGCCCAGCCGTGGGATCAGGACCCCGAGCGACCACAGCGCAAGACCGATCGCGATCAGGTCGGTCTTCCGCCAGCTCCAACCGATGGCTGCCAGGACGAACGCAACCAGGGCAAGGATCTCGAGAAGAGTGGGGAAGCTCATGGCGGGCTATTTTGCCCTAGTCGTCGTCGATTTGAGCCGCCGGACGGTCGCCGAGCAGGCCTTCCGGCATGAGCCAGGTGAAGACGTCGACCTCGAGGCGCCCGGCGCGAACCGACGGGTCGTCCTCCATCAGCTTCCTCGTCTCCTCGACAGACGTGCGAAAGATGTTGATCCCCCGCAGGCTGACGTCGGGCTGTCCGGACAGCGGCCCGGTAACGAGGGCGTGGCCGGCGTCGCGCATCCTGGCGTTGAAGGCGACGTGCTCCTGCTGAAGGGCGTCGAGCTCCTCCTCGGTCATGCGCGGAGGGCTTTCCGGGCGGCGGAGAAAGACGACCGTATACGCGTCGAGCTTCATCAGGCCGCCAGACTAACGCCATGCCGAACGCTCTGAACCTCACGGGGGCCGCATTGACCCCGGGAGCGCAGCGGAGCTGGTGGCTGCGCGAGGCCCTGGCGCAGGATCCTGGCCGGCCCTGCCCCCCGCTCACGGGCGACGTGACCGCGGACGTGGTCATCGTCGGCGGAGGCTTCACCGGCCTATGGACGGCCTACTTCGTGACAGAGCGTGACCCGAAGCTCGGCGTCGTCGTCCTCGAGCAGGACGTCTGCGGCGGCGGTCCGAGCGGCCGCAACGGCGGGTTCGCCAGCGGCTGGTGGGACGAGCTCCACGGGCTGGTCACGCTGTATGGAGCCGAGGCGGCGGTGAGGTCGTGCCGCGCGATCCAGAAGAGCATCAAGTCGATCGGCGATTTCTGCCTGGCGAACGGCATCGACGCCTGGTACCGGCACGGCGGCTACATGTACGCGATCACCGTCGACGCCAACGAGAAGAGCCGCGACGCGATGATCGACCTGGCGCGCGAGGTCGGCGAGCGGGACGAGCTGTATGCCCTCAGCCCCGACGAGGTCCAGGGGCGCTGCGCCTCGCCCGCGTTTCGCGGCGGCGCGTACATGCGCGACGGCGCCTCGGTCCAGCCGGCGCGCCTGGCCCGCGGGCTGAGGCGGGTGGTCCTGGAGCGCGGGGTCAAGATCCACGAAGGCACCACCGTGACAAGGCTCGACGGCACGTCCGCGGTCACGCCCAACGGCGTGGTGCGCGCCCGGCACGCGGTGCTCGCCGTTAACGCCTGGGGCGTCGGCTGGCCGCAGCTGAACCGGCGCCTGGTCGCCTGGAGCAGCTACATCGTCCTGACCGCGCCGGCCCCTGACCGCCTTCGCGAGATCGGTTGGACGGGCGGTGAGCTGATCAGCGACTTCCGCACCTCGCTGCGCTACTTCCGGACGACGCCCGACGGCCGGATCGCGTTCGGAGGTGGAGGCGGCCGCGCGCGCCGGACGATCGACGACATGTTCACGCACGACAGCCGGGCGGTCACCGAGACCGCGGAAGGATTCCGGCTGATGTTCCCGAGCTTCGCCGACGTGCCGATCGAGGACGCGTGGGGCGGCCCGATCGACGTCTCGCCGACGCACCTGCCTGCGTTCGGTCGCGCGGGCGCCTCGAACGTGTACTACGCGGCCGGCTACACGGGCAACGGAGTGGCGCCGACTCGACTTGCCGGCGAGGTGCTGGCGGACCTGATCACGGGAGCGGACACGGACGCCATCCGGCTGCCTATGGTCAACAGGCCGTCGCAGGCGTTCCCGCCCGAGCCGTTCCGCTCGTGGGGCGCGGCGGTGGTCAGGCGGGCGATGATCGCCAAGGAGACCGCCGAGGAGCAAGGCCGTGAACCTGGGTTTCTCGTCACCCAGCTAGCGCGAACTCCGCGCAGGATGGGATACCTACTCGGGCCGGACTAGATCTCCGAGCAGGTGCACGCCCCAGCCCTTGGGCATGAGGCGCTCCGAGATCACCGACGCGTTGAACATCAGTCCGTTCATCGCCAGGTACGTCGGATCGGGCACGAAGCGCAGCTCCTGGACCCGCAGCCCTGACCCACGCGCGTACGTCTTGATGTCCCGCTCGGTGTTCGCGCGGTACTGCACTGGAAACGTGTCCGCCTCGTCGCGTCCGTAGACCCGCGGCACAAGCCTTCGCTGCAGCGCGGGCAGCGCCTTGCCGATCCGGTTGATGACCATCAACGGGTTGCGCAGGTTCGGCGTCAGGAAGACGAAATGCCCGCCCGGCCGCAGCACCCTGCGCACCTCGATGAACGTTGCCAGCGGGTCGACCAGGTGCTCGAGCACCCACACCGACACGACGACGTCGAACGAGTCGGCGGCGAAGGGCAGGTTCTCGCCGACCGCGCGCACGACCGGCATTCCGGCGGCCCGGTGCGAGGTCAGCGACGCGAGGTCCGGGTCGATGCCCGTCGCCAGGTGGACCTCGTGCCAGACGACCTCGGCGACGCCGCCCCGACCGCACCCGAGGTCGAGGACGTTGCTGTCACGTGTGACGTAGGCGCGGACGACGGCCTCGAGCTGGTCGCCGCTCGGCCTCCAGCCTGGCCGGATCTGGCTGTACCGGGTCCGATAGGAGTTCTGGGCGTCCAGCGGGAGGAGCGGCACGGCTGCCGCATTCTGACGCCACGCGCCGCGGACGGCAACCCTCACATTGGGGCCGAAAGCGGCCGGCCGGCGCATGAGCTCAGGCCGAATTGGGAATAACTGACACGTAATGGCGAAGGGAGATTTCGTCGAGGTCCTGGTGGACGCAGGCGGCGGCTCCGCCCGGGAGTACACGATCGAAGCCACTCGCGCGGGGCGCAGCGTCGAGGTCCGCAGCTCGCGCACGACCGTCGAGGTCCGCGAGCTCACGCGCACGGGCGGCGTGGTCCGCACCGCGCGGTTCGTCGCGCCACGCGTCCTCGCGGTGGTCGAGCACCCGAAAGCGGCGTAAGCCGGCGCGCCTCCTGGCGCCCGGCCGCGTCAGGGCTTGCGCGCGCGGATGTGAGCGCTCCCGACCTTGCCCATGTCCGGCAGCGTCTGGGTCGAGTGGACCTCGAGTTCCACGTCGACGAAGCCCGCTGCCCCCAGAGCTGCCCGGTACTCCTCAATGGGGATCGTCCCCGCGATGCAGCCGGCCCATGAGTCGAGGCGCTTCTTCACCGCGGCGCTCAGCGTTTCGAGTTCGACCATGTCAGCGACCGCGAGTCGCCCGCCCGGTCTGAGCACGCGGTAGGCCTCGCGGATCACAGCCCCCTTGTCCTCGGCGAGGTTGATGACGCAGTTGGAGATCACCACGTCGACCGAGTCGGACGGCAGCGGCACACGCTCGATCGAACCTTTGAGAAACGTTGCGTTCTTGACTCGCGCGCGGTCGCGGTTCCGGTTGGCCAGCTCGAGCATCTCGTCGGTCATGTCCAACCCGTATGCGTGGCCGCCCGGCGACACGCGCCGCGCCGACAGCAGCACGTCCAGCCCCGCGCCCGATCCGAGGTCGAGCACTATCTCGCCCGGGTGCAGATCCGCGAGCGCTGTCGGGTTGCCGCAGCCCAGGCTCGCCGACTCGTTTAGCCCGACCTGTCGCAGCTCGTCGCCGGAGTAGTCGCCCTCGCAGCAACAGCCTTCTGTGTTGTTCAGTACCGCGAGTTGCTTCGCGACCTCCGCGTACCGCGACCTCACCGCGTCCTTGACCTCGCTCACGTTGTGCGCCTCCAATCCATCGACATTTATCGATGGATACTGTAGCATGGCATCAGTGGCTGTCAAGGAGCTTCCGATGGTCCGCGAGCGCGGTGTGTGCTGCGCACTTCCTGCCGTGAACGAGAGCTGGGCGCAGACGCAGGCCGGACTGATGAAGGCGCTCGGCGATCCGACCCGGCTCACGATGGTCGCGTCCCTCTGGAAGGCGCGCGCCCCGATCTGCATCTGCGATTTCACCGCCGGCCTTGGCCTCACCCAGCCAACGATCTCTCACCACATGGCGAGGTTGAAAGAAGCGGGCCTGGTCGATTCCGACAAGAAGGGGATCTGGATCTACTACCGGCTCCGCGACAAATTGCCGGCAGAGACCCGAAAGTTGCTAAGCCGCCTTCTGGACTAGGTCGCGCACCGCTACTGTTACGCCGTGCTTCGGCGCACAGGGGTTCTGTTCGCGATGGTGGCCGTGGTGACACTGGGCGCGTGCAGCGGATCGACCCCCATCGCACACACGACGGGTTCGCCATCGACGTCTCCGTCAGGTTCGGCGAGCCCCAGCGCCGCCGCGAGCCCGACGGCATCGTCCGTCTCGCTCGTGCACTGCGCGGCTGCCGTTCCGGCCGGCGACAACCTGGTCATCGGCACTGTGGTCGGCGACCCGACGGCAGTGGTCCGCGACATCCAGGACCCGGCGCACGCACGCAACGTGTGCACGTTCGACAGCTCGGTCCAGTCGCCGACGTTTGTGAGCGGTTCGACCGTCGCGTACGAGACAGGGTCCAACGAGATCGTCAAGGCGGACCTCGGCGCCACCGGCGCCACGGTCGTCGCCACGTTCTCGGCCGGATTTGGAGCGGGACAGTACGCGTTCAGCCCGGACGGGAAGTCGATGACGTACATCGACGGCAACGCGTGGCACCTGGTCGGACCGTCGGGCAACAGGACGCTGACCACGCTTCCGGCCGTGCCCGGCCGCGGCGTGAGCCCTACGCAGGACGACAGCTATCTCGCGTTCTCGCCGGACGGGCTCTACCTCGCGTTCTTCCAGACCTTCCATCTCGGGGGCAGCGGCGCGACGGCGCAGGACCAGATCCGGCGCGCGAGCGACGGCACGCTGGTCTACTCGACGTCCGGCGGAACCATGGCCGTGTGGGCCTCGGTGCCGAGCCGGCTTTTCTTCCGCGACGCGACGGGTAATGTCAAGCGCTGGGACGCCTCGAGCGGCGTGTCGTCGATGACCACGCTTTCATGGGTTCGTCCGAAGGCATCACCGGATGGCCGCTGGATCGCGTACACGTTCGCGACTCCGAGCGGCGTCGGTGGAGTCGGCTTCTACAGCGTGCAGTCGAACAGCATTTCGAATACGAGTCCGCCCGGGCGCTCCGGCGTGCGCTTTCTCACCAACGACCTCGTGTTCTACATCGGCGAAAAGGCATGCTCGACATGCTTTGGAGGCGCGCCTACACCGACCGGCGTCACGTACATCTACAGCATCGCCGGCGCAAGCGAGATCGCGTCGCGGCTGTCGACCGTGGACGACGCCTGGCCCAGGGTGACGGCTCCGGCGCTCTGACTGCTACGCCATTTCCCGGCGGCGCCGCTCGCGCTTGGCCTGGTCCTCCGGACCCACCATCCGCTCCATGACAGCACGGTAGTGAAGCAACGCTTGTCGCATCCCTTCGGTCTTGTCGCCACGCGACGAGAACGCGAGCGTGTGCGCGCGCTGAGCCTCGGTAGGAAGGTCGCGCTCAGTGAGCGGGTGGCCGCGCTCGCGAAGCACTGCCATGACCAGCGCCTCGGCCTCGCGCACCGCCTGCTCCGGCGCGTCGACGAACTTGGTCTCGATTTCGTCCCATTCGCTCATGTAGCGGTCACGCGATTCCGCGGCCAGCGGTCGGAGCTGAGGCCGCCTGCGGCCAACTCCTGCCGCGCGAATGAGGAAGAGAAGGACGACGACGACCAGGGCGACGATGAGGACCATGACGAGGGTTCCACTGTCCATCTGAATCGGCACCTCCAAGATATGAACGCCAGCCAGCGGGCATCGACCCGGCATTAAGCTGCTGAACCTGGACCAAACTCAGACCGGCCGCGTCGGTGAATTGGCGTTGGCCCTATACGCGATGGTCACGTCGGATGGAGCCCTCGAGCTCTTCACGCCGGTGACTGATGACGACCACGTCGACGTGACGGCGGGCCGGCGCGGCTCGATCCCCGCGATCGCGCTTCAGGTCAAGGCGAGCCCCTCCCCGGACAAGAACGGCCTGGTCGAGGCGCGTGCCGAATACGCGCTCGGACGCGTTCGCGAGCACCCGGCCTTCCTCTACGCGGTACTGCTGATGAGCTCGGTGACAATCGCCGGCGCGTGGATCGTCCCGAGTCCCGACTTCAACCGGCTCGCCTACCGCTCCCACGACGACGGGATGGAGGCGTTCGAGTTTCGCGCCGATCCGGAGCGCGACGACACGTGGGCTCGATTTCGAGTCTCACCGATTTTGTTGGGTCCACACCTCCTCGACGTCATCGATCGTCTGCCCGAGAGGATTCCGCCCGACTTCGTCAGGTGAGCCACGGCGCCGGAGCGTTGCACCATCGTGGAGACCCGGCAGGCTTTCCTCTGGAGCGGCCTGCTGTTGGGGAGCCAGGCGACCGACACGATCACCACAGCCATCGATCGCGTCCGTGGAGCTATCGAGATGATGCCGATCAGCAGCCGCCTGCTCGAAGTTGGCGGTGTGGCGCTGTTCTGGACCTTCAAGCTGATGATCGTCGCTTCGGCCGCGGCTGCGCTGACGGCAGCGGCACGCAAGGTGCGCGAAGATCACCGGCTCTCGCTCCTGACCTTCCGCGTCTGCCTGGTCGCGGTTCAGGCGGTGACGATCGGCCTCGCCGCGGTCTCGCTCAGTAACCTCGCCCTGCTGACTTCGATCTAGACGCGAAGGGCGATCAGTACAGGCCGGGGCGCAGGCGCTGTCTTCGCTCGCGGGGAGTTGAAGCCGGGAGCGGCCGCTGGCGGTCCCAGGCTTGCACGCAGCTTTCGCACGTGCAGCCGGGGCCCGCAGTGGGCGACTTCGCCTCGTGTGAAGCGCCCGCCAACTTCAACAACATTGCGATGACGTTTCTGCGACGTAATGCTGCCATGTGGTCCTCCGTGGTTAGTGCGACTGGGGAGTTTAACGACGAAACGTCTAAATTCCTGCGCCTGCGAGTTTTGGTTAGCCGCCCCGGGGTCGACGTTATTGCTTCTCACCGAGGGGTTGGGGTTGCCACAGCAACTCGATTCAGGAGGGAATTCATGTTCAGGTTTCGATTAGCGATTCTCGGGGCGACCGCCGCCCTCGCTCTCGGAAGCGCCAGCGCGCTGGCGATGAGCGAGTCGGCCGGAAGTGGGGACCCCGACGCGCACGGCGACGCGGTGGCGTCTGCGGCGAGGAACTGCCCGCATGGCCCCGGCGGCGTACACGGCGAATGTGTAAGCGACATCGCGTCGATGAACGGCCAGTCGCATAGGGACGGCCAGGAGGCCGCCGAGCATGCAAACAGCCACTCGAAGAACCACAGCGGCCCGAAGTCGACCGAGCCAGGCAGCTAGTTCGATGATCTGGTAATCACGCTTCCAGGCAAGGGGTGTTGGGGGGGCGGAGTCGAGAGGCTCCGCTCCTTCTTTCTATGCGGCGGGCGAAGCCGGCACAGCGGGCGGGTTGGCGGTCACATGCTCGTACCACGTCACCGCCGCGGCGGTGATGACGGCGCCGTACGGCAGCGTGAAGATGGCGCCGACGCAGCAGAAGGCAAAGCCGGTGGCGCCGATGAAGCTCGCGGCCACGATCACCAGCCCGGCGACCACGGTGTTCGAAGTGTTGGTGGTCGCCAGCTGCCAGATGCCGCTCAGGTCGAATCCGCCGTTGAATCCGGAGCGATAGGTGTGCAGGATGATCGACGGCGCGAGGAACGCGAGCAGCAGGACGAGGACGGCGTCGAGGAGGTTGCCAAGCGTCTCGGTGCCTGGATTCGCGTTGGCGTTGCCCGAGCCCTGGAGGATGGCGCCGGGGATGGAGAACACGACCACGTAGGCGACGTAAACGACGAAGAGGACGACGCCCCGCTCCAGGTGAAAGCCCGGCGGCGGCAGGTCGTGGCGGCCGGTGCGGTAGTGGTCGATCGTGATCACGAGCCAACCGGCGAGCGAGATCCAGCCGACCACAGGGATGAGCGTGATCAGGCCCTGAAGCAGCAGTTTGGACGGCCACTGCGGGTCCTGGAACGGCCAGACGAAGCCGTCACCGACGCTCGTCATCGGCGCGGAGTTTAAGAGGTTGGCGTCACATGGTGCGACCCATGCGGCGCGGGCGCCGCACGGGTCGACTACTGAATGGCGGTGTGGCGCGTGTCGTGTTTCGGGCTAAGTCCGCAGGGAGCTCGCACCCGTGAGCACGCCGGGCCGAGAGCGGTTGGACTGCAGCGCGAACAGGCCGACGAGCGCGGAAAGAATGATCAGGACCTGGAATATGCGCACCTTGTTCCCCACCTCTACACCTCCTTTTTCTGGGTTCGGAACGGGCTTCCGTTGACGTGTGCTCCGTCAGGTAAAACGCCCGGCTCCTGAAGGCGTTACGGGAAACTCTTACGATTGCGGCGACGTGCTGGGGGACCATCCAATCGAAGTCGTCCTGCTGGCGACCGACCTCGAGGCGTCGCGCGATTTCTACCGCGACAAGATCGGGCTGGAGATCATCAACGAGGCCCCGTACGGGGTGACTTTCCGCTGCGGCGGGGCGACGCGGCTGGCGCTCAGCAAGAGCACTGTCGGCACGGCCGATGAGCAGACTCAGGCCGCGTGGCGGGTCGGCGACCTGGACGCCGAGCTGGCCGAGCTGCGCTCGCGGGGCGTGAAGATCGAGGAGTACGACCTTCCCGGCCTCAAGACCGTAGACGGGATCGCGGACGTCGGGTTTGCGCGCATAGCCTGGTTCATCGACCCGGGCAAGAACTGCATCGGGGTGATGCAGCTCAAGTAGCTGCGGTGCCCAACAAGACGCTGACCGTCGAGCAGGTGCTTGCCCTGCTCGCGGAAACGCCCGGGCGGATCGCCGCGCTGACAGCGGGCCTCACACCCGCTCAGCTGCGGAGGTCACCCAGCCCTGACGAATGGTCTGTGAGCGACGTGCTCGCGCACGTCCGTGCGTGCGCCGACGTCTGGGGCGGATGCATGCTGGCCATCGCGGCGCAAGACAGACCGACGCTGCGGGCTGTCAATCCCCTCACGTGGATCAAAAAAACCGACTATCCAGAGCTCGCATTCCAGCGCTCGCTTCGCGCCTTCGCCAGGCAGCGCGCCGAGCTGATGCCCGTCCTGGAACGGCTGCCGCGCCATGGCTGGTCGAGGACGGCGACGGTGACCGGAGCGGGCAGCGTGCTCGTGCGGGACGTGCTGTTCTATGGAAGGTGGATGGCCGGCCACGAGCGCACGCACGTCAAGCAGATCGCGCGGATCGTAGGTTCCACAGGATGATCAAAAGTTCGCGCTTTGCGCAGAACATGTCAATCGCAGGCGGCTGACAACATGCCTTTTGCGCAAAACGGGTCAGTCGCAGGCACTTGATGCGGCCCTTTTGCGCAATACGGGTTGATCGCCGCCGTCTGCTGGTTCCCCGGCGCGACCAACCAGTAAATACGTCAGCGTCGGGCCCTTTCCTTTTACATCGATGACACCACGTCGCTCGAATACGAAGTCGTTCTTCAGGCGCTCATAGACCGCTTCGGTCACCTGGATCTGATCAGGAAGGCCATGCGACTCCATCCGGCTCGCGACGTTGACCGTGTCGCCCCAGAGGTCGTAGTGAAATTTCTCCCGACCGACGATGCCGGCCACGGCCGGGCCAGAGTTGATCCCGATTCGGAAGCTGAGGTCCCAATCGTGGTCCGCGTTGAGGCGGGCCACCTCGCGCCTCAGGTCGAGAGCCATTTCGCAGATCGCATGCGCATGGTCAGGTCGTGCCACGGGCACGCCTGCCGCGACCATGTACGAATCCCCGATCGTCCGGATCTTCTCGAGTCCGTATCGACGCACCAGCCCGTCGAAGACAGAGAAGACTTCATTGAGCACTGCAACCGTCTCCGCGGGAGTCTCCTGCGCGGAACGAACGGTGAAGCCGGCAAGGTCCGCGAACAGAACCGTGATGTCGTCGTGGTGGTCGGCGATCGGCTCTTTGCCTCGCTTGAGCCGGACGGCGATCGGCTCAGGGAGAACGTTGAGCAGCAGCTCCTCGGAGCGGCGTTCGGCGGCGTCGCGCTGGGCGCGGAAGTAGGAAAGGGCCACAAAGGTCAGCGATCCGAGCCCGGCGATGTTGAGGGCGAAGAGAGTGAGGCTCGCAACAATCGGAAGCGGCTGCACCTTCGCGGCGACTGACGCATCGAGCAGGGCGGCAAGGACGAGGTCGGCGATGAAGACTGCAAGCCAGATCGCAGTTTCCCGAGCAGGTCTGAGCAGTAACGAGAACAGCGGCGCCGTAAAGGCCCACATGACGACCGCACTCCCGTGGACATAACCGCCGAGACTCAGCTGCAGCAACAGCGGGAGGAGGATCCCGAAAGCGAGCAACGGTATTGGTAGGAGCCCGAGTTCCTTCGTCTTGACAAACCTGGCGTAAATGGCCACGACCACGACGCTGATGACGAGCGGGATGAGGCCGCTCAAGGGCCTGCCAAGCGCCGTATACATGACGGCCCAGACCAGTCCCGCGATCGCGGCGCCCAGGCCGATGACCACGAAGACTTCCTTTGTGACCCTCTCCTGGTCGGAGTCCGTGGGCAGGCATCCGATCTCGAGGACCCGCCTTATCCGCTGGACTGAGGGGGCCCGTGCCACGGGTCCCATTCTGATGGTGGTTGGCCGGCATCGCCCCCAGATGTGGGCGTGCGCAGTACGCAATTCGCTGCCATCTAGGGACCCGTGTACCCTGTTCCCGCCGTGATCTGGCGCCCTCGCGCGGCGCGCTTTTCGGGTTGGATAGGAGGCGAATCGATGATTCAGTCGCTCACATCTCTCAAGCCGAGACGGTCGCTTGCGATGGCGGTGATCGCAGTCGCCCTCGCATTGATCGCAACGGGTGGTTCGGGCGCGGTAGCGGGCCAGCAGAACGACCGGTCCTACCTGGCCCTTGGAGACAGCGTCGTGTTTGGCTACATCACCGGTGATGGCTTCGCCTACAGAAACGCGAGCAATTTCATCGGTTATCCGGATTACGTCGGCCGTGATCTCAAGCTCGACACAGTCAATGCCTCGTGTCCAGGCGAGGCCACGGGCGGGTTCCTGACCGCAGCCCCAGGTGGGAACGACAACGGCTGCCGGCCTTTCAAGGCTCACTTCCCGCTGCACGTCTCATACGGCGGCGCCGCCACCCAGATGGCTTTCGCGGTCCAGTACCTGAACTCTCACCCCAACACCCGATTGGTCACCCTCGGCATCGGCGCCAATGACGCCTTCATCCTCCAGCGTGTTTGCGGGGTCGATCAGAACTGCACAGTCGCCGGTCTGAAGGCGATGAGCGCCAACGTCGACGTCATCCTCGGCGGCATCCGGGCCACCGGATATAAGGGCGTGCTCGAGGTCGTCAACTACTACTCCCTCGACTACGCCGATCCGGCGCAGGCCGGCGGGGCCGTGTCGCTCAACAAGTTCGTAACGGCAAGTGCCGCCGCCCACGGGGCAGTCATCGCCGACGTCTTTACGGCTGTGCAGAACGCGGCGTCCGTCGCGGGCGGGCACACCTGCGAGGCAGGGCTTCTCAACATCGCCACGGGCTCGCCGGCGCCGGCCTTTCCGAACTGCGACGTGCACCCGAGCCAGTCGGGTCAGCAAACCCTGGCGCAGGCCGTGGAGTCCGCATATGACACTGCCGCGCATGACTGAGTAGCGTCGCGTTCCGGGACAGGGTGATCAGACTGACCTGAGCATGTCTGTGGATCGCAGGACGGTGGGCGCCGATCTTGCCGCTTTCATGGTGCTGGCGACCTTGTTGTTGGGTTGCGGCACGACGAAAGTTTCGCCTTCGGGCAGCACGTCTTCGCCGGCTGGCTTTCGGGATGCCGTGAACCTTGGCTCTCCCATGAACAGCCAGGATTTCGACGGCGGCCCCTCGATCTCGGCCGATGGCCTCAGCCTCTACTTCGTCACCGACCGAGACGTCGTCGGCGGCGGCGACATCTGGGTCGCCGTCCGGCAGTCGACCGCAGAACCGTTCGGCCCGCCGGCCAGTCTTGGCGCCGCGATCAACTCGAGCGAGGACGAGGGTGCGCCCAGCATCTCGGCGGACGGCCTCGAGCTGTTCTTCGACCGCGCTCCCGCAGGGCGGATCTATGTCGCGACGCGACCAAGCATCACGGCCGCGTTCGGCAGGCCGCAGCCAGTGGACCTCGGCCGTGCGGGTTGCTGCGACGGATTCCCGGACGTCTCGGCCGATGGCCGCGATCTCTACTTCTGCTCCGACCGCCCGGGTGGGTTGGGCGGCGACGACGTGTGGGTGGCGAGCCGGCAAGCGGCCGGGTCGCCGTTTAGGGCCCCGGTGAACCTCGGACCCACCGTCAACGGCGCCGCAAACGACTGCGAGCCGAACATCTCCAGTGACGGCAACACACTATTCCTCGCATCTGATCGCAAGGGCGGGAGCGGCGGGTACGACATATGGCTCAGCACTCGCGGTTCGCGCTCGAAGCCTTTCGGTGAGCCGGCGAACGCCGGACGCGCGGTGAACAGCGGTTTCTCGGACGAGAGGCCCGACATTGCAGCGGACGGCGCAACCCTGTACCTCATGTCCGACCGGCGCGATGGGTTGGGGTCGTTCGACCTCTGGCGGGCAAGTCGGGGCTCGGCCGCCTGAGTCTCAGTCGTCACCAACCGTTTCCGCCGGCGCGACCAACCAGGCGGATTACATCAACTGGAGGATTGGGTGAACCTCGACCGTCCCCCCCATCATCGCGGCGGGATTCTTGGCTGCCCACGCCTCCGCGTCGCCGCGGTCCTTGCAGTCGAGGACGAAGAAACCGTTGAGCCACGGAGTCGCCGGGTGGATGGGTCCGTCGGTCGTGTGCGCGTGACCGCCGTGGACGGTGACGCTAAAAGTCGCCGCCGAGGGCTGGCAAGGGTCGCCGTCGTGAAACGCGCCCGCAGCCTTTACCTCATCCAGGTACTTGGCGAAGGCGTCGATGACGGCGTTGAGCTCGGGCGAACCCGGCCGCGGTGCCTGCGATTCGTCGACGTACTGAAGAAAGATGTACTTTGCCATGCGATTCTCCTATTCCGGTGGCCGCCGCTTACCAACACGACGAATGGCAGTCGCTGGATTCGACATGCATTTCCGGATCTTCGGGGCCTATATGACGTTTCGTAATCATTTGGGGGTTCCAACGTTCCAGCAGCATGAGTCGCATTCACGCCGGACCACCAATAGTTGTCTTTGCTTTTCTACTCCTGGGCGGGTGCGGCACCGGTAGCACGACCGCGCAAACGTCACCAAGCCCCGCCCCTCTCAGTTGCACCTCATCCGGACCGGCGTCGCCCTCGTGGCCTGCGCCTTCGACGAGAACGGGTTCTGCTTCCCCAATAGTCTCGGCGACCGCGGCTCAGGACACTTTCAAGCTGACCTTCGACACCGGAACTCCGGATTTTGTTCTAACCCCACAGCCGAGCGCCCATTTCAGAGCCGATTCCGGTCTCGGTCAATCAATCGATGTCGCGGGATCAGCTGGCGTGTTGATCGTGCTCAGAGGCTTTCGCGGCGACATGAACAACTACGTCGGCCCAACCTCGTTCAGCTCGCAGGGACCGTTGCTCCTGCAGGTCAAGAGCCTCGGAGGCTCGGAGGGCCAGGTTTCCTGGGCCGCCGGCTTGAGCCGGCCGGGCTGCGCCGGCGTCACAGCCACCGGCTCGAGCCTTACGTTCCACTTCATTCCCACGCCCTGAACCGCTGGTCAGGAAGTTATTGACGAATAGGGGCTTCGCCTGGCGCCACTAGGACGGCGCGCCGAAGGTGAACAGCGATGCTCCGACCCCTGCCTGGGTGAAGGTCTTGCCGTCGACTGTGAGAATGAAGCCCTCATCCTCGCCGCTGAATCGGCCAGGCCCTGGCAGGTTGCAGAAGATTTGCAGCCGGGCATTGACCCGCACGTTGTTCGCAGGAATGAGGTCGATGTCCATGTCTGCTATGCCGGAAGTGCCAAGTCCAAAGGGAGTGCCGACAGTAGTGAAGCTGCGGAGCCTGTTTGCTTTCCAAACGCCAGTGGCGATGACGCTCAGGTCGGCAGCGCTGAAGTGGACGAACGTGCCGCCCCCTGTCGCCTCTGAGCCGGTCATCAGGCCGTCTCCGGCCATGATCACCCGCTCCGTCCCCATCTTGCTGGCGGCTACCAATTTGAAACTGGTCCGATCGCTCGCGAGGACGGGAGTGGCGAGTAGATCGCCCAGGGCGGGCAGGGCCGCAAGGGCGGCTGAGCCGATCCCAGCCTTCTTCAGAAACTCCCTTCTGCTGCTTCTCGATGCAAGTCTCTGCTTTTCCATTGGTTCTCCTCCTAGCGGCTTAAGTGCTGGATTCTCGCCAACGCCTAGGCTGCGTTCTACTGCGGTCTGAGGGCGCAGTCAATGGGTCAACGCGGGGCTCCGGCTTAATGGCTGCCAGCGCTCGAGATCTACGAAGGGCCTGGATTCGACATGAGGCTTGTTAAGAGCCGCTAATCGCGCCGAGAGTTTCCGTCACACTCGGGCGGGATGATCGACAGGGCTGAGCGAACGCTGAGGGAGGTCTTCGGGCTCGACGCGTTCAGGCCGGGCCAATCGGACGTTGTGGCCGCGATGCTCGCGGGTCGCGACGTCCTGTCTGTCGCACCGACTGGCTCCGGCAAGAGCATCAGCTACTGGGTGCCGGCGGTCGTCGATGGCGGGCTGATGTTGGTGGTCTCGCCGCTCATCGCCCTCATGAAGGACCAGGTCGACCGCCTGACCGACCGCGGAGTCGCCGCCACATTCGTGAACTCGTCGGTGAACCCGTTTGAGCAGCGCGAGAGAATACGGCGCGCCCTCGGCGGCGAGTACCGACTGCTGTTCCTCGCGCCTGAGAGGCTCGCCCGTCCAGGCTTCATCGATCAGCTCGCCATGCTGCGCGTCGGCCGCATCGTGGTGGACGAGGCGCACTGCATCTCGACCTGGGGCCACGACTTCCGCCCCGACTATCGGCTGTTGTCCGCTGCGATCGCAGCCTGCGGGCGGCCGCCCGTCGCCGGCTTCACGGCGACCGCGACCCCACAGGTTCGAGCCGACATCGCGAGCAGCCTTCAGCTCCGCGATCCTTTCGTCTCGGTCAGCGGATTCAACCGGCCTACCCTGAGGTTCGCCGTCATACGGTGCCGCGGCGAGCGCGCCAAGCGCGACCAGTTACGCAGCCTGCTGGCCGCACCAGGGCAGCAGGCGCTCGTCTACGTCGGCACGGTGTCCGCGGCCGAAGAGCTCGCGGCCGAGTTCCTTGTCCCGTGCTATCACGGTCGCCAGGACGCAGACGTCCGGCGCCGAACGCAAGACGACTTCACTTCCGGGCGCACTCGAGTGGTGGTGGCGACTTCGGCATTCGGGATGGGAGTCGACATCGCCGGTATTCGTCGCGTCATCCACTACCACATGCCCGGCAGCCTGGAGTCGTACTACCAGGAGGCAGGACGCGCAGGGCGCGACGGAAGGCCGGCGGAATGCACGCTTCTCTACAGTCCCTCTGATCGCGACCTCCAGGCCTTCTTCATCGAACAGTCCGACCTGGAGGACGGCTCCCCGCTCAAAGAGCATGCCTACGCGCGCCTGGCACAGATGATGGCCTACGCCGAGATGCGTGAATGCCGGCACGCCCGCATCGCGGACTATTTCGGCGAGGAGGGCGTCGCGCGCCGGTGCAATGCCTGCGACAACTGCCTCACTCCCTCGCTCCCCGAAGAGCCGGTTGCGGCTGAGGCGGTGCGCGCAGCGCTCGCTGCGACCGCCAGGTTCAGTGGGCGGGTCGGGCTGGCCAATGTTGCAGCCGTCCTCGGCGGCCGGCGAACCAAATGGTCGACGGCACAGCCCTGGGTTCAGGAGCTGCCCTTCCACGGCGCACTGAACCGGTGGAAGGAGGAGCGGATCAGGCTGCTCCTGTCAGGGCTGATCAGCGGCGGTCTTGCGCGCCAGAGCTCGGGGGAATACCCGGTGGTCGAGATCACTTCCGCGGGCCGCGATGCGCTGGCAGCGACGACCACTCCCTCGCTCACGCTGCCCGCCGAGTCAACGAGGGTACCGTCCGCGCACGTCCCGGTGGAGACGCTGGATCGATTGCGCCGTTGGAGGCTCGAGACCGCGCGCGCCACCGGCGTACCCGCATACGTGGTGTTCCACGACACGACGCTCGCAGCCATCGCGTCGGCAAGACCGGCAAGCCTGGCCGAGCTGCTTCGCGTGTCGGGGGTGGGAGAGTCAAAACTCCGCAAGTACGGCGATGAGATCCTCGAGGTCCTCCGCGCAGCAACCACCGCATGATGGACAAATCTCAAATCGGTCGGGCTTAAAAGTCTCCCTCTCCCCGCAGGGGAGAGGGTGGGGGTGAGGGGCACGAAAAAGTCTCCCTCTCCCCGCAGGGGAGAAATCAATAGGCGAAGCGCGCTGCTGCGCGCCGTCCTAATCGCGCGCTGCGCGTAGGGTGGGGGTGAGGGGCTCGAAAGCGTCATCCGAGTTACTCACGTCGCTGGTTGGGTGGATCAGCCCATTCCGGCTGCCAGACATAGGAACCGATTCCAACTATGCCGCCAACAATCAAGACAGCGACGCCGAGACCGGTCAGCTCACGCGGCAGAAGCATGACTGCTCCGATTCCGATGAATGTGATGCCGAACCCGGCCATTGGGAGTGGCATCGTCCACGGCGCGACACCGTAAGGCATCATCTGCGCAAGTCGACGATTCGCCTGGTAGTACTTACCCGACCACATCCGCGCCGCAACCACGATCAGAAGCGCTCCGCCGGCAACGAGCGTGGCGCCGAGGATTGTGATCATCTGGGCCGCGGCGAGAAATCAAACCCTAAGAACATCCAGAGAATTTCGCCTCGTTTTCCAACGTCAGGAGTAAGCATCGACGTCGATCTCGGTGCGATCGTCGCCGAGCCTGATCGTGACGTGCCGGAAGCGTCGGTTCTTTTGCCACGCGTGAGCCGCCAGCCGACCTGGTTGCCGGCGCTCGACGTGACCTGCCACCTGCCGGTGTTCAGCTGACTTCTGTAAAAGGCCGTGACGGCGGCAACGCCATCGTTGGTCGCATAGACAACGTGGCACTCGTTTCTCACATCGGTCGCCTTGGTCATTCCCGCGAACTTGGCCCCTGGGTAGTTAGGGAAATTCAGGGGTAGGCAGGTGGAGGTGAAGGTATCGATCGTGATCTCCGTATGCGTGTCGCTGATCACGACCTGGACGGTGCCGAAGGGTGCCTCGCTCCTGGAGGGCTGGAAGGTGATCTTTCCGCCCTGGCTGCCGCTCGAGGTGACCTGCCAGGCACCGGTGTTCAGCCTGCTCTCATAAAAGGCGGTGACAGTGGCGACATCGTCGTTGGACTCGAGCACGATGTGACACACGGTTCCGGGATACGCCCCGTTCAACTCATAGGTCTGATCCGCATACATGGCGCCTGGATACCTGGGGAAGTCGGAGGGCAGGCATGTGACCGTCCCGTGCAAAAAGCCTTGAACCCAGGAGTACATCCCATAACCGACTCCGGCCGCGGTCAGAAGGAGAACCGTCAAGCAGCCGACCGGCAGCCACACCCATACCCGAGACCGCCGGCGTGAAATGCGCTGCGGCTGGGCAGGGACCCATTGCGTGCCTTCCCATCGCCACCTCCCATCAGGCGACAGCCGCCCGTCCAGACCCATCGACTGCACGACGAGTTAGGCTCGACTGAACGAGCGAAACACCATGACTAGAAAGCGAACAGGCGACCCGTGGATGCCGGCGTACGAGTACGCCCGGCTGCTCAAAGGGCTGACGATGAACCTGTTGGTGCGCGACATCGCAGTGGCGCTCCCGTTCTACACCGATGTGCTCGGATTGCGTCTCCTGTACAGCGATCCAGATTTCGCCGCCCTCGACGGTGGTGACTCCATTCGCATCACGCTGCATGCGGATCACACGTATGACGACCAGCCGGAAGCCGGTCGCCTCGCGGTGCCGGGAAAGCGAGGAACGGGCGCCGAGATCCGACTGATGGGCCTCGACGCCGACGAGGTCGAACGACGTGCGAGGGCCCGTGACTACGTGGTTGTGGTGCCGACGTTCGTCCCGCCCGGACACAGATGGCGCGAGTGCCGCCTGGAAGATCCCGACGGCTACATGTTCGCAGTGGGCAAACCCGTTGCCTAGCGGCTGAGCCAGGCCAGGAGTTCGCGTGAACTTTCGGCGAGCGGCTTTGATTAAATCGTTCAGAAAATGACCCGCCTCCCGAAAGGTGGCACGTGGGAGATCTGGGTGGCGGGAGCGGCCGTCGTGGTCGGCGCCTTCCTCCGCCTCGACTCCTATAACTCGGTTCCGTACAGGGCTCCCAACCCCGACGAGTGGAACTGGGCCTGGGCGGGCCTCAGCCAGCTCCAGGGCATGCCGCCGACCGCGTGGACCATCTTCTGGAAGGCGTACCCGCCATCGGTCTGGGTGACCCCGCCGGCGCCGTACACCCTACCGCTGGTTCACCCCTGGGTCGACGCGCCACCTCTCTTCAGCTGGCTGATCGGCGCGTGGGCATGGCTCGCCGGCGACCGGACGCTCGACGACGTCATCAGCGACCCAACACCTCGGCTCCTCGGCATCCTGCTGAGCCTCGCAGCGATGACCCTTGCCTACGCACTTGGGCGGCTCGTGATCGGGGTGTTCCCTTCCCTGGTCGGGTTGTGGTTGTTGGCCACCGCTCCGATCCCGGTCCTCCTCGACCGGCTGGTCGCCGCCGAGCAGTTGATCGCGGTTCTTCTGCTGGCTGCCTGCGTGGCCATCTATCAGCTTCGCCGCTCGCCTGATGACAGACGATGGCTCGGGCTGCTCCTCGGATGTTGCCTGGTTGGACCCTGGGTCAAGGCGCCTGGGCTCGTCGTCGGGATTTCCGCGGTCCTTCTGCTGCTGGCGCGGCGGCAGTTCCGCATCGCCGCACTCGCCGGCGGCATCACCATCGTCTCCCAGGCCGCGGTGCTCGTCTACGTGGCAAGCCTCGACTGGCATTCGTATACCGCCGAGGTGGCGATTCGCGCCAGCCAGCTCAGCGCGTTGACCGGCTATCGCTTCATCACGAACTCGACCGGGTTCGATGGCCAGCAGGCGCTCGACGGTTGGTGGCTGCTCGGCTGGCTGGGACTCGCGGAATTCCTCGGGAGGCGCCGAGGCGACTCTGACCTCGTGGCTGTTCCGGCGGTGGTGTACCTGATCGTGATGCTCGGCACCGCCGCCGATTACAGCGCCGGCTACGGCTGGTACCGCCTTGCCGTCATGCCCCTCGTCTACCTCGCCGCGGGCCGGTTCCTGTGGTTGGCGGTGTGGGAGCTTTCCTGGGTGCGGCTCGGGATCGCCGCCGCGCTGGCCATCGCCACGGCGGCTAACTGGGCTGTGCCCCTTCACGTCAAATTTGACGCGATCAACATGGGGTTCATCGTGCTGCTGGCGATACTGCCGGGGCTGATCGCGCTGGCGCTGCCTGGCCTCCGGACCTATGCCCGCGGCGGGAGCCTGACGCTGCTCGCCGCCATCGTTCCGGTCAGTCTGCTCGAGGTTGCGAACCTCGCCTACATCTACGGGTCATGAGCCGCGCCGGCTGAGGCGCGCGCGGCGGTCACGCTCACGGCCCAACTCGAGGTTCAGTTGGAAATCACCACGATTTGCGTAGGCGGCCTCGAGCTGGCTGCCAGTCCGAAAGGCGTCCACCCCATCCATCTGTTGGAGAACCCCTTTATCGAGGGCATCGCGCCAGCCGCCGCCGCCTGATGACCGATCCGTGGTGTTCCACCGCTTGAGCGCGAGCGCCGCCGTCACCGTCCAGGCTTGCGGCGACTCCGGTTGATTGGTGCCAGCGATTTCCTGCGCACCGTTGCCGCGAGGATCGCGCTCGGCGAAGTCGTACATCACGCGGCCTTCGGGACTGACGTACAGGAACTCGACGTTCGCGCCGGCGACGTTCACGGCGTTGAGCAGGCGGTCACCCAGCTGCCGCGCCAGGCGGTGCAGGCCCTGACGGCGGAGACCGCGGGCGACCTCGAATGTCTCCTTGGGCCACACCGCCCACGCTCCGTGGTAGTCCTGAAACCCGACCAGGTCGCGCTCGGCTCGCGAGCGACATCGAAGACCCGCTTCCGTCACAAAGTCGGCGCTGCAGATCCGCCGCACCAGTGCGGCGATGTAGTCGTCAGCCCCCTCCAGGTCATCGAAAAGGCGCGTGTCCAGGACCAACGCGCCATTCGATGCGATGCTGTCGATCCAGCGCGGCCGGCCGTCCGCGTCTCGGTCGAGGCCCATCGCGAAGTAGCCCTCTGACGGCATCCAGAGCTGGGTGAGCACCCGCTCGCGCAGCGCCTCCGCCCGCTCGCGCCAGCCAGTCTCACCCACCATCTCCGCCGCTCCGAGCAAGGCGTCATACGCGTAGCCCTGGACCTCGATCGGCGCGATCGGCGCAGCCCAGTTGGCCAGCGTGCCGTCGCGGTGGATGTACGACGTGCCCGAGTCCTTCCAGGCCTGGAATGGAATGCCGTCCGGGTTGCGGCGCTGAAACTCGATGAGGCCAAGCTCAGAGCCTTCGAGCTTCCGAATGATCCAGCCCACGGCGGCGATCAGGGTTTCGCGAATCGTCACCACGCTGCCGTCATCGCGGGTCACCGTCTCGGCCAGGATCGCGTCTCCGAACGTCGCGCACCAGTGCGCGACCAGCCGCGCGTACAGGGGCGTCGTGTCGCTTGCACCGTAGTACGTCAGGTTGTCGACATCGCCGCCCCACTTGCGCGCCAGCTCGTGCAGCAGCGCCTCAGACGACGCCGAGATGCGCCGTGATCCGACGTAAAGCGAGCGATGCTCGTGGTGGATCTTGCCACGCTCCTCCTCGTTGCTGTGCGGACCGGGCGGCATATCGACCGTGCCCTGGAATCGGGCCAGGGTGAGGATCACGTCGTGCGTGATTTCGGGATTGAGCCGAAGGAGCGTCTCGGCGGCCGCGACCGAATCGCGCCCGAAAACCGCGTCGCTGAATAGCAGGCCCCCACTCCCGAAAATGCCCAGGCCTGGCGCCCGCAGGCGCGAAAGGTCCGAGAGGGCGCTCACCATGAAGCCGGATTATCGTCGCCTGAAGGCCGTTGAAACTTGACAAATCTTTGTTCCTGAGCCAACCTCTTTACCAGCGGGGAACTGAGTACAGATAGTCTGCTGCCGGCGCACTCTCGCCCCACGATCGCCTCGCGGGAAGAAGGCAGCAGCGCACCGCATGACAGGGATGTCCAGAAGGAGGTTCATCATGCGAAGGTGGTTGCTCCTGCTCGCCGCGACCGCGCTTGCGGCGCAGGCATGCGGTGGCGGTGGGGGCGGAGGTACGACGTTCAATGCCGACAGCGTGTCGGGCACCGTGGTTCTTTCCGGGTGGCAGGCCTCGCCGGAGGAGGGAGCCGCGCTGAACGCCGCCCTGGCCGGGTTCAAGGCCAAGTATCCGAAGATCACGGTCGACTACCAGCCGATCGCCGGCGACTATCCAACGGCGATGGTGGCCAAGTTCAGCGCTCACCAGCCGCCGGACGTGTTCTATGTCGACTCAGGAGTCGCACCGGACTGGATCAAGCAGGGGGTGCTGCAGTCCCTGGACGACTGGTCGAGCTCGCGCAACTTTGACACGTCGCAGTTCTACTCGGGGTACCTGAACGCCTTCAAGGGCAGCGACGGCAAGACGTACGGCTACCCGAAGGACGGCAACACGCTGGCCATGGCGTACAACCCCGACATGCTGACCGCAGCGGGCGTGCAGCCGCCGACCACCTACGACGAGATGACGACGGTCGGCGCCGCGCTGAAGTCCAAGGGGATGGTCGCGTACAGCATGAGCACCACGCTGGACCGCATCCTCGCCTTCATCTATGGCGACGGTGGCAATCTCCTCAGCTCCGACAAGAAGTCGGACGCAATCGACAGCAAGTTCAAGGACGCGGTCAGCTTCTACCTGAACCTCTTCAAGATGGGATACGCGAAGTCACCTTCGCAGCTGGGCGTCGACTGGAACGGCAAGGCGTTGGGCGAAAAGAAGGCCGCGATCATCTTCGAGGGCGGCTGGCTCGACTCTTACATGAAGGGCACATTCCCCAGCGTTCCGTACAAGTGGGTCGCGATGCCCAAGGGTGCATCCGGTCAGGCCACGCTCGGGTTCACAGTCAGCTACTCGATCGGCAAGGACTCGCCGCACAAGGACGCGGCGTGGCTCTTGCTGACCTACCTGACCGGCCCCGACGGCATGAAGATCTGGACCCAGGGCGGCGTGGCCAACCCTTCCCGTAAGGACGTACCGGCGCCGGCCGGCAAGGACGTCCTGGTCAACAGCGCTGCCTTCGCCCACCCCTGGAGCTTCATCCCAGGGTTCAGCAAGGTGAGTGACGCATTCAACAACGCGTTCGAAGCGGCTGTGGAGGGTAAGGGAACGGTCGATGACGTCGTCTCGAAGACAAAGTCGGCTTTGGACCAGCAGTTGAACCAGCCCTAGGAAATGCTAGGGATTGGCAGGGCGCGGGGCAGCCTGGGCACAGAGCGTGCCCAGGAGGCCCTCGCCGGGTACGGGTTCATCGCGATACCGATGGCCCTGTTCCTGATCTTCAACATCGGCGCGCTCTTTTACTCCGCGTACATCAGCCTGTGGCGCTGGGAGATCCTCGGCCCAACCGAGTTTCTGGGATTTCGCAACTACGCCTTCATCTTGCGCGACGACGTCTTTCACATCGCGATCAAGAACTCGATCTACTACACCATCATCGTCGTGCCGATCCAGATGGCGATCGGCCTGACGCTGGCGGTAGTCGTCAATGAGATCTGGAGGGGTCGCAGTTTTTTCCGGGCGGCGTTCTATTTCCCCGCGATCGCCAGCTCAGCCGCGATCACCGTTCTCTACATCTACATCATGGCTCCGGACGGACTGTTCAACCATCTGCTCGAGCTGATCGGGGTCAATCCGCTGGGGTTCCACAACCAGGGCAACTGGCTTGGACACAGCGACACGGCCCTCAACTCGATCATCGGTCTAAACGCGTGGACGACGTCCGGGACGATGATGCTGTTCTATCTTGGACAGCTGACGGCCATCCCGACGGAGGTTTATGAGGCGGCCAGGGCCGACGGCGCGGGCCCATGGACGACTTTCTGGCGGATCACGTTCCCTCTGCTGAGGCCGGCGCACTATCTGGTTGCGACCGTCTCGGTGATCGGTGCGCTGCAGATGTTCGACCAGGCTTACATCGCGGGCGGATCCGGTGGGGACCCGGCCTATTCGCTGATGACGATGGTCCTTTATCTGTACAACTCCGCCTTCCGCCAGTTCGAGTTCGGCTACGCGGCGGCTGTGGGCATCGTGCTGTTCGTGATCATCTTCACCGCCACGCTGGTCCAGCGACGGCTGTTCGGCTCGTCCGACTGGCAGGGCGCGCGATGAGCGTCACGACCGTCGCGCGGGCGGTCACCGCCGAGCCGGAATCCGAGCCCGTTGTTCGCCGTCGAATCGGGCGGGGTGTCGTGTACGCCATCCTGATCCTCTATTCGCTGATCGTCTTCGTGCCCTTCCTGTGGACCTTGTCGACCTCCTTCAAGACGCTGCCTGAGTCGCTGCTGCTGACGTTCATTCCTCAGAACCCCACTGTCCAGGGCTATGTCACGGCGTGGACGCAGCTCAAGCCGGCGCTGCCCGTCATGTTCTTCAACAGCTTCTTGCTCGCGGCAATCGTGACCGTGACCAACGTCTTCTTCGGGGCCCTTGGCGGCTACGCGTTCGCCAGGTTGCGATTCCCCGGCCGCGAAGTGCTGTTTCTCCTGGTGCTCGGCACGCTGATGATCCCGGACCAGCTGCGCATGGTGCCCGTCTATCAGATCCTGGTCAACCTTGGACTGGTCACCCCGGGCCCTCAGAACTACATCGGCATCAGCATCATCATGGCGATCAGCGCCACGAGCCTTTTTGTCATGCGCCAGTTCTTCCTCACGATCCCCTACGACCTCGAGGAGTCGGCTCGAATCGACGGCGCCGGGTTCTTCACCGCGTTCTGGCGCGTCCTGCTTCCTCTCTCACGCCCGGCGCTGGCGACGGTCGCGATCATGAGCTTCCAGGGCACGTGGAATGGCTTCTTCTGGCCTTTGATCCTCCTGCAGGCCCAGCAGCACTGGACGCTCCCGCTCGGTCTCTCCCAATTCCGCTTTCAGTACTCGACGAACTGGCCGCCGCTGATGGCGCTGGACGTCGTGGCTACGGTTCCCATCGTCATCCTCTACCTGTTCTTCCAGCGCCAGTTCGTGAGTGGGCTGTCGGCAGGAGCCGTCAAGGGCTAGCGCCGGCTGGAGTCGACCGCCGGCCTATCTGCCTGGAGCTTGGTCGTACCACCTGAGCACGCGCATGGCTCGAAGGGTGTTCCACCGGCTCGGTCTGCCCTCGCCCTCGTCCATCGCGAAGTGCAGCCGGCCAGGGTGAGGATTCTCGAGAGGCCAGCGGCCATCGGCGTCCCGCTTCGACTCGACCAGGTCGATCGCCTCGGCCATGCGCTCGTCGGGAGCGGCGCCGGCGGCGCGCATGTAGTCGAGGCCTCGGAGCACGTCGTAGTGCCAGTAGGTCGGGTAGGAGAACTGGGTGAAGGCCGGGTCGATCACCTCGCCAGTCGACAGCCTGCGCAGCATCCGCCGTTCGATCAGGTACTGCTGACCGCGGAGGCGGGCGGCGTTCACCGCGGGTGAGCCGCCCGTCGCGCGTTCGTGCTCGAGGAGGCCGTCAAGCACGTCGATGGTCGAGTGGAAGGACCCACGGGTCGACCCGTTCTCCTGCTCGCAGTTCCATCCTCCATCGGTCATCTGCTCACCGAGGAGCCGATCGACGGTGCCCTGGACGTCCTGGCCGAAGTAGCTTCCAAGCGCGACGACTTTCCCGTTGATGCAAGGCTCCACCTCGCCCGCAAAGAAGGGTTCACCGTCGTGCTCCCACGCCACGTGCTCGCGGACCCGGCCGACCGCCTCGCGCGCCTGCGCGCTGGCGGGGTCCAGTCCGAACGCACGTAGCAGCATCAAGCTCCACGATGTCGAGGTCCATTCCGGAAACAGCGTGCCTTGCCGCTCGGTCGGCAGCGACCGCCACCAATTGATCGCCTCGGCCGAGGTGAGCCGTTCGGGAATGCTCGTGTCCCAGTGGCCGTCCTCCAGTTGGAAGGAAAGGAGCCGTGCGCCCCAGCCGTCGGTTTCGACTCGCGCACGCTCGGCAGCGACGTCGTCCTCGGGGGCGTCGGTGAGGTCACGCATCACCTGCCAGCGGATCGCCGGGTCGGAGTCCAAAAGCCACTCAACGACGTCCATTCGTTGCTTCCCCTCCCTGAACCATAGCCTCTGGACCAACACCGCCTGAGTCGGCTCCGCCAAGGCGCTAGGCGCGGATCACTAGGAACCTCGCCGCTGCGGGTCGGTCTCATCAAATGACCATGACGATTCGAGAGCCGGAGAGGCTCGTTCTTGCGATCGACCGAATACACGACCGGTGGTTTGACGTCGACGGGATCGATGAGTGGGCCTGAGCCGAGCGCGCGGCTGGTTGTTATCGGGGCGCGTCTGGCGGGCCGTTACTGCCAAGGGAGAGAGAAATGTCTGCGCTGTTGATTGCTCGATTTGACGGTGACGTCGAAGAGTTGAAACGCTCGTACGACCGCGGACACGCGCTCATCATGAGCCGAGGAGGCGCGACATCATTCGGCGAGCTGCGCCATCACTGCGCGGTCGGAGAGGGCGCTCTTTACATCGTGGGCGTGTGGGATTCTGAGGAACACGCGCGAAGCCGCTGGTCGAGTGATGAGTTAGAGCAAGTATTGACGTCGGTCGGGTTTCCGCCTCCCAAGAGTGCCGCCTTGACGATTCTCGAGCTGCACGCCGTCGAACCGCCGCTCTGATCCAGGTCTGCAGTGGGCCGTAGATAGGCTGTGGCGACGATTAGCGGTTCGAGGTCGAAAGGCGGTTGATCCGTAGCGGCGCAATGCTGCCTCAAAGCCCCGCATACTGCCGCTCGTGTTCGATGCGCGGGGCAGCGTCAAGGTGGACCTGACCCGAACTCAAGCGTTTAATCACGCTGAGCGCGCCCTCGTCTCGCTACATGCTCGGATCACGCGGTCCGACCTTCAGGGCGGCCTGATCGAAGCGACCTTGCCCTTGTCCTGGCGATCGTGGGGCGAGACGTTCACAGTTCGCATTTCAGGACTGGACGGAGCTGTGCTTCTGGACGTCAGCAGCCGGCCCCGCACGCTCATGTTCGGCTTCATGGACTTCGGAAAGAACGCTGACAACGTCAGGCGTTTCGCCACCGCACCTGTGTTCGACTCTTCGGTGGTCGAAGCCCAGTACTAATCCGTAAAGCGCCGACGACCGCGAGCCTGTGGTCGTTTGTCGTGCCGCCTCCGAGTCAGCTCGTTCCTGCGCCTTGTCCCTTCGAACCAGCTCCTGGCGAAGCCCTAGAAACGGGCTCGGCGCGCTGAGGCGGCGGGCGGCGACATGCCCACCTCGTCATTGCCCTAGATCCGATCACTAGTAGAAGATCGGGCCGCCTGTTGAGTGGCGGCCCGAAACTTCGTGGCTTATTCGAAAAGCCTTCGCTTAGGTGTGCATGGGTGTGACAGTCAGTTGGAATGTGACGCCAGGTGCTGAGAATCCGAGCAGTTCGACCGTAGAGAAGTGGCCTTTGACCGCGGGGGCGATCGGCATCGATTCCGGCCCGCTGTCGGTCGTTATACCCCGTCCTTGACCGGTCAGGACGTCGATCTCGCGAGTGATGACGATAAACGGTCCCTGGCCGAAGTCGGTGACGACGTACGTGCCGCTGACATGTGCGTGTCCGGCTCCAGCGAGTCCCGGACCGGCGGGGGTGGACATGTGGCCACAGAAGGTCACTTCGCCATCAAACGTTCCGTCTTGATTAAAGACGGCCCACGCCCAGAATCCGCCCAGAAAGCTGCCACAAACAGACGGGTTATTGCAGTTCATTGACGCAGTGACCTGGTACAGCTGGACGTTCCCGTTGCTGTTCCCATAGTCCGCTGCCACAGGCAGCGAGCCGGAGACAGCCAGCAGGCCAGCTATCAACATCCCGAACGCAAATCGGCTGACGCGCGTCATCTCAGTACCTCCACTCAATCCGGATGAGCAGAGGTCTCGCCGCGCCGTCACGGCGCCGTCGGTTCCGGGTTAGACCCCACCGAACCCGGTGGGTACCAGTCGAAACCGGCGCCAGGGCTACTCCCCTCTGGAAACGACGCGAACCATAACACTCCAGCGGCTCTGAAAAGAGGGCGTGGTAGGCGCCCGTTTCCGCATTCGCCTCCGCGGTTTGGCTCTGAGCACTGCGCGTCAAGAGCGGTCAGGCCGAGCGCGAGGCGGGGTGGGCGGCAACCTCGGCTGGCCCTTCCAAAAAGTATTGGACGCGGGGCTTGTGATCAGCCAGGCGCACCCTTCTCTTTGAGGCGACCAAGCTCGTACCGGAGCATGAAGTTCAGGTTGCTGAGCAAAGTCTCATGAGCAATTCGCCGCTCGTCGTCAGGCATCGGCCGGTATCCCTCGCCAAGCTGCCACAGAGTGCTCTGCACATCAAGTAGCAACTGCTTTGCCAACGAACTCTCCCAGCCGCCATACGCATTGATCTCTTTGATAAGCGAGTCGATTGCAGGCGTGAATACGGGCAACCCGTAGTTGAGGACATCAGTCAATGGATGATCGCCGGGCTTGCCGTTCAACGAAAGGTCATCCTAGTGGCGGTGTCCAACCAACATCGCACCTGGTTGCCCAACGTCTCCGCGTTGTTGGCCAATGGCGGGCCGAGGTTTCCGTAACGCGAACGAGAGCATTACCGTCGTAGGCCCAAGAATTGCACTTGCCACGTCCATCGCGGAGGCGCTTGACGAAATTCGGAGTAGATAGCAACGCGATTGGCTGTCGCGACTACCGTCGAACCTGCCGGCGCACCTCTCGCAGGCGGCGATCGAGGAACTCACGCTCCGCGCGGTTCTCGGTGAGGGCCAGCGCGCGTTCATAGGCAAGCGCGGCCTCGGCGTCGCGGCCCCGTCGCCGAAGCAAGTCAGCGCGGATGGAGTGATAGAGGTAATAGCCATCGAGGTCGATCCCGTCGACCAATGCGAGCGCGACGTCCGGACCCTCCACCTCGGCCAGCGCCACCGCGCGATTCAACTCGACCACGCGCCCTGGAGCCAGCACCATGAGCTGGTTGTAGAGCTGGAGGATCTGCCACCAGTCGGTGTCGCTTGCGACCTCGGCATCACTGTGCACGGCCTGGATGGCGGCCTGGATCTGGTAGGGCCCGGGTCGGTTGATCTCCAGACAGCGGCGCACCAGCTCCTGTCCCTCCCTGATGAGCGCGCGGTCCCACAGGCCGCGGTCCTGGTCGGCGAGCAGCACGAGGTTGCCGTCGGTGCCGACCCGCGCTTTCCGCCGCGCGTGAGTTAGAAGCATGACCGCCAGAAGGCCCGTGACCTCGGGCTCGTGTGGCAGAAGATCCGCGAGCAGCCGGCCCAGGCGGAGCGCCTCCTTTGCGAGGTCTTCGCGGATCAGCTCGGCGCCCGAGCTGGCGGTATATCCCTCGTTGAAGATGAGGTAGACCACAGCGAGTACCGCTCGCACTCGCCCGGGCAGTTCTTCGTCGGCCGGAATGCGGTACGGGATGCCAGCGTCGCGGATCTTGCCCTTGGCGCGCACGATGCGTTGGGCCATGGTCGCTTCCGGAACGAGAAATGCACGCGCGATCTCAGGCGTCGTCAGCCCACCGAGCAGGCGAAGGGTCAGCGCCACCTGGGCGCTCGGAGCCAGGGCTGGGTGGCAGCAGGTGAAGATGAGCCGGAGCCGTTCGTCCTTCACGGCTCCCTCGTCTTGCGGTTCGTCGGCGGCGTGAAGCATCGCAGCCCGAGCGTGTCGGTCCTCGCGAGATGCCTCGCGCCGCAGGCGGTCAACTGCCCGGTTGCGGGCGGTGGTGATGATCCAACCTGCCGGGCTTGGTGGGATCCCGGCTTCGGGCCAGCGGTTGACGGCCTGGACGAAAGCGTCCTGGACCGCCTCCTCGGCGAGGTCAATGTCACCGAATCGGCGGACCAGGACCGCAACCGCCCGTCCATATTCCTCGCGGAAGACTCGCTCGATATCGGCAGCGTTCAGGCTTCGGCCTCGTCCTGGAAGGGGCGCACCTCGATCGGAACCCGGCAGGCCTGGGTGGCCTTGGCGCCCCACTTGAGGGCCTCGTCCAGGTCGGCGACCTTGATGACCCAGAAGCCGCCGACGTGCTCCTTGCCCTCCGCAAACGGGCCGTCCGTCGTGAGCACCTCGCCGTTCTTGACCCGCAGGGTCGTGGCGGTGCTGGAGGGGAAGAGCCCTCCGCCGAACACCCACGCGCCCGCCTTCTTGATCTCGGCGTTGAGTGCATCGACATCCGCGCCGCTTGCGTCCATGTCGGCCTGTGACATCTCCTGGTGCTCGGGGTGGTAGACGCTCATCAGGTACTGCTTCATGTCGGTGGTCCTCCTTCGACCTTATCTGTACTGCCTGGTTCCTGGCAGGCTTTCACCACCTACACGCACGACCAATCCCGAAATCGACACGGCCCACGCGGGAATTTCGCACGTCAGGCGTTTCGCCACCACACCTACGTTCGACTCTTCGGTGGTCGAAGCCCAGTACTAGCCGTAAGTCGTCGCCGACCGCGAGCCTGGATCGTTTGTGCGGCCGCCTCCGAGACAGCTCGCTCCTGCCCCTTTTCCCCGATGTAACGCTCGTCCCACGGCCTCCGTTAGTTAGTCGATGAGCAGGGTCGCAATGTTGGCGGCGATCGCAGTACTCACGGCTTGTGGACCGAGACAGGCGCCTTCATCGGCGAATTCCCCACTGTCACCGACTCCGGCCCAGTTGTCGAACTACGCGGTGGTGGTGAGCGGCGTGCAAGCAGGCGACACGCCTACATACAACGTGGCGATCGTGTCCACCAATGGTCAGACCGTTGCGAGCACCACAGCCGCGAACCCTAACGCTAGTTCGGCTCCGTGGCAGCCGCTCCCCAAAGTGAGCGCTTCGGCGTCGCGCGTCTATTACCTGGATGGAACCAACTCGGTCAAGTATCTGAAACCCGACGGGACTACCGGCCTCGCGTCGCACCTTCCGATCCAGCCAGATGAACGAGGGGTGTTCGCCGTCAGCCCGGATGACAGCAGGATTGCAGTCTCTGTCTTCAACCTCAGATCCGGAATGCGTCTATTGGTTGGCAGGGTTGCCGCATCGCCGGCTTGGCATCAGGTCTTGGCAACAACTGCAGTCAGCGAGTGGCCTGTTGGATGGCGCGGCAATCAACTGGTTCTCGCAGTCGGTTACGTATCTGGCGGCCAACAGGCTTGCGCCATCTGCTCTTTGAGCCCAATCTCGTATCACGTCGTTGACGCAGACACCGGATCTCGCTCGGCGACCGTCTGTGGAGCCATGTCGCCGCCCCAGCTTCCAGGTGGGCCGCCATCCTCGAGTGGCGTCGCTTGCGCGACTGCAACCAAGGTCTCCTCCAGCGGACTCTGGACCGAGGAGTCTATTGCAGTCGCCCACTGGGACGGATCGTCGATTCCCGTTTTGCGAACATCGTGTGTCCCGAGCGCTGAACCTTTGGCGCTGTCACCAGACGGTCAGACGTTGGCCGGCGAGCGCGACGTCAATGACTGCGGACGAGTCACGACGATTTCCCTCTTCGACATACACGGGCACGGCCGCGCGACCGCCGCTATGACTACTTCGTATCCGTGGATTTTCTGGATTGACGCAGGGCATTTCTGCTTCGAGACGGATGACGACCGATCGAGCATTCTCGACGTCGCAGCCAACCACATCAGTGGTGTGGGCGCAGCCGGCTTGTGCCTGGCAACGATTCCAGGCGGACTCGGCGGCTGAATCTACCTCGGCGAGTTGGTCGGCCGTAGCTTCAGTAACGCGAACCAACCTCGCACGTGGGAAGTGCCTTCTCGTTGACTTAACGGGGCCGTGCCCGACGAGGCCGCCCGCTAGTCCATCCGCATCGCAAAAATCGCCAGCACGAATGCCACGAGGATCAGCACAACCCCGACGATGCTCTTGGCGAGAAGAAGCACAAGCGCGGATAGAAAGGCAACCCCGAACAGCACCCAGAGAATCCTCGCCCGCGCTTTAGTGTTCGTCCAGGCCGCTTCTGGACCGACCACCTGCCCTCTACCGTCGTACGAGGTGTCATCCGACCGCCAGTTGTTCTGAGCCGCTGGCAAGGCGAACAAGACCAGGCTCCCTGCCATTACAGCGAAACCTATCGTCAGGACCACGCCTCCGCCTGTGTTGCCGGAGAGGAACAGTCCCACTGCAAGAACGCCAAAGTAGACGGTCAGAAGGAGATGGAGGACGACCGCCACCTTTGGATGCGTATCCCAGAGCCGTCCAAGGCCTACCCCGCCCATGGCTCGGCATCATATTTCGTACGGCCGAAGGTTCAGCCACCTCGGCGACTTCGGTTCGCGTTATCGAAAGCCCCGCCCATTGGAGTGGGCCCGCAGCGGACTCGAACCACCTTACTGCGCGGTAAGCGACCCTGAGCGCCCTGCGTCAAGAGTTGAATTGACTGCAGTTCCGCCGCGCTCTGCCAGTTTGTTTGCCGCACCGATGAGATCCCGGCGCCGGTAACGTCATCAGTGCGGATCGTGGGACAGTCCCGCGACAGAGGAGGGAGACGCGGCTATGGCAATCGAGTTCGACGGCTCGGCGGTCGTGAGATGAGCGGCAAGGTGGTCGTGAACAGATCGATGTCGCTCGACGGTTTTATCGCCGGTCCCGGTGACACGATGGAATGGGTCTTCGACTTCGTGGCGCCAGACGAGTTCCCCGAGATCGCGGCGGCCACCGGCGCCATGCTCGTCGGCCGGCGAACCTACGAGGTAGGCAAAAAAATGTCGGCCGAGAATCCTCGCGACGCAGGCTACCCCTTCTCCGGACCGGTGTTCGTCCTGACCCACGAGCCGCCGGAGCCGTCGGAACCAGGGGTCACGTTCCTCACCGGTGATATCGGCGAAGCGGTGGCCACGGCACTGGATGCTGCGGGCGGGAAGAACCTCGAAATCCTTGGTGCTGGCGTGGCCACCCAGTGCCTGCAGCGAGGGCTCGTGGACGAGATCCTGGTGTATCTCGTGCCGGTGCTGTTGGGGGACGGCATCCGGTTCTCCTCCCCGGGTCTTGGGAGGATAGACCTGGAACCGGTCGACAGCACGCGGTCGGGAGCCGTCACCATCCTTCGGTTCCGCGTCCGCAAGCAGTCATCGTTGTAGTACTTCGGCCAGGCGTGCGCTCCGCGACGCAGGTTATAGTCCTGACCGTTCTTTCTCATAGACGGCGAATGCTTGCGTCGGTTCGCATTGTGGAACCGTGGTGGGCCGTAGTTTCCGTAACGCGAACCAGGCTGCGCTGACCGGTCGGCCGATTCGCATTCCTGTGAACGGCGGAGAGGCGACAAAGACGGCAGGCGCCTCAGGGCCACTGATCGCGATCGTTGAGCTCGTTGCTACCATCGCCATGCGTGATCGGTGCCGGTCGCAGCGCACAAGTGAGGTAGCAAACATGGGCGATGTTGATGAGTTCTTGGCAGCCATTCAGCCACGACAACGTCAGGCTGACCTGGCGCTTCTCAGCGGGGACTCAGGACCCCGAAAGATGTTGTGGTCCCACAAAAATCCGGTCACAGTTTTGGGCGCGGCGAAGACGGTGAGCGGCTGGCCCGAAGTGGAGAGCCTGTTCGACTGGTTGGCGTCGAACTTCTCGAACGGTGACATGTACGACCTAGAGGTCACGGCTGCCGGCGTCAGCGACGATCTGGGTTACATCGTCGGCGCCGAGCACTCCAGAGCATCGGTTGGAGGCGAGCCATCCGCCCCAATCGCGCTTCGGGTGACCCTGATCTTCCGTCGCGAGGACGGCGAATGGAAGGAGGTTCACAGGCATGCCGACCCGATACCCGGCATCGGTTCGACGCACGATCAACTGGGTCGGCTCAGATAGCCGGATTCGCTGAGTAGGCCTGAGCCGATCGCGGGCCTGGATGTGACGGGCTCGCTGGACGGGCCTTATTGCCAAGGAGAGAGGGATGCCTGCGTTGCTGATTGCCCGATTTGACGGTGACGTCGAAGAGTTGACGCGTTCCTACGACCGCGCACACGCACTGATAATGAGCCGAGGGGGGGCGACATCCTTCGGCGAGCTGCGGCATCACTGCGCAGTCGGAGATGGCGCTCTTTAGATCGTTGGGGTGTGGGATTCCGAGGAGCACGCGCGAACCCGCTGGTCAAGCGATGGGCTTGAGCAAGTCTTGGCCGAGGGCGGGTTTCCGCCTCCCAAGAGTGCCGATCTGACGATTCTCGACCTGCACGCCGTCGAGCCGCCGCTCTGAACCCGGTCTGTGGTGGGCCGTACCTACGGTAACGAGAACCAGACGATCACGCTGGCAGGTATCCCGATCAACCTCGACTCGTAATCGACAGCGTCGATCTGACCCCCGACCCTACGATGTTTACGGTGGCTGCGGCGTCCGGCTTCGATCCTCGCGCGAGCGCTCAGCGCCAACGTGCCGCTCCTCATCGCCGCATGGGCCAAGAGTGGCTCGAACCGCCGGAAGCTTATTTCCGGGGTCTATGGGAGGAGCGGAATCCACTCAACACTCCTGGACCGTTCTATGGCGCCGAGACGGACACCTGCCTCGACGGTCCGCCGCTAGCTCCCAACTCATTGTTTTACGACGAGCACGGGATTGGATTTGTTTGGCGTCAGCCTCGCGACGACAATGAAACTCTCGCCCTTATGAACGGAGCATCCTCTGACCCGTTCGGTGGCTTCGCTTGGGATGGGGACGACCACTGGACAAGCGACCTTGTGCGAGCTTGGTGGAGGGAACGTCACGACCGAACGAGGGCGGTCGAGCGCGCGATCGCCACGGTGATCTATGCGTTGCCGGAAGTGGCCAGGAACTACGCCGAATACCTGGTAAACGGAATCGACGACGACCTGCGGCGTTACCTTTACTTCCTTGAGTCCGGCGCGTATCCGTCCGCCGACGATCATCTCCCGGCGCTCTCGTTGTAGACCGCTGACCGGCTGACGAGCACAACGGGGCAGCTTCTAAGGCGCGGTCGCCTTGTACGACGAATGGGTCCGGACATTGGAGAGTGAAAGGCCCTCCCAGCGGCCGAAGGGCGGCCGTAGGCTAAGTGCAAACCATCCGGATTGTCCTTCAAACCAACCAAGCAACGACGATGACGGCTGGTGAACTTGGAGATTGGTTGGGGTGGGGCCGTAGTTTCCGTAACGCGAACCGTGATGCCACCGTATTGGGCCCCACCGTCAAGCTCTCGCGCGGTGACCGGTCAGCGCCTTCGCGAGGCGGACTTCGACGTGCCCGCCACCTCACGGCGTCGGCTAGCTGCGGACCGACCACGTCCCACCTGCCCGAATTCATAGCGCAGAAAATTGTCGGCATACGCGCAGATTTCGACGGTGCCCCGCTGGTCGGTATCCAAGCCAACAACTGTTCGCTCACCGTCTTCGCCGTCCACAAGCGCCCAACAAACGAGAGGTGATCGAAATTCTTTGTCCCCGCCGGCAGGCGTGCGGAAGACCGCGAACCAACCATCTGCGGGAATCAGCCACAGAATCTTTGCGTTCTTCATACCGCCCGACGAGGATAGTGCCTCGGGCTGTAGAAGCCTCCATCAGGAGCGTTGTCGTAACACAACGGCAACCGAGAAGTCGCCCGCGGACAAGCCGTCATCGACGTCATCCCGGTTCGGCGCCGGCCACGACCGGTTCGCGTTATGGAAAGCGCACCGAATTGGTGTGGGCCGTAGTTTCCGTAACGCGAACCATCCTTTGGTCGTGGGCAAGCCGATCAGCCTCCTCTAGCTCTGACTCCCGCCTAAGCCAGTTGGCGATCCTGAGAGCCGCCGGGCCGGGCGGACGCCCTTATGGGGTGACGGCCGCTTGCGCTTGGCGCAACCTCCACCGCTCCATTAAGTCGAGCAGCGTGCGACCTCGTACGCGAAGGTTTTGAGGCAGGCTTCCATCGAACGTCCCGAGTAGCCCCCGCGTGTACTGGATACCGCGAACTTCGGCCCTGCCGCGGTATTTGACGACGACCACCGGATACAGGGCGACTGTGTGGTACAGAAAGAACTTCTCCACACCGGCCCAGCGATACCGGCGACTCCCGAGAGTCATCCTGACAGTGAAGCCTTGTAGATCCAGCCTCAACCCGAACCACGTCGGCACTACAAATTGGATCACTAGTTGGAGGGTCACGATTGCAACAAGGGCGGACACGAGCAACGCGATCACTGTTCCGACTATCCCGGTTGTGCTGAGCGCGAGCATTCCAAAGAGGGCGAATGGATCCATCACAAGCGCTAGCACGACATAGAGGAGGGTGTATCCGCGAGACAGCGGAATAACGACTGAGTCAGATCCTTCGCCGTTCATTGAGGCCGCCTCACTAAATGTGCTTCAGTCAATGACCTTCCGAACACTTGCCCGCGAAGCCTACCTTTGCTGTCCGCGCCTTCGGTTCGCGTTATGGAAAGCTCGCCGAATTGGAGTGGGAAGTAGTTTCCGTAACGCGAACCAGACCGCCCTGCTGCATGGCCAACGCGATAGCCTCGACTCACGACGCGGTCAAGCCCAAGTGGAACCGGAGATCTTTCGCTAGCCTGGGACTGAGCGCGTCCCCAGCCGTGTTGATCAGTGCTCGCAACTCGTCAGCTGCTTCAGCGGCGGGCCGTGAATACTGCGTAGCAGCCTCGCGGCGAACCCAGGTATCGAGGTCGCCGCGTGCCCGTGCGCGGATCGAGGGATCGAGATCGTCGACAAGACGCAAGTCGGTCGCCAAACGCGTCCAAGGGCCGTGCTCGTGGAGCAGTCTGAAAGCGGCGACGCGCATGTGCCGCGGACGCTCCTTCCCGGTTAGCTCGGCTAGCGCCTTCGAGTCGAGCTTGCGGACATCCTTTTCGATTGCCTTTACCACCTGGCGCGTGACGGCTGCCGACGGGTCCGTGAGAAGACCGCCGACTCGCTCGACTGTGGCCGCGTTCAGCCTTCGCAAGGCGCGAACAGCCTCCGCCCGGCCGTGACCTGTAGGGTGCCCCAACAACCTCACGAGGTCGGGAATGTCAAAGGAGTCGCCAGTCTCGCCGATTCCAGCGATTACGGCCGGCGCAGGTTGCCCGTCCCTCAACAGGCGACGATAGTGCGCCACTGGTTCATGACCCGCGCGCCGAGCCGCAGTTTGCGCTTGGGACCGAACCACCGGGCTGCGGTCAACGAGGGCATCTATGGCCGGCTGAACATCGCCCTGAGTTGCGAGCGCGGCTACTGCTTCCGCCCGAACGTAGGCGGTTCCGCTGGTCAGAAGCCTTTGCAGGTCCCTGGTTGCGTTGGCAGCGCGCGCCTTGACGACCGCGGCCCGAGCGCAATCCCTGCGGATGACCATGTCGGAATCTGTACCTGCAGCAGAGATCAGCGGCTCGAGAGAGATTTCGTCACGCTCAATCGCAGCGCTGAAGGCGATGCGTCGGGTCCGCCTATCGTTCGACGCCAAGGCAGCTGCAAGTTCAGGCCCCGATCCGTCGCGAATTCGACTCTGAGTCAATGCCGCCAGCCACGTCCCCTGGTGGCGGGCGCTCATTGCAAGCCCGATCGGTGAGGCCGCAAGAAGCTGTTGGGGGTCGCCCCGGCTCAGCCGTTGCTCGATGGCAATCCGGGCTCGATCCCGCACCTGCTCGACCCAATCGGCGGTTCGCACGGCGACCGCCTGGGTCGCCACGATTTCCCGACGCTCCGTAAGAATCGCAACGCAAGCCTCGCGGATATAGCCATCCGGGTGGAACGATCCGACGATTAAGCTGAGGGTGCCCGGTTCGGACTTTGACAGTTGGTGGCGCAGTGCATGAGTCCATCCCGGCGCGTACCACCAGCTTTTGCGTGCCACCACGTCCAGGGCCAACCACGTTGTGGCCTGCACCGCCTCAAGATGCTTTAGGGCCAACTGGTGAAGGTCAGCGTCGCCGGACTTGTCGATCGCGATGAGCCCGAAGGTGAGACGCTCGACGGCCGCGACGGACCCACCGGCCACCTTCTCGAGAACCTCGTCGAGATCAGACGGAGAGGGGCTGGGAGGGAGCCGGTCCGATCGATGAATCAGGTCCTTCGACGTCAGACCTGACCTCAAACGGTCGAGGAGTGCCTTGCCCAGACTGATGACGCGGATCTGGCTTTCATCTCGGCGGGATGTCACGGCGTGCTCCCCTGGCAAATCGTACGGTCGAGCGCGTCGGCGATCCCTCCCGTTCCCCAAGAAGCGGTCCCGACAAGTTGTCCCATGGAGCGACTTCGGTTCGCGTTATGGAAAGGCTGCTGAATTGGAGTGGGCCGTAGTTTCCGTAACGCGAACCGGATTGAATTTAGGGGCCAAGCCTTGCGCCTGAGCTGACGCCACGCAGGGACGTGCCGAGGGCGGCCTGCGTGACACCGATGGGAGTGCAATCAACCAGCGAGCTCGGCATCGATTGGCGAGTGGTCAACGCCGAGCTGGATGACGATAGTGTGGCCGCCGAACATGCCACCGTCTTGGTAATACGCAGTTATTGCGCCGTGCGAGTCAATTGACACAGATGCAAGGCTGATCGAGGCGATAAATCGACTTTCTGGGACGATCACCTCGCCGGATTCTCGCCATCCGTGGTTCTTGAGATCGAGCAGCCTATCAGCGGCGAACTGCTTGCAGTGGCGATCGATCGAGTCCAGGTCTGATAGGAGTGCTCGGGCGACGTCAAGCAGCGTGTTTGCCCGCCCCCGGTCAGCTGTCTCGATGCGGAGGCTTGCTAACTGCGCACTGCCAGGATGCCCCGTATAGAACCACTGCAGCCGTTCATCGAAAGTGAGGGTCCCGATCGTTTCGTCGACGATGGGCGGGTTCTGGGAGGCCGTCTTGCGCGCTTGCGGCTGGGGAGGGACCTGCGCGGGAATGGACAGGAAGCTCGACTCGAGCTGTTGCTCTGTGACGCCTTCCGGCGCGAATTGCACAGGCCGCATGCCTTGAAGGATCTGAGGGACCGCGCCGCGCACTGATCGACCATCATCTGACTCGAAGATGAATGTGCCGTCGCGATACACGATGGCGCGCACGCGGAAGGCGGACGGAAGGCTGACCGATGAGCACGCGGCTCCGAGTGCATTGCACGTATAGACATCCAGGCCCTGTTGAGATCGGCCATGACTGTCTGGTGCCATGTTCTGGACTCGGACTTGGCCCTCGGGGTCGACCGTCGCACTCTTCATCTGGACCAAGACCATTTCCGACCAATCTGGCGAGGCGGCGAAGGGTACGTCGATTTCCCTGAGCCTCTCAATGGCTTTGCGATCGCCGGTGGCGGCAGCCCTTAGCAGACCTAGCATTTCGTCTGATTTGAAGTAGCTCACGTAGACGCCCATGGCTGACCGTAGCTAGAAGAGTTCATCGTCTTCGCTGGGGCCGACGGCGTTACCGACCTCCACGATTCTTGATCCCTCGCGTTTATATCGCTGGAAATAGGTAGAGCTGTGTCGGCTTCCTCGTCGTTGTGCTTGCACGACCACCGCATCAGATCGAACTCCTTCTATCGTCACGAAGCCGTCAAATGCCAATGCTGCCATCTGCGCTGATTGGGGCAGGCTGGCCGCGTGAGATCGAGCTGCGGTGTCTGCCACGAAGCGCATGAGTCGCCGTCCTGACTCATCGTGGGTTAAGAGAAAAGGAGTAAAGGGCTCTTTTCCGGCGACGGAGAGCGAGCTGATGCCGTGGTCCAAGGCTACAAAGACGAGATCCAGCAAATCGGGGTCGTCCGGCACCGGTTCGTATTGTGGGTACTTGGGTCGGCCCAGGGTTAGCTGGCTCATTCGACGACGTGTGTGCAGAAATGGCGGAATAGACAGGCCGGGAATCGACCATCCGTGCCCGAATGGCGGAATCACGAGCGGTGGTGGGCCGTAGTTTCCGTAACGCGAACCGACTGGAAATCGTGGGAAGGCCCATCTCAATCTGATGATCGTGCTGGACTGGGAGAATTGCAGCCATGGCCAGCGGTAACAAAAACTTGGCTGCCCTGCGGTCCTTCTCTGAGCGAAAGGGCTGGCGAATCGTCACAGGCGACACCCGGGTGATCGCTCGTGGGACGGAAGGCGGGCGACACATCCATTTCTGGATCACCGACCCCACGCCCAGCCTCCCGCACTTTACGTTCGTGGCCGAGCATCGATCAGGTTTAACCCTTAAGGTGGGGTCCGACTACACCGCACGTCCGTCAGAGATTGATTACCAGGTGGAGATCGCGGCGGACGGATCGCGCCGCCTTGCCGAACCTATAGTCCGACCCGAAGCGATGACCTGGCTCAAAACTCACGCCGTAACCCTCCGCTCGATTGTTCCCTTGCGGGACAACGAGGTCTTGATGGTCTTCCCTGAGACCGTCGCTCTCAATTTCAACGCGGATACTGAGACCGAGCTCGACCGTCGCCTCCAACAGCTGCTTGCTGTTGCTGATCTGTTGCCAGGCAAATTGCCGCACCGGCTTCCATCCGCTCTCCGGCCCCTCTCAACTTTGATCAGAAGGTGGGCTATCTCAGATGACCAGCGTCGCGAGTCGCGTCTGTCGGCCGCAAGCCACTCCGATCTGGAGCAACTTGCACAAGGCTGGCGCGCGAATGTCGACCTGATCAACGCCACGATCGACTCCGATCCGTCCAGTCCAACTTCGGTCCGGCTCATGGCGTTTGCGCAGGCAGGTATGGAGGCGGACTCGATCCTCGACGCGGAGAACCGCGCGTGACCTGGTCACAAGCCCCAGGCGTAAAGATCCGCTCCGAGTCTTTCGCAAGTAGCCGGATCACCCTTGGTCCTGAACGAAATCGGGCGTTGGGCGCGCCTTCGGTTCGCGTTACGGAAAACCTGCCGAATTTGAGTGGGCCGCGGTGGACTCGAACCACCTGCCTCCGCGTTACTCGGCCTGACAGCGTCGTGCAGACCCAATTCCGAACTTGGGTGCCTTGAGCGTTGTGCAGAATTTATCGTGGCGAGTTCTGAATACAGGCCGCGGCGAAACGTGGCAAGCGTCAAGCACCATGAAGCGCCCGGTCCAGCACCTCCAAGACCTGCAGCATGACGCTCGACTGATAGACCTCACAGTCGTCGTCGACCGTCTCTCGGCCGCGACAGATGAGACAGGGGATGCGGGCCGTCATCAGGCAGAGTGGGGTGCTCGAGGTGGCGCTCGGGTCGACTCAGGTTATGCGCCAGACTGGGGGCCCCACCAGACCGGCCCGCATCGGAGGACCCAAATGCTCAGCGAATACCCGTCGTTTCCGATTCTTCTATCGAAGGACCTCGACGCCGCTCGAGCCTTCTACCACGACACGCTAGGCCTCGAGATCCTGCGAGAGGATCCGGGTGACCGGATCATCTTTCGCTCTGGGAGCGGAACGCAAATCGCGGTCACCCTCAGCACGACCGGCACTTCGGATATTCAGACCCAGATGGCATGGCGCGTGCCTGACATCCACGCGGCCGTCGCCGATCTGCGCGCTCGGGGCGTGCGTATCGAGGAGTACACGGCGCCAGATCCTGTGACCGTGGACGGCATCGCCGACATGGGCCATTCGTGGGCGGCCTGGTTCATCGACCCAAGCAAGAACTGTCTGGCGGTGGTCCAGCCCAAGGGCTGACTCGGGTCGCGTTAGTGCTGTCGGCAGGGCTGTGCAGGCGTGGGTCCGCGCAACCACACGCGCCAGACCAGCGGCCTAAAGTGTTCGGCGAATATGGCCGCCAGAAACCAGAACGAGGTGCAGGATATCCAGCTTCGTTTGATGGAATTCGCCAGCTTCAACAACTTCGACGGTGACCAGGTCGTCCAGGATCTGAAAGCCAATCGGGATCTGTGGCGCGCGGCGCTCATGAATAGCCCAAACAGTCTTGTAACGCTGGCCGAGCTGGAATACGGGGACGCGTGGAATGCTGACACCCTCTTTATCACGCCGGAACCCGGTCAGGAGGATGCTCTAGACCTGTTAACGAAGGGCTGGAAAGCCGACGAGGTACAGTGGATCGGCGGCGAGGAGGCGTGCAGGTTGCTTGGCGAATACTCACCGGAGCGCAGGTCGAACCTCCGCCAAATCCTCCGCGTTTGGTGGGACTGAGCTCTTACGCACACCAGGTTCAGATGGTGGGCCTCAGTTTCCGTAACGCGAACCAAAATGCTTGGATAGCCGGTCAGGCCATTAGCATCCGCTGACACCATCCCAACGGGGTTGGCTCGATCTACTCTACGGCTGGCCTAGACCCTGACCCGCTCTGCAAGTACCCTTGCGCTTGGTACGAACGCCGTGGCGCTACCGGCGACGACACTGCTGGCCGTCCACTATTCGCACGAGTTTGCCGCGAGACGCACCTCCAGCTGCCGGCGTGGGTGGCTCCGCGTTAGAGCGGGCTCAGCGGTGAGTCGCCAACGCGGCCGGGGCGGAGCGGACGAGCATGCGCGCGGACCTTTTCGAACGCGCGGGTGAGGACTTTGATGTCGGCGTCTGTGAGGTGGTGGGAGAAGTGGCGCTCGATTCCATCCCGGTGGTGGCGGCGAGCCTCGCCCAGCTTCTTGGTGCCCGCGTCGGTCAGGACGACCAGGATCGAACGGCGATCGTTGGCTGGGCGGACGCGGCGGACGAGCCCCACCTCTTCCATGCGATCCACGACTCGGGTGAAGCCACTCTTGCTGTAAAGGATCCGATCCGCCAGCTCATTCATCCGAATGCCATCCGACGAACCCTCGAGATGAACGAGGACGTCGTACCAGCGCTGCGGGATGCCCACCGCTTGCTCTAGTTCCGTATCAAGCACGTCCGCCAACGCCAGCGCGCTCTCAAAAAATAGGCGCCACGCTTGCAGTCGCTTGGGCGAAGGGCTTGACAGGGATTGTTCTGTCTGCGATAGTTCGCTATGCAACTGTTTCACGAGTGACCGTTGCTGATCATACCAACCTAGGAAAGGAGTGACAACACATGGCAATCATCTCTGGGGAGCGGGCGCAGCTCGGCTACGCGCTTGATGACAAGGAAGGAGAGGCGTTCTGGCTGCTCGGCATGCTCCAGACGATCAAGATCAGCCGGAGCGACACAGGCGGCCGGTATGGCCTGATCGAGATCGTCGCGCCGGAGGGCGTCGGCTCACCCTGGCACGTCCATCCCGAGGAAGACGAATGGTTCTACGTCCTCGAGGGCTCGGTGACATTCTGGGTCGGGGATATGCGCATGTCCCTCAAGGCCGGCTCGTTTGCCTTCGGTCCCAAGGCCGTGCCGCACACCTTCTACGCGGATGCGGGCGGGGCGAGGGCGCTGGTCGGTTTCGCGCCTGCGAAGTTCGAGGGATTCCTGAGGGAGGTCGGTGAACCGGCTCCCGCACGGGTTGTCCCGCCACCGATGGAAGGCCACCCCGACATGGCGCGACTCGCTCCGATCGCCAAGCGAAATGGGTTCGAGGTCCTCGGCCCTCCAGGACCCCCTCCCGGGCACTAGGAGGCATCCCTGAATGGCCACCGGAACAATCCCGCAGCTGAGTTTCCTGTTCTCGATTGCCGGGTTGAGCGTGACGCTGTCTGGATTCTCGGGTCTGGTCGCCGCCTTTCGACGCAGCGACAACTTGAGACGGGTCGACGCGTACCGGCTACGCCAGATTCCTGATCAACACCAGTTGGTGGGCCGTGGTTTCCGTAACGCGAACCAGCTCACCATCCAAGGCGACGCTGATCCGGCTGTAGTACAATTTGTACATGATGTCCATCAGTGAGGCCCGCAAAGACCTAGCCGAGCTTGTTAACCGTGCCGCCTATCGCCGCGAGCGGATCACCCTTGGCCGGCGAGGGAAGAAGGTGGCCGCCATCGTGTCTGCCGAGGATCTCGAGCTCCTCGAGGCGCTGGAGGACGCGGCCGATCTCCGCGCAATCGCCCAGGCGCTTGCCGATCCCGAAAACGTAGCACCGCCCATCCCGTGGAAGCAGATCGAGAAAGAACTCGCCAAGCGTGGCTGACCGGCCTCGCCGATATCAGCTCCAACTACTTCCGACCGCCCAGCGAGAGCTCCTTAAGCTTCCCGCGAAGATCCGAGTCCGGGTGACAGACGCGATCAGAAGCCTCCAGGCCCATCCCAGGCCGGCAGGTTGCAAAAAGCTTGCGGGCAATGCCGACTACTACCGGATCCGCGTAGGTGACTACCGGGTGCTCTACGAAATCCGGGACCGGGTCCTCCTTGTGCTGGTGATCAAGGTCGGCCATCGCCGCGAGGTTTACCGCTGATGCACCGACCGGGCAACGTTCCTGGATGGCGTCTTCCGCAATCCCTCCGCGCCGGTTCGCGTCATGGAAAGCCGCCGAGTTGAAGTGGGCCGTAGTTTCCGTAACGCGAACCAAGACATCCTGGTTGTAGGTCGCCCAATTTCGCTCAAGCCCCAGTTGGCAGCACGCGGGCTGGGGCACACTCCCAGCCATGGGTCGTAGGGACTTCAGGAGGTTCGAAGATGTGGTGAGATCGGCCAGCAAAAGGCAGCCGCCGCGAAGGCCCGATCCGCCGGCACCGACCCAGCGGCCGAGAAGCCTTTGAGCGATCAGTTGCGTGCGCAACAGGTCGGCGAACTCAGCTACGCCGGGATCTCGTTGGTGGTCGCGAACGAAGCCGATCGGCGCTCATTCGGAGTGATGACGAGCGACTCCTTCCTTCTGGTCAGCGGCGATGACCTCAGCGTCTTGCACAAGTGGGAGGTCGGAGGCGAACCGCTGCGCCGCTGGGAAGGTTGGGGCTCACACAGCGCCAGGTTGGGGGCCAGCCCCACTGCACTGCTGTCGACCCCTGATGCTGTTCGCCTGCTGGCCGCAGACAGTACAGTTCGCTGGTCCTTCGCTCATCCCTCCTGGGGCGGGATCGGCACCGGCTGCACCTGGTTTGACGCCAGCGGCACCCCATTTGCGGTGGTTCCGGCCGGCGACGGCGCGGCATGCAGAATCGTGGCGCTGGACCTGGCAACTGGCGCAGAGCTCGCCTACCGCCGCGTGGAGCCGGACGACCCCGCCGGAATGACCCCACTCCCACAGCCGATGGGTTGGGTCGGGGTGGCCGAGAGCGAGGGTGAAAACGCAAGCCGGGTGTGGTGGGTCCGCGTCACGGGTCCTGCATTCGACGTGCTCTCTGCGCCCTGGGACGATGAAATCCTCAACGACGTTGACACCTCCGGCAGCCGGATCCTCACGACTGCGCTGGACACTGGGCGCATTCGCATACGCTCCTTTCCTTCCCTCGAACCGATGCGCGTGATCGACGTCGAAGGGGAAGGCTTCATCCTCGGTGCATGTTTCGCGCGCACCGGCATCGTCGCCCACCTCTACTACGGGGTGTCACCGTGGCGATTGACGACGAGGATGGGATCCAGGAGCTCGAAGTGGACGACGGCGGGGTCGTCCCGGCGGCGGACGGCTCCTGGCTTTCGGTGCGTAAGGACACTGTGCGCCGCTGGTCGCTTGTCTAGAACCGGTTCTGGTTCTGCCTTCGGGCCAAGTCGGCAAAAAGGCGCGGAACGAGAGGCGGCATTCGGCACGAATTGGCGAAAACGGGCGGAAATCCGATCGGTGTGGGCCGCGATGGACTCGAACCACCTACGTCCGCGGTCTTGGTTGGGCCAGGCGAATCAGGCAACCGCTACATTGCCCGGGACCGTGCTCGACGCCTATGACGATGTCCTGACGCACCCTGACGGCTGGGACTGGGCGCTCGGGCTAGACCATGACCCTGCCGAACCCACCACGGAGCTTCTGCCTGGCCGGGTCGATACCGTCCCGGCCCCCGACTACGGAGTGTGCTGCGCCGTCGGTCAGTTCGACAGTGCACGGGCCGGCGCGAAGGCGGCCGACGCCGTGTCCGGCGTATGCGTCAGCCGAACCGTCATCGTGCCCGGGCTTCCGCTGCCGGAGCTGGAGAGCGACAACCACCGGCTGACCGATGCCCTCGAACAGCTCCGCGCGCTTGGCGCCAAGAATCCGTTCATTGGCGACGCTGACACCGGCTACCTACAGGTCGTCGATATCCGAGCCGACTTTGGGACGCATGATCGCGCTATCGACATCGGACGGCAGTTGGCTAGGGTGCCTTCGCCCTTCGACCGCGGACTCATTCCACCTTGGGCGCCCGGTAATCTGCTGATGGACGCCCAGGTTCGTGCTCGGCTCTACCTCGCCGCCCTTGGGCGCGTCGACCGGACAACGCGCGAGTACATCGATCGCCCGCCACGCGATCGACTGGAACACCAACTTCATGAACTGTGGCGTCGATACGTCGATGAGCAGAACGATGCCGTGCGGAACTATCTGTATCCCGATCGAAACGAGGCCATCGACGCAAGCTTCGAGCGCGCGAACGCCCGGTTCAACTCATACCGCGATGCATTCGGGCCTTTCTTGGGCGCCGAAAGACAGGACTCTCACTGGTTCGCTGACTACCAACTGCGCGTCGAAGACCGCTTTCTGTGCCTGGGGCACCTCTGGTTCGTCTGTTTCGCTTCGGCATTTCCAACTTGCGTGGCGTGGCTAGCAGGATCGGGCGCGGAACGGGCGGACTACTCCTTGTATAACTTCATGCGACCGTAGGCATTGCCGACGCTCTCCAATGCGGGGTGCTCACAAGGCTGGTAAAGCGTGGTGGGCCGTAGTTGGGTTGGAGGCGAGGCATCCGCCCCAATCGCGCTTCGGGTGACAGTGATCTTCCGTCGCGAGGACGGCGAATGGAAAGAGGTTCACAGACATGCCGACCCGATACCGGGTAATCGGTTCGACACAAGAACAACTGGGTCGGCTCAGGTAGCCGGATACGCTGAGTAGGCCTGAGCCGAGCGCGGGCCTGGATGCTAATGGGCTGGCTGGGCGGGCTTTTATTGCCAAGGAGAGAGGGATGCCTGCGTTGCTGATTGCCCGATTTGACGGTGACGTCGAGAAGTTGACGCGTTCGTACGACCGCGCACACGCACTGATCATGAGCCGAGGAGGGGCGACATCCTTCGGCGAGCTGCGCCATCACTGCGAAGTCGGCGATGGCGCCCTTTACATCGTGGGGGTGTGGGATTCCGCGGAGCACGCGAGCACCCGCTGGTCAAGTGATGGGCTTGAGAAAGTCTTGGCCGAGGGCGGGTTTCCTTCTCCCAAGAGCGCCGATCTGAAGATTCTCGAGCTGCACGCTGTCGAACCGCCGCTCTGACCCCGGTCTGTGGTGGGCCCGGTATGTGGCGTGGGCCGCGGTGGACTCGAACCACCTACCTCCGCGTTATCAGCACGGCGCTCTGCCAGTTGAGCTAGCGGCCCAGAACCAAAAGGAGCTCCCGAGCCCAGACCCACGGAGTCTAACCGGGAGGCCTGATTTTACGAAGCCGGCAAAAGACAGCCGGCCAGGCACCGCATCAGCGCCGGCCAGCTGCCGGAGGGACGACGATCGATCCTAGGTTGCCGTCGGCCGGTAGACCACCTCACCCGCGTCTTCCGGCCCGGCTGTCGCGTACGCGACCATGCCGATGATCCCGAGACCGACCAGGTGCAGGATCAGCACCGCCGCGAACCATCCCCAGGCCCTGAGCTGCCCCAGCTTGATCAGCGCGCCGATCCACACCATCAGCGCAACCAGGCCGGCGATTGCCATGACTCCGTAGGCAGGCATCGCGATCGCCGGCGGCGAGCTCGAGGTTGAACCGCGCATGGCGACCGCCAGCGCGATGAAGGCGATCAACCACACCGCCCACGCGCCGATGTACCACCGAGTCGTTGTGCGTTTGCTCATCGCGTGCCTCCTGGACCGACCAGGTCCGGTTCCCTTTACTTGGGGAACGAGGCCGTGCGCGGCGCTACCTACTTGTGAAGGGAAACGGCGGCGGGGCCGTAGGCGCTAGGCGCGACTACCGGGACTGCGTAATCAGGGAGTCGTGCGCCATCCATCCCTGGTGGCCGTTGATCGACCACCAGATGTGCTGATCCACGTAGCGAGGAGCGTCCGAGTCGATCGAAACGACGGTGCCATCCTTGAGGCAGGCCAATATCTTCGAGCTGAAGCCTGGATTGAGCCGGACATTGGCGCAGCTCCCGGGCACCACGACGTGATCTGAAGCGCCCAGGACCGGGTTGTAACCGCTCTCGTTGGGACAGACGACGGGCTGCAGGTAGTTCCAGAAGCCCGCCGCGAAGTAGACGTAAGCAAAGCAACTGCCGGAGCCCGCCGTGGCGTAGGCCATCTGCACGTAGGCGGCGTCATAACCCCCAGCGCCGGTGTTGCCGAAGACCTGAGGCGCGCCAAGACATGATTGGCCCGCGCCGCATGTCCCTGCGGAGTAGGTAAGACCGGTCTTTGCTTCTATGCCGCCGATGCCCGCGTCCAGAGCCGCGGCATAGGGCCCATTGGGCGGAACCGCCACAGGTGACGCCGGCGCTGGGGCAGAGGATGCGCTCGCCGACGGTGGCGGGGTGGGAGTGGCGCTGGCCTGGCCGGCGGGAGTCTGCGAGCAACCCGCGATCAGAAGTCCCACCAGCGCCCACCTTCCGAAGTTCATGCTCCACAAACGCCGCGACCTCACCGGAAGTTACTGCCCATCCGGCACGCCGCAGACGACAGATAGGTTCAAAGGTGGCAGGGGCGGAAGGATTCGAACCCTCGGCCCTCGGTTTTGGAGTTTCTGGCAAGCAGTCGATTGTGGTCGGCAGCGGTCGACAGGGTATTCGAGGAGTCGACAGCTGTCGATAGCGGTCGACGGGCTTGGCTACACCGTTGGCTATACATATGCACTCGAGTTCGCGGGTCTGGTCGTCGCTATCATCGCGCCCCACGTAGCGCCCTACGAGCGACCCACTGGCAAAAAGCCCATGTCGATCGCGGCCGCCGTTGACAAAACTTAGTTTTAGTCTTAGCCTAAGTCCAAGTCAAGCCTTCAATTTCAAGCAGTGACCATAACCCACCGCACCACGAGAGACCTGAGGCGAGGCAATCGCGCGGCCGTGCTGCGGCGCCTGTACTTCGACGGGCCGTCCAGCCGGCTGGACCTTGCCGCGAGCACGGGCCTTAGCCCGGCGACCGTCGGCAACGTTATGTCGGAGCTGATCAAGGACAAGGTCGTCATCGAGACCGGCCAGCTCGATTCAGACGGCGGCCGGCCGGCGGTCCTCGTGAAGGTCAACCCCTCACATGCAGCGGTGATCGGAGTCGACGTGGGCGAAACCGGGGCGGCAATCGAGCTCTTTGACCTGAACCTGCACAAGCTGGCCGCTGTCGAAGAACCATTGCGCCTGCCGCGAGAGTCGCCCAGCTCGATGGTCGAGGTGATCGCCAAAGGCGTCGATGAGTTGATCAAGGATGCCGGCGTTCCGGTTCGACATCTGCTTGGCATCGGGGTAGGCGTTCCCGGCGTGGTCGTCCGCGATGGCGAGGAGTACGTCCATGCACCGAGTCTGAGTTGGGACAAGGTCCCACTGCATCAGCTGATGGCGGCCGCACTGCCGGCTCCGGTGATGCTTGACAACGGCGCCAAGACCATGGGACGCGCAGAGCTCTGGTTTGGGGCATGCCGGGATGTGCGCCATCTCGCGGTCGTGCTGCTCGGCACAGGAGTTGGCGCGGCGCTCTTTAATGATGGGGCCCTCTACCGCGGCTCCACCTCGAGCGCTGGCGAGTGGGGGCATACAAGCGTGGTCGTCGGCGGACGGCGCTGCCGGTGCGGAGCCTCGGGCTGTCTCGAGGCTTACGTCGGCGCGGAAGGAATCCTGGACCGTTGGGCCGAGCGCGCGCGAAAACCGATCCGCTTCCGGAGGGACCAGCAGCGACAGCTACGCAATCTGCTGGATGCGGCTGGCTCGAGCAAGCCGGCGGCTGACGTGCTGGATGAGACTGCCGAGTTCATTGGGGCCGGCGTGGCGAACCTGGTGAACCTCTTCAACCCAGAGTGCATCGTCATCGGCGGTTGGGTCGGACAGCTGCTCGGACCGCGACTCCTTCCGCGTATTCGCGAGATCGCCGCGGCGCGGGCCCTCCGCTATCCGTTCAGCCGCGTTGCAATCGAGCTTGGGCGCCTAGGTCCCGACGCCGTCGCGATGGGCGCGGCCACGCTGGTCGTCGAACGATTCCTGGCCGAGGGCGGGCGCGCCGGGGCCGTAGCTGCCAGGCATGCGCCTGAGGCGCCCGTCAGACAAGGAGGCGCCATCGGCTGATCTCGGAGCCGGCTCGTAGATGCTACTGGATTCGACTCGATCTCAAGTCTCTATGAGGAGGAAGTCAATGAGGTTGGGAATTGGCATCCGGCTGTTATCGCTGTTGCCCGCGATTGCGTTGCTGGCGACTGCGTGCTCGAGTGGTGGGAACACCCCGACGAGCTCATCCGCCAAGGTGGTGCGGGTGCTGGCGGTGGCGGGTCCCGAAACCGACGCTTTGATCAAGTACGCGCCTGAATTCGAGAAATCGACCGGCATCACCGCATCTATTGAGCAGGTGGCGCGGCCGCTGTGGGGTCAGCGCAAGGTGCGCGAGCTGATCGAGAACGCGGGCCTGTATGACGTTGTCATGACCGGTGGCGGAGACGACAACCTTTGGGTCAAGTACAAGGCCCACGTCAAAGACCTGTCCAAACTCCTGCCCGCTGCCGACGTCGACCAGCTGATCCTGAAGGACAAGTTCACCTACAACGGAAAGCTGGTGGGGATTCCGCAGTACTACAACTTCCCGATGCTGTTCTATCGCAAGGACCTGTTCAACAATCCGACGGAGCAGGCGAATTTCAAGGCGAAGTACGGCCATGACCTCGCTCCGCCCACGTCCTATGACGAGATGTATCAGCAGGCCGAGTTCTTCAACCGGCCCCCCAACCTGTACGGATTTTTCATCGGCGGAGTCGACTGGTCGGTGTATCTCGACGACACGTACTTCGTGTATGGCCTCGGCGGGAACTACGGCGACCCGACGTCTAACCAGCTCACCCTGAACTCACCTCAGCAGAAACAGGCGATGAACTGGCTCGTCAAGTTCAGCAAGTTCAACCCTCCGGGGTGGCAGACAGAGAACTTCTTCGACGGGGACCAGCTCGTGCAGAACGGCAAGGTCGCCATGTACCAGAACTGGTTCTACATCTGGAAGACTTTCCAGCAGAAGATGCCTGACAAGATCGGCATGGCGCCCCTGGCAGGCAAGGGCGCTCACCTTGGCGCGTTTGTTGCCACCATCCCCGACGCCGCACCCGAGCCGGACAACGGCGCCAAGTTCATCCAGTGGATGATGGGCGCCACTTATCAGAAAGAGCAGGCGATCGAGACCGGCGACCTGCCAATTCGCAAGGATGTCCTGCAAGATCCCGATGTGCGGAAGGCCCTGGTTGGCATCGAGCAGTTCGAGAAGGTACTGCCCAACCTTCAGTACAACCAGACGACCTGGGTCGGTGAGCTGTCGGCCGGCGTCAGCGAAGCCATTGCTAAGGCGCTCAAAGGCGACCTTTCGCCAGATGCCGCGTGTGACTGGCTGCAGAACCAGAAATTCAGCGGCCGGAAGGCGATCGAATAAAGCTCGTGGACCGAGCGGTGTCATTTAAGCGGCAGGTCCGCGGTTCTCGCAGCCGCGGGCCGGCCGCCGGCCTTCTCACCTGGAACCGCAGAGTCCAGCTCACAGGCCTGGTCCTGACGCTGCCGGCGCTGGCGTTCGCGTTCGCATTCATGGTCTATCCGGTGGCGAATGTAGTGTTCTTGAGCTTTCATCAATACTCACCGCTTCGGTCGGCCGACACCACGTATGCCGGCCTGAGCAACTACACCTGGCTGGCGAGCTCTGACATCGTCGCCCACTCGATCTGGGTGACCATAGTCTTCACGGCCGTCAGCGTGGCGATCGAGATGGCGGCCGGTCTGGCCCTGGCCGCCCTCCTGGCCAAGCTCGTCGTGGAGAGCCGGCATGCGTTCGGCCGCATCCTCTCCCGCGTCCTGCTGAGCTCTTTCATCCTTCCCTTTGCGACGCCGGCGGTCGCCGGCGCAATCGCGTGGAAGATGCTCCTTCACCCTCAATTCGGTCCGGTGGATGCGATCCTGCGCACGGACATCGCGTGGTTTTCACAGTTTCCGCTGGCTTCGGTAATCGCCGCTGACGCCTGGAAGACGATGCCGTTTGTCCTATTTCTGCTGTTTGCCGCGATCCTCTCCATCGAGCCCGACCAGTACGAGGCGGCCCGACTCGACGGAGCGAACGGATGGCAGGAGTTCCGCTACCTCACGCTGCCTTCGATCGTACCGGTGCTCGCGGTCGTCGCGGCCTTCAGAGCGGTCGATGCGTTTACCAAGATCTTCGACATCGTCTTTGTGACGACGGGTGGCGGCCCGGGAAACGATACCCAGGTATTTCCATTGCTGATCTGGAGAACCGCGTTCGACTTCCTAAATTTTGGCCAGGCATCCGCGCTAGCGGTTGTGGCGGTGCTCGTCTCCGCTGCCCTGGGGGCATCTCTTTTGGCGATCAGAAGGATTTCGCCGGCGTGATCGCCTTTTCCCGGGCCGAGCAGATCAGCAGGGTGGTCCGAGCCTCCCTCTTGGCTCTGGCAGCCGTGGCCATCGTGATCCCTGTGGTCTGGATGGCGATCGGCTCCGTGAAGACTGAGACCGAGCTCTTCGCCAGCCCGCTCGCACTTCCGGCTGCTCCCGCGTGGGCGAATTACGGGTCCTTGTTTCAGCAATTTCATTTCGGTATCGCGACCCTGAACAGCGTCGAGATCTCGTTGGGCGTGGTCGCCATCAGCGTCGTGCTCGGCGGGATGGCCGCCTATGGTTTTTCGCGCTATCCGTTCATGGGCAGCCGCATCGTATTGAGCGGCCTGCTGATCACTCGAATGGTGACTCCGGCGGCGCTGGTCGTGCCTCTATACCTGCTCATGAATTCGCTCGGGCTACTGAACAACGTGGTCAGCATCACCCTCGGCGTTGCGGTCCTGAACCTGCCGCTCGTGGTCTGGATCCTGCGACCCTTCTTCGACGCTTTGCCGCGCGAGATCGAAGAAGCCGGCTTGCTCGACGGCCTATCACCTTTCGGAGTCTTCTGGCGCGTCGCCGTGCCGCTCGCTGCGCCCGGCCTGGTCACGGTCGCTCTGCTTAGCTTCATCGCGGGTTGGACCGACCTTCTGTTTCCAATATCGTTCTCGACTACGCCTGACGCAACGCCGCTGACATCGCAACTGCTGCAGATGCAGACGGGTTACAAGATCTACTGGGGTTCCCTTATGGCGGGCAGCATCTACTTGACCCTGCCCACGCTGGTTGTTTCCTTCGCACTCCAGAAGTACCTCGTCAGAGGGATGCGGCTGGGTTACTGAGATGGATCAGGAGAGAAAGCTCGTGACGACTGATTTTCCAAAAGGCTTCGTGTGGGGCGCTTCGACGTCCGCGTTTCAGATCGAAGGCGCAGTCGATGAGCAAGGTCGCGGGCCATCTATTTGGGACACCTTCACGAGGCAGCCTGGCGCCGTCTATCACGGCGACACCGCGGACGTTGCTTGCGATCACTTCCACAGGCTCGACTCAGATCTCGACCTGATGGCCGAGCTTGGCCTGCAGGCGTACCGCTTTTCGATCGCGTGGCCCCGTGTTCAGCCCAAGGCCGACGCGACCAACGAGAGCGGACTCGACTTCTACGACCGATTGGTGGAGGGACTGTTGAAGCGCGGAATCACACCCATCGCGACGCTCTATCACTGGGACCTGCCCCAGGCTCTCGAGGATCGAGGCGGCTGGAGCAACCGCGCCACCGCCGATCGGTTCGCCGATTACGTGGCCGCGGTTTTGAGGCGGCTGGGCGACCGGGTCCAGCGCTGGGTCACGGTCAACGAGCCGTGGGTCGTGGCGTTCGTCGGCCACATGGAAGGCCGTCATGCGCCTGGGGCCACTGACGAAGCCACCGCCGTCAAGGTTGCCCACCACACCTTGCTCGCGCACGCACGCGCGATGGAGGTGATCCGGGCCATAGCGCCGCGGGCGAAGGCGGGCATCACCCTGAATCTCTCGGACGTGTTGCCGGCATCCGACAGGCCGATAGACGTCGCCGCCGCCAGGCACGTCGACCTGTTCGAGAACCGCCTCTTCCTTGCCCCGCTGTTCCGTGGGGCCTATCCCGATGACGCCTACGAGTTCTGGTCGGGGGTCACCGACTTTGATTTCGTCCATGACGGCGACCTGGTCGCGATCAGCCGGCCTATGGATTTTCTGGGCGTCAACTTCTACGAGCAGCATCGCGTGATGCACGACCCAGCGCCCGTGAATGGCCCTTCGAATCTGGTTAGGGGCGCCCGTAAGCTATTCCCCGAACCGCCAATCTCCGCGGGCGACGTGGCGATCCGACCCGAAGCGCTCCACTCAGTGCTGACCCGCCTTCATCGCGAGTGGACGCAAGGCCTTCCTCTTTGGATCACCGAAAGCGGCATCGCGCTGCACGATTACGTCGGGCCAGACGGGCGATGCCACGACCCTGAGCGAATCGTCTACTACTACGGTTACTTTCGGGCGGCGGCGCGAGCCATCGATGAGGGCGTGCCGCTCGAGGGCTACATCGTTTGGTCATTGATGGACAACTTCGAATGGGCCGCCGGCTATAGGTTGCGTTTCGGGATCGTGCACGTCGACTACGCCACACAGAAACGGCTTCCAAAGAGCAGCGCCATGTGGTTCCGGCAAGTGATCAGTGCCAACGCGGTGCCGGCGCTGCCGGTGACTGCTGACGATGCAAAGTTTGTGAAACGCTCGGCGTAGTTGAATCCGAATCGGGCCTGGGTTTCGAGGGACCGCGAGCTTGGGTTTCCGAACCGAGTGCCTCACAGTCGCAACACGTGCGTCGTCAGGCTGCGCCACAAAACCGAGGGCTTGGGCTAGAACCGATGGCCTGGGTCCAGGAGTCAACCGGCCGATTCAGCGTCGCCTGCAAGATCCCCTGTCAACGAGCATCTTCGCAGTCTGCTGGCTAGACCTGTGGCAATACACGCCTATCGGCTCGGCGGGTCCAGACGGCCAAGAACTGGCGATCATGAATACAAACGACGGCCAAAACGTTGGCAGGGGCGGAAGGATTCGAACCCTCGGCCCTCGGTTTTGGAGACCGATGCTCTGACCAGACTGAGCTACGCCCCTATGCCGCTACGGCATTCTACCCAACGCCTCCAGACGCCCAGTTAGCATCGCCTGGTGGCCGGATTCCTCGCCAACGTCGGCGTGAACGCATCTCACACGGTCAGCTCGCCCCTGTATGCCGACGGCACATTCGAGCTCTTGCCGATCCCAGAAGCGGTGCCCTGGCGACCACCGATGCTGCGTGGCTGGCGCGACAAGGCTGTCCACCTCGATCCTGACTTCACCTCCACGCCAGCGACCTACGGCGACAACTGCCGTCGCGCCGGTCGCGCCTTCAGCCTGCGTCGCGCACAACAAGGCGACCTCATCGTCTTCCTCGCCCGACTCGTAAACCACCACCCGGGCTTCTACCTCGTCGGCGGTCTGGAGATCGAAGAGATCAAGTCCGACGTGGCGGTCGATCCTGGACAAGGATGGTGGGATCGCAACGCGCACGTGAGAAGGGCTCGCGCAACGGAATCGTGGGATCGCTTCTGGATCTTCAAGGGCAGTCCCAAGAGCAAGCTGTTCGATCACGCGGTGCCCTTTACTCGGAAAGAGCTGACCACCGTTCTTGGTGACGAGCTGCGTTGGCCCGCGCATCGGACGGAACTACAGACCATCGGCTCCTACACCCGAGCCGTGCGCCGCATGGAAGGCCCTGGAGAGGAATGGCTGCGGGCGACCTTCCTGTCCTGATCGTCGGCGACGTCCACGGCGACATCGAGCGCCTCTTCGCCGCGCTCAAGCCTTATCCGGCCGAACAGTGGCGGACCATCTTCCTCGGCGACCTGGTCGACTTCGGAGAGTTCGGCGTCGGATGCCTGCGTTTCGCACGGGATCGCAAGAATTCCGAGGTACTTCTGGGCAATCACGAGGTCGCGATGCTCTCGGCTCTCCGCGATGCCTCGCGCGTCGGGTTCTACATCAGCATCGGCGGCCAGCAGCACGATCTGGATGAGCTGCGCAAGGACGAGTCGCTGCAGGGCTGGCTGAAGGCGCGGCCTCTCATGCTTAAGCTCGAAGACGGGACGCTTGTGCAGCATTGCGGCAACGACGATTACCGGTTGCTCCTGGGGGACGAAAGGCTCGACCCCGTGAGCACCATCAACACCAATGGCCGGCTCGTGCTCGAAGCAGGCGACGCCCACTTGCTATGGGATGTCATGACCGGCAAGGGCGTCTTTGCAACTCAGCCCGACCGACTCGACCGCTGGCTCGAGCTCACCCGCTCGAGACGCGTGGTCTTCGGGCACACACCACACCACGAACCGAAGCCCGCCAGCTACCACGGTGGCAAGGCGATCAACTACGACGGCGGGCTGGCGCGCGCCCACTACCGCCGGGCCGCGCCGCTCGCGGCAAGCGTCGGCCCCCTCCCGCCTTAAGCCACCGCCGGGCGGCAGTCCTTGCACGGCCGGTAGCCCGCAGCGCGCGCCTCAGCCTCGTCGTGGAAGAAGACAAAGCTCTCCTCGCGCGCCCGCCGGCCGTGGAAGCACGTCGGGAAGCAGAAGATCTTCGTGCTGCGGACGCCCTCGTAGCGATAGCCCGACTGCGCCAGCTTCTGCAGCCGCGCCAGCTGCACGCCCTCGAGCGAGAGGATCTGCTTCTTCGCCTCCGGCCCACCACCGCCGTAGTTGCCGATCACGCCGTCCGACCGGACGACGCGATGACACGGGATGAAATAAGGAATGGGGTTGTTGGCCAGCGCCGTGCCCACGGCGCGCACCGCCGCGGGATGGCCGATCTCGCGCGCGATCCATCCGTAAGGACGGACCTCGCCGCGCCGGATCTCGAGCGTCTTGCGCAGCACCGCCTGCGAAAACGGCGTCAGTCCACGCAGGTCGAACTGCAGGCGCCGCTTGCCGGACAGCTGGTCCTCGATCTTCGCCGCCAGGTCGGCCGGCGGCGAGACGCGCGCGAGCATGCGACCCACCTCGCGCTCGAACCACTCCTCGAACTCGGCGGCGGACTGGCAGCGCATCGCCGCCGAGACGCCGAGCTTGCTCCACGCCACGTAGACGGGTCCAAGCACCGTTTCGAACAGTGCGTACGAGTCCGCCACGCCAGCCCTCGCCAGCACACGCTCCGCGAATCCTGCCGGCGCCTTCACGTCGCCGAGCCGCTTCAGGTCAATCATCGCCGTCGCCATGGTTCTCACCTCGAAGGATTTTCAGTCCGCGATGGACGTTGGCCTTGACCGTGCCCACAGGCTGTCCGAGGGCATCGGCGACCTCTGCGTACGAAAGCTGCTGCACATGGCGGAGCACGACCGCCTCGCGATAGCGCGCCGGTAGGCACGCCACCCGCGCCGCGAGCTCGTCGATCTCGGCGCGCCGCATCACGTCTTCCTCCGGCCCAGACGCGCTGGACGGCTCGCTGCCGTTCAGCTCGACCAGCCGCGGCCGGATGCCGCGGACCCGGTTGCGGACGACGTTGACCGCGATCCGGTGCAGCCACGCCTTCTGCTTGAGCTCGCGGACGCGGTCGGGCGGATAGGTGACAAGGGCCCGGTAGGCGCGCAGGAACGTGTCCTGCGCCACCTCCTCGGCGTCGTGCCGGTTGCCCGTCAGCGCCAGGCCCAGCGCATAGATCCGGTCCTGGTGATCGCGGACCAGGCGCTCGAACACGCGCTCCGTACCTTCCATCGCCCTCCTAAACCCGCCCGGCCGCCCCTGAGTTGCAAGGACCTCGGCGGAACCATGATGCCGCCCCAGGTGTAGATGATGCGTTCCGATGGAGGGCCGGCCAGCGGACGATCCAGACCTGATCGCACGCGCGCAGCGCGGCGACTCGGGCGCCTACGAGGAGATCGTGCAGCGCTACCAGCAGATCGCGTTCCGAACCGCTTACGTCATCACCGGCACGGCCGCCGATGCCGAGGACGCGGCGCAGGAGGGGTTCGTCAAGGCCTACCGCGCGCTGGGCCGCTTTCGGGCCGGCGCCGAGCTGCGGCCGTGGCTGCTGCGGATCGTCGCCAACGAGGCGCGCAACCGCCTCCGCTCAGCGGGACGACGGCAGCGGCTGGAGCTCCGCCTGAGCGAAGGCTTCCGCCCGGGGGATGCGGCCCCATCTCCCGAGGCGGTGGCCGTCGCCGACGACGAGCGCCGGCGGCTGCTTGCGCTCGTGAACGCCATGAGCGACGAGGACCGGCTCGTGATCGCGAGCCGCTACTTCCTGCAGCTCAGCGGCGAGGAGACGGCGGCCGCGCTCGGGATTCCAGAAGGCACGGTCAAGTCGAGGTTGTCGCGGGCGCTGGCGCGGCTGAGGGCGATGGTCGAGGAGGCGGCGCATGCCTGACCTCGAAAACCAGCTGACGGCCCTCGCCGAATTCATCGACTGGCCTGCGGTTGAAGTTCGCCTCCCCATTCATGGGGAGGCGGCGGGCGCAGCCCGCCGGAGGGGATGGCCTGCGGTTGAGCTTCGCCTCCCCATTCATGGGGAGGCGGCGGGCGCAGCCCGCCGGAGGGGACGCAGTCTCTGGCAATCGCGGTGGACACTGGCCGCGGCCGCCGCGATCGTCATCGTCGCCACCCTCCTCGCCTACACCCCGACGCGCGACGCCATCGCTGGTTGGCTGAACCTGCACACGATCGTCCACCGCACCCAGAACCCACCCACCCCGTCGCCGCTGCCCTCTGGACCGGTCGGCGAGCGCCTCGGCCTCGGCACCCAGACCACCCTCGACGGGGCCCAGCGCCAGGTCGGCTGGAACATCGTCGTCCCCTCCTCGCTGGGCGCCCCCGACGAGGTGTACGTCAAGCTCCCGCCGAGCGGCCCCTCCGGCAGCGAGGTCACCCTCGTCTACGCCTCTCGCACCGACATCCGTCCCACGGGCATCACCGGTGTCTCGGTCCTCGTCACCGAGGCGAGGGGCCAGGTGAACGAGCAGTACTTCGGCAAGGTGCTCGGTCCCGACGTGACCATCGAACAGGTCTCGGTCAACGGTCACGCGGGCTGGTGGATCTCAGGCCGGCCGCACGACTTCGCCTTCACGGACGCGGAGGGCAACTTCTACTCCGACACGCTGCGGCTGGCGACCAACACCTTGATCTTCGACGACGGCGGCACCCTCGTCCGGATCGAGGGCGACATGACGAAAGCGCAGGCACTTGAAATAGCGAGGTCACTCACATGAGGGCAACAAAAGCGTTGATCTGTCTGGCCGTGGTCGTCGCCGCGTGCGCCTCGAATCCCGAGGCGCAGCGACCAATCAGCGGCGAGAAGCTGTACGAGGCGGTGGCGAGCGGCAAGACGCAGATGCTGGCCGTGATCGACTCGCGCTCTCACAACTCGGACCGCAAGCTCGCCCTGGGCGTGCCGTCGGCTGACTGGAAGCACGTCTACACGACCGCCGGCACGTCGCTCATCGACACCGACACCGCGACCGGGAACACCGTCAACACGACGCAGCTGCACGGCGCTTACCACCTGCCCGCGGCGACCGCCAACGGCATGCCCGGCGGGCTCTCGCCCAGCGGCCGCTGGCTCGTGGTCGAACGGTTCGACGGGTCGGCGCAAACCCCGACCGCCACGCACATGCTCGTCGTCGACACGGCGGCGATGAAGGTCCGGGGCCGCGTCGACCTCCAGGGCTACTTCGAGTTCGACGCGATCGACAACATGGCCCTCAACCTCTACCTGATCGAGCATCTGAACGGCCGCGAGTACTACGTGCGGCTGTACGACCTGACGTCGGGCTCGCTCACCGCCAACATCGTCGTCGACAAGAGCGACGGCAACCAGGCGATGGCCGGCCTTCGCCTTTCCGGCATCCCCTCAGCCGACGGCCACTGGCTGTTCAGCATGTATGTCAGGGAGCACGAGGCGCCGTTCATCCACGCGCTCAGCCTCGACGGCCCGTTTGCGTTCTGCCTCGACCTGCCCGGGCGCGGCTACGCCGACGATCCCGCGGAGATGCAGTGGTCGCTGGCCATGAGCCCGGACGGCAGCCGGGTCTACGCGGTCAACACCGCCACCGGCGACCTGGCCCTGATGACCAACGGGTCGAACGGAGCGCCCACGATCGACCGCACCGCCCGCTTCGCCAGATCGGCCTCAAGCGCCGGCCCGACGCCGGGCTCCAACGGCGCGGTGGTCAGCGGCAGGACACTGATCGCGGGCGGGCCGGCGGGCCTGACGTGGATCGACACCGCGAGCCTGAAGGTGGTGGACCGCACGATCGCGGGCTGGAGCATCCCGAGCGTCGGCCTGAGCCCGGACGGCAAGCACCTCTACGCGGTCAGCGCCGAAGGCCCGATCGCCCAGGTCACCATCGATTCGCGCGCGATCGACGGAATCTTCGACCCGTTGGCCGGGACTCCGATGGCCCTCATGCGGGTGGCCGCCGCTTAGACGAGTCCTCTTCGTAGCCGCGGCAGCGGACGACCGGCAGCCTCGGGTACTGCGGAAACGTCGGGTCCGTTCGCGACCGCTCGCACATCCAGAAGACCGTCCGCGCACCCTTCACGGTGCGTGAGTGCCTGCACGTCGCGCACAGCCCGACTTCCACGACTCCAAATGATGTAGCTCCGGGCCCGGCGACGCCGGAGCCTCACCCACGTGATCGTCATGACCAGGCATACGTTGCGCGGGCGCTGTCAGATCGCCGACAGCGCGGGGTCAGGTCTTTGTAAGCGGAGGCAGGCCGGCCAGGGCGGTGACCAGACGGTCGAGGTTGTTGCCGATGCCGTACCGCTTCGCCATCTCGGCCACGACGCCAGGTTCCGCCGGGTAGCGGGCGCGCCGGCCGCGGGGCACCTTGATCTTGAGGTCGCGCACCGGCGGGACCACCTTGAGCGCCTTGCGCAGGTAGTCCGCGTGCTCCGGGTTGCGGAAGACGCCGGCCTCGAGCATCTTCTCGATCGAGCCGTAGCGCTTCACCATCTGGGCCGCCGTCTTGTCGCCGATGCCGGGGATGCCCGGAAGGCCGTCGGACGGGTCGCCGCGCAGGATCGCGTAGTCGGAGTAGGCGGTGCCCGGGATCCCGTAACGGCGCGCGATCTCTGCTTCGTCGACCTCGGCCGGGCCGCCCTTCTGCGGATAGAGGACGATGATGTCGCGGCCGCGCACCTGGCTGAAGAGGTCGCGGTCGCCGCTCGCGATCTCGATTGGCGGCTTCACCTTCGCCGCGATCGACGCGACGATGTCCTCCGCCTCGTAGTCTTCGAGGCCGACGACGTCCACGCCGACCGCGGTCAGCGCGGCGAGGATGATCGGCACCTGAGGGATCAGCGCGGGCGGGATCGGCTCGGCGACGCGGTGCTCCTTGTAGCCCGGGATCAGTTCGACGCGCCAGTCGGGCCGCCAGTCCTCATCGGTCGTGAACGCGAGGTGGCGCGGTTTGCGGTCGGTGACGTAGCGAGCCAGGGTGTCGAGCGTGCCGCGCACCGCGTTGACTAGCACGCCGCCGGGGCCACGCATCGTCTGGGGTATCGCGTAGAAGGCTCGGAAGAACATGCTCGAGCCGTCCACCAGCAGCCATTCGGGCAAGACCCGACGATGTTAGTTCGCCCACAATGGCGGCGGTTTGCACAGAGGCGGGCCTTCCCGGATAGTCGCGACTATCCGGGGGTTCAATGCGGCAAGAGCGCGGTTAGTCGCGACTATCCGAACTCTCGCGCTCGCCGCGATGCTGGTCTCATGCTCGGTTTTGCCAGCGCCCGCGCCCACTCCATCACCGTTGCCTCCCACGCAGGCCGGTGACCTGCGCACGCAGCTCGACCTTCTCCTGACCGAGCACGTGATGATCGTGGCCAAGGAGTCGGCCGCCGCGGTCAACGGCTCCGCCGAGTACCCGGCGTACGCGGCGCTGCTCGCCACCAATGAGGACGCCCTCACCCGCGTCGTCCGCGGGACGGCGGGCAGCACCACCGCGTCGCATTTCACGCAAGCGTGGAGGGCGCTGAACTCGGACCTGGTCGAGTACTCGATCCGCATCGCTACCCACGACGGCGAGAAGGCGGACGCCGCCACCTCTCGGCTGACGGCCACGACGATGCCCCAGCTTGCGGAGCAACTCGCCGAGCTCACCCTCGGGCAGTCGCAGCCCCTCCTGGTGTTGGTGACGAGCGAGGTCACCGCCTTGCGCGACACCATCGACGCCGCCGCAGACCATCACTACGCGGCGATGTACGTCAGCCTGGCCAGCGCCGTCTCCACCGCCGCGTCGCTGGGCGACATGCTCGCGAGCAAGATCTCGGTTCGGTTCCCGGACAAGTTCCCCGGCGACCAGGCCACGTCAGCGGTCGTCCGGCGCGTCCACCTCAACGTGCTGACGCAGCAGCGCGCTTACCTCCTGACGATGGCCACCGACGCGCAGGTCAACGGGCGGAGCGACGAGAAGGCGCAGGCGGTCGGCTCGCTCTCCGCGAACCTCAACCTCATCGTCCGGGAGATGAACAGCTCGCGCTCGAAGCAGGCGTGGTCGGACGAGCTGTCGACGATCCAGCGCTACGCGAGCACTGGCGATGACGTTTCCAGAAACACGCTGACTGAGACCTTCGTCACCCAGTTCGCGTCGATCACAAACGTCTCGCCGGGCATCGTTTCCAACCAGGTCAACGCGACGATCAAGGTGATCGACGACCAGCGCGCGAAGAAGGTAGACGACGTCGCGAGCGACGACCGCGCCGCCGCGACTGCGATGGCGCCGCTCGCGGACTCTCTCTGAGGCGCGGCCGACTCTAGGCGTCGAGCGCCGAGGCGATGATCTCGAGGCCGGTTGCGGCCTCGTCGTGGTCGAGCACGAGCGGCGGGCTGATGCGCACGGCGCGCGTGCCGGCGGTGAGCAACAGCAGGCCGCGCTCGAAGGCCGACTGCACGAGCTTGGCCGCGAGCTCAGGCGTCTTGAGCTCGAGCGCCAGCATCAGTCCGATTCCGCGAACGTCGGTCACGTCCCGGTGCGACGAGGCGATCTCGCGCAGGCCGTCCTGCAGCTGCGCGCCCACTTTGGTGGCGTTTTCCATCAGCCCATCCTCGAGCAGGTCCAGGGTCGCGAGAGCGGCGGCGCAGGCCACGGGGTTGCCGCCGAACGTGCTTCCGTGGGAGCCCGGCGGCCAGCTCATCTGCTCGGCGCGGGCGATGAACGCGCCCAGTGGTAGGCCGGAGGCGATGCCTTTGGCCAGGCACACGATGTCGGGCTCGACGCCCCAATGCTCGACCGCGAGGAGGTGCCCGGTGCGGCCCATTCCCGACTGCACCTCGTCGGCGACGAGCAGGATGCCGTGCTTCTTGGTGAGCTCACGCAGCCGGGGCAGGAAGTCGTCGGGCGGTACGAGGTATCCGCCTTCGCCCTGGATAGGCTCGACGAAGACCGCGGCCACGCTCTCGGGCGGGGCGACGGTGCTGAAGAGCTCCTCGATTCGCTCGATCGCCTGGTCGGTGGTGATGTTGCGGGCGGGCGTCGGATAGGGCGCGTGAAAGACCTGGGAGAGCAGCGGCGCGAAGCGGCGGCGCTGGCTCGCCTTGGAGGCGGTGAGCGAAAGGGCGCCGAAAGTGCGGCCGTGGAAGGCGCCGATGAAGGCTATGTAGCTCGGCCGGCCGGACGTGTAGCGGGCGAGCTTCATCGCGCCCTCGATCGCCTCCGCGCCCGAATTGGTGAAGAACACGCGCGCCGGCGTGCCCGGCAGGATCCTGTTCTCGAGCCGCTCGGCCAGCTCGATCTCCGGGCTGTAGTAGAAGTCCGTGCCCGACATGTGGATGAAGCGGTCGGCCTGGTCCTTGATCGCGGCAACCACCTTCGGGTGCGAGTGCCCGGTCGTGACGACAGCGATGCCGGCGGTGAAGTCCAGGAACCGGTTGCCGTCGACGTCGGTCACCCAGCACCCGCGCCCGTGGTCCATCACGAATGGATAGGAGCGGGTGAAGCTCGGGGACATCGACTTGGCGTCGCGGGCGATGAGCTCGGCGGCCTTCGGCCCGGGCAGCGGCGTCTTGAGCTCCGGCCTGGTCACGGGCGGGAAGCATAATGGTCGCGATGCCTCGGACCAAGGCGAAACCAGCCAGGTCGGTGCGCGCGGCGACCCAGGAGGACCTGCGGCCGATCATGGGCATCTACAACTGGGCGGTCAACCAGACCTTCGCCACCATCGACTCCGAGCCGCTGGACGCCGAGGAGGCGCAGCAGTGGTGGGAGATGCACGGCAGGCGTTCGAAGCTCCTGGTCGCGACCGACGAGACCGGGGTCATCGGCTGGGCGCGGCTCCTCCCGTGGAAGCAGCGCGGCTTCGACGTGGCCGAGTGCCTGGTCTACGTCGACCCGGTGCACCATGGGCAGGGAATCGGCGCGGCGCTGCTGACCGAGCTGACCGGTGAGGCGCGGGGCCTGGGCTACCTGACGATCGTGGCCAGCGTGGCCAAGGACAACCGCGCCGGCCTGGCCCTGTTCACGAGGCAGGGTTTCGAAGTCGTGGGGACCATCCGCAACGCGGCGCACAAGTTCGACCGGTGGATGGACATAACGCTGGTCCAGAAAGGCCTGGAGTAGTCATCCCCCTCTCCCCGCCGGGGAGAGGGTTGGGGTGAGGGGCCTTAAGTCGCGTAAGCCGCCGGGTAAACCGTCTTCATCACCCCGACCGCCGTCCACAGCCCGACCACCGCGGCCGCGCGGGTGTTCTGGCCTTCGTCCAACGATCCCACGCCCGCGAACTTCACCCCGCCGCCGTTGATGCTGTCGCCGACCGGCACGTCGACTTCGAGCGCCGCCGCGCGGATCGATTCCGAGGTCGGCCCGCTAGCGTGGGGCAGCACGTCGTGGAACAGCGTCCACCCGCCGACAAACCCCGCCACCGTCGGAATCTCCATCGAGCTGTTCCCGTACGCCTCCTTCGCCCTCGCGAGCAGGTCTCGCCCTGACGCCGACAGCGCGCCCGCGCCCACGTCGCTATCCGGTTTGTCGGCCGCGTAGACGCCGATTGAGGCCGCTCCGAGCAGCCGGCTGAACGCCGGCATGCAGAACGCGGAGCTCGTGCCGATCGCCCCCTTGAACGTGACGTGATCCGCCATCAGCGCGCGCCAGATCGCCACGCCGTCGTCCAGGTAGCTCACGTCCCACAGGAAGTCGGGCCGGTCCGCCGCGATGCGGGCGGCGATCGCGCTCGGGTCGTATGCGCTCGGGTTGTACTCGATGACATCGACGACGGCGATTCCGTCGCGCCCGGCGAGCGCTTCTTCGCCGCCGCCGACCGACCGGCCGTAGATGTCGTTCACCCGCACGACCACGGCGGTGGGCGCGACCAGGTGGTTCTGCGGGATCAGGACGTCATGGGAGAACGTCACCGCCATGCGGCCCAGCGAGCTGCCGGTTGCGACCGTGCGAAATACGTACTTCCGCTGCGCAGTGATGGGATCGGCGACCGCGCCGGTCTCCCAGTAGACGGTCTTCAAAGCCTCGGCCCGCGCGGAGGCGGCGGCCGAAAGCGTGCTGCCGTAGGTGCCGAGGATCGCGGGCACCCGGTACTTCGAGACGAGCGTGTCCACGGCCGCTGAAGCCTGGGCGGGCGTGATGGCGTCGATCACCTGCAGCCGCACGTTCGCGTGGGAGACGCGCAGCGCCGCCTGCACGCCGGCGAGCTCCTGGCGGCCGCCCTGCGCCTGCGGCCCGCTCAACGGATAGATCGCGCCGAGGACAACCTGGTTGCTGCTCTGCGATTCCGGGGCACATGCGACGGCGAAAGCCAGGGCAAAAACCAGGAGCGCCAGGCGCCGCAGCACGGCGTTCAGGTTACGCGGTAGCGATATTTACCTGACCGATGCGAGCGTCGGCGAGCTGGCGCTCGAGCTTCGGCGCCGGCGCGTAGCCGTAGTTGACGTGTACCGCCCGCCCGTCCGCCGCCATGACCACCGTTGTCGGCAAGGTGTAGACATGGAACCGATCCGCGAGAGCCCGCTCCTCGACCGCGTCCACCTTGTCGATGCGCACGCCGCCGAGCTTCGCCAGCGCCGGCTCCTGGTGCGTCTTGCATACGGTGCAGCTGTCGCCGGTGAAGTAGACGATGTACGGGTCTGCCGCCGGTGCGGCGGTCGCCCGCACAGCCAGGCGCCGCGCCCGGCGAGACCGGAAAGTCTCCAGGCCGGCGGCGGCGAGCACCACAGCACCCGCCACCGCCACAGCCCAGAGTTGCGCACTCACGCTCTAACTAGGCCCCTCTTCTCCAGCTGGAAGAAGATCTGGCATCCGAGGCAGTAGCCGAACGCCAGGTTGACGAACGCGAGGACGGCGACCAGCAGCGCCAGCGCCAGTCCAACCACCGGCAGCGGGATCAGGAAGACCGACGCCACCGCGAGAAACACCCCGCCCAAGCCCTGAGCAAAGTTGTGAGGTTCGGGTCGGTCCTGCACCGGCCGCGGCTTGACGATGCCGCGCGGCTTGAGGACCTGGAAGTAGAGCTGCTTGAACAGCGCCAGCCGCGGCACGAAGGTGCCGAGCAGGAGCACGATCGCAAGCAGCGGGATCAAGACCAGGAGCGGCCGCCACAGCCCGCTGCCGATGAACGCGACGAGCACGGTCGCGATGATCCCGGTCTGGTTGACCTTCAGCGCGGAGTGGTCGACCACTGTCGCCTGAGGCGTCGTCGTGCTCACTTCTCGATGGGCACCCGAATCGAGCTGCCCCACTCGGTCCACGAGCCGTCGTAGTTCTTCACGTCGGGGTAGCCGAGCAGCTCGTGCAGCACGAACCACGTGTGAGCGGAGCGCTCGCCGATGCGGCAGTAAGCGATCACCTCTTTGTTCGGCACAACGCCCTTGCCGCCGTAGATCTCCTTCAGCTCATCGTTGCTCTTGAAGGTCCCGTCCTCGGTGTTGACCGCGGTCGCCCACGGGATGCTCGCCGCGGTCGGGATGTGGCCGCCGCGCTGCGCGCCTTCCTGCGGGAGGTTCTCCGGCGCGAGCAGCTCGCCCGAAAACTCCTTCGGCGAGCGGACGTCGACGAGCGCCGCCTTGCCGATCTTGTCGAGCACCTGCTCGCGGTAGGCCCTGATCTTTTCGTTCTGCCCGCCGGCGAAGTGGTAGGTCGTGGCCGCGGGCTCAGGCACGTCCGTCGTGTATGGCCTGCCTTCCTTCTCCCACTTGACCCGGCCGCCGTCGACGAGCTGGACCGTGTCGTGGCCGTAGTACTTCAGCGCCCAGTACGCGTAGGCGGCGAACCAGTTGTTGTTGTCGCCGTAGAGCACGATGGTCGTCTCGGGCGTGATGCCGCTCTTTCCGAGCAGCTCGGCGAGTGCTTCCTTCGGGGCGATGTCACGCGCCAGCTGGTCCTGGAGCTCGCGCTTCCAGTTCCAGCCCACCGCTCCCTCGATGTGGCCCTTCTCGTAGGAGGTCGTGTCGACGTCGACCTCGACGAGGCGAATGCCCGCGTCCTTGGCGTGCTCGGAGATCCACTCGGTGGATACAAGCGCCTTGGTCTGTGTCTGAGAGCTCAATTCCAATTCCTCCAGAAAATGCGAAGTAACGAACCAACGGTTGGCGGAAACCGAGCGGTCGAATGGGCGCGGCGATCAAGCCGCGAGCAGACGGCCGGTGCTAGCTACAGAAGCAGGCCGGGATGTGGGTCAGGCGCTGGGCAGGCCAGATGAGGTCCTGCATAGGCGATCAATTCTAAGAAACGCCGGGACCCAATGGTGAATTCCCCGACAATTGCGACCGTGTCGCAAGTAGCGCTCTACAAGTACCAGGCGCTGGGCAACGACTACCTGTTGATGGACCTGCCGGGGCCGCTCGAGGCAGTCGTCGCCTTGCTCCCCCGCATCTGCGACCGCAACTTCGGCGTCGGCTCGGACGGCCTGCTCGCCTTCGACCCGCGGGCGATGAGCGTCCGGGTCTTCAATCCCGACCGCTCTGAGGCGCAGAAGAGCGGCAACGGCCTGCGCATCACCGCGGCCCACGCGGTGCTCGAGCACGGTGCGGGCGAGTCGTTCGAGATCCGCACCGCCGACCGCGCCAACGCGGTGAGAGTCCTGCGCACAGTCAGCCCCGAGGTGGTTACCGAGCTCGACATCGGCCGGCCGTCGTTTCGCGCCGCCGACCTGCCCGCGACGTTCGACGGAGAGCCCGACCACGTCGACCTGGACACACCGGCGGGGCGCGTCGAGGCGGTGCTGGTTTCGGTCGGGAATCCCCACTGCGTGGTCTTCGGCCAGGCGGTGACGAAGGAGCGATGCCTGGAGCTGGGTCCTCACCTGGAACGGCACCCGGCCTTTCCCGAACGGACCAACGTCCAGCTTTGTGAAGCGATGGATCGCGCGCGCGTGCGCGCGGAGATCTGGGAGCGCGGCGCCGGCTACACCCTGGCGTCGGGGACGAGCGCGAGCGCGGTCGCGGCGGCGTGCATGCGCCGCGGTCTTGTCGATGACGGCGTCACGGTGCAGATGCCCGGCGGCAGCCTGTCGGTACGGCGCGAGGCGAACGGCGACCTCGTGCAGTCTGGCCCGGCACGCCGCGTCTTCCGCGCGACAGTCGACCTCGCCGATTTCGCGTAGTCGGCGCCCTCTTAGACGTTTCGTATACGCAGGAGGCCGGACCCGCTCCGGCCTCCTGGTGCCGAAATGGAACGACGAACACACGCAAGGCGTTCCGGAGATGATCGGCGAGGGACCGATCGCAGGCTCGACCACCTTCGTGCGGCGGAGGAGCGAAGGCACCTGCTCAGGCGTCACGACTACCGGCGGAGTCTGTTCAACCGCCGATCTGGCTGACCGGCCGTCGAACTCGCCGACCTTGCCTTAGCCGTGCAAGTAACGGTCCACCATCCAGCCCCTGCCCGCCAGATGCCACCACAGGTCGGCACTGGAAGGCGCAGTGTTCGAAGAGGGCGCCAGAAACACTGGACCGTCATCGATGCGGACGCTGGTCCTGTCGGCCAGACAGGCCAGTATCCGCGCCGTCGTGCCCGGGGCCGCCCGAACGTTGACGCAGCCTGTCTCGCCCATGCCCAGGGTCACGTGGCCGGCCGACCCTACCGCTGGAAACGGGTCGGCTTCAAAGCGGCACTGGTTCGAGAAGGCTTGCCACGCGGTGCCGGCGCCGAGCACGTAAAAGGCGCAAGCCTGGATGTCGAGGTTTGATCCGGCGAAGCCCGTGTAATACGCGGCACCCTGTCCGAAATGGCTGGAGGTGAACCACGTGCACGCAAGATTGCCCGGACAGTCCTGCTGCCGCTCGACGTAGCGCCCGCCCGTCCGGGCCTGTGCGACATCGATGGCCGCGGCTTGAGACGTCGGATAGGCGGCCGGCGCAGCGTCAAGTCTCAGAACCGCCGGTCCTCCGCCTGGAACAAGGGGATAGAAATCTTGAGGGGCGTACCAGTCGTTCGGCTTGATGTTGACGGTCTCCTGTCGGGACTCGACGCGAACAGGCATCAGCGTGTGATCGGGACAGTCGGCAAAAAGGCCGCAGATCGACGCCTTCGTGTAGGCCGCACCGAACCGAGTCGATGCAACCTCACCGGACCCCGCACGAAGCGGCATGCGTAGGACCGCGAGGACGAAGTAGTCGCCCGCGGGCACACCGAACATCTTGTAGTGACCCTGCCCAACCACGGTCTCGACGCGGTAGAAGAGGCGTCCGTCGACGGAGATTGCGTAAACGGTCTGTGCGGGCAAGAATTCGGACGGATAGGTGAGGCTGCCCGAGATCGAGCCGGCCATCGAAGGTGGCGCCGGACTTCCCTGCTGGGCGCGGGCGTAGCTGGCAGCCGTTGACGTCATGGGGGTCGTTCCTACTGCGGAAGGGCCCGAGCCGGCCTGGCAAGCCGTGAGAGCGACGATGAGCCACCCCAGTAGCCGTAGTAAGCCCGCCATCTGCACTGATTCCTGACCTCACCTGCCCAAACGCTGGGCCATCGCGTGAGTTACGCAGGCGCCAGCTGGACCACGGTCTGCGGCAGCTCACGGAGACCCCCGATCGTCGCGTCGGCGAGCGACGGATCGTCCTTCTCGCCCTGGCGGTTGACCCAGATACGCGTGATGCCGAGCTCGTGCGCCGGCCTGATGTCGTGGAAGTAGCTCTGGGCGACGTGGATCCACGCGTCGGCCGATGACCCGAACGTCGACTGGAACAGCCGGAAGTGGGCCGGGTCCGGCTTGTAGGCCGACACGTCCTCGGCGGTGACCACTGCGTCGAACGCAGCCGGAAGCCTTCGCTGGGTCAGGGCGATGATGTCGCGATCGCAGTTGGTCAGCAGCGCGAGCTTCCAGCCTCCACGCCGCAGCTCACCCAAGGCCGGACCGACGTCGGCGAACGCCGGCCAGTGTGGGATGGTCGAGACCAGCGCCGGCGCGTCGTCAGGCTTCAGGTCCGCCCCGATCTGCCTTGCCGCTCGTCTCGCCGTCTCGGTGAGCACCGCGCGGTAGCGCTTGAAGGAACCCTCGCTTTCGACCTCCGCCTCCAGGGTGATGTAGGCGTCGAGGAAATCAGGCCCACGGCCTGGGAACAGCAGCTCGCCGGTTGTGCGGATCCCATGTCGCCAGTCGATAAGCGTGCCGAAACAGTCGAATGTCAGCCATTTATCCATGGCGTACGTCGAGTTGATACCCGCCACTGCCGGCGCTCGCGGCAATCACCGCGCCTTGAAGCCCGCGACTGCAGGCACTCGCGCGAATCATCGTCTAGCCCGCGGGCTTGGGTAGGTATTCCTGGATCGCATGCGCCAGGTGCTGGATCGCCATCGACTGCAGCCAGACGCGGCCCGGACCGGTGATGGCGGCGAGAAACAACCCCGAGCCGCCGAAGAACATGTTCTGGATCCCGGGCACGGTGACGATGTTGAACTGCATGCCCTCCTGGAACATCCCGACCTGGCCCGGGTGCACGCGCAGCGTGTTGCCGGGCTGCAGGTCGTAGATGACGACCTCCCCGTGCAGCTCCACCCACGCCTTGCCCTGTCCTTGCAGCCGCTGCATCACCAGGCCCGTCCCGCCGAAGACGCCCGCGCCGAGGCGCTGCTGGAATCCGATCGAGAACTGCACACCCGGCGTTGCGCACATGAAGCCGTGCCTGTGAACCATGTAGCCCTGGCCAGGCGTGATGTCCAGCGGCAGGATCTGGCCGGGCAGCTTCGTCGAGAACGCGATCAGGCCCGGTCCGCCGACGGCCGTGTACTCGGTCATGAACAGCGTGCCGCCGGAGAGGGCCCGGCCCAGGGCGCCCAGGAAGCCGCTCTGCTGACCGCCGACCGAGATGCCGGTCTTCATCTGCATGGCCATCGATATCCACGAGAGCTGACCGGCCTCGGCGAACACCGTCTCGCTGGGCTGCAGGTTGAGCTCGAGGACAGGCAGAGTCGTGCCGACGATCTTTGGCTCCATGGACCTCTCCTTAGTGTCGGTGGTGAGGGTCGATCGTGCGATGGCGGCGAAGTGCGTGCGGCGCCGGATTCCGCGCGCAATCGTCGCAGACTCCGACGACCAGCACCTCGGTGCGCACCGGCTTGAAACCGTGTCCTTCCTCGAGATGGTTCTCGAGCTCGGCGACGAGCTCCTCCTGGATGTGCATGACTCCGCCGCAGACCTGGCAGACCGCGTGATGATGGTCGCCGCTCGCGAGCTCGTAGTGCGTCGGCCCCTCGCCAAGGTGGGCGGCGTACACCGACCCTGAAGCCGTCAGCGCCTCTAGCGCGCGATAGACCGTGCTGCGCGGAAATCCCGGCCGGGTCTTCTGCAGCTCCTCGGAGATCTGCTCGGCGGTGCAATGCCCGCCCAGGCGGACGATCGCCTGGTAGACCATCTCGCGCTGCGCGGTGCGCCGCATCCCGGGCGCGAGCATCGAATCAGACGACCTTCAGCGAGCGGTCGGCCCTGGTCAAAACCCGACAGCCGGACTCCTCGACGACCACGTCGTCTTCGATGCGCACGCCGCCGAAGCCAGGAACGTAGACGCCCGGCTCGATCGTGAACACCATGCCGGGCTCGAGCACCGTCGAGGACCCAGGGTCGAGACTCGGGTCCTCGTGGCCTTCAAGGCCGAGCCCGTGGCCGACGCGGTGGAAGAACATCTCGCCGTAGCCGGCCGCGTCGATGACCTTGCGCGCGGCCGCGTCGACCTGGCCGGTCGTGACCCCCGGATTCACCGCGGCGATGCCCGCGTCGTGCGCCTCGAGCACGAGGCGATGGATCTCGCGCTGCTTGGCGGTTGGCTGGCCGACGACGGCCATCCTCGTCGTGTCCGCCTTGTAGCCGCCAATCGCCGCGCCGAAATCGAGGAGCACGAGGTCTCCCGCGGCCAGCCTTGTGCTTGAAGGCTCGTGGTGTGGCAGCGCCGAGTTGGCCCCGGCCTGGACGAGCGGCGGAAACGAAAGCTCGCCGCCGAGCGCGCCGATGAGCGAGCCGATGGCGAGGGCGACGTCGACCTCGCTCTGACCCGCGCGCAGCCGCGGGACGATCCGCTCGGCGACCTGGTCGGTGATCGCGGCCGCGCGCGCGAGCTTCTCGATCTCGTCTTCGTTCTTGATCAGGCGCATGCGCCGGATCTCGCCGCCCACGTCCACCAGCTCGCTGGACCCGGTCCGGGTCGTGATGACCTCGGCCACGTGTACCGTGAGGTTTTCCTTCTCGACTCCGATCTCGACGACGCCGCCGAGCGCGCGGCCGACCAGCTCAAACGGCTCCTCCCCGTCGCGCCACGCGATGACTTCGGCGCCCGATGAGTGCTCGACCGCGTTCTGGCGTTCGAGCGCGGGCACGATCAACGTCGCGCCCCCACGAGTGATCGCCAGGCCCATCAGGCGCTCGTGCGGATTGGCGAATAACCCCGTCAGGTACGCGATCGAGACCGGGTGCGAGATGTAGAGCGCGTCGAGGTGTCGGTTCGCCATCCAGCCCCGCAAAACGTCCAGCGGGGTGTTGATCGCGGTCGACTTACTCAACCGCGGTGATGCGCACGCTATAGGCGCCGCTGGGAGTCTTGATCTCGACGTCGTCGCCGACCTTATGGCCGATCAGGGCCTTGCCCAGCGCCGACTCGAAGCTCACGCGGCCGGCCTTCGGATCCGCCTCGGCGGGTCCGACGATGCGGTAGCGCTCCTCGTCGTCCGCACCGTCTTCGGCGAAGCGGACGGTGCTGCCCATCCCCACCACCCCGTTTTTCGCGGTGGCCCCGATGATGACATGGTTCTTGATGATGGCCTCCAGCTCCCGGATGCGGGCCTCCATCATTCCCTGCTCGTTCTTGGCCGCGTGGTACTCGAAGTTCTCGGACAGGTCGCCAAGCTCGCGGGCCGCCTTGATCTTGGACACGATCGCCGGCCGGCGCCTGGTGGTCAGCTCGTCGTGCTCCCGCCGGACGGCCTCCAGGCCCTCGGGAGTGATCGGAACCTCGTTGGGGATGCTCATCGCAATCGAGTCTAAACCGTGACTGACCACGTGCCTGACGTATACATTCGCGGGCATGAGGCCGCTGATCCTCCGGATCGGGATGCTGCTGATGGGCATCGGCCTGCTCGGCGGCGCCGTCGGCACGGTGCTCGTGGCGTCGTTCCGGGCAATCGACGAGCAGGTCGGGACCAACGGGTCGGCCGCGGCCGCGGTGCTCGGGATCGGCCTGATCATCGCCGCCTTCAACCCCTCGGGGTCGGTCGCCTGGGTCCGGGCGGGCATCCTGTACGGGCTTGCCGTCCTCGTCTTCGAGATCGTCTCGGCCCTCCACGGCAAGGGCTTCCACCTCGGGCCGGTGATCTTCGGCCTGGCCTTCACGCTCCTCCTCATCGCCGCCTACCCGGAGCGCAAGAAGCTCCTTCCCACGGCCTCTCCGCCGGCCGCCGCCGAGAGCAAGCCGACCGCGGAGGAGGCCCGACCGGAACCGGAATCCTGAAGCAGGCGACGCCCGACCTCGTCGTGGTGAGGGAGGACCCCCTCAACTGCGAGGTCCGGCTGGGACGGCTCGCCGAGGGCGCAGTCACACCAAACGAGCGGTTCTACATCCGCAGCCACTTTCCGGTCCCCGCCATCAAGCCGGCCGAGTGGCGCCTGCATGTCCACGGATTCGTCCGCAGCCCGCTCAGCCTCTCGCTTGACGACCTGCGCGAGATGCCCGCCCGCGAGGACGCGGTGACGCTCGAGTGCGCCGGCAACGGACGCTCGCTGTTCCAACCGAAGATCGAGGGCGAGGCCTGGGAGCTCGGCGCGGTGAGCACGGCGGTCTGGAAAGGCGTCTCGCTGACCGGCGTTCTCAACGCCGCAGGGCTCGAGAAGGCGGCGAGCCACCTCGTCTTCCGGTCCGCCGACGGTTTCGAGCGGGGCCTCTCGCGCGACGACGCCCGTCAGGCACTCCTTGCGTTCGAGATGAACGGCCGGCCGCTGCCGCCCGACCACGGCCACCCGGTCCGCGCAGTCGTCCCCGGCTGGTACGCCGTCGCCTCGGTGAAGTGGCTGACTGAGATCGAGGCGACAGACCGGCCGTTCGAGGGCTATTTCCAGACCGAGCGCTACGTTTACGAATGGCCGGACCGTCGCGAACCTGTCGCCCACCAGAAGGTCCGCTCGCTCATCACGCAGCCGGAGGACGGCGCCTCCGTGCGCGCCGGACGGTTCGTCATAAGCGGCCTCGCGTGGTCGGGATCGGGACCGGTGACGCGGGTCGAAGTCAGCCTTGGCGGCGGGCGCTGGACGGAAGCGGCGATGCGCGGGTCGCACCGGCACGCCTGGAAGCAGTGGGAGATGACGGCGCAGGTGGAGCGACCGGGCCGGCTGACCATCCGCTCGCGCGCGACCGACGCGAGCGGGCAGACTCAGCCGGAGCAGGCGCCCTGGAACCGGCTCGGCTACGGCAACAACTCGATCCAGACGGTGGCGGTGCGGGTGGTCTAGAGGCTGATCCTCTAGGTCTTGGGGACCAGCGCCTGGACCTCTTCCATCATCCGGCGCTGGAGGAGGTAGCTCACGCCATAGACCGCGGCGCCCAGGGCAGTGCCCGCGACGATGGCGATGATCGCGTGCACCGCCGGCGGGTTGATCGGCAGAAGCGCGACGCCGTCGTCGCCGATGATCGCGGCGAGTGCGAGGGCCACGGGGGTGAGCACGGGCAGCAGCTGCAGCCGCCGCATCACGGGCGGCACGGGCGGCTCGACCCGACCGACCATTCGCTGTCCCATCACGCCCACCGACTTCACGTGCTTGAGGTTGGGCGTGACCGTGAGGACGACGTTGACCTGGTTGCCCGGGACCTGCTTCAGGCGCGCGGGCGGCACGAGGTACTGCTCTACCCCGCCGCGGGTCTGGACCATCATCATGCCGAGGCCGATCGAGGTGCTGACCGAGCTGGCGCCGACGAGCTGGCCCTGGACCAGGCGTGGCTCCATACGGCGGTCGCGCAGCGCGAGACGGAAGGCAGGGCCGACGAAGCTCGCCAGCAGCGCGATGGGCAGCACCCACGCGATGGAGGCGGCGACGGCGTCGGGCCAGCCGTACAGCTGGCGGATGAAGACCAGGCACGCGGCGATGACGAGCAGACACACGACGGAGATGCCGATCGAGATATAGCCGATCCGGATCACGTACTCGGGCGCGTAGCCCTGCAGCATTCCGCCGGACTGGACGTAGCGCTCGCGCTGCCTTCGAGTCGCGCCGGGAGCGTTGGAGGCAGCCGCCTTGGGCTGGACCTTGCGGATCTGCTGCCGGACCTGCCGGACCTGCTTTTTACCCATCCCCTCTAGAGCCCGAGTGTATCCGGCGGTGGGTAAGAGATGCGGTCGCCGTCCACCCGCGCGAAGGGGGTGAGCGCGTGCCGCGCCGGTTCGCTCCTGCCGGTGATGTGCCTCACCTCGACGCCTCGCACGACGAGCGCGTCGGCGACCAGCGAGCGGTGGCAGCGCCAGGGCACCGCTTCGGCACACATGATGGCCGCGCGGGAAGGCAGCGAAACGAGCCGGTCGATCCCTCGCCGGAATTCCTCCGTCTGCATGTAGTCGGCATAGCCGCGAAAGCTAACGTTGCTCCAACCCAGGTTGATCGAATCGGGCCTCGGCTTGCGCAGCCCACCCAGTTCCGGCATGTGCATGTACTCGATGCCGCGGGCAGGCAACGAACGCCCCAGCGCCGCCTTCGCGAAGTGCGGCATCCGCCGCGATGCGGGGACGGTACGCACGTCGAGCAAGAGATTGACGCGATGGTGCTTCAAGAGCTCGATGAGCTCCTCGAGCGATCGGGTCGAGTGCCCGATCGTGAATACCGTTCCCTGCGGGCCATCCCCCTCTCCCCGTCGGGGAGAGGGGTGGGGGGTGAGGGGCGTAACTACGGTTTCCGCTGCGACGGAACCACCGCCGGCTCGAGCACATGCTTCGTGTAGGTCACGCCGTTCATCTGCATCGTGCCCGAGTAGAGGTACGCAGGTTCGAAGAAGCTGTGATCGCCCGCCGGCACGAGGACGTAGACGAGGTCGACCTGCGTGAGCTGGATCTTCGGCAGCGGCGCGACCGTGGCGACCGGCGGCGGATTGAGCGCGGGCTGGACCGCGTCGGCGGGCGACGCCAGGTTGTAGTAGGCGCCGTCCAGGGTCATGGGCAGCATGCCCGACACAACCACCGGCCGGTCGTTGCTGAGGTCGACCTCGAGCCCGTAGCGGGAGCCGTTTCCGTTCACGAGGTAGGCAAGCCCATATCCCGGCACCTCGAACTGCCGCTCGTAGACGACCTTGACCGGGTCGCCGCTCTGGTCGACGCTGACCGTGTAGCTCCACTGGGGGTCCAGCTTGTGCTCGGCGAGGAAGATGTTCGCGAGGTCGGCCTGGCTCGCTCCCGCCGCCTGGACCGGCTCCATGGTCAGCCCGGCGAAGATGAAGTAGGCCGGGCTCGAAGGCGGCGACTGTATCGTGCCTCGGACCTTCAACGTGTAGTCGGACGAGGAGTACGCACCCAGGAATCCCTGGGGCCGCCCGCGCAGGACCGCGCCGAGGGCGGAGGCGAACTGATCGGCGGTGCCGGTGGAGGGCTCGCGGTAGCGAAACACCGGCGCACCTGTCACCACGATGCTCGATTGGCCTGCCCAGACCAGCTGCGCCGGCCCCGTGAACTCACCGCCCTTCGGGTTGGGGGCGGTGGCCTCGGGCGCGGTGGCCGGCACGGCCTGCCCGAACGCCGGCGAGGGGATCAGGCCGAATCCACCAGACGACGACTGGTCGCCGTTACGCGACGTGCCTCCCGATCCGTTGCTCAGGGCGGACAAGGCATTGCCGCCGCTGTGCCGCTGACCGATGCCGCTGTAGGCGAACAGCCCCACGCCGAGGACCACGACCAGCACGGTCGCGACCGCGGCGGCCGGGACGGCCGGCACCTCGCGGATGCCTTGCATGAACCCCGCGATGGCGTCGCGAAAACGGTTGTGGGCGGGCCGCGAGGCTTGCATTCGAGCCCACAGCTCGTCCTCGAAGTCGCGACGCGGGCGCGTGGTCGCGAAGGCGTCGTCGAGCTGGCGTCGCAGGGCCAGGACCTCGAGGTCCTCTTCCTGGTCGCTCACAGCGCCTCCTTCTGGACGGCGTCCTTTAATGCCTTCACCCCTCGGTGATACAGCATCTTCGCGGCGTCCTCGCTGCAGGCCATCAGCCTGCCGACCTCGTCGAAGCTCAAGCCCGAGTGCCGCAGCGAGATCGCGTCGCGCTGGCGCTCTGGCAGCTGCGCCACCTGGGCGAGCAAGGCGCGGTACTGGATCCGCTCCTCGGCCTTGCCCGCAGGGTCCACGTCCGCTACCGGCTGGTGCTCGATGGTCCGACGAAGCCTGTCCCGCCGCCCCTGCGCGCGGAAGTGGTCAAGCGTCGCGTTGCGAGCGATCCGGAACAGCCAGGCCGCCGGGGTGGTGTTGCGGACCTCGAAGCGCGGGTACGCCTGGTACGCGTTCATGAAGACCTGCGCCGTGATGTCCTCCGCGTCGGCGGACGTGCCGACCTGGGAGCGGATGTACGCGTAGATCCGCCCGAGGAATTCGCGGTAGAGGTCTTCGAACGGCGGCCGGTCGGCCACGGCCGGTTCATGTTGAAGCAACGACCGCCCAACCGGGGCAGTAACGATGGGGCAGGCGACCGCCCTCTCCCCCTCGGGGGAGCAATCAGAAGGCGAGGCGCGCTTAGCGCGCCGTCGTTATCGCGCTCGGCGCGCAGGGATCGAGGGTGAGGGCGTGGCTTTACACCGTCGCCCAGTTCCGAAGCGCCGCGCCGACCTCCCGGGGACGGTTGCTGAAGATCGCGTCGGGCTGGCAGTACCGGCACCATGCGATCCCGGCCTCGTCGTCGACGGGCCACACCGCCACCGCGCCGCCGGCCGCGTGCACCTCCTTGACCACCATCGGGTCGGCGGCGCCCCAGTGCGGCGAGTAGACGTCCGCCCCCGACTCGCGCAAGAGCCTGGCGGGGTGGAGCGGCTTGGAGCCCTCGAGGATGCCGACCTGCAGCGCCGGCTCCATCTTGCGCAGCTCGTGGATGGCCGAGTGGTTGAACGAGACCGCCGCGCACTCCTGGACCGCACCGAGCTGCCGGAGCATGTTGACGAGCTTTTCTTCGAGGCCCGGGTAGAGCGGCGGAAGCTGCTTGATCTCGATCACGAGGCCGACCTTGCCGAGCGCGAGCTCGACCACCTCCTGCAGGAGCGGGATCCTCTCGCCGTCGCCCGCGTCGAGCTTGCGCAGCTCGGCCGCGGTGAGGTCGCGGACCAGGCCGGAGCCGTTGGTGGTGCGTTCGAGGGTGTGGTCGTGGATCACAACCAGCCTGCCGTCCGAGGAAAGGTGGACGTCACACTCGATGAGGTCGCAGCCCGCGGCGATCGCCGACCGGAAGGACTTCATCGTGTTCTCCGGGTTCTCGGCGGGATTGCCGCGGTGGCCGCCCAGAAGCGGCCGTCCCTCGTCGTGCGCAGCCTCGTAACGAGAGCGAATCGATTGAGTCAAAACGCGTGGTCAGTCTAACTTCCGCAGGGCCTTGTCTATAGTGCAAGGGTGACTTCGAGGGGACCTCAGACGATCGCGGAGCTGCGCGCGAGCGGCCACAAGCGGGAAACGGTGAAGCAAGAGATGCGCCGCAACCTGCTCACACGGCTGCGGTCGGGCGAGCCGCTGCTCTCCGGGATCGTCGGCTACGACGACACCGTCCTCCCCCAACTTTCGAACGCGGTCATCTCCGGCCACGACGTCATCCTCCTCGGCGAGCGCGGACAGGCGAAGAGCCGGATCATGCGCTCGCTCGTCAGCCTGCTCGACGAGTACGTGCCCGTGATCGCGGGATGCGAGATTAACGACCATCCCTTCGACCCGATCTGCCGGCGCTGCCTCGACCTGGTCGAGCGCAACGGCGATGACGTCGCGGTGACGTGGCTAGCGCGCGATCAGCGGTACGGGGAAAAGCTGGCGACGCCAGACATCTCGATCGCCGACCTGATCGGCGAGGTCGACCCGATCAAGGTCGCGGAAGGCCGCTACCTCGCGGACGAGCTGACGATCCACTACGGCCTCTTGCCGCGCACCAACCGCGGCATCTTCGGGATCAACGAACTGCCCGACCTCGCCGAGCGCATCCAGGTCGGACTGCTGAACATCATGGAAGAGAAGGACGTGCAGATCCGCGGCTACCGCGTGCGCCTGCCGCTCGACCTCTTCGTTATCGCGAGCGCGAACCCCGAGGACTACACGTCACGCGGCCGCATCATCACGCCGCTCAAGGACCGCTTCGGCTCGCAGGTGCGGACGCACTACCCGTTGAGCATCGGCGAAGAGATGCAGATCATGGAGGCGGAGCGGCATTCGGTCCCCGAGGACTTCGAGCTCATATTCCCGTCCTTTATGAAGGAGATCGTCGCCGAGCTGACGCACCTCGCCCGCCGAAGCCCGCACATCTCGCAATCGTCTGGAGTTTCTGTGCGCATGTCGATCGCGAACGTCGAGAACCTTGCGAGCAACGCCGTGCGGCGCGCAGCGCGACTTGGCGAATCGCTCGCCGTGCCACGCATCACCGACCTCGCGTTCCTCGCGTCGTCGACGGCCGGCAGGGTCGAGATCGAAGCGCTGGACGAAGGCAAAGAGGAGCAGGTGCTCTCGCGCCTCGAGCGCGGCGCCATCAGCTCCGTGTTCAGCCGGCACTTCTCCGCGTCGCAGTTCGAGGGCACCGTGTCGAAGTTCGAAGAGGGCAACATGCTCGAGGTCGGCGAGGGTATCCCGGCGCGGGCCTACACGCGGGCGATCGGTGACCTGCCCGAGCTGGCCACGGCGCTGAAGCGGCTGTCGCTGCCGGACAGGCCCGAGGTGCGCGCGTCGGTAATCGAGTTCGTGCTCGAGGGCCTGCACCTGAACAAGCGCCTGAACAAAGACGAAGTCGAAGGGAGAGCAATCTACCGCCGGTAGTTGCAGCCTCCCTCTCCCCTCCAGGGGAGCAATCGGGAGGCGAAGCGCGCTGAGCGCGCCGACCTTATCGCGCTCCGCGCGCAGGGTCGGGGTGAGGGGCGTGAACGAAGGCTACTTCTGGACGGCGTAGATCCAGACAAACGCGACGACCATCGCGACGATGCCGAGGAAGAACACGAGCTCGACGCGGATCGCCAGCCTGACTAGCCGCCTCGCCCGCCTCGTCCGCGCGCCGCACTTCTCGCAATACGCGGCGCCCGCAACGAGCTCCTTGCCGCAGTTGTCACATGCGACCTGGGCCTGTTCCACCGAAACGAGTATGCGATAACCCCTTCTCCCTCTCCCCGTCGGGGAGCAATCAGGTGGCGAAGCGCGCTTTGCGCGCCGACCTTTACGCGCTCTGCGCGAAGGGTGGGGGTGAGGGGCTTAAGCTGGAACAACGATGGAACTCCAGGAAGAGATGTCCACGGCCGACGTGGTGCTGCTGCTCAGCTCGGTGCCGGAGCGGACCAGCGACCTCGTCTACTGGCTGGACGAGGCACGCCTGCGCTACCGTCACGGGCCCGCATTCCCCACTCTCGGCAGCCTGATCGCTCACCTCGTCGACGCGGCGCCGCGGGTCGACGGGCTCCTGCGCCACGTCCACCTGGACGGCCGGACCACGGCCGATGTCCGCGCCGCCATCGATCCCGGCCACGACGCCGATCTGGCCCGGCCCCTGCAGGAGGCGCTGGAGGATTTCGCCCGCGTCCGGCGGCGGACCGTCGACCTCCTCCACGGCTGGGGCAGGGCTGAGTGGGACCGGGTGATCTCCGACCCCCGCGGCGGCGAGATGACGCTGCTCGACGTCTGCCGGCTGGTGGCCAGGCACGAGATGGGCCACGTCGCGCAGATCCGCAACCTCAGCGCGCTCTTGCCCGAACCCGAGGATCTAGGCCCGATGCGCCTCGGAATCAACGGCCAGTAACCTTCGGTCGTGGCCGATGAGCAACCCGACCAGCCGAACGCCCAGCCCGAACGCCCGGCCAAGTCCGGCCGCTCCCGGCGCAAACGCAAGTCCGGCGCCGCCCGCAACGCCCAGTACTGGATGGTCGTCAGCTCGCCCGACAACTTCCGCAAAACCCGCGAGCACGGCTTCGCCATCCAGGGCCTGAAGAGCCGCCACCGCCGCCGCGTGGAAACGATGCGCGTCGGCGACCGGATCCTTTACTACATCACCGGCCGGATGGGCTTCGCCGCCACTGTGACGGTGGCGTCCCCGATGTACGAAGACCACACGCCCATCTGGCGCTCCTCGCGGCGCGACGAGGACTACCCGTGGCGCGTACACATCCGCGCCGACATCGTCCTCGACGAGGGCGACTGGGTGCCGGCCAAGGAGCTCGCGTACCGTCTCGACTACGTCCGCAAGTGGCCGCCTGAGCACTGGACGCTTGCGTTCCAGGGGCACATCCATGCGCTGCCGCGGGCGGACTTCACCGTCATCGAGGACGAGATCGCCCGCAGCTCGGGGCGCCGCAAACCGCTGGCCGGCTGATGGCCGCTTTGATCAAGGACCTCTACCGCCTGCACTTTCACGACGAGCGGCGGGAGCGGCTGTTCCTGGCGTCGGCGGGGTTTGTCGTCACCTTCGCCATGGTCCGCCTCATCACGTACCTGATCCGGAACGGCACCGGACCGATGCACGACGTCACCGTCGGCACGCTGCACGTCCACCACCTGGTGTGGGGCATCCTTCTGCTGATCCTGGTCAGCTACGTGTGGCTGCTCGAGGTCGGCGTCGGCTCGAGCTGGGTCGCCTCCTTGACCGCCATCGCATTCGGGGTGGGCGCCGCGCTGACCCTCGACGAGTTCGCCCTGTGGCTGAACCTCCAGGACGTCTACTGGGAGCGGCAGGGCCGCGAAAGCATCGACGCCGTCCTCATCTTTGCGGGGCTGCTTTCAGTGGGGTTCTGGGGGTGGCCGTTCTTCCGCGCCCTAGCCCGGTTGGAACGTCACAAACCTGTGTCTGGCGGTGCTTCATGAGCGGTGGGATTGAATCTCGGTGCGCGCCGCTTGACCGCCGTCAGGACTGACGAAGAGGCGTTCGAAGGCCTTTTCCGAGCTGAATACGCGCGCGTCGTCAGGATCGCCAACCGCGTCCTCGCCGACCCGCACGAGGCCGAGGACGTGGCGCAGGAGGTGTTCATCGATTTCCACCGCCTGCATTCGGCGACCGCGGACTATGCGCCGGCATGGCTGCACCGGGCCGCCGCCCACGCTTCCCTGAATCGCCTGCGCGGCGCGCGACGCCGGCAGAAGCGCGAGGTCGCGCAAGCGATGGAGGAAGGAGATAAGACGCTCGACCCGCAGAAGCAGGCCGAGCTCTCCGAAGACCGCCGGCGCCTGCGCCAGGCGCTCGGCAAGCTCGCCCCGAAGCCCGCCGCAGTGCTCGTGCTGCGCGCGAGCGGGCTCAGCTACGCCGAGGTCGCGCAGGCGCTCGGCGTCGGAATCGGACAGATCGGAACTTTGTTGAGGCGCGCGGAAGCAACGCTGCGCAAGGAGGTTACCCGTGGCACATCTAGCTGAAGGAACGCTGCGCCGGATGGTGGACGATCCGGACGCAAAGGTCGGCGCCGACGCGGCGCACCTGCACGGCTGCGCCGAATGCGAGGCACGCTTCAAGTCCATCGCCGGCGACGCGAGCGCGATCGCAACCCTGCTCGCGGTGCCCGAGGCGAACGTCGACCTGGCGAAGGCGTTCGCCCGTGTCTCGCGCGAGCCGGCCGCGCAGCCCGCGCTGGGCCTCCGCTTCCCGATCTTGCGTCCCGTCGGACGGCCGGCGCTCGCACTGGTCGCGGCGGTGCTGGTGGCCGCGATCGCCGTCGTCGGCTTCGCATTCAGCGGCCTGTTCTTCAAGCCGGCCACCGTCAAAGCGGTTCCGGTGACGGTCGCCGACGTCCAGGCGTTGTCGCAGCTCGCCGACTACGGCACGGTCTCGTGGACCAAGCAGCCGGACCTGCACGTTGTCACCTCAGCGCCCGACGCCGAAGCCGTCGCCGGCTTCTCGGCTCCGCAGGCCGCGGGCCTGCCCAAGGGCGTTTCCACCAACGTCACCTACGCGGCGATGCCTCAGGCGCAGGCGGTGTTCACGTTCAGCGCCGAGAAGGCGGCGGCTGCGGCGGCGAGTCACGGCAAGACCGCGCCCAAGCTGCCGGCCGGGATGGACGGCGCGACCCTGACCGTTACCGTCGGGCCGGCCATCGGCGAGGTTTACGGCAACCTCCAGAATTCAAGCGGAGCATCGAGCGGCGACACGATCAACCTGCCGCAGCTCATCGTCGTCAAGTCCGCGGCGCCAACGGTGACGTCGACGCAGGTGACCACCAAGCAGCTCGAGGATTTCATCCTCGCCCAGCCGGGGATCACCCCCCAGCTCAAGAATGCGATCAAGGCCATCGGCGACCCGAGCACGACGCTGCTGATCCCGGTCCCGATCGAGTACACGAGCTCGACGACGGTCACGGTCCAGGGCGTCGACGGAGTGGCGCTCGGTGACAACACCGGGGTCGGGTCGGGCGTGGTGTGGGTCAAGGGCGGCTACGTCTTCGCCATCGCGGGCAGCGTCAAGCAGTCGGACGCGATCAACATCGCGAATAACCTCAAGTAAGGTCCGGCCGTTAGCGTTGTGCTGATGGCCGAGGTAGCGGAAGAAACACCGGCGGCTGTCTCGAAAGAGTCGGCCGCCGGCACCCCCGCCGTCAAGACGGTCGAGCTCCGCAAGCGTTTCGGCCGCACCGTCGCGCTGGCCGGCCTGACCATGACCGTGCCTCGAGGCGAGGTCTTCGGGTTCCTCGGCCCGAACGGCGCGGGCAAGACAACCGCCGTGAAGCTGCTGCTCGGATTGCTCACTCCGACGTCAGGCGAGGGCTGGCTCCTGGGCAGGCGCATCGGCGACCTCGGGGCGCGCCGGCGCATCGGCTACCTGCCCGAGCTGTTCCGCTACCAGTCCTGGCTGACCGCGAGCGAGGTGCTGGCCCTGCACTGCGAGCTTGCGCCGCTGGCGCGTTCGAGCTGGAAGGACGAGATCCGCAGCGTGCTGGAAACCGTCGGCCTCACCGAACGCGCCGGCGACAAGGTCGGGACGTTCTCCAAAGGCATGCAGCAGCGGCTTGGTCTCGGTGCCGCGCTGCTCGGTGAGCCCGACCTCGTCTTCCTCGACGAACCGACCTCCGCCCTCGACCCGGTCGGCCGCCACGACGTGCGCGCGATCATCCGCGGCCTGGCGTCGCGGGGCACCGCGGTGTTTCTCAACTCGCACCTGCTGAGCGAGGTGGAGCAGGTTTGCGATCGGGTCGCGGTTGTCGACCACGGGCGCGTTATCGCCGAGGGGACGATGGACCAGCTGCTCGGCGGCACCGCGGTGCGTGTTCGCGCCACCGGCCTCGCCCAGGCGGACAAGAACAAGCTGCTCAGCTTCGGCCGGATCGACGACGAGGGCGACCAGCTGACATTCGCCAGCCTGGACCCCGAGCGTGTCCCCGAGCTGGTGGGCGAGATCGTCGCCATGGGAGGCCGCGTCTACGAGGTGGCGCCGCGGCACCAGACGCTCGAGGACCGTTTCCTCCAGCTGCTCGAGGACGAGGAGAAGTGACTCTGCCGCCATTCCTGGTCATCGCTCGGCTGACCATCCAGGAGGCATCGCGGCGCCGCCTGCTGCTGGCGCTGCTGATCCTGACGCTGCTCGTTGTCGGCTTCTCGGCGTGGGGCTTCAACAAGATCACCACGTTGACCCGCGGCGACGGCACGCCGCTGCCGCCGGACCAGGTTGCGCTGCTGACGTCGCAGCTGCTGATCGTCGTCACGTTCATGTACAGCGGCGTGCTGGCCCTGAGCGCGGCCGTGGTGGCAGGCCCGCTCATCTCCAGCGAAGTCGAGAGCGGCCTGCTGCTTTCCATGCTCGCGCGGCCCGTGCGCCGCAGCGAGGTTGTGATCGGCAAGTGGCTGGGCCTGGCGGCGCTGGTCGCGATCTACGCCGCGTTCGCGGGGACTGCGGAGCTGGCCGCCGTGGACTGGGCGACGGGCTACCTGCCTCCGCATCCCGTGGAGCTGATCGCGTTTGTCGCGGCGGAGGGCCTGATCTTGCTTTCGGTCGGCCTTCTCTTGTCGACGCGCCTCTCAGGAATCACCGCCGGAGTGATCGCGCTCGTCGCGTGGCTGATGGCTTGGATCGCAGGCGTGGTCGGCGACATCGGCACCGGCTTGCAGAACCAGGCACTGGAGAACGTCGGCGTCGTCAGCCACCTGGTGCTCCCGTCGGACGGGTTGTGGCGCGGCGCGATTTACGCGATGGAGCCGGACACGCTGATCACGGCGATGAAGGCGCTTGGCACCGCAGGGCGGGCGAACCCGTTCGCGGCCACTGAGCCGCCGCCGGCCGAGTTCCTGGTGTGGGTGGTCGCGTGGTTCGGGATCGTGCTGACCCTGAGCATCTTGAGCTTCCGCACAAGAGAGATCTGACCCGTTTTGCGCAAACGGTGCATGTCAAGGGCATCCGATGCGCCCGTTTTGCGCAAAGGGTGTGTTCTCGCCGGTTAGGGGTAGAGGCCTCGCTCCCTTGTCGCGCCCGCGACGCGCGATACCGCCTGCACGTAAGCCGCCATCCGCATGTCGAGCTTTTTCTCCTCGTGCGTCTTCAGCACCTCGTTGAACGCCCGCGAGAGGATCGCCTTCAGCTTCTGGTTCACCTCATGTTCGGACCAGAAGAACGACTGCAGGTCCTGCACCCACTCGAAGTACGACACTGTCACGCCGCCGGCGTTGGCGAGGATGTCCGGCACGAGGAAGATGCCCCGCTCGCGGAAAATCGCGTCGGCCTCGGGCGTCGTCGGCCCGTTCGCCCCCTCGACGATGAGCCTCGCCTTGACGTCCCGCGCGTTGCGTGACGTCAGCTGGTTGCCGATCGCCGCCGGCACAAGGAGGTCGCAGTCGACGGTCAGCAGCTCCTGGTTGCCAATTTCGGTAGCGCCAGGGAATCCTTTCAACGTTTTCTCTCGCGAGCGGTACTCCAGCACCCGCTTGATCGACAGGCCGAGCGGGTTGTAGATCCCGCCGTAGTCCTCGGAGACGGCGACGACCGTGCACCCCGCCTCCTCGAGGAGCTTGGCGCTGATCGATCCCACGTTGCCAAACCCCTGCACCGCGACCTTCGTCTGGTGAGGTGCGCGACCGAGGTACTCGAGGGCCGCCACCGAGCAGATCATCACGCCGCGCCCGGTCGCCTCGACGCGACCGGCCGACCCTCCGACCTCGAGCGGCTTCCCGGTCACCGAAGCCGGCACCGAGTAGCCCCGGTGCATCGACAGCGTGTCCATGATCCACGCCATCGTCTGGCCGTCCGTGTTGACGTCCGGCGCGGGGATGTCGCGGTCGCTGCCAATGAGTATCGAGATCTCCGTCGCGAACCGGCGCGTCATGTGCTCAAGCTCGTTGAGCGAAAGCTCGCGCGGGTTGACGATGATGCCGCCCTTAGCGCCACCGAACGGGATGCTGACCACGGCGCACTTCCACGTCATCCACATGGCGAGCGCCTTCACCTCGTTCAGGGAGACGTCGGGGTGGTAGCGGATGCCGCCCTTGGCCGGGCCGCGGTTGATGTTGTGCTGAACGCGGTACCCGGTGAAGATCCTGGTGTGCCCGTTGTCCAGCTTCACCGGGAAGTGGCACGTGAACTCGCGCTGGACCTCGCGGAGGACCTCCCGCAGCCAGGGCTCGAGCCTGATGATCTCGGCTGCTTCGTCGAACTGCGCCTGGGCTGTGCGCCATTCGTCGGCTTCGATGACGGGCTTCAACGCACTAGCTGTCATGTCGGTCTCTGAATGCGGGGGGCAGTCCCCCCTGATGCGCCAGTTGAGCAAAGCCCAACTGGCGCCCCCCCCTCGGCTTCGATGACGGGCTTCAATGCACTAGCTGTCACGTCGGTCTCTGAATGCGGGGGGCGGTCCCCCCTGATGCGCCAGTTGAGCAAAGCCCAACTGGCGCCCCCCTTCGCTTCTACGACCGGCTTCAGCTGAGCGGCACTCACAAGGGGCCCCCGAAAAATCGGAGATTTTTTGGGGTTTTCACATCAGGACTGATGATCGCGGATATTCCGCGTCCGGGTCGCAGATTACGTTGATGCACGCCGGCAGGCCCGACTTGAACGCCCGCTCCAACGCGGGCCGGATCTCCTCGGGCCGCTCCACGGTCTCGCCGTGGCCGCCGAGCGCCTCGACCACCTTGTCGTAGCGGGCGTTGCCGCCGAGGTCCGCGGCCACACTCATGCCGAGCATTCGCTGCATCGGATGCTTCTCCAGCGCCCATATCCGGTTGTTGCCGACGACGCAGACCACCGGGATGTTGTGGCGGACCATGGTGTCGAACTCCATCGCCGAGAAGCCGAACGCGCCGTCGCCGGCAAGCAGGATGACCTGCTTGTCCGGCCGCGCGAGCTTGGCCGCCATCGCGTAGCCCGGCCCTGAGCCCAGGCACCCGAACGGGCCCGGATCGATCCACAGTCCCGGCTTTTCGCGCTCGATCAGCCGGCCCGCGAACGAGATGAAGTCGCCCCCGTCGCCGACGATGATCGCGTCAGGGTCGGCAAACCGGTCCACCTCGGCGATGAGTCGCGCGGGATGCACAGGTGAAGAATCCGAGCTCGTCATCGCCTCGTCGCTCTTGCGCGCCACGTTCTCCGTCTCGCGAAGGGCCGCAATCCATTCCTCGTGACGATGGTCACCGCCCGGCGCGGACTCCGCCAGCCACTGGACGGCCGTCTTCAGGTCGCCTTCGTCGACGTCCACCCTGATGATCCGCGTGTCATCGCCGAACACCGGCGGCTGTCCGAAGTTCAGGCGAAAGTCAAGACGCGCGCCGACTACGAGTGCGACGTCCGCCTCGCTCAGCGCTCGTGAACGCGCGCGTGAGAAGTACAGGGGATGCCGGCGCGGCAGCATGCCTCGCGCCATGCCGTTGACGATGAGCGGCGCCTGTGCGCGTTCGACCAGGGCGCGAAGCTCGTCCTCAGCATGCGACCACCACACGCCTCCGCCGGCGATCACCACCGGCCGTTCCGCGGACCACAATGCGCGCGCGGCGTCCATGATCGTTTCGTGGTCCGGCGGCGGACCAGGGTCGGGGGTGAGGTGCTCGGTCGCCTCGGGCAGGTCGGCGGCTCCGAAGAAGACATCGATGGGGATGTCCATGAAGACAGGACCGGTGCGCCGGCTCAGCGCAGTGCGCATGCACTCTGCCGCGGCGCTGTAAGCGTCGTCCGCCGACATCAGCGTCATCGACCTCTTGGTGATGCTTCGCGTTACCTCGACGTGGTCCATCTCCTGCAGCGAGCCCATCCCCCAGCGCGCGATCGGCGCCCGGCCGCCGATGACGAACATCGGACTGTCGCTGCCCATCGCCTGCGCGAGCGCCGAAGTCGAGTTGGTGACGCCAGGTCCAGCCGTCACCGCGGCCACGCCGCATTCGCGCGTGACCTTGGCCCAGCCTTCGGCGGCGAAGGCCGCGGACTGCTCGTGCCTCACGTCGATGATGCGGATGCCGTGTTCAGCTGCGGCGATCAGCACCGGCCAGATGTGGCCGCCGTTCAGGGTGAAGAGGTGGCTGACGCCCGCGCGCTTCAGGGCCAGCGTGACGAGCTCGCCCGCGTTGCCGGTGTCGGTCACTCCGCCATCGCCCAGGGCATGGCCGGGGTGTTGAACGCCGCGTGCGGCGAGCCTTCACGGCCGAGGACGATGACGCCGCCGAGCGCTTGCATCGCCTTGCGGAGATGGTCGATGGCGCCCTGGGCGACGGCGGCCGGTTCCATCCCGTGCTGCAGCTCGACCACCATCAGGCGCGCCAACCCCAGCCTGATAAAGGCCTCGCCCAGCCCCGTGCCGCACACCGCGCCGAAGCGGTCGTCGGCGTAGAAGCCCGCGCCCGCGATGGGCGAGTCGCCGATCCGGCCGGCCAGCTTGCCGGTACGCCCCCCGGTCGAGACGGCGACCGCCAGGTGGCCTTCGCCGTCGCGCGCGACCGCGCCGACGGTGTCAGCGCCCTCGAGCAGCTTCTGGCGCTTGCGGTCCGTGATGAAGATCGATGGGTCGGCCATCTCGAGCCCGTGCTCGCGCGCGAAGCGCGATGCGCCGGCAGCCGCGAGCAGGACATGTCGCCCGTCCTCCATGACAGCGACCGCCAGGTCGATCGGATGGCGGACGTCGCGCAAGCAGGCGGCAGCGCCGACGCGGAGCTGGGCGCCTTCCATGACCCCCGCGTCGAGCTCGACGACGCCGTCGGTGTTCAGACAGGCGCCGATGCCTGCGTTGAGCAGCGGCTCGTCTTCCATGTGGCGGACGGCCGCGACCGCCGCGCCAAACGCTCCGCTTGCAATCAGCGCCCAGCCAACGTCGCGGGCGCGCTCGACGGCGGCCTGACGGTCCGTGCGCTCGTTTTCGGGCACGGCGCCGGCTCCGCCGTGGACGATCAGGGCCGGGCGGGCCACGCGGGGGTTGCCGCTCGGGCTAGTAGGCCAGTGCTTCCGGGGTCTCGGGCCAGCTGCCGCGCCGCTCGACGAAACGCCGGTCCGCGATACGGCGGTCGAACGGGACGACGCGCCGGTTGGCGGCCGCCCTCTCCGGGCTGCGCCGCTCGCCGAAGCGCCGGTCGACTCCGGAACGCCTGTCGCCGTTGCGGCGCTCGGGGCCGCGCTGAGTTATGTCCATACCCTCCTCCGATCCGGCGGATGATCCTACCTCACTCTCTGGTCGAGTGCCGAAAGCTTTTCGTCGATTCGCCTCTCCGAGGCGCGGCGCTCCAGCTCGTCCCGCTCCCCGAGGTCGACGAAGCGGGCGTAGCTTGCCAGCCGGGGGTGCACCTCTTGCACCCGGAGGAACATCTGCTGCGCCACCCAGCGGTAGTCGGGGTGGCCCTGGGGCGTCGTCCTGAGTTCGCACAGGTGGTAGACCTCGCGCAGGTTGGCGCGGAAGTACCACCGGACGTGGAACGCCAGCGGGACGATGTACTGGGCGAGCGCCGCGCCGAGCGCTCCCTGCAGCTTGCGATGGGCGGCGGCGGCGGCCTCCACCGTCCTGTCGAAGTCGCCGTCGAGGCCGAGCTCGGCCAGCCCCGGCGGAGTGTCAAAGCCGATTGAGGTGCCGAGCAGCTGGCGGTCCTGGGTCAGCATCCGGTGCCGGTGCAGGTCACGGTAGGCGGCGAAGTTAGCGGTGATCTCGAACGTGTACTGAGCGTGCTCGAGCGCACGTGGGGCGCGCTGGCGCCGGTTGGCGCGGTCGCCGAGCAGCGCTTCCAGCACCGCGCCGGCGTCGCCCGCCTGGTCTTCAAGCGGGGCGTCTGAATAGGGGAACAGCGCCGCCGCGACCACCTTTCGCTCCGCGTCCGGGTCGAACTCGAGCAGCCTCACGGAGGGCGCGGTCGCGGCCGGCTTGCCCTGGCGAGCGAGCCTTGCGGTCGCTTTGCGTACTTTCGCCATACGGTCGGCGGAGGGCCTTCCGTACCTGTCGTCCAGCGCCCGGCGGACGAATGATGGGATGACGAGCGAGAGCTCGCGGTGGAGGTCGGTCGCGAGCGCCTGGCACTCCGGCAGCTCATGCGCGGCCATCTTCGTGATCAGGTACTCGAAGGCGCGCCCGTTGCCGTAGAGCCCGAGGTTGGTGAGCGTGCCGGCGGGAAGGAGGCCGCGCAGCAGGTCGAGGGCTTTGGCGCGGGTCGCGGACTTCCACGCCCGGTCGGTCTCGCCTTCTTCCTGCGGGAACTTCTCGCGGATCGCACTCGTTACCGGCTCGACGAGCCGGCTGTAGGTGATGAAAAGGGCGTCGGCCGCGGCCTCGTAGTCGGGGTGCGCGAGCTCGGTTCCGCGGTGGTAGAGGAACCGGCCGTCTGGACCGGGTCGGTCGAAGCGCACGTAGCGCGTCGACTTCTCGAGCGGCGAGATCCCGATCCGGCTGTCCTCCAGCGCCTTGGCGGCAAGGGTCGAGATCTGCTCGACGGCGACGTGGGCGCCGGCGAGCTCGGCCACCGAGTCGTCGCCGTACCCGACGAGCACACGCTCGTAGAACTCCTCCGCGCGACGGACGGCCACCATGTCGTTTTCGGCTGCCTGAGCGCCGGCCAGGCGGTCGAAGCCCGACTCGGGCTCGTTGATGAACTCCTCGAGCAGCACTCGGCGCAGGCTCTTCTCGGTCCGCGAATAGCGGGAGAACAGCGCTCCCTTGACCACCTCGGGCAGGTTGCGGAGCGCGAAGACCGGACGGTCGAGGTTGGTGAAGTACCGCCCGAGAAGGTCCGCCTCCGCCTCGGAGAACTCGCTCGCCACATGCCTATTCTCCCTCTCCCCCAAGGGGGGAGAGGGCCGGGGTGAGGGGCGAGGGAGAAGATATGGTGGTTCGTGGGGCGTTATCTACAACCTATTGGCTTTGTAGTAGAGGTTGTCCCCGGCTTGTCCCCAGCTGTGTTAAAAACCGGCCGCGAAACGCCGACCCTTAATGTCCCGTTAGTGTGGGCCCGGTGCAGGAGGTCGACTGGGTCGAGCGGTGGAAGCAAGTCGTCGCCGACCGCGCCACCCTGGGCTGGGGCCACGCCGACTCCGGTTACTGGGACCGCCGAGCCCGCAGCTACGCCCGCTCGACGCACGCGCGCAGCGACGAGTTCCTGAACGTCCTCGAGCCTTACCTCGGACCGCGGAAGACGCTGATCGACGTCGGCGCGGGCGCCGGCCGCCACGCCACGCCCCTCGCCGAACGCCTCGAGTGGGTCACCGCGGTCGAGCCTTCCGAAGGCATGCGCTCGCACATCCCGCCACGCGAGAACATGACCGTGATCGCCAGCACGTGGGAGGACGCGGAGGTCGCGCCGGCGGACCTGGTCGTCTGCAGCCACGTGATGTACGGCGTCGCCGACCCGGTGCCTTTCCTCGAAAAGTTGCACAGGGCCGCGCGCGAGCGCGTCTTCGTGATGATGCGCGAGACCGACCTCCCCCACCCGGCCGCCGAGCTGCGCAGGCGATTGATCGGCGATTCCGGTCCGCGTCTGCCGAGGTTCAGCGAGCTGTTCATGCTTCTGATGCAGATCGGGGTGGCGGCCGATGTCGCCTTCATCCGCTACCCGATCGTGACCCGATACGCGAGCATGGAGGAAGCGCTGATGGACAGCCGTGCGCTCTTCGGCGAAGGCTGGGACGACGATCGCGCGCGCGAGGTGATGGAGGAGATCCTGACCACGGACGGCGACGAGCTGGTCTTTGACGGCGGCGTCGCGCTTTCGGGAGTCGCCCATTGGAAACCCTGGACCTCGTGATCCGGCCGGTGCGGCCCGCGGACGAAGACCGGGTCGTCGAAATGACCAGGGATGTCTGGGACGGCCGTGACTACATCCCGCGCGTGTTCGACCGCTGGGTCTCCGACGCGGGCGCGGAGTTTCAGGCCGCGGAGGTGGATGGCGTTGTCGTCGGGCTGCAGCGGATCCGGCCGTACGCACCCGGTCTGATCTGGTACGAGGGCCTGCGCGTGGCGACCACGCATCGCCGTCGAGGCATCGCGCGGGCGATGCTCGACAACGCCATCGAAGAGGCGCGGCAGCACGGTTTCCGCGAGATGCGACTTGCGACCAGGGACTCGCCCGCCGTCGAGCTCTTCGAGTCGGCGGGCTTCCGGCGCTTGGTCGAGATGGGGTGGTGGCGCGGTCTGCGCGTCGAGGGCGGCGAGCCCGCGCGCATGCCCGACCCGTCGGAAGCGCCGCGCCTGTGGGCGACGGTCGCGGCGAGCAAGGGCATCGAGCTCTACGGCGGTGTCTGCCCGGACATGAACGGCGCCCGCGACCTCGACGCCAAGGAGATCGAGCGGCTGGCGGGCGAGGGGCACGTCCGGGTCGGGCCGGGCGGCCGGGCGCTCGCGCTGCTGCGCGAGCCATGGGGCCAGAATGTCGCCGTCTCGCTGCTCGCGGGCTCGGGCGGCGCGCTGCGCGAGGTGCTGATGGCGCTGCGGTTCGAGGCGGACGCGGACGGGCTCAGTCACGTGACGGTGACGCTGCCGCCGGGCCATCCGGCCGGGGAGGACCTCAAGGCCAGCGGATACGATTTCGCGGATGCCGAACGTCCCGCGTATATCTATGCCCTCACTCTGTAGGTGACCCTGCCCCTCACCCTCGATCCCTCTCCCCCAAGGGGGAGAGGGCAGTTCAGATGACGAAGCGGTACGTCATTCTTGGGAACGGGATCGCCGGCCAAACATGTGCCGAGGACCTGCGCAAGGCCGACGCCGATGCATCGATCACGATCGTCGCCGCGGAGCGGCATCCCCTCTACAACCGCGTCGCGCTTCCGCGATATCTACGCGGCCAGGTGCGCCGCGAGAAGGTCTTCATGCGCACCGCCGAGCAATCGGCCGCGCAGAGCATCGAGATCCATTTCGAGACGTGGGCGACCGACGTCGACTTCAAGGAGAAGGTCGTGCACACGAACCGTGGCCAGGAGTTGAAGTACGACGCGATCCTCATCGCCACCGGAGGCAGACCGAAGCCACCCCCCTGGCCGGGCTCCGCGGAAGTCTCCGCGTGTCTGGGCTTTCAGACCCTCGACGACACCGACGCGATCATCGAGAAGGCCGACGCGTCGCAGCGCGTGCTGGTCATGGGCGGAAGCTTCATCGGCTACGAGCTCGCCGAGGGCGTGAGCTTCCGCAAGAAGGCCAACGTGACGTGGATCATGCGCGGACCGTGGTTCCTGCGCTACGTGCTGGACGAGGAGGGCGGCAAGCTGTGCCATCAGCTCGGCGAGGCGCAGGGAGTGCAGTTCATCACCAACGACGAGGTGCAGAAGTTCAGCCGCACCAACGGCCGCTACACCGCCGAGACGGTGAACGGCGAGAAGGTCGAGTTCGACCTCTTGACCTACGGCGTCGGCCTCGACTACTACGTCGAGCCGGTGCGAAGCGGGGTGGAGCTGGACAAAGGCATCGTCACCGACTCCAAGCTCCGGACATCGGCACCCGACGCGTACGCGGCCGGGGACGTTGCGGTCTTCTTCGACCTGATGGTCGAACGCCACAACCAGATGGGCACCTGGGACAACGCCGAGGCGCACGGCAAGGTCGCGGCGCGCAACATGGCCGGCGAGAACGAGGACTTCTTCGACGTGCCGACCTACACGACGACCATGTTCGGCTCGACCCTGGCGGTGATGGGCGTCACTCCCGACGTGCAGCCCGGTCTGGAGTCGGTGCGTACGTTCAGCTTCGAGGAGAAGTTCTACCGCAAGCTCTTCTTCAAGGACGACCGGCTCGTCGGCGCGATCATGATCGGCCCACCCAAGGGCCGGAAGAAGCTGATCGAGATCATGCGCTCGCGGCAGAAGATCGAGCGGCCCAGGCAAGAGCTGCTCGACCCGGCCAACCTCAAGGACTGAGCTGTGGCGGCGGAGTACGCCTTCCTGACCAGGTGGCGCGTGCGCGCCGCGGCCGAAGAAGTCTTCGACGTGCTCGCCGACCCCCTCGCGCTGAAACGCTGGTGGCCGTCTGTCTACCTCGACGTCAAGGAGCTGAAGCCGGCTGACAGGCCCGACGGCGTCGGCCGCGTCATCGACCTCTACACGAAAGGATGGCTGCCGTACACCCTGCGGTGGAACTTCACGGTCACCGAGTCGACCCGGCCGCGCGGGTTCAAGCTCACCGCCCACGGAGACTTCGAGGGCGCGGGCGTGTGGACCATTCGCACCATTGACCAGGACGGCGATTACGTCGAGGCCGCCTACGATTGGCGCATCTCGGCCGAGACGCCCCTGCTGCGCTACGGCACGCTCGTCCTCCGACCCATCTTCGCTGCCAATCACCGCTGGGCGATGGCACGCGGGCTGGAGAGCCTGGAGCTCGAGCTGCGCCGGCGCCGCGGCGAGGCGGGGGTGCCCGATCCCCCGGGCCCGACGTTCGCTCGCCATTGATCCGGATATCGTCGTATCGTTTGCCAAGGACAAATGGCCTTCGCTCACAGCGAAACCGCACAGATGATTCGGCACGTGCTCGGTTCGGTGCTGCGGGCACGACGCGAGGCGACGCGCCGAACCCTGAGCGAGATCGCGGCCGAGGCCGGCCTCTCTCCGGCCCACCTGTCCGAGGTCGAGCGCGGGCGCAAGGAGGTCTCGACGGAGCGGCTCGTCGCCGTCGCGCACGCTCTGGGCGTGCGGCCGGCCGAGATCTACGCCGACCTGGCGAGGCAGCTGGGCGTCGAGCCTGACCAGCGCGCCTGGCCCGAAGACCCGCCCGTCAAGCTCCGCCTGGCCACAGCCTCGCTACCTTTAGAAGCGCTGCGTAGCGTGGCGGACTTCAGCGCGTACCTGGCGATGGCCAACCCGCCGCCGAAACCCAAAGACCGCATCGGCTTCCAACCCAGGAGGTAGAAAAGGGATGCACCTGATCCCGACCGTGATCACCAACGACGGGCGCGGCGAGCGCGCCTATGACATCTACTCACGCCTTCTTCGTGACGGCGTGATCTTCGTCCGCGGCGTCATCGACGACGATATGGCGAGCACCATCACTGCGCAGCTGCTGTTCCTCGAGAACGAGGCGCCGGAGCGCGACATCCAGATCTACGTCAACAGCCCCGGCGGCTCGCTGACCTCCGCGCTCTCGATCTACGACGCGATGCAGTACGTGGGTCCGAAGGTCGCCACTCTGTGTACGGGTCTGGCCGCGAGCGGTGGGTCGATCCTTCTCGCCGGCGGAGCGCCCGGCATGCGCATGTCGCTCCCACACGCGCAGATCCTCATCCACCAGCCGTTCACGCAGGGCATCCAGGGCCAGGCTTCTGACATCCAGATCCACGCCCAGGAGATCCTCCGCCAGCGCGAGCAGGTCGCCCGCATCTACGCCAAGCACTGCAAGCGCCAGCTCGAGGACGTGGAGCGCGCGATGGAGCGTGACTTCTTCATGACGCCGGAGCAGGCGCGCGAGTGGGGCCTGATCGATGTGATCGTGGAGAAGAATCCGAACTTCAACGCGGCGCAGGCGCAAGGGGAGCCCGAGAAGGCGGCCAAGACCAAGGCGTGAGGGTCGTCGCCTTCTGAGAGTCGTCGTTCTGGGCGGGACGCGGTTCATCGGCCGCGCCACCGTCGAGGAGCTGACCCGTGCCGGCGACCAGGTGATGGTGGTGCACCGTGGCGTGCTCGAGCCTGACGACATGCCCGAGGTCCAGCACCTGCACTGCGAGCGGGCCGAGCTGGTCACGCATCGCGCGGAGCTGGAGGATTTCGCCGCTGATGCCCTCATCGACTGCCGCGCGCTCACGCGCCGCGACGCCGAGACCGCCCTCGAGGCGCTGCCGGACGTGAAACGTCGCGTCGTCATCTCGAGCGTCGACGTCTACCGCGCGTTCGGCGCCCTCCACGTCGAGGGAGAGACCGACCCCGTGCCCCTCGACGAGGACTCTCCGGTGCGGCCGGAGCGCTACCCGTACCGCGGCAACATGCCGGGCATGGACGACTACGACAAGCTCGACGTAGAGGACTTGTACCTGCCGCGCGGCGCCACGGTGCTGCGCCTGCCGATGGTGTACGGCGAGCACGACTACCAGCGGCGGGAGGACTTCCTTCTCCGCCGCCTCCGCGCCGGCCGCAAGCGCATTCCGTTTGGCGGTGGGACCTGGCTGACGTGCCGGGGTTACGTCCGCGACGTCGCCCGCGCGGTCCGCCTGACGCTCGAGAGGCGGGTTGAAGGCGAGGTGATGAACGTCTGCGAGGACCGCTCGTACTCGATGGGCATGTGGTCTCGGATGATCCTTCGGGCCGCGGAGTCGGACGCGGAGCTCGTCCGGGTCGCCGACGATGTCCTGCCCGAGGACCTCAAGTTCACCGGAGCGATGAGCCAGCACATCGCCGCCAGCGCGCGCAAGGCCCGCACGCTGCTGGGTTGGGAGACATCGGACCCGTTCGAGACCTTGAAGACCACAGTCCGGTGGCATCTGAACAATCCGCCGCCTGACGCTGACGCCGACTTCGCCGCCGACGATCGCGCTCTGAACTCCGTCTAGAGTTCCACTCTAGTGTCCCGTAGGTATCGTCCTTTCGACCCCTTCGAGCGCGAGGGCCCGTTCGAGGCGGGCCGCGAGTTCCGCGTACCGCCGATCTCGCGCCGTTTCTGGGGCGGCGTCGCGTTCTTCGTCCTGGCCGTGATCATCTTCATCGCGGCCAGCCCGATCGTCTCGTTCGTCACCGAGATCCAGTGGTACGACGCGCTCGGCCTGCGCGACGTCTACCTGACCCGCGTGTGGCTCCAGTGGGTGCTCGCCCTCGGGAGCTTCGTGGTTGCGTTCGCCTACCTCGCCGTCAACGTGGCCATCGCGCTGCGGGTCCGCTCGGGAGGAGCGCTGCGCGCGGTCGGCATCCAGCAGTCGGCGCTCAGGGGCACCGCGGCCTGGATCACGTTGGGCGCCGCGGGCGTGGTCGCGGCGATCCTGTCGGCCGGCGCGGCCGGGCAGTGGCAGGCACTCGCGCTGTTCATGCACTCGTCACCGACCGGCACGACCGACCCGGTCCTCCACCAGGACGTCTCTTTTTACCTGCTGACGCTGCCTTTCCTGCACTCCGCGACCAACTGGTCGCTGGCGCTCGACTTCATGGCCGTGCTTCTCGTCGCCGCCCTCTACTCATGGCGCGGCGACAGCTTCGACTTCCGCCCCGCGCCTCGCGCGCTCGCCCACCTGTCAGTGCTGGTCGCCGCCTTCGCGGTGACGCTGGCGGCGACGGCGTGGTTCGGACGCTACGACCTTCTCTTTGCGCACAACAGCAGCGTCGTCTACGGAGCCGCGTACACCGACGTCAACGCGCGGCTGCCCCTGTACACGTTCCAGGCCGGCGCGGGGATCGTGCTCGCCGGCGCGCTGCTCGTCAACGCGTGGATCCGACGGCTCTGGATCCCGATCGCCGCCGCCGGCGCGTGGATCGTGATCGCGATCGCCAGCCAGGTCTACCCGAGCTTCGTCCAGGGCGTGTCCGCGGGGCCGAACGCCGGCACGTACGAGCTGCCCTTTATCGCTCGCAGCATCGACTTCACCCGCAAGGCCTATGGACTCTCCGACGTCACCGGCAGCACGAGCTTCACCGGCGACCAACCGCTGACCTTGAAGGACGTGCAGAACGACCAGGTCACGGTCAACAACCTGCGGCTGTGGGACTACGGACCCCTGAAGGACACCTACCAGCAGCAGCAGGCGATCCGCACCTACTACACGTTCAGCGACATCGACCTCGACCGCTACATCATCAACGGCCAGTACCAGCAGCTCGAGATCAGCGCCCGCGAGTTCGACTTCACGCGGCTGCAGTCGTCGTCACAGAACTGGTTCAACCAGCGCCTCACCTACACGCACGGCTACGGCGTGGCCGCAAGCCCCGTCAACGCGGTCGTCGGCGAGGGCCTGCCCGACTACACGGTGCATGACGTGCCACCGGCCGGCGCGATCCCCATCAGCCAACCCGCCATCTACTTCGGCGAGATCAACGTTTCCAACGGCGACTACTGCCTCACGCCCTCCAGCACCAAGGAGTTCGACTACCCGCAGGGCGGCACCGATGTGTTCACAACCTACAAAGGCACGCACGGCGTGCCGATGACCGGGCTCAACAAAGCGTTGTGGTCGCTGAAGCTCGGCGACTTCAGCCTCCTCGTCTCAGGCCAGGTCACCGACAAGACGCTGATGCTCTACCGGCGCAACATCAAAGACCGCGCCCAGGAGCTGGCTCCCTTCCTGACGTTCGACGGTGACCCTTACATCGTGGTCGTCGACGGCAAGCTCTACTGGATCATGGACGCGTACACGACCGCGTCGACCTACCCGTATTCGGAGACCCAACCTTTCGGCGGCAGCAACAACACGATCAACTACATCCGCAACTCGGTGAAGGTCGTGATCGACGCCTACGACGGGACGCCGACCTTCTACATCGTCGACCCGAAGGACCCGCTGATCAAGGCGTACCAGGCGACGTTCCCAACGCTCTTCAAGCCGATCGACGCAATGCCGGCCGGCATTCGCGCCCACATCCGCGTCCCCGAGGACATGTTCAGCGTCCAGGTCGCCGTTTACTCGATCTACCACATGAGCGATCCGCACGTGTTCTTTTCGCAGGAAGACGCTTGGGACGTCCCGACCGCGCAGACCTCTCCAGGCAGCTCGCCGCAGCCGGTCCAGCCCTACTACGTCCTGTTCCGCCTGCCCGGCGAGCAGAACCCCGAGTTCCTTCTCATCATGCCCTTCACCCCGCACAACAAGACCAACCTCGTCTCGTGGCTGGCCGCGCGCAGCGACGGCGCCAACTACGGGCAGTACGTCTCCTACGTGCTGCCGAAGGACCGAGTCATCTTCGGCCCGCAGCAGGTCGCGAGCCGGATCAACCAGGACCCCACGATCTCGCGCGACTTCACGCTCCTGCATAGCACCGGTTCCCAGGTGCAGCAGGGCAACCTGCTCGTGGTGCCGATCGGCAACTCATTCCTGTACTTCGAGCCTGTGTACCTGCGGGCGACGACCTCGACCGGCATCCCCGAGCTGAAGAAGGTGATCCTGGTCGACCAGGACTCGGTGGTCTACGCCAACACGCTGTCAGACGCGATCCAGCAGCTCGTCGGGGCGGCGCCGCCGTCGACCAGCAACCAACCTCCGCCGGCGACGTACACGGCGGCGCAGGTCGCCCAGATTCAGAACCTGGTCGCGCAGGCCAATCAGCACTACAACGCGGCCTACGACGCGTTGAAGCGCGGCGACCTCACGACGTACGCAAGCGAGATGACGCAGGTCGGCATCATTCTCAAGCAGCTCCAGGCGATCATCGGCGGGACGTCAACCGGTCCGTAGCGGCACGAAAAGGACCGGGAACAGCGAGCGGTAGCTCACCTCTCCGTCGCGGCGCTGATACACGCGAAGGTCCTGTGGCTCCTCGACTGACGTCGAGACGGGAATGACCATGCGCCCGCCCTCGCCCAGCTGCTCGACCAGCGCCGGCGGCACGCCTCGCGCCGCGGCGGCGACGAGGATCAGGTTGTAGGGAGCCCGGGCCGGCCAGCCGTGGCTGCCGTCGCCGACCGCGACCTCGACGTTGTCGAAGCCGAGCCGGCGCAGGGTCTCTGACGCATGTTCGGCGAGCGCCGGCTCGCGCTCGATGGTGATGACCTGCCGGCACAGCCGGCTGAGCACGGCTGCCGCGTAGCCCGACCCTGTGCCGACCTCGAGCGCGACATCGTCGAGGTTCGGCGCCGCCGCCTGGACCATCAACGCGACGACGAGCGGCTGGGAGATGGTCTGCCCACACTCGATCGCGAGCGCGCGGTCTTCGTACGCGTGGCGACGCATGCGCGGCGAGAGAAACTCCTCCCGCGGTACCGAGGCCATCGCCTGCAGCACGCCCTCGTCCGTGACGCCGTGCGGGCGCAGCTGCTCGGCGACCATCCGCTCCGCGGGTGTGCTCACCCAGTTCACTCCGAGGTGCGCCCGCGAGGGCCGGCCGAGAGATTTGGCGATCCAGGTGGCCCGAGCCGAAGGCAGGGGTGGCCCGAGGAGGCGCGCATGTTCAATGCGCAACGACGAGGGCCGGGCCCCCTAACACACGCATCGGGCCGCATGGGCGTCAAAGATCCGGCTGGCATCTCGCGGGAGCACCTCTACGCCGAGCGTACAATCAGCGGCGACTCCTTGGCGTCGTCCGTCCACTCTTCGATCCCGCAAAAGTGGCGCCGCCCGGTCAGGCAGCGCTCGCGCCTGGTCCGTCGCACAGGCCCCGCTCACTCGCGCGTCGAGTTTGCCCATCCCTCCGAGCAGGAGTTCGCGCGCTTCCTCGACTACTACCGCATCCGCTGGCAGTACGAGCCGGTGTCGTTTCCCATCGCCTGGGAGGGCACGCGCGTGGCCGAGATGTTCACCCCGGATTTCTACCTGCCGGAGCACGACCTTTACATCGAGCTGACGACGATGAAGCAGTCGCTCGTCACGCCGAAGAACCGCAAGCTGCGCATGCTGAGGGAGCTCTACCCGGAGCTCAACGTCAGGCTCCTCTACCGCAAGGACTACCAGCAGCTCCTTGCCAAGGCCGGCTACGGCGCGCTCGAGGTCCAGCATCTGCGCAAGGAGGACGTGGGCGAGATCCTCATCTCACCCGTCGAGCTGGAGACGCGGCTGCGGGCGCTCGGCCGCAAGATCTCCCGCGACTACCGCGGCCAGTCGCTGGTGCTGGTCGGCGTCCTGAAGGGCGTCACCTTCCTCCTGGCCGATCTCGCGCGGCAGATCAAGGTCCCGTTCGTGATCGACTACCTCGACCTTCACCGCTTCGCAGGCGCCCAGCCTCAGGACCGGGTCAAGATCGCCCGCGACATCGACTACCCGATCGAGGGCCGGCACGTCCTCCTGGTCGAGGACATCGTCAACACCGGCCTGACCCTCGACTACGTCCTGAACGAGCTTCGCCGCCGCCGGCCTGCCTCGCTGGAGGTCGTCACATTGCTCGACCGGCCGCTGCGCCGTCTGGTCAAGGTCCCGATCCGGTACGTCGGCTTCCAGATCCCCAACGACTATGTGGTCGGCTACGGCCTCGACTACCGGGAGCTGTACCGCAACCTGCCCTTCATCTGCAGCCTGCGGACGAGCGTCTACGACCTGCCCGCCATGGGCGCCTCGCCCGTCTTGCCCACGCCGACCGCCTGAGCCGGCAGCTTTCGCGGCTCCTGGCCGGGCTGGAGGAGGCCGACTTCTCCGTCCTGGTAGAGAGCGGCCTGTTAAAGGACGTGGAAGAGATCGTCGTCGGCGCCTACCTCTCGCTCCACCCGGACGCCTCAGGGCCGGACGCCTACCGCTGGCTCCGCTACGAGGACCCCAAACCCGTGGCGCAGCTGGCGGAAGGCGTCAGGAGGCTGCGGAAGAGGGGTGCGAATTTCGACGCCGATGCTGTGGACAAAGCCTGCGCAAAGGCTTCGAAAAGGGGGCTTTTGAATTAAGCAGCCCGTGTGGAGGTTCTGGGGAAAAGTAATGCCCCAAGAGACCTTCCTGTTTACCCTGAAGTCCCCTATGCGTTTTTCGGTTTCCATCCCGGATTGCTCCGGACCTTCCACCTACTCGACGTTCGGTATCCTCAGGTTTACCGTACTCAGCCGCTTGGGGCGACGCGAAAGTTAACAGGCGCCTAAGGGCACGTCAACAACGAAAAAAATCGAATCGCCAGGCAAACCTCGGTGGCTTGACACAGAGACATAGGACTCGTTAGAGGAGGCTTCTTCAGACAATGCATGAGGCAGTCATCGTCGAGGCGGTTCGCACTCCCATCGGCCGTCGCAACGGAAAGCTCAAGGACGTGCACCCCGTCGTCCTGGGCTCGCTGGTCCTCAAAGAGGTCGTCAGCCGCGCGGGCATCGAGCCGGCGCAGGTTGACGACGTCGTCTTCGGCTGCGTGTCCCAGGTCGGCGAGCAGAGCCTGAACATCGGCCGCAACGCCTGGCTTACCGCCGGCTTTCCGGTCACGACGCCGGCGACGACTGTGGACCGACAGTGCGGCTCGAGCCAGCAGGCGGTGCACTTCGCGGCGAGCCTCATCCAGTCGGGCGTGTGCGACATCACCATCGCGGGCGGCGTCGAGTCGATGACCCGCGTGCCCATGGGCTCGAACGCGATGCAGCCAGAAGTGCCGTTTCCACCGGAGCTGATGGAGCTGTACGACCTGGTCCCGCAGGGAATCTCCGCCGAGCTGATGGCGCGCAAGTACGGGATCTCGCGCCAGGCGATGGACGAGCTCAGCGTCGAGAGCCACCACCGCGCGCACCAGGCCACGGAGAAGGGCTACTTCAAGTCCCAGATCCTTCCAGTCGAGGTCTCGAACGGACAGACCGAGATCTTCTCCAGGGACGAAGGCATCCGCGCCAACGCCAGCTACGAGGCGACGTCGGCGCTGCAGCCGGCGTTCAACCCCGAGCACTCGATCACCGCGGGCAACGCGAGCCAGATCTCCGACGGCGCGGCCGCGGTGCTGCTCATGTCGCTCGACAAGGCGAAGGAGCTCGGGCTGAAGCCACGGGCGCGGATCCGCGCGATGGCCGTGGTCGGCACGGACCCTGTGCTGATGCTCGAGGGCCCCATCCCGGGCACCGCCGCGGTCTTGAAGAAGGCAGGCCTGGAGCTGGGCAGCATCGACCTCTTCGAGGTCAACGAGGCTTTCGCTTCGGTGGTGCTGGCGTGGCAGAAGGAAACTGGCGCCGACCTGAAGAAGACCAACGTCAACGGCGGCGCGATCGCGATGGGGCATCCGCTGGGCGCGTCTGGCGCAATCCTCATGAACCGGCTGCTGTACGAGCTCGAGCGCCGCGACGGGCGCTACGGTCTCGAGACGATGTGCTGCGGCGGCGGGCTCGGCACCGCGACGATCATCGACCGCGTCGTCGAGTAGCAGCCCTCAGGGGTCGCGAAAGCGCGGCAGAGTCCACCACGTAGCGGAGGAGCCGCTTCTCCCAGCGGCCCGTACCCTGCACGCCGATGCGCGGGGTGACGTGGACGCGGCGCCGTGGCGCGCCGTCGTCGACGACGTAGAGGTCCGGCGGCTGCAGGGGCGCGCCGTTGAGCGCGCGGTCGATGCCCAGGGCGCGAGTCACCAGTCCTGGCCCGGCGCACCGCCCGACGCCCGGACCGGGCTCGAGGGCGCGGACGAGCACGGCCTGTGGCACGCCCGCCTCACGGGTGACGAAGTTGAGGCACCAGTGCATGCCGTATGTGAAGAAGACGTAGGCGTGGCCCGGCGCGCCGAACATGACCTCGGTGCGCGCGGTGCGCCTGCCGCCCCTGGAGTGGGCGGCGAGGTCGTCGGGGCCCAGGTAGGCCTCGACCTCGACCAGCCTCCCCCACAGCACGCGACCATCGACCTCGCGCACCAGGACCTTGTCCAGGAGATCGCGCGCGACCACTCGCGTGTCGCGGTCGAAGAACGACGCGCCTAAGGCCTGACCCTCAGGCGCTGGCGGACTTGCCTGGATTGTCGCCCAACCTCTTCTTGGCTGCGTGGCGGCGGCGCTTGTCGACGTAAAGGGCCTTGTCGGCAGCCTGGTACATCGCCTGCCAGTCGAGCCCCTGCCGCCACGCGGTGATGCCGATGCTGAACTCGACGGGCACCGGCAGCTTGGCCGTCCTGTTGAGGTGCTCGAGCGCCTCGCGCACGCGGATGCCGACCTCGCGCGCGTCGCGCTCGTCGGCGTCGGGCATCGCGACGCCGAACTCGTCACCGCCCAGGCGGCCGCAAGTGTCCGTCGCGCGGACGGCTCGCTGCAGCTCGGCGGCGAGCACGCGGATCGCCTCGTCGCCCACGTGGTGGCCGTACGTGTCGTTGATGTCCTTCAGGTTGTCGAGGTCGATCATCATCAGCGCCAGACGTCGCTTGTGCCGATCGGCCGACGCGACCGCGCGGTCGATCGCGCGCTCGAACTCCGGGCGGTTGGCCAGCCCGGTCAGGTAGTCGGTTCGCGCCTCTTTGGTGTGCTGGCGGGCCCGGTCCAGGGAGACGGCGATGTGGTCGGCGACGGCGGCGACGAACTCCAGGTCGCTCGGCTCGAAGGTGCGGGGCAGGCGCGTCGCCACCGTCATCGCGCCGAGCAGCACGCCTTTCGTGCGCAGCTCAGCGCGGATGGCGCTCCACTCGCCCGCGACGCGGTCGACGCGCGACTCGGCGGGCCCAGAGGAGATCTCGACGACCCGGCTCGTCCCCGATCCGCCCGTCTGGGCGAACTCTTCCTCCTCGCCGGGCTGCATGCCGATTGTCTTCGCAAGCTTGAGGCGGGCGCCTTCGCGCACCCAGACCGCACCGGCCTGGAGGCCAAGCACCTTGAGCGTCTCCCGCAGGCCGACCTCGGCGATCTCGTTCACGTCGAGCGAGCGGCCGAGGGCGCTGGCGATGTGGTACAGGCCGTGGAGCTCGGTCTGGCGAGCCCGGTGCTTGCTCTCCGTGTAGTCGAGGTAGCCGCGGATGAAGCTCGAGTTCATGTGCTCGATCACGTCGCCGAGCCTGCTCTGGGCGAGGAGCAGGACCTCGTCGGCGTACTGGGTGTCGCCGATCGCCTCGGTGACCCGCGCCGCGACGGTGCGCCGGAACACGGCGAGCCCTTCCATCAGGGACTCGAGCGGCACCCCTTTCTCGGCGTAGCGGCGGGCGAACTCGCGCGCCTCGGTGTAGTACTCCGGCCAGGGGATCTTGGCGTCGAGGCGAAGGGAGCGGAACAGCGCCTTGAGGAAGCCGGCCGACATCTTGGCCAGCTCGTCGATGGACCCGTCTTTGTACCCCTGGAGGATCTCCGGCTCGATCGCCCGGACCGCCTCGGCGGCCAGCAGACCGCTCTCGGCGGCGTCGTTGGACAGCCGGTCAGCAACCTCGCTGAGAAGATCACTCGCCCGCTGGGTCATATCGGCGCACTATAAAGTGACTGATGGGAATTCGCGTCTTTGCGTGGCGCGCTAATCAAATGTGTAAGAGGCAATGATGGCTACTGTTACCAGAGGATCCTTGGAAAAGCTCGAGGAAGTCCTCGGCCCTGACGCCCAGGACCTGCTCGAGCACAAGTGCCAGACCGTCCCGAAGGAGCAGCTCCACCTGCCCGGCGGCGACTTCGTCGAGCGGGTCTGGAAGGACAGCGACCGGCCCACGCGCGTCCTCCGGAGCATCGAGTCTCTGCTCGACCACGGCCGCCTGGCCGGCACCGGCTACCTCTCGATCCTGCCCGTCGACCAGGGCATCGAGCACGCTGCAGGCGCCTCGTTCGCGCCCAACCCGATCTACTTCGACGGCGGCAAGATCGTCGAGCTGGCGATCGAGGGCGGCTGCAACGCCGTCGCCTCCACCTTCGGGGTGCTCGGCTCGGTGGCGCGGAAGCACGCCCACCGCATCCCCTTCATCTGCAAGCTCAACCACAACGAGCTCCTCACCTACCCCAACCACTACGACCAGATCCTTTTTGGCACGGTCAAGGAGGCGTGGGAGATGGGCGCGGTCGCCGTGGGGGCGACGATCTACTTCGGCTCCGCCGAGTCCGACCGCCAGATCCAGGAGATCTCACGCGCGTTCCACGAGGCCCACGAGCTCGGCATGGCGACCGTGCTTTGGTGCTACGTCCGCAACAACGCGTTCAAGAAGGACGGCGTCAACTACGAAACGGCCGCCGACCTGACCGGACAGGCCAACCACATCGGCGTGACGATCGAGGCGGACATCATCAAGCAGAAGCTGCCAGATACCAACCGCGGCTTCGAGGTGATCGGTTTCGGCAAGACCGCGCCCGCGGTGTACGACAAGCTGTCAAGTGACCACCCGATCGACCTGTGTCGTTACCAGGTGATCAACAACTACATGGGCCGGGCCGGCCTCATCAACTCGGGGGGTGAGAGCAAAGGCGCCTCGGACCTGAAAGATGCTGTCCGCACCGCCGTAATCAACAAGCGCGCGGGCGGCATGGGTCTGATCAGCGGCCGGAAATCCTTCCAGCGCCCGATGAAGGAGGGCATCGAATTACTGCACGCAATCCAGGACGTGTACCTGAACCAGGCGGTGACCATCGCGTAAAGCTCGCGTTCCTCGGTAGCGGGGCGGCGTTTTCGCTCGACCGCTACAACGGGGCCGTGGTGGTCGACGGTCGCGTCCTCCTCGATGGCGGGGCGCCGCTGCTCCCGCACATGCACCGCCTGGGCGTCGACCCCGGCGACATCGAGGTCGTCTTCCTGACCCACTTCCACGGCGACCACACGCTGGGATTGCCGCCGTTCGTCCTTCACCGCGTTTTCGTCGACCGCCGGCCGCTGACCTTTGTCGGCCCGACCGGCGTCGAGGAGCATCTCGAGAAGCTGTGGGAGGTGAGCTGGGGACCGGACTGGAAACGCGTCATGCGGCCGCAGTTCAAGGTCCGCTACCTGACCGCCAAACCCGCCGGCACCGCCTCGGGCGTCCGCTACGAGACCGTGAAGCTGGACCACGGGACGATGGGCGCCACGGGTTACCGCATCCACGTCAACGGCAAGGTGGTCGCGTACTCGGGTGACACCGAGCCGACGGCGCCGCTCGACAAGCTGGTCGACAACGCCGACGTGGCGATCGTCGAGGCCACCGGGCCCGGCGACGTCTTCAGCCACATGAGCTGGGAGGCCGCGGGCAAGCTGCGCAGACGACACCCCGGCACGCGTTTCTTCTTCAACCACGTGTACTCGGGGACGGTGACCGGCGCGGTCAAAGATCTCCAGGTGGTCGAAGTCTGAGGCCTCGGCTGACCCCGGCGGCCCTGGCCGGCGCTGTCGCCGGCGGAGTGGCGGGCGCGATCGTCTTCGGCGCGCTGGCGGGCTTTGGCGGCCTCATCTCGAGCCGCGTCGGCAACCCGATCCCGCTGGTGATCCTGGTTGTCGCCGGCGCGTACGCGGGCTGGCTGCTGGGCGTGATCGTCTTTGGAGCGGTGCGTGGCGGAAACGGCGACAAAACCACTCCTTGACAAGCTGGGCGTAAAGCCGTCCTCGAAGGTCGCCGTCGTCGACCTCGACGACGCTTCGTTCATGAAGCTGCTGCGGCAGCGAACGCGCGACGTCGTCACCGGTAAGCCGAGGTCGCGGTGCGACGTGGTCATCTTCGGTGTATCGAAGCTGGGCGACCTCGACCGGCTGCGCGAGCTCAAGACGTGGATCGAACCCAACGGTGCGATCTGGGCCGTGCGTCGAAAAGGACCGAGCAGCCCTTTGCGCGACACCGACCTGATCGAGGCGGGCCTGGCCGCCGGGTTGGTCGACAACAAGATCGCGAGCTTCTCCGACACGCATGGAGCGATGCGTTTCGTTTTCCGCCTCAAGGACCGGCCGCGATGACCCTGCGCATCCGTGCCGGCGAGAAGCGGGACGTGCACGTGATCGCGGAGCTCATTCTCGGCCTGGCGCGCTTCGAGAGGCTGGAGGACCAGGTCACCATGACCGAGGACAAGTTGGAGCGGTCCATGTTCGGCGACCGCGCGTACGCCGAGACGCTGATCGCCGAGGACGACGGCGAGGCGGTGGGTTTCGCGCTCTTCTTTCACAACTTCTCGACGTTTCTCGGCCAGCAAGGGCTCTACCTGGAGGACCTCTTCGTCCTTCCTGAGGGGCGGGGGAAAGGCGTGGGCCGCAAGCTGCTCGAACGCCTGGCGCAGGTCGCGGTCGAGCGCGACTGCGGCCGCGTGGAGTGGGCGGTGCTCGACTGGAACCAGGACGCGATCCGCTTCTACGAGCGCCTCGGTGCGAAGCCGAACGAGGACTGGACCATCTACCGCCTCACGGGTGAGCCGCTTCGGGCTCTTGCCGGACAATAGGAAGTCACGTGGGCGTCGACGTCACCCGTCCGAAACCGCTCGAGACGCACCCAGGCGACGAGATCGTCGCGTGGGCGCGCGGCCAGCTGGCGATCGCGCGCTCGATCCTCGACAACCCCGGCGGCGGGCTGCTGTTCGCGACCCAGACCATCGGCCAGGTCCGTTCGGGCCTTGTCGAGCGCGACCCCGCGCGCTGGAAGGATGTCGCCGTGCAGCTCGAGCGTGCCGAGGACGCGGGCGTGCACCGCGAGTTCGAGACCGCGCGCAAGCTCCTGGACGAAGCCTCCGCGAAGCTGACTTAAGCCCCGGCGGCCGCCTCCAGGGTCGCCTCGAATCCTTTCGCCCCGTCGTGGCCGCCGAACGGACCGACGCCGGGCAGCGTGACCCCGCTTTCCCGCAGGCGCTCGACCGCCGCCCGCACCTGTGACGGATCGCCAATACCCGCCAGCTCGCCGGCGTCGAAACCGCCCGCCTCCATCGCTTTGCGGTAGTAGGGCAGCGCGGAGTAGCGGTCGAGAGTCTTGCGGTAGACCTCGAGCGCCGCCGCGCGGTCGGAGGTCAGACAGGCGTCGAACGTGGCCACGATCTCGAAACCCTCGATCGACTTGCCGGCCTTCGCGCGTCCCGCCTCGAGCGCCGGCATCACCACTTCCTTGATGTAGCCCGGACCGCACATGTAAAGGACGACCCCGTCGGCAAGCTCTCCGGCGACCTCGAGCATCCGCGGATTCAGCGCCGAGATCATGATCGGCAGGTCGGCGCGCCGCGGCGCGGCGTAGGTCCAGCGCGCGGTGAAGAACCGCCCCTCGAAGCTGGACCCACCGTCGCGAATGCTCTCGCGGACGATTGTGAGGTACTCGCGCATCGCCTCGACCGGATGCTCGAGCTGAAGGCCCCAGAACCCCTCGACCGTGACCTTGTGGCTGACGCCGATGCCGAGTATGAAGCGCCCGCCTGACATCTCGTCCAGGGTCGCGGCCATCTGCACCATCGCGGTGGGATGCCTGGTGTAGATCGGCAGCACGCCGGTGCCGAGCTTGATGCGCTCGGTCGCGGCCGCATACGCGGCGAGGACGAGGGTGGCATCGCGGGACGGCGGCAGCTGCGTCGTCCAGACGGATTCGTAGCCCAGACGCTCCGCAGTCTTCGCGCGGGCGACCGATTCATCGAGCGTCCTGACGGCCGGGCTGAAGGCGGCGAGCCGGTTCATTCCCAGACAATCTAGCCCGTGACGTTTGCGCAGGCATTGTTCATGGGCCTGCTGCAGGGCGCGAGCGAGCTTTTTCCGGTGTCATCTCTCGGCCACGCCGTGCTCGCGCCGAGCCTCCTGCACTGGAGCTTCAAGCAGTCCGACCCGTCCTTCGTCCCCTTCCTGGTCCTGCTGCACCTGGGCACGGCGACCGCCCTCCTGGTGCTCTATCGCGAGCAGTGGGTCGACATCATCCGTGGTTTTTTCAGCGCCGCGCTGCGCGGCCAGATCAAGACCGACACGGAGCGCCTCGCCATGCTCCTCCTGGTCGGCACCATTCCCGCTGCCATCCTCGGTGTGTTTCTCGAGAGCCGGATCAAGTCCTTGTTCGCCAGCCCGTATGTGGCCGCGGGTTTTCTGATCGTCAACGGCCTGCTGATGCTTGGGTTCGAGTTTCTGCGCCGCCGCAAGGAGCGGGGTGCCTCGCGGACCGAGCAGGAATCGCACTTCGCTGAGGCGGAGCGCATCAGCTTCCGCGCCGCCGCGCTCGTCGGCGCGTGCCAGGCGCTGGCGTTCCTGCCGGGCATCTCGCGCTCGGGCATCACGATCGGCGGGGGGCTGCTGGCCGGCCTCCGCCACCAGGAGGCGGCGCGCTTCTCGTTCCTGCTCGCGACGCCGGTCATCCTCGGCGCTGGGCTTGTCGAGGTGCCCGAGCTTTTCAAGGGCGGCGTTCCCATCCTCGAATACGTCGCCGCCGCGATCCTCTCCGGCATCGGCGCGTACGCGAGCGCGCGATTTCTCCTGCGCTACTTCCGCTCGGGCCGGCTGGACCCGTACGGTTGGTACTGCATCGCCGCCGGGCTCGTCGCCCTGGCTTTGTTACATTTCGACCTGTAATGAAGTCCAGCTCGATGGCGGTTGCGTTGGGGGTTCTGGGTGTCGTTTTCATCCTAGTGGCGGTGCTGTACGCGCTGGGCGTGCTGCAGATCTTCACTTCGACGACCTCGGGGCCGCACTACAAGCACGCGATCCTCTTCGTCGTGCTCGCGGTGGCCAGCTTCGTGGCCGCGAACTTCGCCCGCCCGAAACTCGTCTAGGCCTTAGCGGGGATTCGCTCCGGCACCTGCCGGCCGGTGAGGTCGCGCTCACCGACTTTGATGTCCTCGTGGTAGACCGCGTCTGCGTTCACCTTCCACGGGTCGAGTAGCGAACCGGCCGCGATGCTCCTCGCCACCAGCAGCGCGGTCATCATCGAGTGGTCCTGGTTGTTGTACTTGTGCATGCCGTTGCGGCCGGCCAGGTGCAGGTTGGGTAGCGACGCGGCGAGGTAGTCGCGTACCACGGCGACATTGGCCTGATAGCTGTCGTCGTACACGGGGTACGCCTTCTGCTGGCGGACGACGACGCCGTCGAAGACCTCGCCCTCGTTGCAGATGCCGAGCTGCGCCAGCTCTTTCTTGGCGAGGGCGATCAGTTCCGCGTCCGGCATCGTCCACAGGCCGTCGCCCTCGAAACAGAAGTATTCGAGGCCGAGGCAGGTCTTGAGGGGGTCGGGCACCATGTCGGGGCTCCAGTTCTTGAAGTTCTGGATCCGGCCGACCTTCACGGCCGGGTCATGAATGTAGATCCAGTTGTCGGGAAATACAGACGGCTTGTCGATCATCAGCGCGATGCTGATGAAGTCCCTGTAGCCGAGGCTGTTGGCGGCCTCACGCACTTTCTCCGGCGCGGGAGGCTCGAGCCGGTTGATCAGCTCACGGATCGGAATGCTGGAGATGAAGTCCGTGCCGGCATAAGTCCCGTCGTTCGTTTCCACCGCGGTCACGGCACCGTCGCCATGGTGGATGCGGGACACCGTCCGGCCGAGCTGCACGGGATGTCCCTTTTGGGCGGCGATTTCCGCGACCCGCTCCCACATCTGCCCGGGTCCGAGCCGGGGATAACGGAAGCGGTCGATGAGCGTCGTCACGATCTCTCCGCGCTTCCTCGGCCTGCGGTTGGGCAGGAGCGCGCTGCGAACGACGACCCAGAGGTCCAGGCTCTTGATCCGCTGGGCGGCCCAGTCGGCGGAGAGCTCCTTGGTGCTGATGCCCCAAACCTTTTCCGTGTAGGTCTTGAAGAAGATGCTGTACAGGCGCCAGCCGAACTGGTTGCGCACCCACTCTTCCAGGGTCTTCGGGTTCTTGATCGGGCGCAAGCGCGCGCGGGCGTAGCTGGCCAGGCACAGCGCCGCCTCCACCGGGCCGAGGTTCCACAGCGCATTGAACGCCTGGATCGGGTAGGCGAAAAAACGGCCGCGGTAGTAGATGCGGGAAAGCCGCCCGCGGCTGAGCATCTGGTCGCCCAGGATCTCGGTCCACAGCTCCTCGACCTCTTCGTTCTTGGAGAAGAACCGGTGGCCGCCGATGTCGAAGCGGTAGCCGTTGTGCTCGACCGTGCGGGCCAGGCCGCCGACCTGTCGCGCGTCTTTTTCCAGCACGGTCACAGGCACGTCTCGCTTCAGGAGCTCGTAGGCGGCGGTCAGGCCCGCCGGCCCGGCGCCCATGACGACGACGTGCTTCCGTTCGCCTTCGGCGATCAAAGTGGCCAAAGTATCAACGGGACTAACTGGTTCCGCGGTCCCTTACTGCGGATTCAGGCGCGGAAGAGGACTCCGTCCCCTTCCGCGGGCCATCCCCTGATTCCACAGACAGCGTCCGGCGGCACCTGGAAGTTCACGCCCGGGTGACGGCCGGAGTGAATCCGGCCTGATCACCACGCTCGTCTTTGACCATGTCGAGAAACGTATCGGTGACGGCTCGGGCTAGTTCAGTGGTCCTTTGCTGCGGACCTCGTCCACCTTGACCAGCGCGTCGCGCAGGCCCTTGATCCAGTCCGCCTGGTGCATGCCGACGAGGCGCACGCACCACGCCAGGGCCTCGCTCCGGCTGCGGGCCACGCCGCCCGCCACCAGCGTGTCCAGGATCGATCGTTCGTTCATCCGCAGCCGGGTCATCACCGGCACGCTGAGCGTGGTGAAGATCCTGGACTCGCCGCCGCACCGCGCCCCCCAGGCCACCTTGCGCCCAAAGTGCCGCTCGGCTTCGCGGGCGATCCGGATCCGGTCGTCGCGGGTCTCCTCGCGGAACCGGTCGATCCGGGCGACCCTGGCGGCCGTCCGGCCCTCGGCGGCGGTGCCGCCGGCCAGCTCGACGTCCGCCAGCGTGCCCATGACGAGGATCTCCTCCCCATCGGCGCTGACCTCCGGCGGGCCAACAAACCAGCCGGAGGGAACTCGCGAGGCGAACCAGGCGCTTATGTCCTCGGCCATCCGATTACAAGATTACGTCCCCGCCCCGCCGGCCGTCCCCCGATTGGGCCCCGACTAGGCGGCCGCCTCCGCCGGCTTGTTGCCTACGAACCTGACCTCCTCGACGACCACCTCCGTCCGGTAGCGCTTCTGGCCCGCGGCGTCGTCCCACGAGCTTGTGTGCAGCCTGCCCTCGACGTAGAGCTGACGGCCCTTCTTCAGGTACTGGCCCGCAAACTCCGCCGTCTTGCCGAACGCCACCAGGTTGTGAAACTCGGACTGCTCCTTGCGGTTCCCGCTCTCGTCCTTGCCCAGGTACTGGTTGGTGGCAATCCGCATCTTGGCCACGTACGTGCCTTTGGGAGTGGCCTTGACGTCGGGGTCTGCCGTCAGATTGCCGACCAGAATGACCTTGTTGACCATCGCATCACCTCCGTGAAATTGAGCTCAGCCTAGGGTCGGACAGCGTGGATTCCAACCCAGGTTGTTAAGGGTCATGCCCGGCGGGGCACCACGGAGCATGAAAATCGTTGCGGGCGGTGAGCCGGCCCGTGCGCCGTTGATGCCACGAGCTCGACTGTTAAGTTGGGCCGGCGGACTGCAAGGCATCAC
>Ga0207684_10000152_pt1 | contig 121082 bp, 120 predicted proteins | sample KBSK5501metaG_FD_184342 | JGI IMG/M metagenome (GOLD analysis project Ga0207684, IMG submission 184342) | Corn, switchgrass and miscanthus rhizosphere microbial communities from Kellogg Biological Station, Michigan, USA - KBS K5-50-1 metaG... | ecosystem: Host-associated > Plants > Roots >...
CCGTCCCAGGACGGAGCGCGAGGGCCGGACACTAGAGGCAACGGCTCGAACCGAATAGCCGCCAACCGGCCTCCCCGCGAGAGTCAGCGGAAGTCTGACTCACAGGGACGACCTATATCAGCCGCCTAGCATGTCCGCGTGACCCGGCTTCTTCTCGCGGCCGTTCTGGTGGCGGTCTCGTGCACGCCGGTCGCGACATCCGCTCAGCGTTTCCCGATGTACCAGTACGTGCTCCAGGTGCCTACGACGCCAGTGAGACCGAACGAACAGCTGACGCTCACGTGGGAGCCGCGGCTCGCTCCGCAGCCTTCAGCGGATGTGTTCGAGATCCAGCTCTGCGTTGCACTCTTCGGTCCGTGGGGATCGGTCGAGGCCCTGAAGAAGTCGGCCCCGCACGACACGAAGGCATGTCCACCGACCGGCGCTATCGCCACGAGCTCGACGTTGCATACCGTTTCAGCCAGTGGCGCGCGGCTCGCCGCGGAAATCACCGTGCCATCCGCGCCGGGGTTCTACGACTTACGGCAGATCTCGGTCTACGGCGCGGGCAACTCGATGAGCGGTGGCGCTGTGATCGAGGTCCGTTAGGCCAGCGGAGCTCCTCGCACCCAGACCGCCTTCGGCTTCTGCAGCTCCTCGAGATCGCGCAGTGGGTCGCCGTCGACGAACACCAGGTCCGCCCATGAGCCTTTGGCGATGCGTCCCGCCTTCGGCGCTCCGACGACGTCAGCGGCCACCCGCGTCGCCGCGACGAGCGCCTCGGTGCGTGAGAGACCGGCCTCCGCGAGGTAGACGAGCTCGAGCGCGAAGCGCTCGTGTGTGTTGAACGGCGTGCCCGCGTCCGTGCCGGCGGCGATCCGCACGCCGGCCTTGTACGCGGCACGGATCCCTTCCTGATGCTTCGTCGCGACCAGGCGCGCGCGCTCCATGACGCGGGCGGGGAGCGCGCTGCCGCTGTCGAGGATGCGGCGCAGCGCGGAGAACGTCGGGACAAGCGCGACGTCCTTTTCCTTGATAAGGCGGATCGTGTGCTGGTCGAGCAGCGTCGCGTGCTCGATCGAGTCGATACCGCACTCGGCCGCGATGCGCATCCCTTCGGCGCCGTGCGCGTGCGTGGTGATCCTGATGCCGGCGCGGTGCGCCTCGTCAACGGCGGCGCGCGTCTCATCCGGCGTGTACGCGGCGAGCTCCGGCCCGGCGCCCTCGCCGAGGACACCGCCGGTGGAGAACAGCTTGATGACCATCGCGCCGACGGCGATCTGCTCGCGCGTCGCCGCGCGCACGGCGTCGGCTCCGTCCGCGACGCGACCGACCTCAACGCCGTGACCACCGGTGATCGTGATGCCGCGCGCGGCCGCGATGATGCGCGGGCCTTCGAGCGCGCCTCGCTCGATCTGGCGCGCGAGCTCGATGACCATCGAGCCGTTCGCGCCGAGGTCCCGCACCGTCGTCACGCCGCTGCGCAGCGTGAGGCGTGCGTTGCGGAACGCCTTCAGCGCCGCGGCGGCTTCGCTCTCCCGCGTCTCGGCTTCGAAGTTCGCGCTGCCGTCGAGCGTGAGATGGCTGTGGCAGTTGATGAGCCCGGGCACCGCGAAACCGCCTGGCGCCCGCACCGTGCGCGACTTCTCGCTTTTCGGTGTCTTCGGCGCGCGCGAACTCTTGCCGACCCAGATGATCTCGCCGTCCTCGATGACGAGCGTCGCGTCGGACATCGCGCTCGTGCCGTCGAAGAGGCCGTCGACCTCGATGACCGTCCGCATCGCGAGGCAGTATCGTCCACCGATGCCAGTCCCGCTTCTCGAGCGTCTTCGCGCGCGTGGTTTCGTGATGCCCGATTACGATGGCCGCGGGCTCCTCAACGTCCCCGCGACCGTACTCGATCTGTTGGGCGCGCGCGACGCCGGCGACGCGCCGCCGCTGAGAGATCTCGATCCCGTGCTTCGCGAGGGCGTGAAGCAGGTCGTCGTGATCCTCGCGGATGGCCTCGGCTGGTGGCAGCTCGAGATGTTCTGCGACCGCGGAGATACGCCGTTCCTGGCCGAGCTGCGCGACCGCGCCCGTCGGCGCGACCGCGCGCAGCTTCTCGAGGCAACGACGGTCTTCCCATCCACGACCGCCGCCGCGATCACCACGCTCAACACCGCACGGACGCCGCTCGAGCACGGCAACATCGCTTATTTCATCTGGCTCGAGGAGTTCGCGCAGGTGACCGCGATGCTCCGCTGGGGCCCCGCGATCAATCGACGCGGGTCGTACTTCGACAATCCCGCCATCGATCCGCTCCGGCACGTCAAGGTCCCGTCGATCCATGCGCGTCTGCGCCGGCGTGGCGTCCCTTCGTATGTCATCGAGCCGGAGATCTTCCGGTCGGAAGCGATGACGCGGATGCACGCCGCCGAGGCGAACTTCGTCGGGTACGTCTTGCCATCGACGATGGGCGTGCGCCTGCGCGCGGGGCTGAACGATGCGCCTCGTCCCTCATACGTGTACGCGTACTGGTCCGGCATCGACACGGTCTCGCATCTGTTCGGACCGCGCAGCGAGGAGGCCGCGATGGAGGCGGCGCTGTTCGACCTCGACCTGCGGCGCGCGCTCCAGGGTCGCCCCGCCCGCGACACGCTCGTCCTGCTCACCGCCGACCATGGCCATGCGACGACGGATCCCGACAAGATGCTGGACATCGTCGGCGACGAACAGCTGCGCGGTCTCCTGCGCAATCCGCCCGCGGGTGAGCCGCGTCTGGTGTTCCTGCACACCGATCGGCCCGACCGCGTGCGCGAGCACATCGAGCAAAAGTGGCCGGGCCAGGTCACGCTGCTCGATCGCGACGAGCTCATCGACGCGGGACTGTTCGGGCGCGGCGACGCGACGGTGGCACGACGGCGCATCGGCGAGGTCGTGGCGCTGCTCGACCGCGACCTCTCCGCGTCGATCGTGAAAGTGGACGGACAGACGATCCGACACCGTGGATCGCACGGCGGGATGAGCGCGGACGAGATGCGCATCCCGGTCCTCGCGTGGCGAGCCTGAGCACGCTCACCTAGGATTCCGCGGATGGCCACGGCGTCGTATCTCGAGGCGGTCTCAGGCGGAATGGTCGCCGCGGCCGCGTTCAGCGACGACGACGCGGCGGTGCAGGCGGTGACGCTGCTGCGTGATTCCGGCGTGCGCGAGCAGGACATCGCTGTGCTCGCGAGCGATCCGCACCGCGCGGAGCTCGTCGCCGGTGGTCGGGCCTGGCTACCGGGCAAAGGTTGGGCTGGCCTTCGTTATCGCCTTCGCAAGCTGCTGCCCGGCGGCATCACCCCGCGCGACGTTCGCAAGCGCTACGCGAACGCGCTGAACGAGGGCAAGATCGTCGTCGTTGCCGCTGCGGATGGACAACCGCCGGACACGATCGCCGCGCTGCTCCACCAGGCCCGCGGCGAGGCGGTCGACCAGTGGTGGCAACAGCCGACGTACATCTTCGCGCCGCCGGAGCTCGCGGGGCCGTTCTAGCCCTGGGTCGCGTCGCCGAAGACTGGGGCATCACGCTTGGGGAGGCCTACACCGACGTCCACCCTGGCAACGTTGTCTACCGCTGCACGCTGCGCGATGGCACTCCCGCCGTTATCAAGACCGAACCCGATCGGGTCGGCGAGGACGAGTTCCTGACCGGGATCGATGCACTGGTCCTCTACGCCGGTCGCGGCATGGTGCAGATGCTGCAAGTCGATCGTGACGAGCGGATCGTCCTGATGGAGCGGGTGGTGCCCGGCGGACCGCTCTGGCGAGAACCGATCGATCGCGCGCTCGAGGCAGCCGCATCGGTGATGTTGAAGCTTCGCAGTCCTCCTCCCGACAGACACTCATTCCCCAACGTACGCGAGTACCACCGCGCCTGGCCCAATCACATTCGTCTGTACGGTGGACTCGGCCCGATCGACGCTGATCTGTTCGAGACGAGTGAGCGACTCTTTCTCGATCTCTGCGAAAGCTCGGCGGAACCCGTGGTCCTTCACGGCGACCTTCACTACGGCAACGTGCTCAGCTCAGAACGCGACGGCTGGTTGGCGATCGACCCGAAGAGCGTGACCGGAGAGCCCTGCTACGAGGTAGGCGATCTCTTCCGCAATCGCATCGACGAGCTGTACGAAACCGCGGACCCAGTCCGGGCGATGCGCGGGCGGGTCGAGCAAGTGGCGGACCTCACCGGCTTCGATGCCGAGCGAATACGCCTTTGGGCTCTCGCGCAAGCCGTCCTGTCCGAGGTCTGGACCGCCGACGATCCCAGTCGTGCCTCGGATATCGACATGCGCGCAGCCCCGCCTCCTGAAGGATGTCGGTCCTCTCGGGTAGTGCTCCGGGGGCTCACTCGTAGCGGAGCGCGCTCAGGGCGGACATGCGCATCGCGCGGCGCGAAGGTAGGAATCCGGCGACGAGACTGACGAGGAGCGCGAGTCCCAGCGCGCCGAGCGCGAGCGGCAGGTCGACGACGAAGATCGGCGCGGGGTTCGACTGTGGATTCAGGTTGCGGATCACGAGCTCGATGGCGCGGCCGCCGAGGACCCCGAGCGCGAGTCCGATGACGCCGCCGAACACGCCGACCAGCGCCGCCTCCGCGAGGAAGATCGCGCGTATGTCGCGCGGCGCGGCACCGACCGCCTTCATGATGCCGATCTCGCGCGTCCGTTCGAGGACCGCCATGACCATCGTGTTCGCGATACCGATGGCCGCGACGAGGAGCGCGACGCCACCGATCCCGGCGAGGATCCCGCGGAACACGCCGAAGCCCTTGTCGATCTGCTCGATGACCTGCTTGAGCGAGAACGCGCTGAAGCCCAGCTCCTGCACGGACTTCACGACGTCGGCGACGTACTGCGAATCCTCGGACTCGATCGCGACACCGCTGTATCCGGTCGTCTGACGGAGCGAGTCGGGGGTGAGCCCGCGATTCTCGGCGCCCGCAAGCAGCGCATCGTCGAGCGGGATGCGGACCGACGTCTGCGAGGCCTGCTCGTCGAAGACGCCAACGACAGTGACGACATAGTCGCGCGGCGTGCCGCTGCCGCTGATGCGTGTGGCGCCGAGCTTCACGGCGCCGCCGAGCCGGAGGGTCACCTTCCTTCCGACCGCGGCATCGGGCGTCGCCGCGACGAAGCGCGCGAGGTTGCCCGGGATCACCGCGACGCCGCGCTCGTTCGGCTCCAGGTGTCGGCCGGCGAGGAGATCGCCGCGGTCCACCGGCGCGCCCGCCTCGATCCCCTGCGGTCGGATCGCCGCGTCCTCTCCGCCTTCGAGCAACGTTCCAAGCGGCGCGTCGTACTGGCGGTAGACGGACTGCGCATGGGGGATCGCCTTGAACTTCGCGACGAGGTCGTCGCCGATCGTGCGCGGCACCGCCGACAGTCCGGTGGCGCCCGGCTGGAACGGCTGCACCGTGACGAGTCGCAGATCGCCGATCGAGAAGATCGATCGCCTCACGTTGTCCTCGGCGCCTGTCGCGAGCGCGATGAGGAGCACGACGAGCGCGGTGCCGATCGCGACGCCGAGCGTCGTGAGCGCTGAGCGCAGCCGCGAGCGCGTGTAATTGCCGAACGCGAGCGCGAAGAGATCGGAGGTGCTCAATTCACGATCCGGCCGTCCCGCATGCGCACGATGCGCTGCGCGCGCGAGGCGATGCCCGCATCATGCGTGACGAGGACGACCGTCTGCCCGCGCGCGTGCAGCTCCGAGATCACGGCGAGCAGCGCGTCGCCGTTCGCGGAGTCGAGGTTGCCCGTCGGCTCGTCGGCGAGGAGCAGGGTCGGATCCGTCACGAGCGCGCGCGCGATCGCGGTCCGCTGCATCTCGCCGCCCGAGAGCTGGCTCGGTCGATGGTCCGCGCGCGGTCCCATGCCGAGGCGGTCCAGGACCGCGCGCGCGCGCTCGAGGCGCCGTTCGCGCGGGACGCCGGCGAACACCAGGGGCAGCGCGACGTTCTCGACGACGCGGTAGCGGGGAAGCAGATTGAAGGCCTGGAAGATCATCCCGACCTTCTCGCGTCGGTACGTCGCAAGAGCGAGCTCGTCCATCGCGGAGAGATCCGCGCCGTCGACGACGACCACTCCGCGCGTCGGACGTTCAAGGCCGGCGAGGATGTTCAGCAGCGTCGACTTGCCCGATCCGGACGGCCCCATCACCGCGAGGAACTCACCGCGCCGCACCTCGAGCGTCACGCCGTCGAGCGCGGCGACGGCCGTCGCCCCGGTCGGATACACGCGCGCGACGTCCGTCGCGCGGACGATCACGCCGTCCGTCGCAGCCATGCGCGCAGCGCGGTCTCAAACGCGGTGGGCGCCTCGATGTTCGCGAGATGTGCGGCGGCGGGGATGATGCTGAGCGTCGCGTTCGGGATCGCGTCGCTCATCGCCTTCGCAAGCTCGAGCGGCGTGATCTCGTCCTCCTCGCCGACGACGACCGCGGTCGGAACGTCGATCGTCGGCAGGTCGGGCCGGCTGTCCGGGCGATAGGCCATCGCGACGCTTCCCTGCGCGACGCCGTCGGGCGTTTGACCCCGGATCATCTTCAGCAGCGGATCCCAGAACGGCGACCCCTTGCGCAGCCACGGCGGCGGCGTCTTGAGCAGCGCCTCGATCCCGTGCTCGCGGATGAGCGCTGCGAGACGCAGACGCTTTTCGCGCGCGTCCTCCGTGTCTGCCTCGGCGCGGGTGTCGGCGAGAAAGAGACGTTCGACGCGGTCGCGATGCCGGCGCCACATCGCGAACGCGACATAGCCGCCCAGCGAGAGGCCGGCCACCGCCGCGCGCTCGATCTTCGCCGCGTCCATCGCCGCCACCACGCTGTCGGCGTAGTCGTCCATCGTGGCGTCACCGCGCGGAACCGCGGTGCCGCCGAAACCGGGCAGTGAGGGAGCGATGATCGGATCGGCCGCGTCCCGCAGCGCGCGGACCTGGCGTGCCCACATCGCGCCGCTGAGTGGGAACGCGTGGATAAGCACCAGAGCGGTCACCGCGCTCCAGTTTGAGCCAGAATCGGCGCATGCGGGTGATCCGCGTGACCAAGGCCGGACGCGAGCGGTCCGACAACTCCATCTTCGTCGGAGAGGTCGATTACCAGACCGCCGTCGGCGAGGAAAGCCGTGACCTGCGTCTCTCCGAGGTGCATTTCATCCGCGGCGCCGTGAACAAGCCGCACCTCCACACGACCGATCAGATCCTCGTCATCACCGAGGGCGAGGGCCTGGTCGCGACCGACGAGGAGCGCCACGACGTCTCAGCCGGCGACGTCGCGTTCATCCCCGCGAACACGAAGCACTGGCACGGCGCACGGCGGGGCAAAGACATGACGCACTGGTCGATCCTCGGCAACGCGAAGACGACGATCGTCCCGGAATGACGCGCGAGCGGTTCGCCGTCGGCGTTGCTGTGATCGGTCTGATCGTGCTCACCGTGGCGCTCTTCCTCACCAGCCTCGGGAGTTTGCATTCGGCAAGCATCGCCAGCTTCCAACGTACCGGCGATCCGCGGAAGATCGTGGTCAACATCATCACCGGGCTTGGGGTGGAGGTCGCGGAGCGGACCGTACGCGAAGACGCGAGGACCGTCACCGTCACAGTCAACGTGCGCCAGGATCCCGGCACGTACCCCGCGATCGCGTTCTGGCTTCCCGTGCTCGTGTCGCTGAAGGACCCGCTCGGAGACCGTGCGGTGCTCGACCCCGCCGGCCACGCCGTGAGTGAGGTCGGGGAAATCTATCGTCCGCCGGGAACGACTCCGAAGCCTTAGAACCGCGCCGGCAGCTCCGCGCCCGCCATCTTCTCGAGCCGTGCGATCCGCTCCTCGATCGGCGGGTGCGTCGAGAACAGTCCGGTGAGACCGCCGGGCAGCAGCGGCTGAACGATGAAGAGCGGCGCGACCGATGGGTTCACCGGCAGCGGGATCTTCTTGCCGTACGTCTCGAGCTTTCGCAGCGCCGAAGCGAGCGCGAGCGGATCGTGGGTGAGCTGGGCGCCCTCATCGTCGGCGCCGTATTCACGTGAGCGGCTCACGGCGAGCTGGACGAGCATCGCCGCGATGGGCAGCAGGATGATCCCCAGGATCATGCCGATCATGCCCAGCGAGCCCGAGTCGCGGTCGTCTCGATCTCCGCCGCCGAACCACAGCGACCACTGCGCCATCTGCGCCATGTAGCTGATCGCGCCGGCGACCGATGCGACGACCGCCATGACGAACGTGTCATGGTTGCGCACGTGGCCGAGCTCGTGGGCCAGCACGCCGGTCAGCTCGCGCTCGGTGACGATGTCGAGGATGCCCCGCGTCACCGCGACGACCGAGTGCTGCGGATCGCGGCCGGTGGCGAACGCGTTCGGGGCGGGCTGGTCGATGACGAAGATGCGTGGCGTCGGAAGACCCGCGGTCTCGGCGACGCGGCCGACGATCCGGTACAGCTCCGGCGCCTCGGCCTCGGTGACCGGCTTCGCGCCCGCGAACGAGAGCGCGATGCGGTCGCTGAACCACCACGTGCCGAAGTTCAGGACGAGCGAAATGAGCAGGGCGGGCAGCACCGCGCCGGGGCCGAAGAACAAGCGCGCGGCGGCGATAAGGATCAGCGTGAGGAGCGTCAGGAGCCCAACGATCTTGATGGTGTTGAACATTCCGAATCACCTACATCTAGAGGACGTGTCGTTCCGTGTCCTCTAACGAGTCTAGGTCAGGCCACTGCCGACCCGGCTTACTTCTTGGTCGCGCGCTGGCTGAGCCAGTCTTTGAAACGCGTCTCGCCGAGTCGCGCGCCATCGCCCGGAACGAGTGTTCGCTCGCTCAGCTTCGCGCCGAAGTAGCGCGCTTGCGGGTCAGCGACAACTTCGCGCGGATCGTTGCGTACGGTGAGGCCCCGTCTGATGAGTTCGTCGAGACGGAACTGTTCGGGCCCCGCCACCTCAACGGTGCCATTCACTGGCGCGCCCACCGCGATCCTGGCGACTGCATCAGCGACATCGTCAGCCGCCATGGGCTGGATGAGCACAGGTGCCAGCCGAACCTTGCTGCCGTCGGTGGCGGCGTCGGCGATGCTCTTGGTGAACTCGAAGAACTGCGTCGCGTGGACGATCGAGTAGGGGATCGAGGATTCCTTGATCAGCTTCTCTTGAGCGATCTTCGCGCGGAAGTAGCCGCTCTCGGTCAAACGCATGGTTCCCACGACCGACAAGGCAACGTGATGGCGTACGCCCGCTTCAGCCTCCGCGGCAAGGAGATTGCGGGTCGACGTCTCGAAGAACTTCAGGACCGCCGCGTCCTCGAAGGAGGGGGAGTTCGACACGTCGACGACCACCGTGGCACCGCTCAGGGCTTCGGCCAGGCCTTCGCCGGTCAGGGTGTTGACGCCCGAATCGCGTGACGCCGCCACCGTCTCGTGGCCGTGCTCACGCAGGTTCTTGACGAGCTTCGAACCGATGAGCCCACTGCCGCCGATGACCACGATCTTGACGGTGTTCAGGCTTCGATCATCGCACGCCCGATCCAGACCCACTGCAGCGGGCCGAGGATCACCGACGCGAGGCCGCCGGTGACGAGCACGAGTGTGCCGGCGCCGGTCGCCGTCGCGAGGAAGAGCACGAGCAGGTCGACGCCGTTCAGGAGCGTGACGATGCCGAGCCCACGCGGGAACGATGTGCCCGATCGGATCGCCAGGCCGAGCACCATGGACCATAGGCCGGCGAGGCCGAAGGTCGCCAGTCCGCGTGGGTCGGTCGCAGAGATGTCACCCGTCGGGAGACCCTGCGCGGCGGAGACCGCAGAGAACACGCCGTGCGCGGCGGAGAGCAGCGCCCAACCCACGCCGACGACACGCAGCCAGCGGCCGGCGGCGCCGCCCACCCTGTCGCCGGCCGCGATCACCGTGAAGGTCGCGAGGATCCCGGAGAGGCCGATGAAGCCATTCGCGAACGCGGATGCCGTGGCGTTCGTCGGATCCGGACGCACGAGGCCGAGGTAGACCCCCGCGTACAGCAGCGACAAGGCCGCGATCCCGAATGCGCACCAGCTCGCCGTGCGCCGGAACATCGCGTCGGCCATCTCGCGAATCCTAGACCGCGGCGACGATGTCGAGGATCCGGTGACTCGGGATCTCGAGCGACACGTATGACGGCAGGCCGAGTGTCGCCCACAGCTCCGCGGCGTTCACGTCCGCGCGCGCGCCGACGAACAGCGAGATCACGGTCCCGTGGCTCACGATGACGACATCGCCGGACTGCTCGTCGACGATGCGATCGACGGCGGCCGTGAACCGCGCCAGCGCGGCCGAGGCCGACTCGCTCCCGAAGACCGTGGCGTCCGGATGCTCGAAGAGATCGCGCATGCGCGCGGCAAACACATCGGCCCCGAGGAAACGGATCGCACGGCGATCGTGTTCGTGCAAGCCATCCGCGGTCACGAGCGGTAGCCGCAGTCGCTCCGCGATGACCGAGCCGGTCTGCGTCGCCTTCGGCTCGAGGCTCGCGACGATCCTCGTCGGCTCGTAGCGCGCGAGGCGTGAGGCCACGGCGGCTGCTCCGGCGATGCCCACCGGTCCGAGACGCCACTCGTGCGCCGGCGTCTCGACGTCGACCTGCGGCATCGCGTGTTTGACGAGGATCAGGCTTCGCGGCGTCACAGCTCTTTTCGCGTGAAGCTCCATACGGCGAGCGCGAGCACGAAGAGTATCCAGATGACGCACCACAAGACGTAGAGGGCAGCGGGAGCGTCCGCCGCGAAGAATGGATTGGCCGCGGCCGCCGCGCCGGCCGCGCGCGCGGCAGCGATGAGCGACGCAGGCTCGAGGCTCCACACCGCGCCGCGCCACAGGCCGTCCGTCGGGAGGATGAGCTTCGACGCGGTCCCGACGTGCGTCAGCGTCGCGTTGTCGAAGACCAGTCCGATCGCGCCGACGATGCCGCCCATCCACGCGAGACCCCACAGGATCAGACCGCTCACGCCGCCGACCATGCCGGCGAAACGCGTCGAGAAGAGCAGCGACAGCGTGAGGATCACAGCGGCCTCGCCGATCACGAATCCAAGGAACTCGAGCGGGTGCGGCGGCGAATAGCCGACGACGAGCTGCACGAGCAGCATCTGGACGGACGCGGCGGGGATCGCATAGATGAGGACGGTCGCAAGCAGGCCGAGCCATTTGCCGACGACGTACTCGAGCCGCGTGATCGGGCGTGCGAGCATCGCGAGTGTCGTGCCCGACTCGACCTCGGCCGAGATCGCGGGCGACGCCGCGAAGACGGCCGAGAACGCGAGCACGAAGCTGAACATGAACATCACCAGGATCAGCAGCTGGGACGCGACGGCCGCGCGCTGCACCTCGGAGATCGGTCGCCCCTGTCCTTCACCGAGACTCGGGATCCGCGAGAAGCCCCACGTCGTGAGGGCGATCACCACGATCGTGAGGAGCAGGAGCACGAGGAAGAGGCGGCGGCGCACCAGCTCCTGCAGCTGAAGTCGGGCGATGGTGAGGGCCAGCATCAGTTCGGCTGGCCGAGCAGTCGCAGGAAGCGGTCTTCGAGCGACTCGTGACGAGGCTCGACCGCGTGAACGCGGCCACCGAGGCGGACGATATCGGCGACGAGCTCGGGTACGCGCTCGCTATCGATCCCGCGTATGACCACCCAGTCGCCTTCGTCGTCGAGCTGCCCGAAGCGCGAAAGGCCCGTCTTTGCCGCGCGCTCGAGGTCGCTCACGCGTATCCGCACGGTGTCACCGCCCAGGAGCTCGTCGAGCGTGCCTTCTGCGACCACGCGGCCGTGGTCGACGATGGCGACGCGGTGGCAGACCTGCTCGACCTCGCTCAGCAGATGCGAGTTGAGGAAAACGGTGGTGCCGCGCTCGCCCAGGCCGCGGATGATCTCGCGCACGTCGTGCCGCCCGACCGGATCGAGCGCGCTCGTCGGCTCGTCGAGGACGACGAGGTCAGGCGCGCCGAGCAGCGCCACGCCGAGACCGAGCCGCCGCTGCATCCCCTTCGAGTACGTGCCGATGCGGCCCGATCCGCGGTCGGCGAGCGCGACGATCGCAAGGGCGTCCTCGATCTCACGCTGCCATGCGGCGCGGTCGATGCCCGCGAGCTCGCAGTGCAGCGCCAGCACCTCGCGCGCGGTCAGCCACGATTGATAACGGAAGAGCTCGGGCAGGTAGCCGACGCGGCGCAGCGCAGCGCGGTCGCCGATCGCCGCGCCGAGGACCTCGGCGTGGCCCGATGTCGGCGGCGTGAGTCCGAGCAGCAGCTTCACCGCGGTCGTCTTGCCCGCGCCGTTCGGCCCGAGGAATCCGAAGATGTCCCCGCGCGGGATCGTCATCGTCAGACCCGCGAGCGCGGTGATGCTGCCGTATCGTTTCGCAAGCTCGTGCGTGCGTATCGCGGGCGCGTCGATCAATGCAGCGAGTTTGCCACCGCCAGGACTTGCTGCTCCGTGAGCGTCCCGGCCACGCCGTAGACGATGCCGTCCTTTTGCCAGATCACGGCGCTTCCGAGGCCGGTCGAGTCGCCGACGAAGATGCCCTCGACGCCCTGCACGGTGACCTTCTTCGACGTCGCCATGTCGACCGGGATCGGGACCGGCAGCGTGCTCGAGGGATCCTTGATCGCGCGGATCTGTGCCGCGAGCTGCGGCGAGATGCCCGGCTGCGCGAGGAGATAGCTCTGCAGCTGCTCCACCGTCACCCCGTCGGACTGCACCACCGGCGGCTTGCCCTGCGCGACGATGAGCTTTGGCATTCCTGCGAACGGGCTTGCCCCGCTCACGCCGGTCGCGCCGGTCGGGCTCGAGCTGTCGGTGTAGTACGCGACGACGGCGGGTCCGCCGGTGATGAAGAGCTTGCTGCCGTCGATGTTCGCCGGCATCGGAGGCGGCGTGCGCTGTTGCGCGGCCGCGGCCTGCCTGGTCTTGTCGGCGCTGAACGTGAAGGTGGCCGTCGTCCTGTTCATCACGCCGTACTTTGGTGCGCCGACGCCCGCCGGGAGGTTGCCCGGCACGAGCACGGTCATGCCGCTGTCGTGCGCCGCCGTGCGAACGTCGGGAACGTCATACGGCTTCGGCTGCTCGGTCCACGTCAGGGTCCCATAGGCGGCGAAGCTGGACGCGCCGCTCAGGTCGTTCGCCGTGATCGGGACGGCCACAAGCTGCTTCGGCTCGAAGATCGTGAGGATCGTCTCGGCGAGGCCGCTCACGGTGAGCAGCGTCGCGACGAGCGCGACCGTCGCCGCCGCGGCGAGTCCGCGGACCCAGATGTTCACCGCGACGCGCCGCGGTGCCGATCCGCCACGTGTCACCGGCGCGATGCGCTCGGCGTCAACGCGCGCGCGCAGTCGCGCGAGCGCGCGCTCCGTATCCACCTTCGGATCGGTGACGGAAAGCATCTCCTCTATGTCACTCATGTGGTGACCTCCCTCCGGAACGCGTCCTCCGCTCGGCGGAGCAGCGTTCCAATGCTCGACTGCCGCAACCCGAGCGCGGCGGCGATCTCCTCGTAGCTGAGTCCGCTGTAGCGCAACGCGAGAAGCGCGGCGCTTCGGTCCGGCAAACGCGCGAGCGCGGCGCGGACTTCTGATCTCGTCTCGGCCGTCTCGGCCGCCTGCGCTGGATCGGGCGCGTGCGTGTCGCGGCGGATCGCCTCCACCGCATCGCGCTTCCCGCGCCGCTCGCGCGAGCGCAGGACGTTGAGCGCGGTGTGCGCGGCCGCCGCGTACAACCACGGCGCGGCGTAGTGCGCGTCGGCCGGGTGCTTCCGATAGAAGGAGACGAACACGTCCTGCGCGACGTCCTCGGCCTCGTCCGCATCCGCCACGACACGGTGAGCGATCGCGACCACTTTGGGGTACTCCCTGCGGAACAGCTCTTCGAAAGCCGGCGGTATGCCCGGCCCCGGATCGGTCCGAAGGCGCAGACGCTCCGCCACTTCCATTTCTTCCTTCAAAGCACCGCCAAGCCGGCAAATGTGACAGGTGCGGCAGATTGTCTCGCACGGCCAGCGGCCCAGCTAGGCTTTCGCTCGCCGTGGACATCGTCGTCGGCATCGTTGTCGTCCTCCTCGTGATCGGCGTCGCGATCACGTTCGTGGGGAGATCGCTTCCGGTGGAGCACGTGGCGAGCCGGACCGCGACATTTGGCCGTACACCCGAGGAGGTCTGGGCCGCGATCAACGATGCGGCGCTGCTGTCGTCACGTGCCGTGGGGGACGTGAAGTTCGAAACCGTCGAGTCTCTGCCGCCGAAGCTGCTGGTCCGGCGCGTCGTTGGAGAGAAGGACTTCGGGGGCACCTGGACGTGCGACATCGCGTCGTCGCCTGGCGGGAGCACGCTCACGATCACCGAGAACGGCGAGATCTACAACCCGTTCTTCCGCTTCATATCGCGTTTCATCATCGGACACCACCGCACCATCGACGGCACGATGGCAGCGCTGCGGAAACGGTTCGCCGAGACTTAACGGACGATGACCACCGCCAGCGCCTTGGCCTGGACGGGATAGGACATCGCGGCCGGACCGTCGAACCAGACCTCGACCACCACACCCGGAGTCAGCTCGCGCGCAGTGGCCGCAACCTCGCCACCTTGGCCCCTACGCGTGATCTTCGTGCCGCTCGTCACCGCGACCGAGGCCTTCGCGCCGGTCGACGGCGTCGACGGATCCGACTCGACGAGCACGGTCACACCGTCGGTGCGCCCGCTGACGCTTGTCACAATGCCGGCGATGTCGGCGGCGCGGTTCGCGGCGCCTCCGCCACACGCGGAGGTGACCGCCAGCAGCGCTAGTGCGAAGAGCGTCGGGCGCATGCCACTAGGACGCGCCGGCTGGCCAACCGGTTCCATGACCTGCCACGCTACCGGTGTGCTCATCCGCGAACAGCCTGCGACCGATCTGACAGTAGCTACCCGCATCCTTGCCCGCGCCAAGGCCCTGGCGCCGGAGGGTCGCATCACGCTTCGTCTGCACGACGTCCTCTATGTCGCCGGCCGCGGTGTCTCGAATCACACGATGACGCCGTACGACATCGTGTCGGTCTTGCTTGCCGACGGGACGCCGCTCCTCGGCGTGCCTCCCGACGACGTGGACGAATACGTGGCGGCGCACCGTGTCGCGCCTGACGCCGAAAGCGTCGGCCGTGGTTCGGACGGCTTCATCGTCGCGGCGTCGTCGCTCCGCGCGTGCGCAATGCTGTTACTCGCGCGGCGCAGCGGCGAGCATGGGCGGGACGACGCGAGCCTCGAGCGCGTGTGGGAGGAGTTGGTCGCGGACGCGCGCATCGCTGGCGCACTTATCGGGGCATTCCCGACCGAGGAGGCGACTCCAGAGCCCTAGGCTCTCTCCGCGACGCGGCGTGGCCGCGTGCAAGGAGGAAGGCGTGAACAGGCTCGTCATCGCATCTCTCATGGTCGCAACGATCGTTGTGGGGACCGCGGCGTCGGGATCGCCCGCGCGGAACGATGACTTCCGTCTCTCGGCACTCCAGGTCGCCGTCACGTTCGACGGCATGCCTACGGCGGTCTTCCGCTCCGTGTCGGGGCTCAGCGTCGAGATCGAGGTGGTCGAGTTCAGGGAAGGCGGCGAGAGCGGGGCCGTCCACAAGATCCCGGGGCGCGTGAAGTACCCCAACATCGTCCTGAAGCAGGGCTTCACTGGAGCGAGCGATCTCCAGAAGTGGGTGTTCCGCATCGCGGCGGGGCAGTTCGAGCACAAGAACGGCACGATCGTGATCTCCGATCAGAAGAGCCAGGTCGTCGCGCGGTACACCCTGACCAATGCCTGGCCGACGAAGTGGAATGGCCCCGACTTCGACGCGACCAGCAATGACGTCGCGATCGAGACGATCGAGATCGCGCACGAGGGGCTGCGGCTCGTCACCGACCCGTAAGGGCAGCGTGGCCGCGCTCGGTCGCCACTCGACCGAGCGCGGCCTCATGTGGCGTCGGATGTGCAGGTGAGAGTCGCGTGGACTGGATCGGAGGCATCCTGGAGCGCATCCGCGCGATGGAGTGCCCGGTCTGCGGCGCGCGTCTCGCGAGCTGCGCGGTCCGTGGCATCAAGGCGGAGCCGCAGGCGCTCGTCGTCAAGCTCGCGTGCACCGTGTGCGGCGAGTCGAGCGTCGCGATCGTCGAACGCGACGACGAGAACGCGCCCGCCTTCACCGAGGATGACGTTCTCGACGCGCACGACTTCCTGCAGACCTGGCGCGGGTCCGGTCGCCGAGCTCATCAAGACCGCGTAAGTGCAGGGCGTGGCGTCGAGAAGGGTTAAGACCTTTGCGACACGGGCTCGCTTGGCCGCGCTGCTATCGTCCGACCGAGGGTGCTCACAGTTCTCATTGCCGACGACTCGAACCACATGCGTGAACTCGTGCGGATCACGCTGTCCAGCCAGGGTTGGCGCGTCGTGGAGACAGGCGATCCCGGCGCGGTGCCGGAGCTCGTGAAGACCGCGAAGCCCGACGTCGTGCTCCTCGATGTCACCTTCGAGGGCTTCAAACCCAACGGCTTCGACGTCTGCCGCACGCTGAAGGGCGACGCCGACACGCGCGACGTGCCCGTCGTCATGCTCAGCGCGCACGACAAGGCCGCCGATCAGGCCGAAGGGCGCGCGGTCGGCGCGTCCGATTACCTCTTGAAGCCGTTCGGACCGATCGAGCTCATCAAAGCGATCAAGACGGTGCTCGACCTCAAATAGCACGTTTTCCGCCTCCGGTGCCATGATGCTGGCGCCCATGGATCAGCGCTTCCTCGAGTCGCTCCGCGAGCAGATCGCCTCGATCCGCGAGAGCGGTCTCTACAAGAAGGAACGCGTCATCAGCTCGCCGCAGGGTGCCGAGATCGCCGTCCGTCCGGATCTCGAGGTGATCAACTTCTGCGCGAACAATTACCTCGGACTCTCCGACGACCCCAAGGTCCTCGCCGCCGCGCACGCCGCGCTCGATCGCTGGGGCTACGGCATGTCGTCGGTCCGCTTCATCTGCGGCACGCAGGACATCCACAAGGAGCTCGAGGATCGGCTCACTCGCTTCCTCGGCACGGAGGACACGATCCTCTACGGATCATGCTTCGACGCGAACGGCGGCCTCTTCGAGACGGTCCTCGGTGAAGAGGACGCGGTCATCAGCGACGCGCTCAATCATGCGAGCATCATCGACGGGGTCCGTCTCTCCAAGGCGAAGCGCCTCCGGTACGCGAACAACGACATGGCCGACCTCGAACGCCAGTTGAGGGACGCGGCCACGTATCGCTTCAGGCTCATCGCGACGGACGGCGTGTTCTCGATGGACGGGATCGTCGCGAATCTCGGCGCGATCTGCGATCTCGCCGAGCGGTACAAGGCACTCGTGATGGTGGACGACTCGCACGCCGTCGGCTTCATGGGCACCAGCGGCCGCGGCTCGCACGAAGCGCGCGGCGTCGTCGGGCGAGTCGACATCCTGACCGGCACGCTCGGCAAGGCGCTCGGTGGGGCGTCCGGCGGCTACACCAGTGGGCGAAAGGAGATCGTCGAGCTGCTGCGACAGCGCAGCCGGCCCTACCTCTTCTCCAACACGCTCGCGCCCGTCATCGCCGCCACGTCCATCGCCGTGCTCGACCTCATCGAATCGGCCGGCGAGCTGCGCGAGCGCCTGTTCGCGAATGCCGCACGTTTCCGGAAGGGCATGACGGCGAACGGCTTCAGGCTCGTCGCGGGCGAGCATCCCATCGTGCCGGTGATGCTCGGCGACGCGAAGCTCGCGAGCGCCATGGCCGACCAGCTGCTCGCCGAGGGCATCTATGTCATCGCGTTCTCGTTCCCGGTCGTGCCGCGCGATCAGGCGCGTATCCGCGTGCAGCTCTCGGCGGCGCACACGCCCGAGCACGTCGATCGCGCCGTCGCGGCGTTCGCGAAGGTCGGTCGCGCCCTCGGGGTGATCTAGTGCGTGCCCTCGTCAAGAGCCGCCCGGAGCCGGGCATCTGGCTCGAGGAGGTCGCGCGTCCGACGATCGGTCCGAACGATCTCCTGGTTCGCGTCCACTACACGTCGATCTGCGGCACCGACTTTCACATCTGGAACTGGGACGCCTGGGCGCAGAAGACGATCCCGGTGCCGCTCGTCATCGGTCACGAGCTCGAGGGCTCGGTCGCGGAGATCGGCAGCGAGGTGAGCGGCTTCGCGACCGGACAGCGCGTGGCCGTCGAGGGTCACGTGACCTGCGGGCACTGCCGTAACTGCCGGGCCGGCCGTCGTCACCTGTGCCGCAACGCGGTGGGCATCGGCGTGCAGCGGCCGGGTGCATTCGCCGAGTACATCAGCGTCCCGGCGTCGAACGCGTACGTGCTGCCGCCCGGGATGCCCGACGAGATCGGCGCATGCCTCGACCCGCTCGGCAACGCGGTGCACAGCGCGTTGTCGTTCGAGCTCGCGGGCGAGGACGTGCTCATCACCGGAGCCGGCCCCATCGGCGTCATGGCCGCGGCGGTCTGCCGCTTCGTCGGCGCGCGCTACGTCGTGGTCACCGACCGCAACCACTACCGACTTGCGCTCGCGCGCCGGCTCGGCGCGACGCTCGCGGTGGACTACACGACGACGACGCTCGACGCGGTGATGAAGGAGCTCGGAATGCTCGAGGGGTTCGACGTCGGACTCGAGATGTCGGGCAGCCCTGCGGCGCTTCGCTCGATGCTCGCGTTCATGAACCACGGCGGCCGCGTCGCGCTCCTCGGGATCCCGGATCAAGAGATCCCGATCGATTGGAATCAGGTGATCTTCCGCGGCCTCACGCTGAAGGGGATCTACGGCCGCGAGATGTTCGAGACGTGGTACCGCATGGGCTCGATGCTGCAGAGCGGTCTCGACATCAGCGCGGTGATCACGCACCGCTTCCCGGCCAAGGAGTTCACGCAGGCGTTCGAGGTCGTGCGCTCGGGTCAGTGCGGCAAAGTGGTCCTCGACTGGACCGCTTGAAACCGGATTTCACCCTTCGCTAACACCTCGGCGTCACACCACCCGGGCGAGCGCCGTATGAGCGGTATGAAGGGAACGCTCCGCCTGGCGCTCGTGACCGTTCTCCTCGTGGCCTGCGGCGGCGCGGCAACGACGGCGCCCAGCCCCACCGCCCCAACGACGGCGCCCAGCGCCACCGAAACACCGTCACGGACGGCGTCGTCCCCGCCGATGTCGAAAGGGCCCGTTCAGACCGTGACCTACTGCACCGACGGCGGAACGCCGCTGGCGATGGACATCTTGCTCCCGTCGCCACGACCGACCGCGCCGGCGCCGGCCGTGATCTACGTGCACGGCGGCGGTTGGGAGCACGGCAGCAAGGCCGGCGGTGGATTCCTGGAACAGCTGCGGCCGCAGCTGAACGCGAAGGGGTTCGTCGTCGCCTCCATCGACTATCGCCTCGCGCCCGCCGACAAGTGGCCCGCGCAGATCGTCGACGCGAAGTGCGCCGTCCGGTATCTCCGCGCACACGCGTCGACCTATGGGATCGACGCGCAGCGGATCGGCGTCTGGGGCGGCAGCGCCGGCGGACACCTGGTGAGCCTGATGGGCACCGCCGACGCCAGCGCGGGTTTCGATGTCGGCGAGTGGGCGAGCGAGTCGAGCCGGCTTCAGGCCGTCGTCGATCTGTTCGGACCCGCGGACCTCACCGTCTCGGCCTGGCCGAGCGACGCGACGAAGGTCATCACCGATGTCTTCGGTGTGGCTCCGGGCAGCGCGAGTGACACGCTGAGCAACGCGAGCCCCGTGACGTGGATCTCTCGCGACGACCCGCCCTTCCTCATCCTGCACGGGGACGCGGATCAGACCGTGCCGGCGTCGCAGTCGCAAGAGTTCGCCGCCAAGCTCCAGTCCGCGGGCGTGACCGCAACGCTCGTCATGGTCCACAACGGTCCACACGGTCTCGCGAATCCGAAGGAGCAGCCGGCGCCGGATCAGCTCGTCGCGATGATCGTCGACTTCTTCTCACGCGCGCTCTCCAAGGCGTAAAGCACCTCGACCCGCCACGCGCATAACATCGGTCGGCCATGAAACGTGTCGTCATCCATGACGCCGCGCTCGCCGACGGCACGTCGGACTCGCTGCGGACGGGCATGAGCCTCGCCATCGAGGACGGGCAGATCTCGTGGATCCGCCCCAACGATGCCGCGGACACCACCGGCGCCGAGGTGGTCGACGCGGGCGGCGCCACGCTCGTTCCGGCGATGGTCGACTGCCACAGCCACCTGACCATGCCGGGCGGCAGCCACTGGATCGCGCGCGGCGACGATCCGCCCGCGGCGCTGCGGCAGGTCGCGCGCGACAACGCGAAGCGCCTCGCGCAGGCGGGGATCCTGTGGTCGCGCGACGTCGGCGCGCCGATGAGCGACGGCTTGCCGCTCTCGATCGGCGTCCGAGACGAGTTGAAGGGAACGCCCGGCGCGCCGTACATCCGCGTCGCCGGCACGTGGATCGGCAGGACCGGCTATCCCGCGATGTGGGTGACCGTCGACGGGCCGCAGCTGAAGGACGCGGCGCTCGCGCAGCTCGATCTCGGCACCGATCTCGTCAAGCTCTACATGGACGCGCCGGGCGGTGTCAAGGACTCGCCGTTCGAGGTCGCGGACGTTCGCGCGGCCGTGAAGGCGGTGCACGCGCGCGGGGCGCGCGTCGCCGCGCACTCGGGCTACCTCGCCGGCGCTCGGGTGGCCGCGGAGGCCGGAGTCGATTCGATCGAACACGGTATGGAGCTCGACGACGACATCTGCCGCACGATGAAGCGCAACGGCGTGACGCTCGTCTCGACGCTCTCGGTGTTCGCGTCGTGGGAGACGTTCGCGCGCACGACGACGATCGACCGCTTCACGGGACCGGAGGGACGCGAGCGCATCGCGAAGCGCAAGGAAGGCGCATACGCGTCGATCGCCGCGGCGAAACGCGCCGGAGTCACCATCGCGACCGGCTCGGACTTCGGCGGTGGCTCCGTGCGCGCGGGCCATCTCGCCTGGGAGGTCGAGCTGCTCGTCGCCGCCGGTCTCGAGCCATACGAGGCGCTGGCCGCGGCGACGCGCAACGGCGGCGCGCTGTACGGCGTCGAGCACGCCGGCCATCTCGACGAGGGCCAGCCCGCCGACCTCGTGCTCGTCCACGGGGATCCGCTCTCGGATCCGCGCGCGATGTGGCGCGTCTGGGCCGTCTATCAGCGCGGCGTCCGGGTCGCGTAGTGCAGGAGCGGCAGGCCGTCGAGCAGCACCTCATCGCGCAGACCGCCGGGGCGACCCGGGTCGGCGTCGTCTTCGTTCATGGCATCGGCCAGCAGTCCGAGAGCTCTACGGTCCGCGAGTTCGGCGGCGCGCTGCTCCATTGGCTCCAGGAATGGCACCAGCGGCGTGACCGCGATCTGTGCGTCGCGTCCTCGGACCTGACCTACGGCGAGCTCGCGGAGCGGCCCGCGCGCTTTGCGCTCGAGCTCGCCGCGGCCGTGGGCCATCCGGCGCAGACCTGGATCCTCGCCGAGGCGTGGTGGGCGGCGCGTCTCAGCGCGCCGAACCTGGACGAGATGACTTGGTGGGGACTGAAGTCGGCGGTCGTACGATGCCTGCGCCTCGCCGAGCTCGTCGTGACCTCGTTCCGCAACATCCGATCACCGAAAGACATCATCGTCCTCGTTTCGGCACTACTTCTCTTCCTCGGCTACGTCGCGGCGGCGATCCTCTCGATCCCCCTGATCCTCGGCCTCTACGTACTGGCTCAGATCCCCGGCCCGGTGGAGCAGGCCGTCATGGGCCTGCGGAGCTTCTTCCTCGACCAGATCGGCGACTTCTACACCTTCATGTGGGATGACATCCAGGCTGTGCACATCCGCGGCAGCGTCGCGGCGGCGATCCACTTCCTCGTGGAGAAGCGGGACTGCGAGCGGATCGCGGTCGTCGCGCATTCGCAGGGCACGGTCGTCGCCTACGACGCGCTGTGCTCCGGCTCGGTGCTTCCGGCGGATCTCGCACGCGTGAAGACGTTCATCACGTTCGGGTCCGCGCTCAACAACGCGTGGGACAAGCGCCTCGTTCCCGCGCGTACGTGTCGCCTGCGCGAGCCGCTGCCCGCGAGCGTGCGCTGGATCAACGTCTGGACCGCGTACGACCCGGTGTCGGGCGGCCTGCTGCACACGCCGGAGCACATCCGCCTCCCGGACGAGCAGATCGAGGTCACGAACTGGATGAACGTCCTCCTCGACCACGGTGGGTACTTCGCGAACCGCGAGGAGTTCCTCTCGCGTCTGGCGCAGGAGCTCGAGTCGCCCGGCGCGCGGCAAGGGTCGCGCTTCTTCCCCGAGGACGGCGAGGAGGGCTGGCGCGAGCGCCGTCGCGACCGCGTGCTCACCCTGGTCACCTGGCGCGTGGTGGCGATGCTCGGTTTCGGCGTCGGGATCGTCGCGCGGATCAGCGCGGCGGACCGGCTGCGCGCCGACGGCGAGGCCGTGTGGGCTTGGCTCATGACGCTGCCGATCGTCGGCGGTGCCGTCACGTTCGTCGATCAGCACGCCGCGTGGCTCGCGTGGACGGAGCGACTCGGCGCGCGGATCCTCGGGATCGGCGTGTGGCTTGCCGTCCTGGGGGTGGCGTACGTCGGTATCAGCTGGCTCGCGTTCGTGCCGTGGCACGACAACGCCGGTCAGCGATCGGCGGGCCGCGGCCGTCCGCCGGTGAGCCAGCGCGCGATCATCATCGCGTCTTCCATCGCGATGTTCTTCGCGATCGCTGTCGGCATTGCGGTGATGATCCAAGCGCCGGCGCTCCGGCGACCATGAAGGAGGTACACGCGTGGCGGGATAAGTGATCGCGATCGTCGACATCACCGACGCGGAGGGTTATCAGGCGTACTCGAAGCAGGTCCCCGCGACGATCGCGAAGTATGGGGGCCGGTACCTCGTACGCGGCGGGAAGATGGAACTCCGCGAAGGCGATTGGCCTGGCCTCCGCACGGTGATCCTCGAGTTCCCATCGCTCGCGCGCGCGCTCGACTGGTACGACTCGCCTGAATACGAGCCACTGCGACCGATCCGCCATGCGAACGCGCGCACTCGGCTCGCGTTCTTCGAGGGAGTCACGAACCCCGCCGGCTGAGGTAGGTTTTCGCCGTGGCGGCGGGGCGGCGCTTGGAATTCCTGGCGCGCTCTGAGGGCCGGATCGTGCTCGCCGCCGCGTTGCTGGCAACGGTCCTCTTCGGCGCGCTGGCGCTGCTGCGCCACTGGTCGTTCCACTCGACCGCGTCCGACCTCGCGGTGTTCGATCAGGTCCTGTGGAACACGATCCACGGGCGTTTCATGGAATCGACGCTGAGTCTCGCGCGCTGCGAGCCGCACTCCTTCTTCGGCGATCACTTCTCACCGGCGCTGCTCCTGCTCCTGCCCGCGTACGCTCTGTTCCCGCATCCCGAGACGCTGATCGTCGTGCAGACGATCGCGCTCGTGCTGGGCGTGTGGCCGATCTACCTGCTCGCGCGCCGTTTCCTTCCGACCGGCGAGCAGCGCCTCGTGTGGATCGCCGCGTACCTGCTGAGCGCGCCGCTGTCGTTCATCGCCCTGTACGACTTCCACGAGATCACGCTCGCCGTTGCCCCGCTCGGTTTCGCGATGTACTTCCTCGCGACGCGTCGGACCGTTCCGATGATCCTCAGCCTCGTCGTCGCGCTGCTCGCGAAGGAAGAGGTCGCGCTCATTGGCGTCGGGTTCGGCGTCGCACTCGGGTTCCAGGGCCGCTGGCGGTCAAGCGCGGTGCTGATCGTCGGCAGCATCGTCGCGTTCGTCGTGACGCTGAAGATCATCATTCCCGCGTTCGCCGCGGGCGCTCCGTATCAGTACCTCGGCCGCTACGCGAGCCTCGGCCGCGATGAGCTCGAGATCGCGCGCACCCTGTTGCTCGACCCGCTGCGCGTGGTCGCGGCGCTCGTGAAGGGCGAGATCGGCTCGAAGATCGTCTTCGTCCTCAGCCTCTTCGGACCGGGTCTCGGTCTCGGGCTGCGATCGAAGTGGGCGCTGATCCCGTCGTTGCCGCCGCTGGGCTACCTGATGCTCTCCGACTATGGCGGCGAGCACACGCTCCACAACCAGTACGGGGCGCCGCTCATCCCGCTCGCACTCGGCGCGTCGATCCTCGGCCTGGCCGCAGTGGGCGAGCGCTGGCGGCGGCGCGTGATGTTCGGCATCATCGCCAGCAGCCTCTTCCTCGCGTTCTCATTCGGCGGGCTGCCGTTCTCGTTGGATTTCGCGAACGCGTTCCTGCGCGGCGAGCCAAGCCGAGCGCCGTCGGGCGAGCCCATCCTGGCGCGCGAGTCGCGCTACGAGCCGTTCCTCAGCGCGCTGAGCGCGATCCCTGTCGACGCCGCAGTCTCATCGCGTGACTTCTTCACCACGCAGCTCCCACAGCGGCGCTTCAATTACAACCTCATCGTCCTCGACGTCTGTGACGCTCAGTACGTCATCCTCGACCACGCGGCCCCGAGCGTGAACCGCGATCTCGCGAAACATCTCGCCGAGGTCGACGCGGTGAAGCGGCTCGGCTTCGACGAGATCGCCAGCGGTGTGGGGCTATCGCTCCTACGCCGCCACTGAACCGTCGCGGTTGATCGCGTCCTGCCACCGCGGCAGCGCTCGCCGCGCACAGCATCTTGCGGATGGACGACTGGCTGCGGCTGCAGCTCCTGCTCCTGGCGATCGAGCTCGGCGTCACCATTGTCGGTCTCATGATCGCCATCGTCGCGCACGAGGTCGGTCACGCCGTGGCGGGATACGCGATCGGACTTCGCGTCGCGCGCATCGGCCTCGGTCCGCTGGAGATCCGCGGCTACGATCGGCCGCGGGTGCGGCTCGTGCCGTCGCTCCACGCTGGCGTCGTCCTCGTTCCGTCGGATCCCGCCGCCGGACCCGGACCACTGCGCTGGAGCCTGCTGATCAGCACGGCCGCGGGTCCGCTCGCGGGCATCGCGTTCGGAGCGATCGTCGTCGCGCAGGCCGGGGGTCTACGCCTTCCAGCTCCTCTCGCCGTCATGGAAGTGGCCGGGCAGCTGTCGCTGTTGCTTGGGGTGCTCAATCTGCTCCCGATCCCGACCCGTGAGGGGATCGCTGACGGACAGCGGATCCTGGCGCTCCTCCTGCGCGGCCGGCAGGGCGCGCAGATCCTCGCGGGGACGCTGCTGCTCGGTGAGGCGCTGTCGGGACGGCGGGCGCGCGATTGGGATCCGAGCCTGCTCGGCGTGATGGAGCGCTCGCCTGAAGACCAATTCGCCCGAATGCTCCTGTACAGCGTGGCGATGGACCGCGGCGAGGTCGAGACCGCCGGTCGTCAGCTGGACGCGGCGGTAGCCCTCCGCAACGACCACTGGAACGCGACAGACGCCGTCCTGTTCAACGAGGCGGCGTACTTCGCCGCGCGTCACCGCGGTGACGCCCGCGCGGCGCGGACCTGGCTCGGCCTCGCCGACAGTTGGGCCGTCGTCGACTACATGCGCCTTCGCGCGGAAGCCGCCGTCCTCTGCGCCGAAGGCCGCCCACTCGAAGGTAGGCAGCGCGCGGTGGCGGGTCTCGCGGCCCTCGAGCGCGCGCGTCGTCGAGACGCGGACCTCAGTCGCGAGCAGCTCGAGGAGCTGGCTCGTGGCGCGAGCACCACGCTCCACCCGCTAACCGACCGCCTGAGTCCTATCCGCCAACACAACGTCTCGTAGGTCTGCGAGCCTCGGTTCGGGCCGCATCGCCCAGGCCAGGAGATACACACCGGCCACGACGATGAGGAGCGCCTGGTATCCGGTGACGAGCGCGCTCCATTCGAGAACGCCGCCGACCATCGCCCCGACGAGGTTCGCACCGAACGCAAGATCCGCGGCATCGCTGTCTTTGAACGAGAAGGTGAACACCAGATTCGCGAAGAAGACCGGCGCGAAGGCGATCACCGAGCCGATCGCGTACCGGACGACGGGCGGATCGATGAGCAGCGCTGAGGGCGGAAGGAGGTACGCGAGCAGGAGCGATCCGGCGAGGCCGGCGTAGAGCAAGCGCGGATCGCGCGACCGCAGCCGGCTGTTCACCGCGACCGCGGCGAGCACGCTCGCGAGGATGGCGAAGAACACCAGCGCGTTCACGTACCAGGTCGTCCCGAACAGGAGACTGAAGGTCACGATGCTTCGCGTCTCCAGCAGCAGGAACGCGACGCCCAGCAGGAAGAAGTGCGCGTAGCGCGCTCCGAAACCGCGCAGCGGCAATCCGTCGTAGCGCAGCGCGCCACCAACGCCGAGCGCCGCGAGCGCGATCATGATCGCGAGCCCGAGCAGATAGTGCGGCGCGATGCCCGGATCCCGTAGGTAGGGGAACGGCCAGTCGTCGGTCGCGGGCCGTGGCGCGGCGGACAGGTCGACAGCCTCGATCGTGTCGCCGGGCGGCGGCCCTCCCGACAGCGCGCGGACCAGGGGTCCATCGGCGATGACCGCGGCGCCGAAATCTCCCGTTGGGTACGTCCGGGTGATCGGTGACCATCCGAACGCCCGCTCGACCATGTTCGCGTAGCGCTGGACCAGCCAGGGCTGCCGGTAGTAGTTGTACATGACGAAGACCCCGTCGGGCGCGAGATGCTCACGCGCGCTCGCGAAGGACTCCTCGGTGAACAAGAACGATTCGAGCCGCAGGTTCGAGGTACTGCTGACGAGTGTCAGCGAATCCGTCACCGCGAACAAGATGAGGTCGTAACGCTCGGTCGAGTTCCGCAGGAAGGCTCGACCGTCGGTGATGATCGCCGACACGCGCGGGTCCGCGTACGGGTGATCCGGATGCTGTGACCGGCCGATGGCCTGAATGCCGGGATCGATCTCGACCGCGTCGATCGCGCCTACGCCGTGCGCGAGCGCCACGGAGACATCGGTCCCCGATCCCGCGCCGATGATCAGGGCTTTCGCGAACGTGCGCCGGGGAAACCAGCGGTAGACCTGGTCGTAATAGGCCTCTTTCGGCGCGTCCGCGGCGAACATCGCTTGGAACGAGACGCCGTTGACGAAGATCACATCGGTGCGCGGCGTGTGCACGACGTCGAGCCGGTAGTACGGCGAGTAGGTGTCCCCTCCGATCGTTTCGATGCTCCAGCAGAGGGTCACCGCACCGACGAGGGCCGCCGCCGCAAGGGTGCGCTGCCAGCGGCCCGCTTCTCCGAACGTGAGCACGGCGACGAGGAGGCCGGCGATCGTGAACCATACGCTCGGCGGCAGACCCAAGAGCGACACGCCGGCGAAGAGCGCGATACCCGCCATCGAGCCGCCGATGTCGAACGCGTAGGCCCGCAGCGGCGGCATCGCTCGAAGGAGGGGACCAAGCGGCAGCGCGAGGAACGCCATCGCGGTCGTCGTCAGGACGAGGAGGCTCGGCAGGACGAAGAAGTTGATGTCGAGCCGTTGTCCCTCTCGCGTCGCGAACCAGAGGTCTCCGAGCTCGTTCTTGACGTTGACCTGGGCCAGCGAGACGAACAGGACGAGGCCGAAGGCGATCGGCGCGAACCAGACAGCGGTCGACGCGCCAAGTCGCCGGCCGAGAAGAATGCCGATCCCGATGCCCAGAAAGCTCGCGAGGAGCAGGAAGTTGTTGAAGAACCCGACGTATACGACGTTCGCCGGGACCCACCGGATCAGGAGTAGCTCGACGAAGAGCAGGGTGGCGCTCGTCAGAAAGAGGCGGACCCGCGCGTCACGGATCATCGGCGTGGACGCTAGAGCAATGGGCCACTCTGCATCTGTAGGGCGAGTGTCAGGTGGCGCGCTACGATCGGGCGATCACCTCGAGGCAGCGGCTCCTGACCCTTGCCGCGTACGTGACGGTCGCGCTGTGCTGGAGCGGCAGCTGGACCGCCGGCAAGCTCGGGGTCGCGGCGATCCCGCCGTTCGAGCTCTCCACGATCCGCTTCGCGCTCGCCGGCATTCTCATGCTCGCGATCGCGCGCGCCACCGGTGCGCCGCTCGGTCTCGCGAAGCTCCCGCTCGTGATCCTCGCGGGAGCGTTCGGAATCTTTGGGTACAACGCGCTCGTCTTCTTCGCCCTCACGATCACGCCCGCGTCTGACGGCGCCCTCATCGTGCCGCCAATCAACCCGGTCCTGACCGTGCTCTTCGCGTCGTTCATCGGCGAGCGCCTCACCGCGAACAAACTGATCGGTCTCGCCATCGCGACGGTCGGCGCCGCGATCGTCATCGCCACCGCGACCGGGCTGACGTTCACCGGCGAGCGACTGGTCGGCGACTTTCTCATGCTCGGCGGTGCCGCCTGCTGGAGCGTGTACTCGATCCTCGGTGCAGTTACGACGCGCCACGGCTCGCCGCTCGGCGTGACCGCGATCGCCTGTCTCGCCGGTGCGGCGATGCTCTTCCCGCTCGGTTTCCTCGAGCATGGTTACGCCGACGTGCCGGCGTGGCCGGTCAGCGCGTGGCTCGATATCGCGTATCTCGTCGTCTTCGCGACGACAGTCGGCTTCGTGCTCTTCTACTGGGCGGTGCGTCGCTTCGGCGCGGGCCTCGCCTCGATGGTGAGCTACCTCGTCCCGATCTTCGCGCTCATCCAGGCGGTCGTGATCCTCGGCGAGCATCCCGCGCCGCTCGAGATCGTTGGTGGCGCGATCATCCTCATCGGCGTCCGCGTCGCGACGCTTCGCTTCTCGCCGGAGACGCCGCTCGAAGAGGCGGCTCCCGCGTGAGACCCGGTGTCAGCCGTACGCGAAGCGCCTCACCGATTCGAGCAGACGCTCGAGGTCGAAGGGTTTGCCGACGAACTCGTCGACGACGAGGTCTCTCGCTATCGGATCGGCCCGCGCGGCTCCGCTGATCACGATGACCTTCGCGTGGCCCCCCGAGCGTCGATATTGGGCGAGGAACTCCCCGCCGTTCATTCCGCCGCTTAGGAATAGGTCGAGCACGATGAGATCGGGATCGCGCCGCGCGACCTCCGCGAGCGCGAGGTAGCCGGTGGCCGCGGTGGCGACCTCGTAGCCGTTCTGGCGGAGAGCGAATCCCAGCATCCGCACGGCCTCGGCATCATCTTCGACGAGCAAGATCCGTCTCACGGCGGCAGTGTAAATCGCGACAGGCTGAGGGAAGCCCTAGTTTGGGGGAGAAATGGAACAGCAGAAGCGTGCTCCCGACGCCGATGGGCGGAGCACTCCACTTCTCTTTTACGCCGACGGGTACAAGTTCCCCGACGTGTATCACGTGACCCGCTTCCTCGCGCCCGACCCGATCATCGCGCTCCAGCAGGACGGCGACGTCGTCATCGTCGCGAGCCCGCTCGAGGAGGGCCGCGCGCGCAAGGAATCCCGCGCGCGCGAGGTCTTGAGCTTCGACACGTTCGGCGCGCAGGAGATCGGCAAGACCGCGGAGACGCGTGAAGAGCTGGACGCCGAGATCATCAAGCGCTTCCTCGCGTCGCGCGGTGTGCGGCGCGTCGCGGTCGCGTCCTATTTCCCTCTCGGCATGGCCGAACGCCTGCGCGGCGCGGGCATCGAGATCGCCGTCGATCGCGAGCTCAGCGAGCGCCGACGCGCGAAGCGTCCCGACGAGATCGCGGCGCTCGAGGCGACGCAGCGCGCGACCGAAGATGCCTGGGGGAAGGGCGTCGACGCGCTGAAGCGCGCCAGCGTGCGGCAGGATGGAGCGCTCGAGCTCGATGGAGAGTCGTTCACCGCCGAGCGCCTGCGCGCGATCGTCGAATCGCGGCTGCTCGAGCTGGGCTGCGTCTCGGAGGGCGCGATCATCGCCCCGGGAACGCAGGCCGCCGACCCGCACCTGATCGGCTCCGGCCCGCTGCGCGCCGGCGAGGCGATCGTCATGGACATCTTTCCACAGAGCAAGTCCACCCGCTATTTCGCCGACATGACGCGCACGGTTTCCAGGGGAGAGCCACCGCCGGAGATCGCGAAGATGTACGAGATCACCAAGCGCGCCCAGGATGCGGGGATCAAGGCGCTGCGGCCGGGCATCTCGGGTCGCGAAGTGCACGAGCTCGTCGAGGACGTCATCTTCGAGGCCGGGTACGACACGCTCCGCCCGGGGCAGCAGCGGTCGAAGAGCGGCGGCGCCCCGCGCGGCTTCATCCACGGGACCGGGCACGGCGTAGGCCTCGAGATCCATGAGATGCCGACCGTCGGACGCTCCGGGCTCAAGCCGCTTGCACCCGGCGACGTCGTGACGGTCGAGCCCGGCATCTACCTGCCGGAGCTCGGCGGCGTGCGGCTCGAGGACATGCTCGTCATCACCGAGACCGGCTCCCGCAACCTCACGCGCGCGCCGCGACAGCTCGTGGTCTAGGACCGATCGAAGCTCTCCTCTACGGCGTCGGCGCGGCGATCGCGTTCGGCTTCGGTGACTATGCGGCCGCGATGGCGACGCGTCGCGTCGGCGTCGTGCGCACCTCGCTGGGCATGCAGACGATCGGACTCGCCGCCTACGCCGTGACGCTCGTGGCGCTTGGACGCTGGCCGAGTTTCGAGGTGCAGCAGCTGCCGTACGGGATCGCGCTGTCGGTGATCGGCATGGTCTCGCTCGCGGCGCTCTATCGCGCGTTCGCGATCGGACCGATCGCGGTCGTGAGCCCCGTCGTCGCGAGCTACGCGGCGCTCACCGTCGTTCTCATCGTCATCTTCCTCGGCGAACGCCTCACGAGCGGTCAGGCCATCGCGATCGGCGTGACGTTCGTCGGCGTCGTGGTGGCATCGACGGACATCCGCGAGCTCCGCCGGACGCTGGGCCGTCCGACCGAGGGAGTGCGCATCGGGTTCTTCGCGACGCTCGGCTTCGCCGTGTGGAGCGCGATCTTCGCGGTCGGCGTGCGCGCGACCGATGGGCTCGGGCTCATCGTCCTGCAACGCTCGTTCAGCGTCGTGCTGCTGACCGTCTTCGTCGTGCTGCGTGGCGTCTCGCTCCGCCCGCTCGCTTCGCGGCCGGCGTTCGGGCTCGTCGCGGCTACCGGTGTGCTGGACACTGGCGCGAACGTGCTCCTCGCCCTCGGGATCGCATCCGGCTACGCGACGTTCGTGATGACCGGAAGCGGCGCGTACCCACTCATACCCGCGCTGTTCGCGATCTCGGTGCTACGCGAGCGCCTGGCGCCGAACCAGTACGTCGGGGTGGCGGTGCTCGTCGCGGGGCTCGTCGCGCTGGGGCTGCAGAGCTGACCTAGACAGCCGTCGCGTCGAGGAGCCGCGAGCTCATTTCGCTGGAAAGCCGCCGAATTTGGCTAGACGTGCGCCCGCAGGAACGTGATGGCGGCCTGGAGCTGCTGGTCGGCGGGGTCCGCCACGATCCGGTCGGGCACGACGCCCTTGCCGGGGCCGTTGAGGTCGGCGCCGGTCTTGGCATCCTGCATCTTGGTCAGCGTCACGAGCAGCAGCCCCCCATCCGGGAGCTCGCGTGGCTGTCCGGTCCCCACACAGCCAGCCGTCTGGGCGCCCATGACCGTGCCGACCCCGTTCGCCTGGATGCCGGCCGCGATGATCTCGGAACCCGAAGCCGAGTTCTTATTCACGAGCACGACCAGCGGCTTGCTCAGACCGAGGAACTTACTCGGGTTCGAGTCGACCGCGGTGCGCTGACCATCACGGCCGATCTGGTAGACGAGCGTGCCGCGCTGCACGAAGAGGCTCGCGACGTTCACGGCGACCGTGAGCTCTCCGCCCGGATCGTCACGGAGGTCGAGGATCCAACTGGTCGCGCCCTGTGACGACAGGCTGCGCGCGGCGGCGCCTACGTCGTCGGCGACCGACGAGATGAGCTGCGGGATCTTGATGTACCCGATGTTGTTGTCTTCCATGCGGCTGGTGAAGAGCGGAGCTTGGAAGCGCGCGCGCGTCATCGTGAGCTCGACCTCGCGCGACTCACGTAGGAAGGTCACGGTCACCTGCGTGCCCTCGGGTCCCTTGACTCGAGTGGCGACCTCGTCCGTGGTGAGCTTCGATACGTCCTCGCCGTTGACGCGGATGATCTTGTCGCCCTTCTTCACGCCGGCACGCTCGGCCGGCGTACTCGGATAGACGTCGATCACTTCGATCGGCTGATTCGGGTCGGGCTGGAAGATCTGCACGCCGATGCCGCTGACCGCGGCCGGTCGCTGGTTGAAGCCCTTCGCGCGGTTCGGGTCGAGGTAATACGTGTGGCACTCGTTCATCGCGCGCGCCATCCCGTCGACCGCGGCGCGCTCCATCAGGGTCTTGTCGGCGGTCGGATAGCGGGTGACGACGGCGTCGAGCGATGCCGTGAACTTGGCGAAATCGGACCACTCGCTACCCGTCAGGGCCGGCCGATCGACCGTCGGCGCAGCGTCGATCTGGGCGTCTTTCAGGTATTTCGTGACCGCGTCGAGGGCTCCCGGGAGCAGCTTCTGGGGCGTCGGCTTGTCGACGTGGCGCTCGATGAGGACCGAGTACGCGGCCTCGGCGGTCTTGTACTGGGTCTGCGAAGGCAGCAGCTCGTGCTGCAGATCCGCGGGCAGCAGACCGCAGGCGGAAGCGAAGAACGCGAGAGTGACGAGCAGGGGGAGAGCGCGAGGTCGCATCTCTAAAAGAGTCTATGGCCGCCGAATGCGCCGAGTTTCAGGCGCTCAGGCGACCTCGGTGGTCATGAGCTTGCGGAGACGGCCCAGCGCGCGGAACTGCAGCGCGCGGATCGCGCCTTCATTCTTGCCGAGCATGTTCGCCACCTGCCGGCTCGACATGTTCTCGACGAAACGCAATACGAGAACTTCCTGCTGCTCGGTCGTCAGGTGCTTCACCGCACCGCGAAGCGCGTCGACTTCCTCACCACGGACCGCGTGCTCGTGCGCGGTCGGTCCATCTTCGGCGAGACCGAACGCGTTCTCGAGGTCGACGGTCGGACGCTGACGGCGGCGGCGGTCCGTCACCGCGTTCCGCGCGATCGTGTAGAGCCACGCGAGGAACGACTTGCCCTGCCAGCGGTAGCGGTGGATGTTCGCGAAGGCTCGAGTGAATACGTCGCTCGTGAGATCTTCGGCATCGCTGGGCTCGCGGACGCGGTACAGGATGTAGCGATACACCGCGTCGACGTGGGTGTCGTAGAGATCGGCGAAAGCCGACCGGTCGCCGCTGCGGGCGCGCTCGATGACGTCGGGCACCGGACCCATCTGCTCGAAGGGAGGAAGCGAGTCGACCCTTGCTGCGACGAGTGTCACGACGTGATGGCCCCCCAATCCCGTCCTCAATGAATCTGCGCGAACCATATCGACCGGAAGGCACTCCGCCAACCCTTTTCCAGTACCAAAACCGTCACAGCGAAACCCGATTCGGGCGCGAGGCGTACGAAGGGGACCTCAGTACTGGTACCTCTGGGGCAACTTTGGGAGACCGAGCGCGCCCTCGTCTTGGTCGGAACCGCGATCAGATCTTTTGCTTGAGGATCTCGATCGCTCTGTCGACCGCCGTCGCGTCGTCTGCCTGCACGTCGGGCTGCACGCCGACGTTGTTGTAGATCGTTCCGGTGTTGGCGCCCGTGAATTCCTGGACCACGACGGCGAGTCTCGAGCCGTCAGTCATGTTCGTGACCGATGTGGCCCCCATGCAGCCCACGGACTTGCCACCGACGATCGTGGCCCGCTTGTTCTCCTTGAGGTCGGCGGCGAAGACCTCGGGGCCGGAGCCGCCGCGGTCGTTGAGGATGATGACGAGGGGCAGCTGGTAGGCGTCCGGGAGGCGCCATTCCTTGCGAGCGCTCGTCGAGACGGTGGCGCCGCCGCCGCGGTAGACGATGTTGAGCATCTTCTCGCCGTTGAGGAAGAAGGCGGCGAGCGTGTCAGCGTCGAAGCCGCCGACGTTCCCGCGCAGGTCGAAGAGCCAGGCCTTGCCGCCGGCCGCGAGACCCTTGTCCATCATCTTGTGGACCTCGTCGAAGATCTTGTAGTTCCCGGTCACGACGAACTCGTGGAACGTGATGTAGACGATGCCGCCTGGCAGCAGGCGACCCTGGAGACCGGATTCGTCCGGGCCACCCAGCGACGTGCCGGTGCTGGGGATGCGCGCCTGCGATCCGCTCGCCGGCTCGGGCCGCGAGCGATGGACGCCGCCCTTCGGGTCGACGTAGTAGGTGTGGCAGTCAGGCGACGCGCTCATCATGCCTTCGATCGCGACGTCGGCGTAGCGATCGGCGGTGATCTGTGGGTTCTTCGCCTTCACCGCGGCCGCAGCCTCCGCGAACTTCTTGAAGTCGGGGACGGTGGTCTCGGTCACGTCCTGGAACTCGATCGGCGCGATCATGTCCTTGCCGCCGGTCTTGTTGATCTCGGCGTTGATCGCAGCGACCGCGCCCTCGAGGATCTTCTTGCTCGAGACCTTGTGGACGTCCTGGTCGCTGAGCGACGCGTAGCTGATATCCAGCTTCGTGCGCTTGATGTCGACGGAGGCCGTGGGCGTGGGCGAAACCGTCGTCGGTGGGGTGCCGTTGCACGCCACGACGAGGAAGGTCAACGCCGCTAGGAGACGCAGCCCACGCACCTGCCTCAAAGGATAGGTGAACGGGCCCGCTAGTCGGCCGGCGTGCTCACCTTCGGCGCGTGCTGCGCCTGCCACTCGGTGGGTGACGCGCAGAACCCCTCGTAGTCGATGTATTCGGTGATCGTCGGGTTCTCACCGCAGACCGGGCACTGCGGATCGCGGCGGAGTCGCACCTCGCGGAATGAACCTTCAAGCGCATCGAACAGTAGGTAGCGCCCGACGAGCGGCTCGCCGATTCCGAGCAGAAGCTTGATGACCTCGTTCGCCTGGATCGTGCCGATGACGCCGGGCAGCACCCCGAGGACGCCGGCCTCCGCGCAGGACGGCGCGAGCTCCGGCGGGGGCGGCGCTGGGAACAGGCAGCGATAGCACGGGCCGTCGTGCGGCTTGAACACGGTGACCTGACCCTCGAAGCGGTAGATGCTTCCGTGCACGACCGGTTTGTTGTGCTTCACCGACGCGTCGTTGAGGAGATAGCGGGTGGGGAAGTTGTCGGCGCCGTCGACGACGACGTCGTACTCGGACAGGATGCGGTCGATGTTCTCGCTCGTGAGTCGCTCCTGGTAGCCGACGATCTTCACGTCGGGGTTGAGCGCCTCCAAGGTCTGTCGCGCGGACTCGGTCTTCGGCTCGCCGATGCGGTCCGTCGTGTGGAGGATCTGTCGCTGCAGGTTCGTCGCGTCGACGACGTCCGAGTCCACGATGCCGAGCGTCCCCACGCCCGCGGCGGCGAGGTAGAGCGCCGCGGGCGACCCGAGGCCGCCGGCGCCGATGAGGAGCACCTTGCTCCGCAGCAGCTGCTGTTGCCCGGACTCGCCGACCTCGGGGATGAGGAGGTGGCGGCTGTAGCGCTGCGCCTGCTCTGGCGTGAGGCCGGCGTCGGGCTTCTTCCAGGGCAGGCCGGAGTCCTTCCAGCGGTTGAACCCGCCGGTCATCGAGATGACGTGGGTGTAGCCGAGCTTGGCCAGCGTGTCGGCGGCCATGGCGGACCGCACGCCGCCCGCGCAGTACAGGATCGTGGTCTTGTCCTTGTCGGGGATGCGGTCCTCCGCCCACTGCTCGAGGTAGCTCTTGGGGAGGTGGACGGCGCCGGGGAGATGCCCCTCGGCCCACTCGTTGTTCTCGCGGACGTCCGCCAGCTGGACGTCGCCGGAGCGAAGGAGGTCAGCGACCTGCTGCGGCGTCGCCTCTTTGACCCGCTTCTTGATCTCGGCGAAGTAGTCGCGGTACGTCGGCATCGTGCTCCCTTTGCGACGAGTCTAAACCGAGCGCGGCGGTCGGAAATCCCTTCCTGGTCATGATGCACGCATCGAGACGCTCTACTTCGACACGCTCCAGTTCCTCTATCACCTCGCGCTCGCGATCCTGGTGGGCGGCGCGCTCGTCCTCGGAGCGGCAGCCGCGCCGGCGATCTTCGCCTCGGTCCGCTCGCGCGGCGAGGCCGGTGCCATCTTCGGCGCCGCCCTCGGCCGCTACGACGGCCTCGCGATCCTCTGCGTCGTGCTCGTCGTGGTGACCAGCGTCCTCAAGGCGGGTGCGTTCGAGGTGACCGGCCTGCCCGAGGCGCGCCTCCTGGTCCGCTGGCTCGCGCTCCTGGTCCTGTGCGGCGCGACGCTCTACTCCAGCGCATGGACGAATCCGGTGGCGCGCTCGATCCGCGCGCAGACGCCGGGGTGGGACGATCTCCGAGACGATGCGGCGCTGCGCGTGGAGTTCGACTCGCTCCATCGGAGCTCGCGCCGCGCGATGACCGTCGCGATCGTCGCCGGCATCGTCGCGCTGTTCCTCAGCTAGCGACCGCGACGGCGCGGCCGATCTCCGCGGAGCGGTACGCGGCGTCCATGACTTCCTGAACACGCAGCCCGTCGGCGAACGTCGGATGCGGAGCGTCCGCTTTCCCGGTCGGGCCCGCCTCGATGTGCTCGCGCACCCTGCGCGCGAGATCAGGGAACGCGCCGTCCACCGCGCTCGCGGGAAGGATCTCCTCGAGCGCGCCGGATCCGCGTGCGAGCATCACGCGGCCGTCGCCGCCGAGGACGATCGTGCCATCGCCGCCGTAGAGGATCACGCGGCGCGAGGGATGGTGGACCGCGCTCGAGAGCTGGAGCGTCGCGATCGCGCCGTTGCTCAGGCGAAGCAGCAGCTGCGCGGTGTCGTCAGCGGTCACGCGCACCGACCCGCCATCGGTCGTGGGACGCGTTTCCGCGGACACGGCGAGCTCGCTCGACACGCGGTCGACCGCGCCGAGCCACCAGATGAGCGAATCGATCCAGTGCGAGCCGACCGCACCAAGGAGCCCGCCGGCCCGGTCGCGCCGCAGCCACCATTCCTGACGGGGGCGCGCCGGATCGACGAGCGTCCCGGTCATCTCCATCACTAGCGCGAGCCGCATCGTGCCGATCGCGTTCGCGTCGAGCAGCTCTTTCACCTTCGAGCGCGCGGGTGTGTAGCGGAACTCGTGGTCGATCGCGTGAACGACGCCGGCGCGCTCGGCCGCGGCGAGCATCTCGCGCGCCTCGCGGCTGTCGCGTGCCATCGGCTTCTCGCAGATGACGTGCTTCCCCGCGGCGAGCGCGGCGAGCGCGTGTTCGCGATGCAGCGCCGGCGGCGACGTCACGCACACCACGTCGACGTCGTCGCGCTCGACGAGATCGCTCACCGTGTCGACCGCGGTGGGGATGCCGGCCTGCTCGGCCGCGGTGCGGGCGCGCTCCGGATGTGCCGCGCAGATCGCCGTAACGTCGTAGCCCGCGGCGCGGAACCCTGGGACCTGCACGCGCGCGCCGAAGCCGGTCCCGATGATCCCCACCCTCAGCGCCATTGCGGCACAGTATGAGGACCGATGGCGCTCTCCGACGCGCTCGAGGCGCACCGCGCGAAAGTGAATCGCGTCCACCGTGTGCGGAACGCCGAGGGGCTCGTGACGATGGTCGACGCGTTCGGCTTCTGCTTCGCGTTCACTCGGCGCACCGGCGACGCGCCGATCCCGGCGTGCTTCGACCACCTCTCGACGAACAGCGAGGACCGCAAGTGGGGCTGGATATGGGGCTGGAAGGACGACCTCCCCGAGGAGAAGCGCCTGTATTACGGCAAGCTGCTGGTCCGCAAGCCGACGTTCGTCTCGATGAAGATGCTGCCGACCTTCTACGCGACGTTCGGGCGCGCCGGAGAGGACGACGACCACGTCGACGACGTGCGCGCGGGCCGGCTGTCGGACATCGCGCGCCGCGTCATCGACTACCTCGCGCAGCGCGGTGAGACGCAGACGAAGCGAATGCGCGCGGATCTCGGCATCACCTCACAGGAGGGCAAGGCCGACTACGCGAAGGCCGTGGAAGAGCTCCAGCGTCTGATGTACGTCGCCCGCGTCAAGGCCGTCGGCGAAGGTCGCGAAGACTACAACTACACCTACGACCTATTCGTCCGCCGCTATCCCGAGACCGTGAAGAAGGCGGAGCGGATCTCGTCGAACGATGCGATGACGGCGCTGCTGCGTCGTCTGCTCGAGCTCGCGGGAGGCGTCACGACGAAGCAGGCCAGTCGTCTCTTCGAGTGGGACGACGAGCAGACCGAGCGCACGATCGCGCGTCTCGAAACGAAGCGCGGTGTCGCTCGTGTCGACGGAACGCTCGTGCTGCCTGAACTTGTAGGCTAGCCGTCGGTGGACATCCAGCAGCTGCGTTCATCGATCTTCGAGCTCTACGCACCGCTCGAGGACGAGCGCCAGTACATCGTTTTCGATGCCGCGCGCGGCAACCTTCTCATCGATATCCCGCCGTACAGCGAGCGTGCGCTGCGGCTCATCCAGGGCGCCGGCCGCGCGTCGTTGCTGCTCGCGACGAACGCAGCCCGCGCTGCCGAGGCGCATCGCTATCGCGAGACGCTCGGCGTCCAGATCGCCGTGTACGACGACGACGCCGGAGCGGTGGAGGGTGGCGCCGATCTCGTTCTGAAGCCTGACGACCTCGTGCGGCCCGACACGCGCGTCTTCCGCGTGAAGGTGAACGGACAGGGCGCGACCGTCGTTCTCGTGGCCAAGTCCGGAGGGATCCTCTTCGCCGGCGACCTCGATCTGGCGAGCGAGGGCGCGAAGCAGCTGATCCCGCTCGCCTTCTCAGCGATCCTTTCGTCGAAGCGCGCGCCGATCTGGAACGCCGGCCGCGACGTGCTCCTTCAGCTCCAACGCGAGCTCCCGAAGCCGCGCAAGCAGTTCGGCATCCTCCTGCCGCCGCCGTGGGACCGCGCGTACAAGGGCCGCCTCGAAGACAAGATGTACCACCACGACGTCATCGTCCCGAAGGAGGACACCGCCGCCCGCGAAGCGGCGATGGGTCCCGCGACGCTCGTCGTCGCGAGCGCGACGCGCGAGATCCTCGAAAAGGCGAAGCGCCCGCTTCCCGCTGGTGGCGCGCTCGCCGGCGACGGCGCGGGCCGTATGGCGGCGCCGTCCATCCCGCCCGCTGCTCCAGCCGCGCCAGCGCCGCGCGAGCAGCGGCAGCGACCGAAGCCGTTCGCCGAGGACTGGCGCGCCACAGCGACCGAACGGCCGCCCACGACGATCGCGAACCCCGCCGCCGACATCGTCCCGGCCGCCGCCGGATTCAAGCCGCGATCGATCGGCGAGCGCTTCCGCCGCGCACCGATCGAGGACCTCGTCGGCTCGCCCTACGTGGACTACCTGTGGGGCGGCATCGATCTCGCGCCGGACGCCACCGAGGTCGCGTTCGCGTGGAACCAAGACGGGACCTTCGAGATCTACAGCGCGCCGATCGAGCGCGAGCGCATCTACCAGCTCACCGACGCGAAGCAGCGGTCGGTGTGGCCGCGCTGGTCTCGGGACGCGAAGCAGATCGCGTTCCTCCGCGACAGCGGCGGGAACGAGCGTTTCGACATCTGGCTCGTCGACCGCGACGGCGAGACCGAGCGGAACCTCACGAACGAGCCGGACGTCATGCATCGCGATATCACCTGGTCGCCCGACGGCTCGCGTATCGCGTACGTCGCGAACGCCGCGGGCAGGGCCTTCGCGGTGCACGTCATCGACGTCGCGACCGGCAAGAAGCGCGCTCTCACCGACGGACAGTTCGACGATGAGCGGCCGCGCTGGTCGCCCGACGGAACGCGTCTCCTGTTCTCGTCCCGCCGCGACGCGGTCCGCACGAACAGCGATCTCTACGTGATCTCGGCCGACGGCGGCTCGCCGACGAAGCTCGAGACGCGCGACGCCGATGGCGAGTCGCTTGAGGGCGAGTGGTCCGCGGATGGGACGCGCATCGCGTTCACGACGAACACGCGCCGACGCTACGAGGTCGCGGTCGCGACGCTCGCGGGAGATGCGGTCACGCGAGTCGAGCCGCTCACGAAGAGCATCTTCGACGAGACGGCGCCCGCGTGGCGACCAGACGGCCGCGCGGTCCTCTATCGGCACAGCGAGGACGCTGAGGTGTCCATCCGACGCGTCTTCGTCGTCTCGCACGCCGATCACGCCGTCGCCGACCGACCCGGTGTCCACGATTCCATCCGCGTGGGACCGGACGGCGACCTCGTCGCGTACCTCTTCACCGGCGCTCGCGAGCCGTGGGACGTCTACGTCACGCGCGAGCGGATGACCGAACCACGCCGGCTCACGCGTTCGCTCCCGGCCAGCGTCGACCCCGAGACCCTCGTCGAGCCGATCCACATTCGGTATCCCGGCGCGATGGGCCGCGAGATCCCGGCGCTCCTCTACATCCCGTACGCCGAGGCGCTGCGTGGCGACGGACCGCCGCCGGTCATCGTCCACGTCCACGGCGGACCGACCAGCCAGCACCATCGCTGGTGGGACCGCGCAAGCCAGTGGTTCGCCATGAACGGCTACGTCGTGCTCGCGCCGAACGTCCGCGGATCGACCGGCTACGGTCGCGAGTTCCAGGAGGCGAATCGCCGGGACTGGGGCGGGCAGGATCTCGAGGACGTGGTCAAGGGACTCGACTGGCTCGCGAAGCAACGGATCGCCGACCCCAGGCGCGTCGGCATCTACGGCGGCAGCTACGGCGGATACCTGACGCTCATGGCGCTCGCGAAGTACCCCGACCGCTGGGCCGCCGGCGTCTCGCTCGTCGGCGTCGTGTCCTGGAAGACGATGTACGACACGACGCGTGGCGACCTGCGCGAGTACCTCGTCCGCGAGTTCGGTGATCCGGTGAAAGACGCTGAGCGTTATCGTGACCGCTCGCCGCTCACGCACGTTTCGAAGATCGAAGCGCCGCTGCTCGTGCTCCAGGGCGAGAACGATCCGCGCGTGCCGCTGTCCGAAGCAGAACAGGTCGTGGCCGCGCTGCGATCAGCCGGCAAGATGCACGAGTACTACGTCTACAAGGGCGAGGGACACGGTTTCCGCTCGCGCGAGAACATGATCGACTCGGTCCGGCGCGCGGGCGGATGGTTCGACCGCTACTTACTGCGTGCCTGATGCGGTCGTCATCGGGGCCGGTCCCAACGGCCTCGCGGCGGCCATCCAGATCGCGCGAGCCGGCCACTCGGTCGCGGTGTACGAGGCGAACGACGACGTCGGCGGAGGCGTGCGCTCCGCGGAGCTGACGCTTCCCGGCTTCGTGCACGATGTCTGCTCGGCGATCCATCCGATGGCCGCCATGTCGCCGTTCTTCAACGGACTGCCCCTCCGGAAACACGGACTCGAGTGGATCCAGCCCGATGCGCCGCTCGCGCATCCGCTCGACGACGGGACCGCCGTGATGCTAGAGCGCTCGGTCGACGCGACCGCGGCGCGTCTCGGCGCGGACGGCGATGCGTATCGCGGTCTGCTGTCCCCGCTGGCGTCGCGCTGGGATCAGCTCGCGACCGAGGTGCTGCGGCCGGTGGCACATCTGCCGCGGCATCCGCTGCTCCTCGCGCGCTTCGGCCTCCACGCGCTGCGCTCAGCGCGCGGCATCGCGTCGTCATTCAAGGGCGAGGCGGCGCGCGCGCTCGTCGCCGGTGTCGCGGCGCACTCGTTCCTTCCGCTGGAGCACCCGTTCACCGGAGCGTTCGCGCTGGTGTTCCTCATCACCGGCAACGCCGTGGGCTGGCCGCTGCCCCGCGGCGGATCGCGTCGCATCGCCGAGGCGCTCGCGTCGTGTCTGCGCGAGCTCGGTGGCACGATCACCACCAGTCACCGCGTTCAGGAGCTGTCCGACATGCCGACGGCGCGGGCCTACGTGTTCGACACCTCGCCCTGGCACCTCGAGAGCATCGCGGCCGACCGCCTGCCGGCCGGCTACCGGCGCGCGCTCCGTCGCTACCGCCGCGGACCCGGCATATTCAAGGTCGACTATGCGCTCGACGGTCCGGTCCCGTGGCGCTCCGCCGACTGCCTGCGCGCCGGGACGGTGCACCTCGGGGGGTCGTTCGAGGACATCGCGGCGTCCGAGTCCGCCGTCTGGCGCGGCCAGCACGCGGAGCGGCCCTTCGTCCTGGTCGCGCAGCAAAGCCTCTTCGATCCGACGCGCGCGCCAGCGGGGAAGCACACGCTATGGGCGTACTGCCACGTGCCGAACGGCTCGACAGTGGACATGACCGACCGCATCGAGGCGCAGCTCGAGCGCTTCGCACCGGGTTTCCGCGAGCGCGTCCTCGCGCGCAGCGTGATGAACACGCGCGAGGTCGAGCGCCGCAACGCGAACAACGCCGGCGGCGACATCTCGTGTGGATCGCACTCCGGACTGCAGCTGTTCGCGCGACCGCGCGTGGCGATCGATCCGTACGCGACACCGGCGCGCGACATCTACCTCTGCTCGTCGGCGACTCCGCCCGGCGGAGGCGTCCACGGCATGTGCGGCTACAACGCGGCGCGCAGCGTGCTGGCGCGCTCCCTCAGCTAGACCCGGACGGTCAGGTTCTCCGTGGCGACGCGCAGAGCCGTCGCGCTGAGCCGCTCGGCGATCGCCTTGGCCTCGTCGCTCTGCGCCTGCGCCTGCTCTTCGCGGCCCGGCACGCCCTGCAGCGCGCGCGCGAGATCGGCGAGCGCGACGGCTCGCTCGTAGTCGAGCTTGAGGGTCGCGAACGCCTGGACCGCGTCGAAGAGCAGCTTCGCCGCCTTGGTCTGCTCGCCCGCGTTTCGCGCGCGAAGCGCCTCCGCGTGCGTGAGGAGCGCGCGGCCGCGCGCGTGCCCGTTCCGCTCGACGATCGAGGCGACGCGGTCCTCGAACGCCTCGTCGGGCATCCGCCAGCGGGCCGCGGCGAGGACCATCAGCGGTCCGACGAGCGTGAGGTCGATCATCGCCTTGGGCTGCCCCGCGCTGCGCACGGCGTGATAGGCGCTTTCGCTCTCGCGCAGCCCGTAGTACGCGGCGAAGAAATCCGCGAGCGCCATGTCGGACGGCGACGCCTCCTGCTCGATGAGCAGGTCGCGGTACGTCTTCTCCTCGGGCGACGCCATCGCGGCGGCCGCGCCGATCGCGATACCCAGCACCGACGGCCACTTCGTCGGCGTCGCGAACCGCTCGCGGCGCTCGGCAGCGGCGAGCGTGCCGGGGAAGTCGCCCGCGAGGAGGTGCGCGAGCGTCTCGGTCCGGAGCGCGTGCGCGCCGAGCCGCGGTTTCTCCGTCTCGATCGCGACCTCGCGCGCGTTCGCGGCATGCTCCATCGCCTCGGCCATGTCGCCGAGCGGGAGCGCGGCCAGCGCCACCATCGTGTGCGCGTCGATGAGCTCGTCGCTGTCCTGCAGCGACTGCGCGATGGGCAGCCGCCGCTGGTTCGCGAGATACGCCTCGCGGAAATTGCCGAGCTCGCGGTACGCGTAGCCAACCGCATCGAGGCACAGGGAGCGCTCGCGTAACAGGCCGAGATCCTCGGCGATCGCGAGCGCTTCTTTCGCGGTCGCGAGCGACGCCTCCCAGTCGGCGTCGGTCGACTTGGGGCCGCGGCGCGGCATGAACGACTTCGCCGCGAGGAGCAGCACGCGCTCGCGCGAACGCGCCGTACCGACGATCGCGAGACCGCGTTCGATGAGGCCCTCGAGATCCGGATGCTTCGCGTCCCACCGCGTGCAGAGCTCGGCCATGTGCGCGAGGAGGATCGCGACCTCGCCGCTCCTCGGGTCGCGCGCTTCGAGCAGCACCAGTGCCCGCTCGTACGCGGAGAGTGCCGCGTCGTTCTCGCCGCGGTAGCGCCGCACGCGCGCGATGAGGTAGAGCGCCTCGACCGCCGCGTCGATCCGTTGGATCTTCTCGTACAGCTCGAGCGCCTGCTCGGCGAAGCGCAGCGCCTCGATGTACGCGTGGATCGCCGTCGCGCGCTGCGCGGACTTCCACGAGTACTCCGCGGCCTTCTCGGGGACCTCGCCGATCAGGTAGTGATGCGCGAGGGCGGGGTAGAACTCCTTCAGCTCCTCGCCGAGCACGGCCTCGTACGCCGTCGCCACGCGGCGGTGCAGCTCGACGCGGCGGCGCACGAGGAGCGTGTTGTACGCGACCTCCTGCACGACCGCGTGCTTGAACCGGTAGCGGCCCTCGCGCCGTTCGCCTGGGGCGGCCTCGAGCACGAGGTCCGCGGCGATGAGCTGATCTACGGCATCGGCGATGCGGTCGCCGCCCGCCGCTCGGAGCACGCGGTCGCCGAAGCGCTGCCCGATGACCGCCGCGAGCTGGATGCATTCGCGCGCGGTCGGCGGCAGCCGGTCGATACGCGAGGCCACGACTGCGTGCAGCGTGGCCGGCACTTCGAGGGCGGCCGGGCGCTCGCGAAGATGCCATTCGCCGCTCGCGTCCTTCTCAGCGGCGCCTGATTCCACGAGCGAGCGCAACGATTCCTCGATGAAGAACGGATTGCCGCCGGCACGGGCGACGATCCGGTCGCGCAGCTCGTCGGGGATCCAATCGAGCGTCGCTTCGACGATGCGCGCGGCCTCCTCGTCCGAGAGCGGCTCGAGCACGAGCTGCGTGAAGTTCGTGCGCGATGGCTTCGGCTCCGGCGCGCCGGGTCCGAGGCGCTGCGCGAGCAGGAACAGGATCGGCACGCGGGACGCGCGCGAGGCGAGGAACCACAACAGGTCCAGCGAGGCCGCGTCGGCGAAGTGCAGGTCCTCGAGGACGTAGAGCAGGGGATGCTGCCGCGCGAGCGCGGCGATGACGTCGTACACGACGATGTACATCGCGCGCTTCCACTCCTCCGAGTCGCTCGCGGGCTCTCGCACGCCTGGGAGGTGCAGGAACTGCGCGAGTGTCGGCGCGATCGTGAGCGGGTTCATGAAGCCCAGCTCTTGGAGTTTCTCGCCGACACGCGTGATGCCTTCGGGATCCGACGGCTGCACGTTCAGCTCGACGAGGATCGGCTCGATGAAGCCCGCGTAGCTCCGCTGATTCACGCGCGAGAACGTCCAGCGCATCACGCGCGGTGCGTCCGCGGCCTTCGAGCCCTCCTCAGCGGCGGTCGCGAGGCCGATGAACTCCGAGGCGAGCCGGCTCTTGCCGATGCCGGGCTCGCCGGCGATGAGCACGACCTCGGTGCGGCCGAGGCGCGCGGACTGGTACGCGAGATCGAGGCGGGAGAGCTCCATCCAGCGGCCGACCAGTGGCGCGGCGATCTCGATGCTCGGCCGGACGTCGGTGCGCTCGCCGATGAGCGCGTACGCGAGGATCGGCTTGTCCTTGCCCTTGAGCTCGATCGGGCCGACCTCGCGGAAGCTGAACTCGCGGTTGGTGAGGCGGAAGGAGGTCTGCGTGACGTAGATCTCGCCTGGCCCGGCGGTGGACTGCAGGCGTGACGCGATGTTCACGGTATCGCCCATCACGCCGTACTCGGCGACGCTGCGGACCGCGCCCGCGACGACCATGCCGGTGTGGACGCCGATACGCAGGCCGAACTCGACGCCGCGCTCCTTCTTCACGCGCGCGGCGTGGTCGGCGAACACGCGCTGCATCGCAAGAGCCGTGCGGAGGGCGCGTTGCGGGTCGTCCTCGTGCGCCACCGGCGCTCCGAACACGACGAAGATCGCGTCGCCGATGAACTTCTCGATGGTGCCGTCGTGCCGGATCGCCTCCTCCGCGAGGTCTTCGAAGATGCCCGACACGAGGACCTGAAGCTCCTCTGGATCCATCTGGTCCGCGAGCTCGGTGAATCCGGCGAAGTCGGCGAAGAGCACCGTCACCAGACGGCGCTCCTGCGGCTGCTGCTCTAACACTGCTGCGACCAGAGCTCTGTCTCGGAGATCAGCGGTGGCCCCTTCTCCGGCGCTTGGATCGTCCGCTCGATATAGAGGAGCTCGAAGCTCACGAGCGGCGACTGGCCAGGTGCAAGATGTGAATTACGCGCGCGGCAGAAGTAGCGCGCGTACGCAGAACGATAGCCCGCGTAGAAGCCGCTGGCGATGCGCTCGTGCACTTTGGTCCAGCGCGTGTAGAGCGGGTCGCTGTATCGCTCGCTACGGTCGCCCGCGCGACCGTCACTCAGTAGGTCGAGGCGTGTGCCGTCGGCGAGCGTGGCGGGCGCGAGGAGCCACCAGTCGGTCCGTGCCGGGTTTGGCGAGAACATGTCCCAGCGCTGATCGAGCGAGAGCGATCGCAGCAGGGACGCGAGGTCGCCGCTCGGCCGGAGCGCCTCTGCCTCGGATGGCACCGCTGTCACGAACGCCGCCGCGGCCGTGAACGCCAGGAACACGCCCGCCGCGCGGCGTCGCGGGCGAACGCTCGTCGGCGCCGCGGGGGTGACGGCTTCACGCATCGCGCGGTGGATCCACTCGGGTGGGACGAACAGCACGCATGCGGCGAGCATGACGAGCGGGAAGTTCCCGACGTTCATCAGCACGAGGATCCCAAGCTGCAGCGCGGCCGCGCCGAGCGCCGCGACCTTGCGCGTGCGTTGGAACGGGATCATCGCCAGCGGGAGAAACGAGAGCTCGACCTCGAGCGTGTACCAGCTGATGAGGTGCGACGCCGCGGGATCCACCGCGACCGCGTGCGCCCACGGTCGCGCGAAGGTGTGGTCGAGCTGCAGCGCGTAGTACGCGGCGGTGCCGTCGACCCAGTCGATCCCGCCGAGCTTCTCGATCCCGGTGGCGAGGTAGACCCACGCGATCTGGAGCTCGAGGATGCGGATCGGAAAGGCCCAGCCGCGCACGATGGGCGCTCCGCTCCGGCGCCGCGCGTCGAGGGACCAGCGGTCACCGGCAGACGTGAACGCGAGCCACAGCGGGACCAGGCGGAAGACGAGGTCGCTCCCATCGAGGATCAGCGGATCGCGCCACGAGAAGCTCGACACGAGAACGAACGAAAGAAGCGACGCGAGCCGCGTGTGCCAGCCCAGCGTGAGCGACAGCGCAACGACACATGAGACCGCCCAGATCGCCGCGACCAGCCACCACTCGCCCGACAGGCTCAGCAGAGACAGTCGATCGGGGTAGCTGCCCGCGATGTCGGCGCGCGGCAGGATGCCCTCGTCGGTGAAGAACGGGGTCAGGTTCGGGAAGAGCTGCCAGAACCAGTTGAAGAGGAGGAGTCCGAACAGGATCCGGAACAGGGCCACCGGAGCCACGTCGGCCTCGCCAAACCAGAAGTCGCGGAGCCGGCGCATCAGCGGCTAGGGTCGCACGCGCATAACGGAGCGGGATCTCGGCTTACCGACCGGTAGGTAGAATCGCGGAATGACGCAGCGCAAGCGCCGGCCGGCGGGGTCAACGCGGGAGCGCGTGCTCCAGGCAGCGGATCGCCTGTGGGGCGAGCGCGGCGTCCGGGGGGCGTCGCTCGACGACATCGCGCGCGAGGCCGCAGTGACGAAGCCGACGGTCTACTACTACTTCGCCGACAAGAGCGCTCTCTTCACCGCGGTGGTCTGCAGCGTTCTGGAAGAGCATGGCGTCGCTCTCAAGTCCGCCGCGCGGCACGGCGGACGCTCCCGCGATCGGCTGATCGCGTCGCTGGCCTATCTGATCGGAGCGCGCTGCAGCGGGCCGCGCCTGCTACGCGACGGCGGCGTGACTCTCACCGTCGATCAGAACAGCCAAGCGCGCAGCGCCTTCTTCCGACACTTCTTCGCGCCGCTGCAGCAGATCCTCGACGACGGCGTGCGTGCCGGAGAGCTGCGCCAGATGGACACGGCGTTCGCCGCGCAGGCGCTGCTCAACCTCCTTGATCCCTGGACGGGGCGCGATCCGCTACCGGGTGGCCGCGAACCACAACAGCTCGCGACCGACATCGTCGGGCTCATCGTCGATGGGATCGGGGTCTGAGGGGCTGGACTATACCTACCGGTAGGTAAGGACACCTGAAGGCCCGTCCTTAGCTCTGCTTGGCATTCGGCTCACGCAGTAGGTATGGTCGCGAGCTTACCCGACCGCACCCAGTCTCGGATGCGCTCGACGGCGAGGTTCAGGTTCTCGAGCGAGTTCGCGTACGACAGCCGCAGATGACCTTCGCCGACCGGGCCGAAGGCGGTGCCCGCGAGCACGGCGACGCCGGCCTCGTTCAGCACCCGGTTCGCGACGGTCGCGGCATCGCCGAGTCGCAAACCGCTGATGTTCGGGAACACGTAGAACGCACCGTGGGGCAATCGACAGGTGATGCCGTCGATGCGGTTGAGTCCGGCGACGATCGCATCACGGCGCCGGCGGAATTCAGCCAGCATCGTGTCGACCTCCGCCGGTCGCTGGGAGATCGCTACGACGCCGGCGCGCTGCGTGAACGTCGCGGTACAGGACACCGAGTTCGTCACGAGCTTCGCGACTGGATCCACGAGCGGCTTCGGGAACGCGCCGTAGCCAAGTCGCCATCCGGTCATCGCGAACGTCTTGCTGAACCCGTCGAGCAGGATCGTGCGCTCGGCCATTCCTTCCTCGGCGACGATCGAGTGATGCCTGCCCTCATAGATGATCTCGGCGTAGATCTCGTCCGACAGCACCCAGAGGTCGTGCTCGCGCGCGACCTTCGCGATCTCGCCCGTCGCCTCGGGCGACAGGACTCCGCCGGTCGGGTTGTGGGGGCTGTTGAGGATCAGCAGCTTCGTGCGCGGCGTGATGAGCGTGCGCAGCTCACTCAGGTCCGGGACGTAGTCGTTCTCCTCGCGCAGCGGGAGCGGCACGCCGGTCGCGCCGGCGAACGAGATCATCGAGGCATAGATCGGGAAGCCCGGATCGGGATAGATCGCTTCGTCGCCCGACTCGAGGAGCGCGAGGATCGCGTAGAACATGATCGGCTTCGCGCCGGGGGTGACGATGACCTGCCCCGGCTCGACCCGAAGCCCGCGCGCGCGGTTCAGATAGTTCGCGACCGCCTCGCGCAACTCGGGGATGCCCGCCGATGGCGTGTAGTGCGTCTCGCCGCGCTCGATCGAAGCCACGCCGGCGGCGACGACGGACCGCGGCGAGTCGAAGTCGGGCTCGCCGATCTCGAGGTGGACGATGCTGCGGCCCTTCGCCTCGAGGGCGCGCGCACGCGCGAGAACTTCGAACGCTGTCTCGGTGCCGAGCCGCCCCATCCGGCGCGCGAGCGGGCGCATTCGGCGAGTTTAGACCTTGCCCTCGATGCAGGCGCACCCCTCGGGACCGACGCGCGCGGCGTGTCGCGTGCCGGCGGGAAGCATCATGCGGTCGCCCGCTCGCAGCGTGAGCGTGCGTCCATCGCCGAGGATGAAGTCGATCGAGCCGTGCGTGCAGTAGAGAAGCTTGTGATAGGTGTGCGCGTGTTGCTCGTAGCGATCACCCGGTCCGTTCGACCATGCGTAGACGTCGCGCGCCTCGGCCCGCAGGTGCTTCTCCAGCTCCTTCGCGTCGGGGGGGCCGCCGGTGTGGCGGTCGAGCTGCACATCCACGACTCGACGATACGAGAGGAACGCGATACTCACTCACATGCGCGTCGGCGTCGTGTTCCCGCAGCTCGAGATCGGCACCGATCCCGCGAAGATCCGCGACTACGCGCAGGCCGTGGAGGATCTCGGCTACACACACCTCGTCGCGTTCGATCACGTGCTTGGCGCGGACATCACGACGCGACCCGACTGGCGTGGCCCGTACAACGCGAAGTCGCAGTTCCACGAGGTGTTCGTCCTGTTCGGTTTCCTCGCCGCGTGCACGACGCGCCTCGAGCTCGCGCCCGCTGTCATCATCCTGCCGCAGCGCCAGACCGCCCTCGTCGCGAAGCAGGCCGCGGAGGTCGACGTCCTCACCAGGGGGCGGACGCGGCTTGGCGTGGGTCTCGGCTGGAACGAGGTCGAGTACGAGGCGCTGGGCGAGAAGTTCCGCAACCGCGCGCGCCGGATCGAGGAGCAGATCGAAGTCCTGCGGCTCCTCTTCACGAACGGGGTCGTGGACTACACCGGACGCTGGCACCGCATCGACCGCGCCGGTCTCAATCCGCTGCCGGTGCAGCGGCCGATCCCGATCTGGATGGGGGGCAACGCCGATCTCGCCGTGCGCCGCATCGCGCGGATCGCGGACGGCTGGCTCACGCACCTGCAGCCCGACGATGCCGGTCGCGAGCGCCTCATCGCGTTCCGTTCTTATGTGCGCGAGGCTGGTCGCGACGCCGCGACGTTCCCCATCGAGGGCCGCGTGGGCGCCGCCAAACGCACGCCCGATGACTGGGCGCGCATCGCGCAGGGCTTCGCCGACATGGGACTCAGCCATCTCGAGTTCAGCACCATGGGCGCGGGATGCGCGACGTTGGACGAGCACATCGCGCTCATCCGACGCTTTCGCGAGACCGCGCCGGTATTCGACGCGCGAAGCGAAGCTACGGCTTCGTGATGCTCACCGGCACGCCGATGCCGCTCACGCGGACGAGCGACCCGCCCGCGAGCGGACGCGCGTAGAGCCCGCCGCTCGTCGCGACGTAGAACCACGCGCCATCGGGCGACCAGCCCGCGAAGCGGCCGTCCACGTCCGCCACGACCGCGCCGCTCGCAGGGTCGCGGACGGTCGCGACCGGCTTCGGCTCGGTCGGCGTGCCGACGACGCCTTGCCCGCCGGAGGTCAGCGTGTACCCGATGAGCGGACGCGCCGGCGACCAGGCCTCGTCGGCGATGCGGTCGCCGAGCACGTACTGCGTCGGCGCTCCGTCGGACGCGCGCAGGAGGACGAGGAACGGCGTCGCGGTCGTGCCGAGGAACGCGACGCGCGCTGCGGCGAAGGTGCCGTCCGCGGCCGCGGTGATGTTGCTCACCGACGTGATGCCCTTCGTCACCGACGGCGCCTGCGCGCGCGCGTCGCCGACGATGCGCGCCACCGTGGTCACGGTGCGCTTCTGCGTGCCGGCCCACAGCTCGATGGACTGCTCGTCACGCGCGCGGTCGTTCGCGCGGATCGTCCCGTTGGTGAGGACGAACATCCCGGGCCTCGTCCATGCGACCTCACGGCCGGGGATCGACTGACCGAGGACGCCGTCGAGACTCACCACTCGCACGGTCAGCTCGCTGAGAAGGATCGACGGGTCCTGTGGCGACGCGGGCAGCGCGACCGCGGCGACCAGCGAGCCGTCGGGCGACCACGCCACCGCGGGCGCGACGGATGACAGCGCGGAGAGGCGCGTCACCTTTCCGGCACGGTCGATCGTGACGGGGATGAGCTGCTGCGCCGATGCGCCGGTGCCAAGGCTCTCCACGGTGAGGATGCGGTCCCCGCCGGGGGACCACTGCGGGAGCGGAATGCTGAAGCGGCGCTGCGTCTGCGCGTTGCTCGCACCGGTCCGCAGCACGGCGGCGACGCCGTCGGCGCCCATCGTCCAGATGTTGCCGCCGAGCGCGAAGGCATAACGCACCGCGGGCGCGTCCGCGCGCGGCGTGGGCACGGCCTTCGCGAGCGGCGCCGTGCGCGGGAACCAGACATCGCCGCCATCGATCGAGCCGAGGAGCAGGACGGCACTCGGTGCGAGGCCGGCAGGTGTGATGTCGACGCGGACGACGGTCGTTCCCGCGAAGCCGATCGCGTAGCGCTTGTCGGGTGCGACCGCGATGCGCTCGATGAGCCCGGCGCTCGACGGCAGCAGGATCGGGATCGAGCCGATGACCAGCTGCGCCGGTGTCGTGCCGCGGTGATAGAGGTATCCGCCGGGCCAGGTGCCGTCGAGACGCAGGCTGTCCTGATCGGGCGGAGTGACCTCGCGTCGCACGTCCGTGCCGTCGGCGGTCATGCTCCACACGTTGGCGGCTGCGGCGAACACGAACGTCTCCGTCGCGCCGGCGAACTGCGTCACGCGCCCGCCGAGGAAGTGGACCCGGCCGTCGCTGCCGATGACCGGCGATGACGCCTGAAGGCCGGTGAGCGGGCGGAACTGATTGGTCCCGGTCGCGCGCAGCGCCGAGATCACGCCGCCCGTCGTCTGCACCAGCAGCTCGTCCTCGTCGAGCCAGTCCGCCGCGAGCGCGTCCTCGACGGTAGTGATGCGGGTCCATGTGCCGTTGGCGGCGCCGACGTAGACGTCGCTCTGGCTACCGCTCTGGCGCTGAACGGTCGCCGCTATGCGCGCGCCGCTCGGCGAGAACCGGTGATCGATGATGCGATAACTGTCGGAGCGGAGCTCGGGCGCGAGCGTGTACGACATCGTCGCGCCATCGATGTGCACGACGACAAGGCGGACGCCACCCTCGACGTAAGCGATGGCGTTCCCGTCGACCGACCACTTCGTCTTCGTGATCGAGTTCGGGTTGTCGGTCTTCGCGAGGGAGCGGCGGCGCGAGTTGTCGGCGTTCGCGACCCACAGGAGATGGTCGCCGTTCGGCTCCGCGCGCCAATATGCCAGCCGGCCGTTGGCCGAAAGGTCCGTCACGACCTGTCGCGACGCGCTCGCGGCGGGCGAGGGAGAGGCCGACGCGGCCGCTCCGGGCGCTGCGGGCGTGCCTACAGTCGAGAGGATGATCGCGACGACGGAGCCGACAACGACCAGCGCGGCGACGAGGGCATACGGCAGAAGTCCCCGCAGGTGCCGCACGTCCTGAATAATCCTCCCTATGCCCGATCCGCTGGAAGCCGCGAAGACCTTCATGGACGCGCTCGAGGCGCGCGACCCCGAGCGTGCCGCAGCGGTCTGTGCCGAAAACGTGCAGATCGAGCTGCCCGGCGGCGATCCTCAGCTGGAGGGTCGCGACGGTGCACGCCGCCTCGTGCGCGGCGCCCCGGCTTTCATCCGGCGCATCCGGGAGCAGCAGCTCGACGGGACGACCGTGACCCTGCGCGGCTTGACGCGCGCGCCGGGCCACTTCGCGAACTACACCACCTGGACCTTCGAGACGGACGGCCAGCTCATCACGCACGTGACCTTCGCGTGGCGTCCGGCTAACTAGCGATCATTTCTCCACGTATCTGAAACTTCGTGGCGTCTTGGCGAGGCCGAAGTCCGCGAGCGGCCGAGCCTTTCGGTAGCGGCGCGGCTTGGTCACCGGCAAGGTCCAGCCTTTGGCGGTCCGGCCCGCGCGCTCCCCGAGCACACATTCGCCGACCACCGTTCCGGTGCCTACTACGGCGAGGTAGGCACGCGCCGGCAGTCGCGTCGGCGGCAGTGCGCGGTGATCCGTGCTGCGCTTGCCGTCGAGGAGCGCGTCGGCGTTCTCCTGCGAAACCGCGAGGACGATCGCGTCCATGAGTTCCTCCCGACCGTTCGTCAGGAGCGACATCGGCCCGGCCTTGCTCAGCGGCTGACGGCGGCCTCGGCGACGCGCTCCATCGCGGTCGTGATCACATCCACCTCGCGGTCTGTCAGGTGGTCGGCGAAGTTACGAGCGATCGAGCGGAAGTGCGCCGGCGCGGAGCGTTTGAGGACGCGCCGCCCCTGCGCGGTCATAACGATGAGCTGCCCCCGCGCGTCGGACGGGCACACGCGCCGCTCGATCAGGTGCTGCGTCTCGAGCCGATCGAGCGCCCTGGTGAGACCGCTCTTCGTCAGCCCGGCCTGCTCCGCGAGCTCCGTCGGTCGGATCCCCTGCGGCGGCCCTTCGTTCAACGTCGCGAGGATGTGATGCTCGGAGAAGAGCAAACGGCCGGTCGCCTCGGCATCGCGGTCCATGGCGCGCGTCATCCTCAGCCCGGCCCGCATGAATGCGATCCAGGCGCGGAGCTCTGCCGGCGCCAGCTTCCGCTTCTTGCGGATGCCGGGAATAGGTTGTGTGATCAACGAGTTGATTGTATCATCAACTATCGGCGCTCGACGAGCGCCAAAGGAAGAGGCACAAGCAACATGGTCTGGTATATCGACCCAGCACACACACAGGCGACGTTCTCCGTCAAGCACATGATGGTCAGCACGGTCCGCGGGCGGCTCGGCAAGCTGCGCGGGGAGATCGAGCTCGACCCCGAGAACCCCGAGCGCGCCAGCTTCGAGATCGGCGCGGATGTGACCGCGATCGACACCGGCGACGAGCGCCGAGACGGACACCTCCGTTCGGCGGACTTCTTCGACGCGGAGAGGTACCCCGAGATCGTGTTCACGAGCTCGACGGTCTTCCCCAAGGGTGAGAACCGCTATGCCGTGAGCGGAGATCTGAAGATCCGCGGCGTGACCCGGCCCGTGACATTCGACGTCGAGCTCGAGGGTGTTGGCGTGGACGGCAGGGGCGGCAAGCACCTCGGTGCTGCCGCGACGATCACGATCGACCGTAAGGACTTCGGCCTGGTGTGGAACCAGCCGATCCAGAACGGCGTCATGGTCGGCGACAAGGTGCGGGTCGACGTCGGCATCGAGGCTCTCGATGCCGCCAGCGCGAAAGCGATGGGCCTCGCCGCCTAGCGTCGGCGCGGCGTCGGGTAGTCGGCCCGGGCCCGCACGCGCGCTGCGATGCGCGCGATGTCGCCCCGGGTGATCCCTTCAAGAAGCGCGCGAGCGTGGCCGAGATACAGCGTCTCGGTCGCCTCGCGCGCTTCGTCTTGTCCGGTGCGCCCGGCGAGACGACCCTCGAGCGGCCAGGACGGGCCGAGCACCATGGCGAAGATCGCGAGCGCGCGCGCGATGTGGAACGGCGACGTGACGATGACGAGCGGCCGCGGCGTGATGGACGCGAGATAGCGCTCGGCGACGAGCGCGGCATTCGCGACGGTATCGCGCGACTCGTCTTCGAGGAAGATCCGCGAACGGGCGACGCCCTTCGCCACGAGGCGCTCGGCCATGAAGTACGCCTCACTGCGCTCCGGCGTCGGCCCGTCACCGTGGCTGCCGGACACGATGAGCGCGATGTCGCGTCCGTGCGCGAGCGAGGCGGCCGCGTCGGCCCGCGCGAGCGTCGTATCCGTCGGGGTGCCGTCATCCTCCAGGCCCGCGCCAAGGACGATGGCGATCTCCGGGAAGTCGCCGAGCGTTCGCGCCTCTGCGCTCATGCGCGGATGTCGGCGATCGCGACCGGCCGCTTGGTCTCCGCGGATCGATAGGCCGCGATCGCGACCTCGAGCGCGCGAAGGCCGTCGTCACCGCTGATCGGAACGTCGCGGCCCGCGAGGATCGCGTCGACGAAATCTCCGACCATCCGCGCGGTGAGATCGTCCCCCCAGCCGAGCAGGCGGGTGTATCCCGCGGTGTCGTCGTAGTGGGTGAGCGTCTGCCGGAACACGTCGACATCGACCGTCGCCTTCTCGCCGACGACGTGCAGCGTCACGCCGCCCCAGGTGGGGAACGTCCGCGGTCGCGACCAGCTGCAGTCGATCGAGGCGAACGCGCCGCCAACGAGGTCGCAGGTGAGCACGCCGCAGTCCTCGACTGCGAGGCCGTAGATGAACGAGCCGAGCTCCGCGTGCACGCGCGCGAACTCGTCGCCCGCCAGCCAGCGGATGGCGTCGGCGGCGTGAACGGTGTGATCCATGACCGCGCCGCCGCCCGCAAGGTGCTTGTCGCCGAACCAGCGGCCAGGATACTGGCCCGGATTCGTCGCGCGCACGGCGCGCATCCGCCCGAGCGTGCCGCCGGCGATCGCCTCTTTGAGCGCGACGACCGCCGGACTGCTCCTCACCGGGAACGCGACGCCGAGCTGGACCCCTGCACGCCGGCACGCGTCGATCATGGCGCGCCCGTCCGCCAGCGTGGTCGCGAGCGGCTTCTCGCTCAGCACGTGCACGCCCATCGTCGCGGCCGCTTCCGTGTAGCGGCGATGGTCGACGTTCGTGGACGCGATGACCACGGCTTCGCTCGCGGCCAGCAGGCCGTCGAGCGTCTCGTGCCATCTCGCGCCGTGCTCGGTCGCGGCGGCGTTTCCACGTGCGGGTTCCTCGTCGTGGATCCCGGTGAACTCGACGTGTTCGAGTGCCTGCAGCGTGTTCGCGAGGCCGAGCGCGTGCACGTGCGCGCAGGAGATGAGGCCGACGCGGAGCCGGCGACTCACGCCGGAGCCTTCCACTCGATGACCGCGCCGCTGTCGGCGGACTCGATCACGGCGAGACCGAGTGCGAGCGAGCGCAGACCTTCGTGACCGTCGACGCGGGGCCGCTCGCCACGCCGGATCCGGGCGAAGAGATCGCGCAGTTGCCGGCGGTACGGCGATTCGCTCAGCGTGGGCGTGGCCATCATCGCCGGACCGGACGGGCCGGCCGGCGACTGCACCGTGAGTGGAGACGCCGCGCGGCTGTCGTGCACGAGCATGCCGCGATCGCCGCGCAGCTCGAAGCCGGTGCGGAAGCCGGAGTGCTCGGCCCAGCTAGCCTCGATGTGGACGATCGGACGGTCGTCGTAGCGGATCGTCGCGAGCGCGTACTCGAGGCCCGCGCTCCCGGTGAAGCGCCTCGCGTACACGCGCGAGGGCTCGCCGAACCACCAGCGAACGGTGTCGAGGTCGTGGAGCATGAGATCGAGGACGACGCCGCCGCTCTTCGCGGGATCGAGATACCACTCGCGCGCCGAACCGACCGAGAAGTTGCCACGCACCAGCGTCGCGATCGCGGGACGGCCGAGCGTGCCGTCGTCGAGCAGCTGCTTCGCGCGCTGGTATTCCGGGAAATAGCGCACGACGTGGCCGACCGCGAGGGTGACTCCGGCCGCATCGCACGCGCGCACCATCGCCTCGGCCTGCTCGCGCGTCCGCGCGATCGGCTTCTCGCAGAACACGTGCTTGCCCGACTTCGCGGCGGCGATCGCGTACTCGGCATGGAGGTGCGTCGGCGTCGCGACGACGACGAGGTCGACGTCGGGAGCGGCGCAGATCTCCTCGGCGGTCGCGACGCGGGCGCCACATTCTTTCGCGAGCGCGGCGGCGTGGTCGAGCGGGAGGGCCGCGACGGCCACGACCTGCACGTCATCGAGGCCAAGCGCGCTGTGCGCGTGCATCGCACCCGCGAACCCCGCACCGAGGACGCCCACGCGCATTGGCACGCCGCGAGCCTATAGAAAAGAGCGCTCCTTTCGGAGCGCCCTTCTCGAGCTCGGTCGGTCGTCGGCTAGATCTTGCGGAGCGTCCCGTCCATCAGCATCACGATGGTGAAGTTGTCGCCGCCGCCTTGCGTGTAGATCGGGTCGCCGTCCGGCTTCCAACCGGTGACACGGACCTTGTCGTTGATGGGGTTGTTGTTGAGGCGTTCGTAGATCGGGATGATCGGGAGCAGCTCGTTGAAGGCGAGCGCGATCTTCGTGATGGGGTCCTTCTGCTTGGACGTGTCGTAGCCGGTGATCGCGTCGTCCAGGACCGTATCGAAGTTGATCGACCCGCCGGAGTAGGTCTGCGTGAGCGGGTACTTCATGCCTCCGCCCGTCGCGTCCTTGTTGAACTCGCGGAACGGCCGCACGAGCGAGGCCTGTGGGTGGGGGTTCCCGATGCCCCAGGGATTCAGTCCGATCTGGAACTTGCCGTTGTTCATGTCCGGCAGCTGCGTCGACCGGATCGCACCACGCGGCGTGATCTTGATGCCGAACTTGTTGAGCGCGTCCGACGCGTACGTGGCGGCCGCGGCCCAGTCCTGGAAGTCGCTCGGGAAGTACAGCTCGAACGAAAGGGCCTTGCCGCCCTTGGCGTAGATGCCGTCGCTGCCCTTCGCGTAACCCGCGTCCTTCATGAGTTGGTCGGCCTTGGCGACATCGAAGGCATACGCGTTGAGCTTGGACACGTCGCCGGAGTTGATCCAGTTGGGCACCAGGCTGTCCGGGAAGCCGGCCATGTACTTCGGCGCTCGGGCCGACGTCCCGTAGAAGATCTTGCCCGCCTCTTCACGGTTGAAAGCCATCGCGACCGCTTGCCGCAGGCGCTTGTCCTGCAACTCCGGCGCGTTCTCCCACTGGAAGTAGAGCGCCGGCCCGGTGAAGATCGGACCACGGATGATGCGGTATCCCTTGTCCTGGAACGCCTTGTCGGTGGCGAGCGGGAAGCCGTGTGTCGCGTAGTCGACGTCGCCGTTGAGGACGAGCGGTGTGATCTCGGCGGTCTCGCCCTGGTAGATGACGACCTTGTCGAAGTTCACCTTGTCGGCGAAGACTCCGCCGGCGTTGCGCACCATGGTGAGCTGCGCCGCTGTCACGCTCGCGGTGTCGATCTTGTACGGACCGACCGAATACGGCTTGTCGGGACGGAAGTCGTTCATCTCTTTGATGAGCGCCTTGCCGGCATCCGTCGAGTTCGTGCCGCCACCGTTGTAGAAGTCTTGGGCCTTCTTCGCGAGCGGGCCGAAGACGGAGTCCGGCTTGATGCCGTTGCGCAGGATGAGCCGCTCGCCGAGGCTCGTCGGTTTCTTGTAGTGGAAGCGGACCGTCGTGTCGTCGACGGCCTCGACCGTGTCGACGAAGTTCCAGATCCCATAGCTCGCGAGACGGCCGACCCAGTAGGTGGTGACGACGTCCTTCGCAGTGAACGCCTTGCCGTCGTCCCACTTCAGGCCCGAACGGAGCTTGATCTCGTAGTTGTCGCCGTTCTGCTTGGCCGATTCCGCGAGCCAGTACTCGTACTTGGCAGTGTTCCAGTTGTACACGGCGAGCGACGTGATGAAGAGGTCGGTATAGATGCTCCCGCCGAGGATCGCGTTCGTCGCGTAGTAGTTCCAGTGTCCCTGCGGCTGCAGCACGTACGGCCAGCCGCCGTGGAACTCGCCGCCCTTGGTGGACGTGCCGCCGCCAGGGCTCGCGCTCGGCGCGCCGCTTGGTGCCGGCGTGCACGCGGCCGCGATGAGACCGATGCTGGTCAGCGTGGCGTCGCGAAGCAGGCGACGCCGGGTCGGTGCGTATCTCACGTTCGAATCGGTCACCTAATTCCCTCCCGAGTGCGAATCCGGCTCGTTGTAGCCCTTAGCGGTGGCTTTGTCGACTGACGTGCGCGTGTGTGAGCGTGGCGGTGGCGGCAGCGATGATCGCGCGAGGACGGCAACGATCCCGATGAACACGAAGCCGATCACGGCGGAGAGCACCGTGGCGACGAACTCGGCCGAGGCACGATCTTCGAAGGGAAGTACCAGCAGCGAGAGCGCGAGGATCACGAACCCGAGCCGGAACGCGCCCTGGAGGAGGGTCGGATCCATTCAGGCCGTTACCACTGCTCGTTCGCCGGTGCGCTCACGCACCGCAACGTGGCAGGCGACCTCGCGCGCGCCCGGTATCGGAACGAGCTCGGGGATCTTCACGTCACACAGGCCGGCCTCCGACAGCGGGCAACGCGGGTGGAACGCGCATCCGGGCGGGAGTGAGAGCAGGCTCGGGATCTCCGCGCTGCGCAGCTCGACGCGCTTCTTCGAGCGCGTGATGTCCGGATCGGCTTCCGGGATGGCCGCGATCAGGGCGGCCGAGTACGGATGCGCGGGATCGGTCACGAGCGCCTCGGTGTCAGCGAGCTCGACGATGCGCCCCAGGTACATCACGCCGATGCGACCTCGCGCTGCGAAATAGCGCGCGACCGCGAGGTCGTGAGTGATGAGGACGATCGTGACGCCGAACTCCCTGACGAGCGCAAGCAGCAGGTTGAGGAGGCTGATGCGGATCGAGACATCGACCATCGAGACGGCCTCGTCCGCGACGATGACCTTCGGGTCGACCGTGAGCGCGCGTGCGACCGCGACGCGCTGACGCTGGCCACCCGACAGCTGATGTGGATACTTCGCGATGAAGTTCTCGGGTGGCGTGAGGTCGACTCGCTTCAGCAGCTCGTTCACCGCGCCGAGCGCCTGCCGCGATGAGCTCGCCTTCTTGTGCCGGAACAGCGGAGCCGACAGCGTCTGGAACACCGTGCGCGTCGGGTTCAGCGATGCGTACGGATCCTGGTGGACGAGCTGGACGGCGCGGCGAAAGCGCGCGAGGTCCGCCCCTTTCGTCAGCCAGACGTCTTTGCCGTCATACAGCAGCCGGCCGCCAGTCGGGCGTAGGAGTCCGGTGAGCAGCCGACCCGTCGTCGTCTTACCGCAGCCGCTCTCTCCGACCAGACACATCGCCTCGCCCCGCTCGAGCGCGAGCGACACCGCGTTCACCGCCGTGATGGCTCCGGCGGGCGTCGCGAACGTTCGGCTCACGTGGTCGAGCTCGATGAGCGCGGTCACGCCAGCTTCTCCGCGACCGGGACTTCGGCGTTCGAGCCGAGTACCTCGGCGACGTACTTCCACCGGATGCAGGCGGCCTGATGCCGCGGGGTGTCGACGGCGATGAGCGGCGGATCCGCCGCGCGACACTCGTCGATCGCGTACGGGCATCGCGGGGCATACGAGCAGCCCTTCGGGAGACGCATGAGGTCCGGCGGCGAGCCGGGGATCGAGGCGACGCTCCCAAGCGCGCCCGAGACCCGGGGCACCGCGCGCAGCAGACCCACCGAGTACGGATGACGCGGCCGGTAGAACATGTCGTCGACGTTCGCCTCCTCGACGACGCGCCCCGCGTACATCGTGATCATGCGATCGGCCAGCTCGGCCGCGATCGAGAGGTCGTGGGAGATGAAGATCATCGAGAAGCCGAGCCGCGCGCGCAGCTGCTTCAGCAGATCGATGATCGAGCGCTGCGTGAGGATGTCCAGAGCGGTCGTCGGCTCGTCGAGGATGACCAGCTGTGGCTCGAGCATCAGGGCGAGCGCAATGAGGACGCGCTGCTTCATGCCGCCCGACAGCTCGTGGGGGAACGCCGGAAGAACGCGCTTCGCGTCGAGGTGCACCAGGTCGAGCAGCTCGTCGGCGCGATCGCGGACGCGGCGGCGATCCTTCATCCCGTGTGCGCGCGCGGTGTCGTTGAACTGTTCCCAGATCGTGATCACGGGATTGAAGGAGTTGAGGGCCGCCTGGAACACCATCGCGGCCTCGGCCCAGCGGTACTCGCGGAGGTCCTCGTCGTCGAGCGTTCGAACATCGGTCGTCAGCCCGCTCTTCGTGTAGAGGATCTCTCCGCTCGTGACTCTGGTGCCGCGTGGCGAGAGGCGGATGAGTCCGATCGCGAGCGTGGTCTTCCCCGAGCCGCTCTCGCCGATGATCGCCAGCGTCTCGCTCTTCTCGAGCTCGAACGAGACGTCCCGCACGGCATGCACCGGACCCTTGCGGGTGATGTAGTCGATGGAAAGATCGCGGACCGAGAGGACCGGCACGAGCGTTAGGCCGAGCCGCGAAGCCGCGGGTTGAAGATGTCCTCGAGCGCCGACGCGAACGAGACGAGCGACAGCTGCACCAGCGTGATCGCCAGGATCGGGCTGAGGATGTACCAGATGCTGTCGCGGAAGAAGAGCGCGCCCTGGCCCTGCGCGAAGTACAGCATGATGCCCCAGTTCGATCCCGAGACCGGCACGAGGCCGAGGAAGACGATGAAGACCTGGGCATACATCGCGTCGGTCATAGCGAAGATGAAGTGGATGGCGATGTAGCTGCGCATCGTCGGTAGGATCTCGCGGAAGACGATGTGGAAGAGCCCAAGGTCCAGAGACCGCGCGGCCTCGACGTAGTCGCGCTCCTTCAGCGACAGGACCTGAGCGCGGATCTGACGGAGCAGACTCGACCACTGGATCAGTCCAAGGATGACCGCGAGAAAGACGAAGCTGGTCGGTCGCAGGATCGCCGCCACTGCGATGAGCAGGATCAGCTTCGGCAGTGTGAGGACCACATCCGTGATGGCGAGGATCGTCGAATCAAGCCTTCCTCCGACGATCGCCGCGATCGATCCGAAGGTGATCGCGATGACGGTGGACACGAGCGCGGCGAGGAGGGCGACCCCGAGGATGTCGCGGCCGCCGAAGACGATCTGGTTGAGGACGTCCTTGCCCTGGAAGTCGGTCCCGAGCGGATGCGCAGGCGAGGGCGTCAGGTAGATGTCCACGAGGCTCGGGTCGTTCTGGAACGGCACGAAGAGGGGCGCGACGAAGGCGAGCAGCAGGAAGAACACGATCCCGATAAAGCCGGCGAGACCGACCGGTCGCCGCGAAAGCAGGCGGAGGAACTCGACGCTTGCGCGCCACGGACCAGCGAGGCGCTGCCCCAGCGTCGGTTGGGCGAGGATCGCGCTTGTCATCCGGAAGCGCCGCCCGCGCGACCGATCCGCGGATCGAGCTTCGAGTACAGGAGATCCGCCGCGAGGTTCGCCACGACGACCGCGATCGTCGTCAACATGACGATCCCCTGGATGACCGGATAGTCGCGCTGCGTGACGGCCGCGAGCAGACGAAGGCCCACGCCCTGGTAGGCGAAGATCGTCTCGATGACGGCAGCACCGCCGACGATGAAGCCCACGCTGATCGCGAGCTGCGTGACCAGAGGCAGCACCGCGTTGCGTCCGACGTAGGCGGTGCGGATGCGACCGTCGGACAGACCGCGCGCTCGCGCGGCGGTGACGTAGTCCTCTTCGAGCGCCGACAGCGTCGCGCTGCGCATCGATAGGACCCAGTGCCCGATCTGCGTGAGGAAGTAGATCGTGATCGGCAGCGACGCGTGATAGAAGATGTCGCCGATGAAGGCAAGGCTGAAGCCGGGCTGCATACCGGACGTGTAGGCGCCGCGCATCGACGTGAAGTTGACGAGGTGCCACTGAACGCCGAGGAACAGGATCATCAGCAACGCGAGCAGGTAGTTCGGGATCGAGCTGATGAGCGATCCGCCCGTCGACACGACGCGGTCGAGCAGCGAGTCGCGCCGGTACGCGGCGAGCAGCCCGAGCCCGATCCCGACGATGAAGCTGAGCAGCAATCCGGTGCCGACCGAGAACAGCGTCCAGGGGAGCACCGCGAGGATGATCGAGGTCACTCCCGTTCCCGACGAGAGGAACGAGTTACCGAGATCGAGGTGCAGAAGATTCCAGATGAACGACAGGTACTGCTCGTGGAGCGGCGCGTTGAGATTGATCGCGAAGAGGCCTGAGGCGATCGCCTTCGCGTCCTCGTAGCTGAGCGATCCGTTTGACGTCTGGATGAGCTCGTCGATCTTGAGCTCGACCGGGCTCCCCGGCATTAGGCGGATCAGGCCGAAGGTCAGTGTCGTCGTCACCCAGATGGTCAGGAGCGCTTTCACCACGGCCCGCGAGATCGGGCGTCGCCACGCGTCCCCGAGATAACGGCGCGGGTTCATCGCGGTCCGTACCTGGGCCTTGGCCGCGACCGCCGTCGTCACAGAGCAGAGAGTACGGCGAGCAGCCGCTCGAGTGGCATCTCCGCCAGCGAGCCCAGGCGGAGATCGGCGCGCGAGAGGTCCATCGCGACTGTCAGTGCGTTCGGGACCGCGACGCAGAGCAGCCCCGCGGCCTTCGCGGCCGCGATCCCGTTCATGGAATCCTCGAAGGCCACCGTCTCGTGCGGCGCGACGCCGAGCGCGTTCAGGGCGGCGAGATACAGGTCGGGCGCCGGTTTCGTTCGGACGACATCCTGTCGCGTGAGGACCGCGTCCCACTCCGCGCCGATGCCGAGCCGCTGGAGATGGCCGAGCACCCAGCCACGCGACGAGCTCGACGCGATGGCGAGGCGCAGCCCGAGGCGTTTCGCGTCGGCGATGTAGTCGCGCACGCCGACCATGACGTCGAGCGCGGCGATGAGCTCGGTCTTGCGCGCGTCCCGGCGCACCTGTGTCACGTCGCGGTCGAAGCCCTCGCCGACCAGCGCGGCGAGATGGCCGGCGGGATCGAAGCCGATGTCGCTGCCGATGTAGCCGTACCAGCGATCCATCGGGAGTGTCTGCCCGTGCTCGCGGTATATCTCGGCCCACGACTGGTACGCGGGCGTTTCGGTCTCGAGGATGAGCCCGTCGAAGTCGAAGACGAGCGCGCGGATCACCGGCGCAGCACGAGCTCCACGGCTTCCGCCTCCGCCCCGAGACCGTCGGGCTGCGGCTTCAGCACCCGCACGCGCGCTTCGCTGACCGCGGGAAAGCGCGCGAGGACGCCGCGTGCGACGTCAAAAGTGATTCGCTCGACGAGCGCGCGCGGCCGCTCGGCGACGGTCTCGCGCACGACCGTCGCGAGCGAGCTGATGTCGAGCGCCGAAGCCAGATCGTCGCTGCGGACGGCGTCGGCGAGATCGGTCCGGACCACGAGGTCGATGAAGTACTCCTGCTCGCGAGCGCGCTCGTCCGCGGTCGTCCCCTGGCGCCCGCGACACCGCAGGGCCCGGATCTCGATGGTGCCTTCCACAGTCAGGAAAGCGTCTGTCGGACGACGTGCCGCGGATCGAGTGCATCGCGCAGCCCGTCGCCGATGAAGTTGATCGACACCACGGCGAGGAAGATGAAGAGCCCGGGGAAGATCGCAATCCAAGGCGCCTTGTCCATGTCGGTCGTCGCGTGGTTGAGCATGTTGCCCCACGAAGAAGTTGGAGGCTGGATCCCGAGGCCGAGGAACGACAAGGTGCTCTCGGCGATGATCGCGGCCGCCACGCCGAGCGTGGCCGCGACGATGATCGGAGCGATTGAATTCGGGAGGATGTGCCGCACGATGATCCGACGGTCGCTCGCGCCGATGCAGCGCGCGGCCTCCACGAACTCCCGATTCTTCAGCGACAGGAAGCTCGCCCGCACGAGCCGTGATGTGGTCATCCACGAAAGCAGGCCGAGCACGAGCACGATGACGCCGATGGTCATCCCCTTGAAGAACACACCGAACAGGATGAGCAGGAAGAGGCGGGGGAACGAGTACATCATGTCTACGAAGCGCATGAGGAGGCTGTCGATCCAGCGGCCGTAGTAGCCGGCTACGACGCCGACCAGGGTGCCGATGGATACGGCAACGGTCACCGCCAACAGACCGATCGCGAGCGACACCCGGCCGCCGTAGAGGATCCGCGTCGCGAGATCCCGTCCGAGATCGTCCGTCCCGAACGGGTGCGCGAGCGACGGCGGGTCATAGATGAGCAGCAGAGCCGTCTTGTCCGGATCGTATGGAGAGACGAGCGGCGCGGCGGCCGAGAGCAGCGCGAGCGTACCGAGCACGATGACACCCGCGACCGCGGGCCGGTGGGCGCGGAAGCGCTCGAGCGCCATGGTCCACTGGCTGCGCTGGGCGGTGCGGAGCTCGATGCCGACCGGTACGGCGACGGACTTGGTCGCCATCAGGAGTACCTGATCCGCGGATCGAGATAGCCGTAGGTGACATCGGCGATCAGATTCGAGAGGACGATGAGCGTGCTCGACACCGCGAGGATCCCCTGCAGCACCGGGTAGTCGGAGCGGAACGCCGCATCCAGAAAGAGGCGCCCCATACCCGGCCAGCCGAAGATCTGCTCGGTCACGAGCGCGCCGACGAAGAGCTCCGGTATATCGAGCGCAACGACGGTGACGAGTGGGATCGCTGCGTTCTTGAGTGCATGCCGCAGCACGACGACGCGCTCGGCCAGACCCTTGGCACGCGCAGTGCGCATGTAGTCCTGGCCGATCGTCTCGAGCATCGACGCCCTGAGGTAGCGCACGTGCGAGCCGAGCTGCACCAACGAGATCGTCGCGACCGGAAGGATGAGGTGCCTTAGGCGGTCGACGAGGTCGAACGGCGCGCCGGGCGTCGACACGCCGCCGAGTGGCAGCCAGCGCAGCTGCAGACCGAACAGGATGATGAGGAGGAGTCCGAGCCAGAACGTCGGCGTCGAGAGGAAGGTGAACGTCGTGCCGGTGACGGCGTGGTCGAAGATCGAGTACTGGCGCACCGCCGTGAGCACGCCGATCGGGATCGCGAGGAGCGGGACGACGACGAAGACGGTGCCCATGAGCATGAGCGTGTTCGGCAGGCGCTCGCCGATGAGCATCAGGACCGGCTGGTGGCTCGCGAACCCATAGCCCCAGTCGCCGGTCACGAAGCTTCCCAGCCAGCTCAGGTACTGGATCGGCAGCGGGCGATCGAGGCCGAAGGCATGCTCGAGACGGAGGCGATCCTGCTCGGTGAAGTCGGGATTGCCCTCGTACGCCGCCAGCGGTCCGCCTGGCGTCGCCTTGAGGATCGCGAACGACGCGACGCTGATGGCAAAGAGGAGTGGCAGCGCCTGCAGGAGCCGGCGCAGGACGTATCTCCCCACGGCGCCGCCGCCCTCCTATCCGCTCCGCGCTATTTCTTGAGCCACCAATCGCCGATGTTCCAGGTGAATCGACGCCAGGTGTTCCCCTGCCAACCCTGCAGGCCGGTGACCCGTGCGTCGATGTTCGCGCGGTCGTACATCCAGATGATCACGTAGGCGTCGTTGAGCGCCTTCATCACCTTCGCGTAGTTGGCCCTGCGCTTCTCGATGTCGAGCGTCCCGCCGGCATCCTCGATCGCCTGGTCCGCGTCGGGGTTCTTGAAGCGCGTGTAGTTCTGACCCGAGCAGTCCGCCTGCGTGGGGATCTGCTTGGAGTGGTAACGGGGCAGGATCGTCGCGTGTGGGTCGATGCCCGGTGTCGAGGCGTACATAAGCAGGTCGAACGTGCCGAGCTTGCGTGGATCCTTACCCGTGCACGAGCCGGAGAGCAGCACGCTCGACGGCTGGTTCTGGATCTTCACCTCGACGCCGATCGCCTTCCACTCTTCGACCAGCACCTGCTGGACGCGCTCGCGGAGCTGGTCGCCGGTGGTCGTGGCGTAGGTGAGCGAGGCGCGCACGCCACCCTTGCTGCGGATCCCGTCGCTCCCCTTCACCCAACCGGCCTTGTCCAGCGCCTCATTCGCCTTCTTCGGGTCGTAGCTCTCCTGCGGCTCCTTGTACGCCGCCCATCCCTGCGATACCGGCGAGCTGCCCGGCTTCGCCTTGCCGAAGAGCAGCTTGTCGATGATCTGCTGCTTCGGCGTCGCGTAGAGGAGCGCCTTGCGCATCTCGATGTCGCCGAGGATCGGATGAACGCTGCTCGGGTCCGGGTACTCCTTGTTGATAGCGGTGTTGAGCTCGATGCGCTCGACGGTCGGGCCCTGCACGACGAGCAGCGCGAGCGAGGACTCCTTCTCGACCTCGGGCGTCTGCGCCTCGGTCAGGTTCCACATCGCGTGGACCTCGCCGGCCTTGAGCTGCGCGAGGCCGACCTGGCTCGAAGGGACGCTCTTGAAGATGATCTTGTCGAGGTACGGCCTGGTCGTGTCGCGGTAGTTCGTGTTCTTCTCGAGCGTGATCGACTCGTCGGTCTTGAACTCGGTGACCTTGAACGGCCCCGTCCCGAGCGGACGGCGCACGTAGTCGGTCTTGCTGATGTCCGTTTCTTTCTCCAAGAGGGCCTTGGGCATGAGCGAGCCGAAGTTCAGCGGGTAGGGCGCGTAGATCGACTTGTAGTGCACGACCGCGGTGAGGTCGTTCGGGAGGTCGATCGACTCGATCTCGCTGAAGCCGGTGCGGTTGTTCACCTTGGGATCCTTCATCCAGATCTCCCAGGTGTACTTGATGTCCGCGCTCGTCAGCGGTGTGCCGTCGGACCACTTGATCCCGGGCTTGAGCTCCCACGTCACGTCGAGCTTCTTGCCGTCGGCGGTGAGCTTCGCGCCGCCGTTCGCGATGGTCGGCACCTTCGTCGCCAGGGTCGGGATGTACTCGCCGTTCGTGTTCGTCTCGGCCAGCCCCTCGATGACGCCGTTGTTGACGATGTCCGTTACGGTCTGGTTCGCGTAGTGCGCGGCGAGCGTCGCGGGGAACTGCCAGATTGCGACGATCGCGGTCCCGCCGCGCGTCGGCGACGCGCTGGCGGCGACGGTCGGTGCCGCGGAGGTCGCGCCGCCGGGCGCGGGCTGTCCGCACGCCGCCAGGACCAGGCTCAGCACGGCCAAGGCCAGCGATAGACGTCTCACTACACCCTCCCGCGTCGGCGGCGCGTAGCGCGCCGGCCGGCGTCATTGTGCTCTCCACTAGCATCGCGGCAAAGCCAAAGTTCGAAAAGGGAGGGCGAGATGACCACCGTGAAGGCGGCGCTCGTCCAGTGCGCCTGGACCGGCGACAAGGACTCGATGGTCGCGAAACACGCGAAGTACATCGAACAGGCGGCAAAGCAGGGCGCTCAGGTGATGTGCCTGCAGGAGCTCTTCTACGGCCCGTACTTCTGTCAGGTGCAGGACACGAAGCACTACTCCTACACGGAGAAGATCCCCGACGGGCCGACGACGAAGCTCATGCAGGAGCTCGCCAAGAAGCATGCCGTGGTGCTCATCGTCCCCATGTACGAAGAGGACCAGGTCGGCGTGTACTACAACACCGCCGCGGTCATCGACGCCGACGGCAAGTACCTCGGGAAATATCGCAAGACCCACATCCCGCACGTGAACGGGTTCTGGGAGAAGTTCTACTTCCGTCCCGGGAACATGGGCTACCCGGTATTCGACACGGTGGTCGGCAAGGTCGGCGTGTACATCTGCTACGACCGCCACTTCCCCGAGGGCGCGCGCATGCTGGGCCTGCACGGCGCGGAGCTCGTGTTCATCCCGTCCGCGACCTCGCGCGGACTTTCGATGCACCTCTGGTTCATCGAGCAGACCGCGCACGCGATCGCGAACGGATACTGGGTCGGGACGATCAACCGCGTCGGGCAGGAGAAGGAGTTCGGGCCGAACGACTACTACGGGTCGTCGTACTTCGCGGATCCGCGCGGCAAGATCATCGCGCAAGCGTCGGAGAAGGATGAGCAGCTGCTCGTCGCCGACCTGAACATGGATCTTGTGCGCGAGGTCCGTAACACGTGGCAGTTCTACCGCGACCGCCGGCCCGACATGTACGACGACGTGGTGAAGCCCTAGGCGCGAGTAGCATCGCCTTATGACGACGACCGCGGCGCTGCCGGTCCTCAACTACATCGCCGGGTCATGGGTCGAGTCCACGTCGCACGAGCGCGTGCGCGACGTGAATCCGGCGCGCACCAGCGAGTCGCTCGGCGACGCCACGGTGTCGACGCCGGCGGACGTCGTCCACGCGATCGACGCCGCGGCGGCCGCGTATCAGGAGTGGCGCCGCACGCCCGCGCCGCAGCGCGGCGACATCGTGCGCAAGGCCGCCGACCTCATGGAGCGCCGCCGCGTCGAGCTCGCGCGCCTGTTGACGGAGGAAGAGGGCAAGACCCTTCCGGAGTCGCTCGGGGAGGTCGATCGCGCGGTCGCGAACGTCCGCTTCGCCGCGTCACAGGGCTCGCGCCTCACCGGTGAGACGATCCCGTCGGCGCTGCGCGGCACCTTCGTCTACACCGTGCGAGACCCGCTCGGTGTCGTCGCGTGCATCACGCCCTGGAACTTCCCGGTGGCGATCCCGGCCTGGAAGATCGCGCCCGCGCTCGTCGCCGGCAACACGGTGGTGTTCAAGCCCGCGACTCTGACGCCGCTCTGCGCCGCCCAGGTCGTGCAGTGCTTCATCGACGGCGGCGTTCCCGATGGCGTGCTGAACATGGTGCTCGGTCAGGGCGGCGCTCTGTCCAGCGCGATCATCGATGACGAGCGCGTCAAGGCGATCTCGTTCACCGGCTCGAGTGCGGTCGGGCGTCGTCTGTACGCGCAGGCCGCGCAGCGGCTCTGCAAGGTGCAGCTCGAGATGGGCGGCAAGAACGCGGTGATCGTCATGGACGACGCGGACCTCGAGAAGGCGGCGGAAAGCGTCGCGGGCGGAGCGTTCGGCGCGACCGGACAGCGGTGCACGGCGACGAGCCGCGCGGTCGTCGTGCGCTCGCGCCTCACCGACTTCACCGAGCTGCTCGCGTCGAAGGCCGAGACCTGGCGCGCGGGCGACGGTCTCGCGGATGGCGTGCGCATGGGGCCGATCGTCGACGACACGCAGCTGCGCAAGGTGCGCGAGCGCATCGAGGCCGGGAAGCGCGAGGGCGCCCGCGTGGTGCGCGACGGCAGCGCGCCGTCGAGGCCCGACCTCAAGGCGGGCTATTTCGTCGAGCCGACGATCTTCACCGACGTCGACCCCAATATGAGCGTCGCGCGGGAGGAGATCTTCGGACCGGTCGTGAGCATCATCCCCGCGAACGATCTGGACAGCGCCCTCGCGGCCGCGAACTCAGTCGGCTATGGCCTCTCGTCCTCCATCTATACCCGCGATCTGCGCACGGCCTTCCGCTACGCCGAGGAGTCGGAGGCGGGGATGCTGCACGTCAACCTGCCGACCGTCGGCGGCGAGGCCCATGTGCCGTTCGGCGGCGTGAAGGACTCAGGCCTTGGCGATCGCGAGTGCGGCACCGCGGCGTTCGATTTCTTTACGGAACAGAGAGTGGTCTACGTCGGGTACTGACCGGCACGCCGTCCTCATCGATCTCGATAAGAAGGAACGGCGCGCGGCGCTCTGGCAGCGGATCGTGCTCATCCTCATCGGCACCGCGCTCGCCGCGGCCGCGCTGCTCGCGCAGCAGCGGGGCCGCGAGCCAGCGCCGCCACCGGCGCCGACCGCCACGCCGAAACCGACGGGCGCGCTGCTCGCGCCGCGTCCTCAGCTGTCCGCGCTCGCGCTCCCGTCCAGCGTGACGGACGTGCAGCTCTCGGCGTTCCCGGACTGGCTCGCGAACGAGCCACCGCCGGCGTCGCTGCGCGCCGTCGTCGCGATCCGCGGCACGATGGGCATCGCCTCGGTCGAAGGGCTCACGGTCGTGAACTGGACCGAGCGCGGCGTTTCGTATCGCCTCGAGTCGCCGAACTGGACGGTCCCCGAGCTCGTCGTTCTGGCGGACTCGCTGCGCTGAACCTTCGCTCGATCGTCCTGGGCGAGCGGATCCGCGTGCAGAGCCCGCTATCCCTGACGAAGTTCGCGCTCGGCTCGCGGACGAAGTCGACCCGGAGGGAAAAATCCTGGGACCCCTGTGGGACCGTCGCACTGACAGGGATCGCGACTTTGTGGGTCAGATTGGTCCCACGTCGTTCAGCATTCGCCGCCGCCGTCGTTTCTGGGGGCCTCACCGCGGCGCGAACCCACGGGCTTGGGGCGCCCTCGAGAGCTCCGCCGACGGCGGCACCCTGATCACCGCTACGTTTCCGCGCGACATATGGCAGCGCATCTTGCTTGTTCCCGTGGTGCTCGTCGCAATTGCATTCATCGTCGCCACGAACGACCCGAACTATCGAGTTGTAGAGCTCCTTCTGCTGATAGCGCTCGTCCTTATCGGCGTAGCGCCCGGCGGTCTCGGAAAACGACAAGTTCGTGAATTGCTTGAAGACATCGCCAAACCGACGACGTCATCCGACCCCTGGCGGCCGTACGCGGGACGCGACGGCGCCGGCTCATGACCCACTCCGTCTCGCGGAACATGCTTTCCATAAGCGCGTACGAGTTGCTCGCGCAGCGGTAGGCTCGATCTTGGAAGTAGCGGTGCAACGCCGCATTCCGAGAAAGCTGGCGATCCGAGCATGAGCGGGAATGACCTGGAAATGGTCTTCACCAGTTCGGCATTGCTCGGGACCACGCTTCTGATCCTCTCGAGCCTGGGTGCGGGCCGCGTGAGGCTGCGGATCCCGATGCGTCTCTTCCGCGTCCACCTTCCGTTCATGCGGCGCGACGATGCGACCGCGACGCCAATCCTCCTCGGCTTCCTCGCGATGTTCGGGATCGGCGGTTCGCTCGGCGCTGCGCTGGAGCAGGACGCGTTCGGAAAGCTGCTCATCGCCTTCGCGTTCGGCGTCGCCGGCGCGTCGGTGGCCCTGGGCATCTTTACCGCGCTGAGTCATGCCGGGGGCCGGAGGCCGACCGCGCTGCGGGAGCTCATTGGACGTCACGCCGTCGTCACCGTCAGCATCGGCGCCGGGGCGCGCGGCACGGTTCGCCTCACGTATGACGGAGCTGTCCAGATCCTTCCCGCCACCGCGGAGGTCGGCATCGCGCGCGGTCGCGAGGTCGAGATCATCGCGGTACACGGCATGGCGGTGACGGTGCGTTCTCTTCCGCCGCCGTAGTCCGCACCGCGGGCTACGCGAAGAAAGAAGGGATCACTGTGTCGATCACGATCGCGCAACTTCTCATCGCAGCAATCGGGATCCTCGTGCTCATCGCGCTGTTCGCTGGCGGACGCTACCGCGTCGCCGGTGCGAACGAGGCGCTGGTCATCTCCGGCGCGCACGGCAGCAAGGTCCGTGACGCGAGCGGGAACGTGACGACATCGGACGACCACGGCATCAAGGTCGTGGTCGGAGCGGGCACGTTCGTCTGGCCGCTGGTCAACAAGGTCGGCCGCCTGCAGCTCACGGCGCGGCAGGTCGAGATCGGACTCACCAACGAGAACGCCGCCGTGAGCAAGCAGGGTGTCGGCGTCCTCATCACGGGACAGGCGATGTTCAAGATCGCTCGGGAGCCGGAGCGGCTGCGGGCGGCGGCCGAGAGGTTCATCGGTGAGCCGGAAAGCCAGATCGAGACGATGGTGAAGAACGTCCTCGAGGGATCACTCCGCTCGATCGCCGGCACGCTCACCATCGAGGAGCTCATCACCGACCGCGACCGCTTCCAGCAGGCGGTGTCCGAGGCCGCGCGTGGCGACCTCGAGGCCAGCGGCATCCACATCGACGCGCTCACGATCACGAGCATTCGCGACACGAAGGGCTACATCGAGCAGATCGGCGAGAAGAATCTCGCCAGCGTGCAGCGCGACGCCCGCATCGCCAAGGCGAACGCGTCGCAGGAGGCGGCGGTCAAGGAGAACGAAGCGCAGCGCGTGATCATCCAGGCCGAGCGTGACCGGGAGATCGCCCGCGCGGAAGCGCTGAAGGTCACCGCGAAGGCGCAGGCGGACGCCGATCAGTCAGGCCCGCTCGCGAAGGCCGAAGCATCCCAGGCGGTCGTGCAGCAGCAGACCGAGCTCGCCGTCCTCGAGGCGGTGCGACGCGAGAAGGAACTGCTGGCGACCACCATCAAGCCGGCAGAGGCCGAGCGGCTCGCGGCTGTCGTCCGTGCCGAAGGTCTCCGCCAGGCGACGATCCTCGCTGCTGAGGCGCAGGCTCGTCAGGTCCAGCTCACCGGTGAGGCCGACGGTGCCGCCGCCATCGCACGCGGTCGGGCTGCGGCAGAGGTCACCGAGGTCACGGGCAACGCCGAAGGCGCCGCCATCCTCGCGCGCGGCCAGGCCGAGGCCCGTGCCAAGGAGCTGCTCGCGGACGCGTACCGCAAGTTCGATGAGGCGGCGATCCTCCTGCAGACGCTGCCGCTCGTCCCGCCAATCGTCCGCGAGGCCGCGGCTCCGCTTGGCAACATCGCGAACCTCACTGTCATCGACCCGAGCGGCGCGTCGAAGATCACCGACACGGTCGTGAAAACGGCCGCAGAGGGAACCGCGATCGCGAAGTCACTGCTCGGAGTTGACCTCGCGCAGCTCATGCAACGTCTCGCCCAGCGCGGCAACGGAAAGGGCCGCGCCTGAGTGTGACGGCGAACAACCAAGGGCCGGGAGCAATCCCGGCCCTTTCGATCAACGCAAGCGTCCGGCGCGAATAGCATGACGACTTGCCAACGCCCGAGCTTCGCGATCCCAGGTCTTGGATCGGATGCACCCCGGAACAGATCTCCGACATGCTGCACAGCGCATTGCAGGAGGACGTCACGGCCGTTCTCGGGTCTCCTGCAGCGGATTGGATCGTTGAGCCGGCTCGCTTGCCCGGTGCTATACGACTCAGGAATGCTCATGACCCTTCATTCCAGATGGCGTTCATGCCTGCGGGGACGACCCTACGCGATGGGCCGCTTGGCCACAGCTCGCTCGAGATCGAGAGACAGCGGCTTCTGCTCGCGGCCGCTGAACGGACATCGTTGTGGGAGCTTCATCTCGGCACGAAGGAGGAGACGGTCGCGCTCATCGAGTGGGGACTAGAAACGGAGTGGGTCCGCCTAGCGGTTGAGGTCGGACGATTAGGTCGACGCACTGGCGAGTGGACAGAGCTCCCGCGCGGACGACTCAGCAGCGAACTCAGAGACAGTCGCAATTGGTCGGCTGGACCTTATCCAAGTGAAGGGACCTTCTCAGAGCTCTTCATTCTGCTCACGCCTAGGGGCACCAAAGTGGTTGGCGCTGGCGCCGCCGACGATGCCATCAGCGAGTCTTTTGCCAAGAGACGCACGTCATAGTGCTGGGTACTAGCATCCCGCCGTCCGAAGGGGAGGTCCGATGAAGACGCTCATCACCGGCGGGACCATCGTGACGGCGTCCGACAACTACAAGGGCGACGTGCTGGTCGACGGCGAGAAGATCGCCATGATCGGCAAGGATCTGAAGGCGGCCGGCGCGAAGAGGATCAACGCGACGGGGAAGTACGTGATCCCCGGCGGCATCGACGTCCACACCCACATGGAGCTCCCGTTCGGCGGCACGTTCGCATCCGACGACTTCGAGACCGGCACACGCGCGGCCGCGTTCGGCGGCACGACGACGATCGTCGACTTCGCGGTCCAGGGCATGGGCGAGCCGCTCGAAAAGGCGCGCGACGCGTGGCTGAAGAAGGCCCGCGGCAAAGCCGTGATCGACTACGGGCTGCACATGATCGTGCGCGACGTGTCCGACAAGGTGGTCCGCGAGATGGACACGATGGTCAAAGAGGGCGTCTCCTCCTTCAAGCTGTTCATGGCCTACCCCGGCGTCTTCATGGTCGACGACGCGTCGATCTTCAAGGCGCTGACGCGCGCCGCCGAGATCGGCGGACTCATCTGCATGCACGCCGAGAACGGCGGCGTCATCGACGTGCTCGTGAAGCGCGCGCTCGCGAGCAAGCACACCGCGCCGAAATGGCACGCGCTCACGCGCCCGCCCGAGGCCGAGGGCGAAGCGACGGGCCGCGCCTTCCGTCTCGCGGAGATGGCGGGCGGCGTGCCGCTGTACATCGTCCACCTCTCCGCCGCGAACGCGCTGGAGCAGGTGCGTCTCTTCCGCGACCGCGGGCTGCCCGCGTACGCGGAGACGTGCCCGCAGTACCTCTTCCTCTCGGTCGACAACTACGACGAGCCGGGGTTCGACGGCGCGAAGTACGTGATGTCGCCGCCGCTGCGCGAGAAGTGGCATCAGGACGAGCTGTGGAAGGGACTCGCGCGCAACGACCTGCAGGTGATCAGCACCGATCACTGCCCGTTCTGCATGAAGGAAGGGTTCCAGGGCCAGCCGAAGCAAAAGGAGCTCGGCATCGGCGACTTCTCGAAGATCCCGAACGGCGCGCCCGGCGTCGAGACGCGGATGTATCTCACGTACGACGGCGGCGTCGTGCAGAACCGCATCACGCTGAATCGCTGGGTCGAGGTGACGTCGACGACGCCCGCGAAGCTCATGGGCATGTTCCCGAAGAAGGGCACGATCGCCGTCGGTAGCGATGCCGACATCGTCGTCTGGGACCCGCGCGCGACGCACACGATCTCCGCCACGACGCATCACATGCGCGTCGACTACAACCCGTACGAAGGACGCAAGGTCAAGGGAAAGCCGGCCGTTGTGATGTCGCGCGGCGAGGTGATCGTGGAGAAGGACAGGTTCCTCGGCCGTAAGGGACGCGGACGCTTCATCAAGCGCGGGAGCCCGATCCTCCAAACGTGAAGACCACGCTCGGGATCTCCGATCACGACTGAGAGACGTGACACCTCCACGCGCATGACACCGCCGATGCTCCGGCAGCTGCGCCACGAGCTCTGGGCGACAGAGAGCCTCATCGCGCGTTGCGGATCGCTCACCGAAGCGCAGCTCGAGCTGACGGTGCCTGGCACGTACGGCACGATCCGCCAAACACTTGGGCACATCGTCGGCGCCGACGAGAGCTATCTCGGACGTCTCGGGCTCCCCGTCGCGGACCCGTTCGGGCCCGGCGCCGATGCGTCGCTGGCCGAGGTCGCCGCGCATTTCACCCACGTCAAGACGAGGGCCGAGCAGATCTTCTCGGGGGACAAATTCGATCCCGAGCGCGTGATGCCCACGCGCCGCGGGCCGATCCGCGCCTGGGTCCTCGTGACGCAGTTCGTGCATCACGGAAGCGACCATCGCGCACACATCGGGACGATCCTCGGCGCGCACGGTCTCGACGTGCCCGACCTCGACGTGTGGAACTACGCCGGCAGCGTCGGCGGCTTCACCGAGGACTGATCGCACGTTGAGAACGGTCGTCTTCATCCACGGTGCCTTCATGTCCGCCGAGTCATGGGAGCCGTGGCGGCAGCGCTTCGAGGCGCGCGGGTATACGTGCGTGGCGCCGGCGTGGCCTTTCCTGGATCACAGCGTCGACGATCTCCAGCGCGCTCCCGATCCGCGCTTCGGCAGGCTGGGCATCGGCGAGATCGTCGACAACTACGCGGCGATCATCCGCGAGCTCGATCAGCCTCCGATCCTCGTCGGTCACTCGTTCGGCGGTCTCTTCGTGCAGCTGCTTCTCGACCGCGGCATCGGCGCGGCCGGCGTCGCGATCGACCCCGCGCCGCCGAAGGGCGTGCTGCCCAGCGCGAACGCGGTGCGCGCCAGCCTTCCGGTGATCCTCGGCTGGAGCTTCTGGGAGAAAGTTCGCCGTATGCCTTTCAAGAATTTCCAGTGGGGCTGGGTCCACACGCTCAGCGAGCCGGACCAGCGCGCGGCGTACGACCAGCACGTGATCCCGACGTCCGGTCGCCTCTTCTTCCAGGCGCTGCTCGCGCCGCTCACCGACGTGACCAAGGTCAACTACCGCAACTCTCTGCGCGCGCCGCTTCTCATCCTCGCCGGTGAGCTGGACCGCACCGTCGAAGCGAAGATGAACCTCGCGAACTTCCGGAAGTACGCGCGCTCGACCGCGGTGACGGATTACCACGAGTTTCCCGGACGGACGCACTGGACCTGCCGGCAGCCGGGCTGGGAACAGGTCGCGGACTACGCCATCGACTGGCTCGCGAAACAGCTCGGACCCGCCACCTAGCAGCGCGATACTTCTCCGGTGATCTACGATCTCGACGCCGGACGCCCGGAGCGTCCGACCCGCTCGAGCGTTCGGATGACCGCGCTGACGATCGGCGCCGTCACGGTCGCGCTGGTGTTCTTCGCGGCGCTCGCGTTCGCGCCTGGCAAGCGCGCGAGCCAGACCCCGATCTTCACGCTCTCGGCACCGGCCCTGCCGACGATGGCGCGGCCGACATTCAACACGCGGCCGGTCCCCGACCGCACGCTCGTGTTGTCAGACGACGATGCGGTGAAGACGTTCCGCATCACGTCGCTCGGCCAGACCGGGCTGGTCAACAACGACGCCGTCGCGACGACATATCGCCTGCGCGCGACCGGCGACCTGGTGACCGTCCTGCCCCTGCCGATGAGCGAGGCGTTGCCGTACGCGGCGCCGCTTGCTCTGGACCGGCCGCTTCGTATCCGCGGCCGCCCGGCGGATGCGACCTTCACCGTCAACGGCACCACCGCGGTCCGCTGGCTCGAGAACGGAACGGTCTTCGAGATGTCGTCGCGCACCCTGACACTGGCGCAGCTCGCGGAGCTCGCGAACAGGTTGCGCTGACGCGCTAGTACTCTGTCGTTCATGGGGAATGGCGCGCTCGCGACCTTCCATCGACCCACGCGCGACTGGTTCGAGAGCTCGTTCGCGGCGCCCACGCGCGCGCAGGAGCTCGCCTGGCCAGCCATAGCGTCGGGCGAGAGCACGCTCGTGCTCGCACCGACCGGCTCCGGGAAGACGCTCGCGGCGTTCCTCTCCGCGATCGACCAGCTCCTCTATGCGGACCCCGCGGGATGCCGTGTCGTGTACGTCTCGCCCCTGAAGGCCCTCGCGATCGACGTCGAGCGCAACCTGCGCGGCCCGCTCGTTGGCATCCGTCACGTCGCCGAGCGGCTCGGCACGCCGCTCCGCGAGCCCAGCGTCGCGACGCGCACCGGTGACACGCCCGCGCGGGAGCGGCTGCGGTTCGCCAAGACACCGGCCGACATCTTCATCACGACCCCCGAATCGCTGTACCTGGTGCTGTCGAGCTCCGCGCGCGAGAGCCTCCGCAACGTCCGCACCGTGATCGTCGACGAGATCCACGCGATGGTCGCCACCAAGCGTGGCGCGCACCTCGCGCTCTCGCTCGAGCGGCTCGAGGAGCTCGCGGGTCATCCATTGCAGCGCATCGGGCTCTCCGCAACGCAGCGGCCGCTCGACGAGGTCGCGCGTTTCCTCGGCGGCTTCAACGCTGAAGGTCCGCGTCCGGTGAAGATCGTCGACGCCGGTCACACCAAGCAGCTCGAGCTCCGCGTCGAGGTGCCGGTCGATGACATGGCCAAGCTCGGCACCGAGACGCTCGAGATCCGCAGCGGCCCGGCGTCGCGCGCCGACGCGCGGTCGAGCATCTGGCCCGCGATCCATCCGCGCCTGCTCGAGCTCATCCGCGAGCATCGCTCGACGCTCATCTTCGTGAACAGCCGCCGCCTCGCGGAACGGATCGCGAGCGCGGTGAACGAGCTCGCCGGCGAGGAGCTCGTGCACGCGCACCACGGTTCGATCGCGCGCGAGCAGCGCCTGCGGATCGAGGACGACCTCAAGGCCGGGCGATTGCGGGCGCTCGTGGCGACGTCGTCGCTCGAGCTCGGCATCGACATGGGCGCGATCGACCTGGTCATCCAGGTCGAAGCGCCGCCCTCTGTCGCGAGCGGCATGCAGCGCATCGGCCGTGCCGGCCACCACATCGACACGCCGAGCAAGGGCGTGATCATGCCGAAGTTCCGCGGCGACCTGCTCGCGTGCGCGGCGCTCACCGAACGGATGCACGCCGGCGCGGTCGAGCAGTCGCGGTATCCGCGCAATCCGATCGACGTTCTCGCGCAGCAGATCGTGGCGATGGTCGCGGTCGAGCCGTGGACGGTCGACGATCTCGAGCGCGTGGTGCGGCGCGCGGCGCCGTTCTCCGATCTCGCGCGGCCGATCCTCGAAGGTGTCCTCGACATGCTGTCGGGGCGCTTCCCGTCCGACGAGTTCGCGGAGCTGCGGCCGCGCGTGGTGTGGGACCGGGTCGCGAACGCGCTCCGCTCGCGCGAGGGCGCGGGTCGCATCGCGCTGACGAGCGGCGGCACCATTCCGGACCGCGGGCTCTACGGCGTGTTCCTCGTCGGCGCGGAGCCCGGGAAAGGCCGCGTCGGCGAGCTCGACGAGGAGATGGTGTTCGAGACGCGCCAGGGCGAAACGTTCCTGCTCGGCGCGTCCACCTGGCGGGTCGAGGAGATCACGCATGACCGCGTGCTCGTCTCACCCGCGCCTGGCGTACCGGGGAAGATGCCGTTCTGGAAAGGCGAGGCCGCCGGGCGTCCGCTCGAGTTCGGCCGCGCGATCGGCGCGCTCACGCGCTCGCTGCGCGCGTCCGATCCGGCCGAGGGGACGCGCCGGCTGATCGAGCAGCACGACCTCGACGAGCGCGCGGCGCGCAACCTGCTCCAGTACCTCGCCGATCAATACGCGGCCGCGGGCGCGGTGCCGGACGACCGGACGATCATCGTCGAGCGCTACATCGACGAGGTGGGCGACTGGCGCGTCTGCGTGCTCACGCCGTTCGGCGGAAAGGTGCACGCGCCGTGGGCGATGGCGATCGGCGCGATGGTCCGCGAGCGCAGCGCGATCGAGGTCGACGTGCTCTGGACCGACGACGGCATCGTGGCGCGCTTCCCCGAGGCCGCGGCGCCGCCGCCCGCGGAGGTCATGCTCCCGGATCCTGACCGCGCGCAGGACCTCGTCGTCGCGCGGCTCTCGGAAACGCCGCTCTTCGCGGCGCGTTTCCGCGAAGCCGCGGGTCGCGCGCTGCTCCTGCCGCGCCGTTTTCCGGGCAGCCGCTCGCCGCTGTGGCACACGCGCCGGCGCGCGTCCGAGCTCATGCAGGTCGCGTCGCGCTTCGGCTCGTTCCCGATCATCCTCGAGGCGTATCGCGAGTGTCTCCAGGACGTGTTCGACATGCCCGCGCTCATCGAGGTCCTGCGCGGCATCCGCAGCCGCGACGTCCGGGTCGTCACGGTCGATTCGCGGACGCCCTCGCCCTTCGCGGCCTCGCTCCTGTTCACGTACGTCGGCAACTTCATCTATGAGGGGGACGCGCCGCTCGCGGAGCGCCGCGCGCAGGCGCTCACGGTCGACCCGGCGCAGCTCCGTACGCTCCTTGGCGAGGCCGAGCTGCGCGAGTTGCTCGATGCCGACGCGCTCGCCGAGCTCGAGCTCGACCTGCAACATCTCGCGCCCGACCGCGCGGCGCGCCACGCCGATGGCGTCCACGATCTGCTGCTGCGTCTCGGCGACCTCACGCGCGACGAGCTGATGGCTCGCGTGACCGACGCGGCGGCGGTCGACGATTGGCTTGTCGCGCTCGAGCGCGAACGCCGCACGATCTCCCTCGTCATCGCGGGCGAGTCGCGACACATCGCCGCGGAGGACGCCGCGAAGTACCGCGACGCGCTCGGCGCGGTCGTGCCGCCGGGTCTGCCGGACGCGTTCCTCGCTAGCAGCGAGCGACCGCTGGCGTCGCTCGCGCGCCGTTACGCGCGGACGCATGGTCCGTTCGGCGTCGCCGATCTCGCGCGCCGGCTCGGCCTGTCGACGCGCGTCGTACTCGACGCGCTGCGCGACCTGGCCGACGCGGGATCCGTCGTCGAGGGCGAGTTCCGTCCGGGCGGCACCGGGATCGAGTGGGTCGATGCCGGCGTGCTCCGCACGCTGCGCCAGCGGTCGCTCGCGCGTCTGCGACGCGAGGTCGAGCCGGTCGAGCAGGCGGCGCTCGCGCGCTTCGCGACCGCCTGGCACGGCCTCGACTCGCCGCGCGCTGGCGAGGGCGCGCTGCTCGACGCGATCGCTCAGCTGCAGGGTGCGTTCGTTCCCGCGTCCGATCTCGAGTCACGGATCCTGCCGGCGCGGGTGAGCGGCTACGACGAGGGAGATCTCGACGCGCTCCTCGCGTCGGGCGCCGCGGTCTGGGTCGGCGGCGGTGCGAGCGGCCCGCACGACGGTAAGGTCGGGCTCTTCCTCACCGAGCACCTCTCGCTGCTGCCCGAGCCGCAGGGCGAACCGCCCAGCGGAACGACGCATCAGAAGATCCGCGAGCTGCTGGCGGCCCGCGGCGCGGTGTTCTTCCCGCAGCTTCTCGCCGGGCTCGGCGGCGGGTTCACCCCGGAGGTGCTCGAGGCGCTGTGGGATCTGGTGTGGTCGGGCGACGTCACGAACGACACGCTTCAGCCGCTGCGCGGCTTCATCCGCGCGCCCGCGTCCCGCGCCCGTCACCGCGCGAGCGCCGCGCGCCGCTCCACGTATCCGACGCGCGCCTCGATGCTCGTCGCGGCCGAGCGCACCGCGATCTATTCAAAGGAGAGCGGAGGCCGCTGGTCTCTCGTCGACTCGCTGCGCGTGTCGAATCTCACGCCGACCGAGCGCGTCACCGCGCGCGTCCATCAGCTGCTCGAGCGGCACGGCATCGTGACGCGCGAGGCGGTGCAGGCGGAGGGGCTTAACGGCGGATTCGCCGCGGTCTATGGGGTCCTGAAAGCGATGGAGGATGCGGGTCGCGTCCGTCGTGGCTACTTCGTCGCCGGACGTGGCGCGACGCAGTTCGCGCTCCCAGGCGCGGTCGATCGCCTGCGCGTCGTGCGCGAGGCGAGCGAACAGCCGACGGTCGTGACCATCGCGGCCACGGATCCGGCGAACCTCTACGGCGCGGCGCTGCCGTGGCCCGAGCGCGCGGAGGGCCGGCGACCGATGCGCTCGTCGGGGGCGCTCGTCGTGCTCATCGAGGGCGCGCTCGCCGCGTGGCTCGCGCGCGACGAACGCGCGCTGCTCACATTCAGCGAGGGCGACGAGCACGAGGTCGCGACCGCGCGCGGGCTCATCGCCACCGCGCTCGCTGCCGAAGCGGGCCCGGACCGGCGCGCGCCGTTCTTCCTCGACGAGGTCGACGGGCTGCCCGTCGACGAGTCTCCGCTGGCGGAGCCGCTACGCGCTGCCGGCTTCGCGCGTACGCCACGCGGCTATCTGAAGCTCAATGCCTGAAGGCGACACGATCCACCGCGTCGCGAACGTGCTGCGGCGCGCGCTCGCGGGCAAGGTGGTGACGGGGTTCGAGGTCGTCGCGCCGCGGATGAGCTCGGATGCCGCGCGCTTCGAGGTCGTGGGCAGCGTCGTCCGTTCGGTCGAGTCGAACGGGAAGCACCTCCTCGTCACGTTCGCGCGCGGCGCTGAGGACGTCGTGCTGCACACGCACATGAAGATGACCGGCGCATGGCACGTGTACCGGCCGGGCGAGCGATGGTGGTCGCCGCCGTCCGACGCGCGCGTCGTCATCCGCACCGAGGACTTCGTCGCGCCGTGCTTCCGGCCGCCGGTCGTCGAGCTCATGACGACGAAGGAGATCGCGTTCCACGCCGTGCTGCCCGATCTCGGCCCCGACATCATCCGCGACGAGTTCGACGAGGGCCAGGCGCTCCGCCGGCTGCGCGCGAGCCCGCCCGAGCGCGACATCGCGACCGCGCTCCTCGATCAGCGGACGATCTCGGGGATCGGCAACGTCTTCAAGTGCGAGGCGTTGTTCCTCGAGCGCGTGTCCCCGTGGGCGAAGGTCGCTGATCTCGACGACGCGACGCTGGCGCGTCTCGTCGCGCAGGCGCGCAAGTTGATGCGGCTCAACCGCGGCGGCGGCGAGCGCCGCACGCGCTTCGCGCTCAACGCGGCCGAAAGCATGTGGGTCGACGAGCGCACCGGTCTGCCGTGCCACGTCTGCGGCACAGCGGTGGCCTGGGGTTATCACCGCGGTGAGTTCCGCAAGAGCTGGTACTGCGCGAAGTGTCAGAACGTGACCTGGGCGCCGACGACGGCGGAAGCGCTGGCGCGACTGGGGTAGCGCGGGCCCGGCCGGGGCGGGGCGGCTAGCGGCGACGCGCGGCGGTCGCCGAGAACTCCTGCAGGACCTCCCTCAGCTTCGAGACCTGGTCGGCCCCGATCGCGATCCGCGTGTTCGCCAGCGTGTACGCCACGCTGACGTTGATCTCGTTTTCGCTGACGGTCTTCAGGACCTCGGCGAGGAAGCCGGGCCGGTCCTCCGCGGGGAAGACGACGACGTCCGTCTCACGCACCTTGTAGCCAGCGGACTCGAGGGCCTTCTTCGAGGCCCCGGCATCGTTGGTCACGGTGTGGAAGTTCCCGTCGACCTCACAGAACCCTTCGATGTTGATGCCCGCGTTCGCGATCGCCATGGTGGCCTTCGCGAGCGTGCCAGGGCGATCCTTGTCGAGCGTGACCTGGAGATCTTTGAGCGTGTCGAAGCTCTTCATATTCACCTCCTGTGAATGCGGCCCCGGCCGGGCGCCGCAGTCCAACCATGCCACTCACGCGGCGCGATGTGAACCGCGCGCGCGTGCGCTGTACACGCAAAGAGCCGAGCACGAACAGCGCTGGGAGCGTCTCAGAGCGAGTGCTTCGGTTCGGTGACGATCCGAGATCGCTGGCTTGCCCGGCCACAGCGCAAGCTGCCCCGACTACGCCGCCTTCTTGAGCTCGCTCACGACGCGCGAGACCGCGTCCTTCGCGTCGCCGAACAGCATCCCGGTCTTCGGATCGAGATAGAGCTCGTTGTCGATGCCGGCGAAGCCCGGCTTCATCGAGCGCTTGATCACGATGATGTTCTGCGCCTGATCCACGTTGAGGATCGGCATCCCGTAGATCGGGCTCGACGTGTCCTTGCGCGCCGCGGGGTTCGTGACGTCGTTCGCGCCGATCACGAGCGCGACGTCGGCGCGCTGGAAGTCCTCGTTGATCTGCTCCATGTCGAAGAGCTTTTCGTAGGGCACGTTGGCCTCGGCGAGCAGCACGTTCATGTGGCCCGGCATGCGGCCGGCAACGGGGTGGATCGCGTACTTCACGTCGATGCCCTTCGCCTCGAGCAGATCGGCGAGCTCGCGCACATTGTGCTGCGCCTGCGCAACGGCCAGGCCGTAGCCGGGGACGATGATCACGCTCTGTGCGTAGCCGAGGAGGATCGCGGCATCCTCCGCGCTGACCTCGCGGAAGGTGCGACCGTCGTCGGTCTTCGCGCCCGCCGTGGTCGCGGTGGCCGCGCCGAACGCGCCGAAGAGTACGTTCCCGAGCGAGCGGTTCATCGCCTTCGACATCAGGCGGGTGAGGATGGTGCCTGACGCTCCGACGAGCGTGCCCGCAACGATGAGCATCTGGTTTCCGATCGAGAAGCCGGCCATCGCGACCGCGAGCCCGGTGTATGCGTTCAGGAGCGAGATAACGACGGGCATGTCGGCGCCGCCGATAGGCATCACAAGCGCGACGCCGAAGATAAGCGCGAGGACCGCGACGGCGCCGAGGAGCAGCCCGGCGGGAGCGATCTCGATCCCGATCAGTGCTCCGGCGAGGATGGCGAGCGCCGCGAGGATCATCAGCGCGAACACGCCGAAGGTGACGATCTGTTGGCCGGCGTACTTGAACGCGCGCGCGTCGATGATCCCCTGCAGCTTGCCGAAGGCGATGATGCTGCCGGACAGCGACACCGCTCCGATCATCAGGCCGAGCAGGATCGCGATCGGCTCGCCGATACCGGCGTATCCGACACCACGCCCGGTCTCCGGCGATGCCGCCTTCGCGAACTCGAGCGTCGAGACGAGGGCGGCCGCGCCGCCACCGGCGCCGTTGAAGATGGCGACCATCTGCGGCATCGCCGTCATCGGGACCGAACGCGCACCAGCGAACCCGATGACCGTGCCGATCGCGATCGCCGGCAGCACGAGGATCCACGCGGCGGCGACCTGCTGCTCGAGAAAGGTAGCGATGACCGCCGCGAGCATGCCCGCCGCGGCGACGCGGTTGCCCATCTGCGCCGTCGTTGGCCCCGAGAGACCCTTCAGGCCGACGATGAACGTGATCGCCGCGACGAGGTAGACCCACGGAACGAGCTCGCGCAGCTGTTCCACTACTTCTTCTCCGCCGGCTTCGCTGGCCGCGGACGTGCCTTGAACATCTGCAGCATGCGGTCGGTGACGACGAAGCCGCCGACGACGTTGATCGTGCCCAGGACGACGGCGAGGAAGCCGAGCACCGTTCCGAGCGGACCCGGCAGCGCGGTCGCGACGAGCAGGGCGCCGACGATGATGATCCCGTGGATCGCGTTCGCGCCTGACATCAGCGGTGTGTGCAACGTCGTCGGCACCTTCGAGATGACCTCGTTGCCGACCCAGATCGCGAGCATGAACACGTACGCACCGAGAAGGATCTCGTTGCTCACGCGCGCGCTCCAGCTGGCGCGGGCTGCATCGCCTTCTTGGTGCCGTCGTGCACGACCTCGCCGCCGTGCGTGATGACGGTCCCCTTCACCACCTCGTCGCCGAGATCGAGGTCGAACGTGCCGTCCTTCCGGAGCATGAGCCCGAGCAGGCTGGCGACGTTACGCGAGTACATCTGGCTCGCGTGGAATGGCATCGACGCCGGCAGGTTCGTCAGGCCGATGATCGTCACGCCGCTCACGGTCACGGTCCTGCCGGCCTCGGTGAGCTCGACGTTGCCGCCGGTCTCTGCCGCCAGGTCGACGATCACCGAGCCCGGTTTCATCGTCGGGATCATCTCCTTGGTGATGAGCACCGGCGCCTTGCGGCCGGGGATCGCCGCGGTGGTGATGATGATGTCGTTCTCGCGCGCCGCTTTCGCGAGGAGCTCGACCTCTTTGCGGTGCGCCTCTTCCGACAGCTCCTTCGCGTAGCCGCCCGCTCCGGCGCCGCTCTCGCCGAGGTCGATCTCGAGGAACTTCGCGCCGAGGCTCTGCACCTGTTCCTTCACCACCGGCCGCGTGTCGAACGCTTCGACGACGGCGCCGAGGCGCCGCGCGGTCGCGATGGCCTGCAGGCCGGCAACACCCGCGCCGATGACGAGCGCCTTCGCCGGGGCGATCGTGCCCGCGGCGGTCGTGAGCATCGGGAAGAACTTCGGCAGCGCGGCGGCGGCCAGGAGAACGGCTTTGTAACCGGCGACGGTCGCTTGCGACGAGAGCGCGTCCATCGGCTGCGCGCGCGTGATGCGCGGGATCGCGTCCATGCTGAGCGCCGTTACATTGCGCCCGGCGAGCGTTCGGGCGAGGTCGGTGTTCACCAGCGGCTGCAGGAACGCGATGAGCACCGTCCCCGCGCGAAGCTTGCCGATCTCCGCGTCGGTCGGACGCTGCACCTTCGCAACGAGTTCGGCGTCGAACGCGTTGTCCACGATCTGGGCGCCGGCTTTCTCGTACGCGTCATCCGGAAACGCGGACGCGACGCCCGCGCCGCGCTCGACGACGACCGTGTTTCCCGCGGTAGTGAGCCGCCCGACCGTCTCCGGCACCAGGCCGACACGCGTCTCGCCGGGCATGGTCTCCTTCGGCACGCCGATCTTCATTGGGTGCCGGAAACGCTAGCAGGTGCGCAGGCGCGCTGCGCGCAGTACCGTGCGCGACGGGATGGAAGGTATCTGGTCAGTGCTGCGGGAGCGGCTTGACTACGCGTCGTTCGTGCCTCGGCTGGTGCCGGACATCGAGCGCGCGGAGCTCCGTCGACGTGACGGGAGCACGTACTACGTCCTGAAGAATCCGCGTGGCGAGGATGGCGCGGGCCTCTACGTGCGGCTCGAGCCCGAGGATCTGCGCCTCGTCGACCTGATGGATGGCGAACGCAGCACCCAGGACATCCTCGTCGCGAACCTCGAGCGTCACGGAACGTTCGCGCTCGATCGCCTCGCTCGCATCACGGCCGTGCTCGGCGCGAATGGATTCTTCGGCGAGGAGCGTGCGCCGGTCTACGAGAAGCTTGCTGCACGACGCGCACTGCGCGATCCGCTCACCCGCATGTCGATCCTGCTCCGAAGGCTGATCATGTGGGACATCGCGCGGTGGAACAATGCCGAGCGAGTCGTGGACCTCGTCTATCGATTTGGCGGACGACTCGCGTTCACGCGAGTGGGCGGAACGCTGGTGGTGCTCTTCGCGCTCGCCGGGATCGTCGTCTGGATCAGAGAGCTTGGTACGGGACGTCACGGGCTCGCGACCGTGCAGGGCAGCTTCGCCCTCGGCATCCTTGCCTTGACCGTTCTGCAGGTCATCTCGATCTCGGTACATGAGGCCGGCCACGCGCTGGCGATCCGCCACTACGGGCGCCGCGTCCGGCGTCTGGGTCTGATGATCTATTACCTCTTCCCGGCGGCGTATGTCGACTCGACGGACATGGCGATGGCGACGCGCGGCCAGCGGATCGTCGTCGCGCTGGCGGGCCCGATCGGCGGGGCGACGGTCGGTGCGATCTGCGCATTCATCGCGGCGTCCGAAGGCGGCATCGTCGGAAGCATCGCGTTCCAGGGGGCCAGCCTCTTCACATTCCAATTGGTGCTGAACCTCGTCCCGATCCTCGAGCTGGACGGTTACCACGTCCTCGTCGACCTGCTGGACGCGCCATTTCTGCGCCAGCGCTCCATGGCGTTCGCGCGGACCGCGATCATCCGGAAGCTGCGACGTCGCGAGCGCTGGAAGCCCGGTGAGATCGGTCTGGGTCTGTTCGGTGCGATCGCGATCGCCACGTCTCTCCTCGTGCTCGTCTTCTCACTCACGCTGTGGCAAACGCGCGTTGTCACCGCAGCGAAGGAGCTCTTCGCGTACGGCCCGGTCGGTGTGCTCGGTCTGGCGCTCCTCGTCCTGGTCTTCGTCGGTCCGCTGATGGTGGCGCTCGCCGCGCGCCTCGTCGGCGCTGTCCGTACCTTCGCGCTTCTCGGTAGCGCGCGCGCGCGCCGGGCTCGGCTCGGGACGGTCCAGGAACGGGCGGCGGTCCTGGCTCGCGTGCGCTTCTTCGCGGGCCTCCCGGGTCCGGCGCTCCTGGCCATCGCCTCCCACCTGCGGGAGCAGCCGGTCGAGGCGGGCGCCACTGTCGTGACCGCCGACGAGGTCGGCGACCGCTTCTACCTCGTCCGATCCGGACGGCTGCAAGCCCTCGCGCGCGACGGACATGTCCTGGGGACGATCCTCGCCGGCGAGGGCTTCGGCGAAATGGCGCTGCTGGACCGGAAGCCGCGCGGCGCCACCGTCCAGGCGCTCGAGCCGTGTCTGCTCTGGTCGCTGGACCGCGGCCACTTCGAACGCTGGGTACGCGACCGTTACGAGATCGCAGCCCGGATCCGCGCCTCGGGGGAGGAGCGTGCCGCGCTGGCCTCCCTGCCGTTCTTCCGTGGCCTGGACGCGCTGGAGCTCGACAGGATCGCGGCGCGGCTGGTCACCCGGCGGGTTCCGGCTGGCCAGGTCGTGTTCTCGGAGGGAGACGAGGGCGACCGCTACTACGTCATCCGGGAGGGCCGGGCTGAGGTGCGGATCGCCGGCGGGGTGGTCAGACAGCTGGCCCGCGGGGACGGTTTCGGCGAACTGGCCCTCCTGCTCGGAGAGCCCCGGAGCGCCACCGTAACGGCCCTGAGCGACCTGGTCCTGGCCGGGCTGGCCCGAGACGACTTCCTGCGGCTGGTCCGCTCCTCGGGCGAAAAAGCAGGCGAATTTCGAGCCCGGACGGCGCATTATGTGGGCGCCGGGCTGGGCTCGGCGTCGCGGGGAGTGTGAGGAAGTGGACTGTTGGGTCTGCGAGCGTACAGCGCTCGGAGCGTGCCGCTTCTGCGGCCGTGGCACGTGCCGCGAACACGCGAAGACCCAGCCGTTCGTGTTCGACGTCTTCCGCGGCAACAAACATCAGACGCTGCGCGCCCTCGTCATAGAGGACGCGCTGCACTGTGGCGTCTGCCGGCCGCGCGGCGAGCCGGTCGATCTGCCCGAGCTCGAGTAGGCGCGCGGAGGGGGAGGACGACATCGACGAACGTTATCGGCATTACAGAGGACGCGTCGTAGGGGTGGACGAAGCGTTCCGACGTCAAGGTCAGTCTGCCCTCAACACCAAAACGTAGGAGGAATGACATGTCGAAGGAAGCTCTCGCAAAAGTCGTCCAGCGCGCGATCAGCGACGCCGCATTCCGGCGCCAGCTGAATTCGGACCCCGCCGGCGCGCTTCGCGGTTTCGATCTCAGCGCCGACGAGGCGTCGGCACTCCGTACCGGAGACGCGGGCCGTCTCTCCACACTGGGCGTCGACCAGCGGATGAGCAAGTCATTCGCGCTCGGCGGCGGTCTCGCCTCCACGCGCATGTCGGCGAGTGACCTCACCCCGGGCGGCGGTCCCTCAGCGGTCGACGACCTCTCAGGCTCGGGTAGCCGCACCGCGCTCCCCGGAGACCCGATGAGGTCCGGTGGCTCGGCCGATGCGAGTGGCAGCGAGGCCACACAGTCGGCGGATGTCGACGCCGGCACAAGCGGCGCGGGCACCGTCCGCGCGGGCGACGACTGGAAGTTCGCGGGCCGCGTGGCCCCCGAAGGAACCGGCACCGTACGAACCGGCGACGACTGGAAGTTCAGCGGCGGACAGCAGGCCGCGAGTCAGGCTCACGTTGGTGACGACTGGAAGTTCGCGGCTCGCGCCGACGCGCAAGCCGGTTCAGTCGCACCCGTAGAGGGTTCACCCGAGGCCACCGCGCTTGAGAACAAGATCGCTGGATCTTCGGCGGGTGCCTCAGTTCGCGCTGGCGACGACTGGGCTCGCGCTGGCAACGCAAGCGTCGACCAGGCATCGCAGTCACGGCTCGGGAAGCTCGATGAGACGTTCAGCGGCGGCAACAAGAATGCCGACGGCATGGCGAATTACCCGGCTCACGACGGACTGGCCGGCCCATCAGCCGCAGGGTCCGTCCGCGCTGGCGACGATTGGGCTCGCAGCAACGCAGGCATCGGGGACTCGGCCCGGATCGGCAACGCGCGTCTCGACGACGCGAGCGCTGCCGGCCAAGGATCAAGGCTCGAGAAGCTCGATTCCATGTTCACTGGCGGCAACGCTGACGCGAGCGCTGCCGGAACCGAAGGCGCGTCAAGGCTCGCCAAGCTCGATGAGACGTTGACCGGCGGCAGCGCCGCGGCCGACGCGAGCGGATCGACCCCGACGTCCGCCTTCATCGACGAGTCCGAGAGCTACCTGACGAAGGTCGGGTACGACTCATCGGCCTCATCGACGCCTGACACCACGTACAGCGGCGACGACATCGCCGGCCCGTCGAGCGTCCCGGACGCGGGCAGCGACACCCCGCACACGTCCACCGACGACGGACAGCTCACCCCGTAACCATCCACGCGGTCCGAAGGTGAAAAGAACGAGCGGCTCGAAAGAGCCGCTCGTTCGTTCTAATAGCGGATCGCTTTCTTCAAGAGCGCCAGATCGACGAGGTCGACCTGCCCGCGGCCGAGCTTCACCGCGCCTTGCCGCTCGAGATCGACGAGCACCCGGTTTACCGCGACGCGCGTCGCGCCGACGAAAGAGGCGAGGTCCTCTTGCGTCAGCTCGATGACGTTCGGCGTGCCGAGCAGCTCGTTCTGATCGAGGAGCAGCTTCGCGACGCGCCCGTGGAGATCGAGGAACACGAGATCCTCGATGTGCCCGGTACTCAGTCGGATGCGCCGCGCGAGCAGCGCGAGCAGCTGTCGCATCGCGTCGGGACTGCCGCGCAGGACGTCCATGAAGTCGCGGTTGGCGAGGGCGAAGGTGATCGTCTCGGTCATCGCGGTGACCGTTGCCGACCGCGGGCCCTCGTCAAAGAGGGAGATCTCGCCGAACACGTCGCCGCCGCGGTGCAGCGCGATCACGACCTCCTGCCCGCCCTCTTCAGGCACCGACACCTTCACCGTGCCCGACGCGATGAGGAAGACGTGCCCCGCGGGATCGTCGCGGTGGAAGATCACCTCGTTGCGTTGGAAGTGCTTCCCGCGCATGCGCGCCGCGAGCTCGAGTCGCTCGCGCTGTCCGAGCGGCGCAAAGACCGGTGAGTGCGCGAGGACGTCGGCGATCTGGCTCGCGTCCACGGCCTTAGGCGGCGATCCCCACGAGCCGCTCGAGCCGCGGCCGCACGTCCTCCGCGAGTCGTGTCATGGTCTCCAGGTCGTAGGGATAGGCGAACCCCACGATGTAACCGCGGATGCCCACGTCCCAGTAACGCTTGAGATGCGCCGCGACCGCCTCGACACTTCCGACGAACGCGTTCGGGCGGTTCATGCCGGGATGATGCTTGGCGATCTCGGCGAGCACGCCCTCGGCCTCGGCCTTCGTGTCACGGACCACCAGCCAGCTGCCCCCGTACGGTTCGATCTGCGAGGGATCGCGCCCCGCGTCGACGCAGTGCTGCCGGAGGATCTCGATCTTGCGCGCCATCGTCTCGGGCGGACCGAAGCCGTGCCACATGTCCGCGTAGCGCGCCGTGGTGCGGAGCGTCTTCCGCTCGCCGCCGCCTCCGATCATGATCGGCAGCCGCCTCTGCACCGGCCGCGTGTTCAGGACCGCGTCCTTCAGCGCGTAGTACTTGCCTTTGTACGTGACGCGCTCGCCGTCGAGGAGCGCGCGGACGATCTTCGCGGCCTCGGCGAAGCGGCGCGAGCGTTCGCCCGGTGTGCCGAGATCCATCCCGTACGCCCGGTGCTCGGTTTGATTCCACGCGGCGCCGATGCCGCAGATCGCGCGGCCGTTCGAGACGTGATCGAGCGTCGCGGCCATGTTGGCGATCACCGCGGGATGGCGGTAGGTGACGCCCGACACCATCGCGCCCACGCGCACGCGCTGCGTCACCGCCGCGAGCGCGGACAGGATCGTCCAGGCCTCGAAGTTGGGACGCTCCTGCTCGCCCGAGAGCGCGTAGAAGTGATCCCAGGTCCAGACCGAGTCGATCCCGATACGATCCGCGAGCTGGGCTGCGTCGCGCATCGCGGACCAGGTGGTGTTCTGGGGCCACAGCTGGAAGCCGAGTTTCATGAACGAGGACGAAGCCTACTCGCGCGGCCTTCGCCGCGCTCGGCTGCTAGGCGTGAGCGCTTCGCGCACGCCGCAGTATGCTCACTTTCCTCATGGCGCTCGACACCAAGCGGCCGACCGACACGTCCGCGATCGCCAAGGACACCAAGGATCACGTCCTCGTTTCCTGGTCGGCGCAGGGCGCTCTCGCGCCACTCGTCATCACCGGCGCGAAAGGATCCTGGCTTCACGCCGGCGAGCGCCGCATCCTCGACTTCTCGTCCGGCCTCATCAACGTCAACCTGGGCCACGGTCACCCCAAGGTCGTTCGCGCGATCCAGGAGCAGGCCGCGCGCCTCTGCTACGTCACGCCGTCATTCGGTGAGGAAAGTCGTGCCGAGCTCGCGCGCCTCATGGCGGAGATCACGCCGGGCGATCTCACGAAGACGCTCTTCACCACTGGGGGCAGCGAGGCGAACGAGCATGCCCTCCGCATCGCGCGCATGTACACGAAGCGGCACAAGGTCCTGACGCAGTGGCGCTCCTTCCACGGTCAGACCCAGGGCGCGGCGACGCTCGGCGGTGACAACCGTCGCTGGGCGAACGAGCCGGGCATCACCGGCGTTGTCCGCTTCCTCAATCCCGACCCGTACCGCTCGATGTTTGGCAACGACGCCCAGAAGGCGCTCGCGCACGTGGAAGAGGTGCTCTGGTACGAGGGGCCGGAGTACGTCGCGGCGATCTTCCTCGAGCCGATCGTCGGCAGCTCGGGTCTCATCGTCCCGCCGGAAGGGTTCATCCGCGGCCTGCGCACGCTGTGCGACAAGTACGGGATCCTGCTCATCCTCGACGAGGTCATGACCGGCTTCGGGCGGACCGGCAAATGGTTCGCGGCGGAGCACGACGGCGTCGTGCCGGACATGCTGACCTTCGCGAAGGGCGTGAACTCGGGCTACGTCCCGCTCGGTGGTGTCATCGTCGACGAGCCGATCGCGAAGCACTTCGATGCGAACGTGCTCTGGGCCGGTCTCACGTACGCGGGGCATCCGCTCGCGTGCGCGGCGGGCGTCGCCACCATCGAGGCGTATCGCGAGGAAGACCTCATCACGCGCGGCGCGCGCAGCGGTGAGCTGCTCATGCGCCAGCTACGCGCCGTCGCGGAACGCCACCCGTCGGTCGGCGACGTGCGCGGCAAGGGTCTCTTCATCGGCATCGAGCTGGTGAAGGACCGGACGACGAAAGAGATGCTGGAGCGCTGGAACGGCCCGTCGGCGAAGCTGCAGACCGCGATCAAGAACGCGCTCATGCAGCGCGACGTCTACATCCTCAACCGCTGGAACATGCTGTTCATCGCGCCGCCGCTCAACGTGACCGAGGACGAGATCGCGTTCGGCGTCAAGGCCATCGACGAAGCGCTGACGGTCGCGGACCGGTATGCCGCGACCGGAGAGCTCTAGCCCTCTTCAGGCGCGACATCCGGCCCGACTCGTCTTAGCCAGTCCTGTCTTCCCCCGGACTCGCCGTCGCGTTGAGGCGCTCGGCGAGCGTCTCCGGTTGGCCCGCCTGCGAAGACGGATCTCACTCGTTGATTTGGCTGCCCGCGTCGGGGCATCGAGGATCACGCTTCGCCGTCTAGAAAAAGGCGATCCCTCCGTCGGCCTCACGGTGCTCGCACGGGTCCTGGCCGCGTTAGGCCTTGACGAGGATCTGGACAAGATCGCGCGCGATGACGCGCTCGGTCAGCGCCTTCAAGACTCATATTTGCGCTCTACCCGCCGCACATCCCGCCCGTCGGTGCGCTCGTAAATGCACGACGCGCGGTTGGCGGCTTGCGCCCGCATTCGATCTGAATCCTGCCTCACAGAAGCCTGAGCACACGCTCGCGCTCGACGAGTCGGACCTCTCGCTGGCGATGGAGACCGCGCCGCTCTATCGCCTTACGGAAACGCGTGCACGGCAGATTGTTGGTGAGGTTCGCGCCGCGCTCGACTCATGGGGCACATCGCACGCGAAATCGAGTTACCTGATGATGAGAGCGAGATACTTACGGCGGCATTCGCGGCCGCAGCTGCGGGGTCTCGTTAGATCAGCCAGCGCGTGCGCGAGCGACGATGTGCGTCCGCGCCGTCCGCTCCGAACAAATTCGCGAGTGCTCCGAGCGCGCTGAGCGCCAGGGTCGCGATGAAGAGCTCGACTTCGACCTCCGTTCACAGATAGAACGGAGCCGGTGCGCCCCGTGTGAGACTAGGCGGTGAGCGCGGGCGCCACATCCCTTAGGGCGGGGATTATTTCGCGGCCGTAGGTCTCGAGGATCTGCTCCTCGTCGCCGCTCATAAGGTAGATGTTGAACTGCCTCACACCGACGGCGGCGAGCTTCCGCAGCTTCGCGATGTGCTCCTGTGTATCTCCGATCACACAGAAGCGATCCACCGACTCGTCGTCGACGAACGCGGCGTTCGACGAGCCCGATTCGGCGTGGTGCTGGTAGTCGTATCCGGGTCGGTCGCGGACGTAGGCGGTGAGGTCGGGCGGAAGACCCTGCTCTCCATACCGTTTCACGAGATCGACGACGTGATTGCTCACGAGGGCGGGGAACCAGCGCACCGCGTCCAGCGCGCGCCTGCGGTCGCCGAGGTGCGCCGGCGCGGCGGCCATGACCGCGACCGCGCCCGGATCGCGTCCGGCGGTACGCGCGCCGTGACGCAAGAGGCCGACGCACCAGCCCACCAGGCTCGGATCCGCGAGCTGGATGATCGCGCCGTCCGCGACGCGGCCCGTGAGCTCGAGCGCCTTCGGTCCGTACCCGGCGATCCACACCGGGAGGCGGTACTTCTCGGCCCAATCGAGCCGCAGCTTCACACCTTCGTACGTCACCTCGCGCCCTTCGCAGAGATCGCGGATGACCTGCGTGGCCTCCTCGAGGATCGCGAGCGTCGTCGGCGGCTTCCCGAGCACGCGTCGCGCGGAGTCGCCACGGCCGATGCCGAGATCCATCCGGCCCTTGCTCAGGAGCTGCAGTACCGCGAGCGTGCTCGCCGTCACGGACGGCTCTCGTGTGCCGGGATTCGTGACGCACGTCCCCAGGCGCATGCGCTCGGTGTTCTGCGCCATCAGCGTGAGGAGCACGTAGGGCTCCTTCCAGAGCACATGGCTGTCGAAGATCCAGCCATAGGTGAAGCCGCTGCGCTCCGCGAGCCGCGCGAGGCCGACCGCTCGCTCGAACGTGATATCCGGCTTCAGGGTGAATCCGAACTCCATGAGAGTCGGGAGTCTAGAAGCCCGGCCACCCCTCCTTCAGCATCTGGTGCTAGCGCGAAAGCGGCCCGCCAGACCACTCGGTCGCGCGCTCGATCTCCACGCGGACGATGGGCCGCCCCTCGAGCGACAGCGTCTCGTACTGCGCGTATTTCTCCCCGAGCAACCCGGCTGCGGCGTCACGCTCGTCGCCGCTCTCGAGGATCGCCGCCACGCCTTCGAGTAGGACCCACGCGAGGCGCGACCAGTCCTCGTCGTAGCGATCGACGACTACCGCGACCCGGCCGTTCGTCTCGATGTTCCGCACCCGGCGCAGCGCATGCCAGTCGTCGTCGCGCTTCGGCTTCCGGTCGAGCGGCGTGTACAGCACCGCGTCCCGCCAGACGAAGACGACGGGCACGACGTGCGGACGCGCGTACTGGTCCGAGGTCGCCAGATGCGCGACGCGCGCGGTCGTGAGGAGCTCGCGCGCCGCGGCGGAGAGATCAGGCACGCAGGCGGGGGAGGATCTCGCGCGCGTACAGTCGCAGCGCCCGCTCCTGATCCTTACCGGGGAAGTGGAAGATCAGGTGGGTGAAGCCCCACTCGACGTAGCGGCGGATCTTCGCGACGTGCTCGTCCGGATCGGTGGAGACGATGAAGCGCGTGTGCGCTTTATCCGCGGCGGCCTCGGCGCGGCGCTCCATCTCGCGCGGATCCTCGACACCGACCTTGTCCTCGGCCGGTAGCGCGAGCGCGGCCCACTCGCGCGTATCTGCCATCGCGCGGTCGCGGTCTTTGTCGAACGAGACCTTCATCTCGATGGTCCGCTCGATCTTGGCCCCATCGCGTCCAGCCTCGCGCGCGCCGGTCTCCACCGCCGGAAGCAGCGTCTCGCGGTAGAGCTCGTCGCCTTTCCCGCTCGTGCAGATGAAGCCGTCGGCCTCTCTGCCCGCGAACGTCGCCGTCTGCGGACCGGCGGCCGCGATGTACAGCGGCACGCCCTCCTTCGGCTTATCGAAGATCTTCGCGCCGCGCGTCTTGAAGTACTTCCCGTCGAAGGTGACGTAGTCGTCGGACCAGAGCAGCTTCATGAGCTTCACCGCCTCACGCAGGCGGCGGAGGCGCTCCGCGGGCTCCGGCCACTCGGCGGCGAGCACGGGCGTCTCGTTCAGCGACTCGCCCGACCCCACGCCGAGGAAGAAGCGTCCCGGGAACATCAGCGCGAGCGTGGCCGCGGCCTGCGCCACGATCGCCGGGTGATAGCGGAAGGTCGGCGTCACGACGCTCGTGCCCATCCGGACGCGCGTGGTCTTCGCGCCGAGCGCGCCGAGCCAGGACCAGGAGAAGGGGGCGTGGCCACCGGTGTCGCGCCACGGGTGGAAGTGATCGCTCACGACGACGCTGTCGAAGTGGAGCTCTTCGGCGAGGAGGCCGTAGCCGAGGAGCTCGTTCGGCCCGAACTGCTCCGCGGACGCTTTCCACCCGAGTGTCAACATGGCTCGGACATCCTAGGAGGCGAACCATGTCGAAGCCCCGAGACGTTCCACGACCGTTCACCATGCCTTGGGGAAAAGGAGAGATCATCGAAGAGGCCACCGCCGTGGGCGAATATCACGAGCCCGCGATCCAGCTGCTGCGATACGAGGACGGGTCGCTAGCGATCCGCTTTTCGCATTACGACCAACGCGGGCGATTCCAGCGCAGTCCGCTGATGATCTCGAGCGACACGATCGCAGGACTCAGTCGATCGCTCGCGGCGACGCCCCGGCTTCGAGGGCTCCTCGGGAAGCTGGTCGCAGCCAAACCGAAGCGGGCGCGGGCAAGACGTTGACGCAGCTCACCATCACCGCCGTCCACGGTATGCCGGAGATCCGGCCCGGCGACGATCTCGCGACGCTCATCCGCGATGCCGCGCGCGCCGAGCGCGTGCAGATCCGCGACGGCGACATCGTCGTGATCGCCCAGAAGATCGTCTCGAAGAGCGAGGGGCGCATCGTGCACCTGGCGGAGGTCGTGCCGGGAGAGCGCGCGCGGGCGATGGCGGCGGAGTCGGGAAAGGATGCTCGCCAGCTCGAGGTCGTCCTGTCGGAGTGCGCGAAGATCGTGCGGTGGGAGCGCGGCATCCTGATCTGCGAGACGCGCCACGGGTTCGTCTGCGCGAACGCCGGCGTCGATCGCTCGAACGCGGGCGCGCCGGACACCGTGGTGCTCCTGCCTCTGGATCCCGACGCGTCCGCGACCCGGCTGCGCGACGCGTTCCGCCAGGCGGCCGGCGCGACGGTCGCGGTCGTCGTGACCGACACCTTCGGGCGGGCGTGGCGCGAGGGGCACACCAACATCGCGATCGGGATCGCGGGCCTGCCCGCGCTCAAGCGCTACGTCGGTCAGCGCGATCCCGAGGGGTACGAGCTGCGCGTGACCGAGATCGCGGTGGCCGACGAGATCGCGGGCGCGGCCGAGCTCGTCATGGGAAAGCTCGACCGCTGTCCCGTGGCGATCGCGCGCGGCTTCACGCTCGACGAGCCCGCCGAAACCGCGCAGGAGTACGTGCGTCCCGCGGATCGCGACCTGTTCCGCTAGAAAGGGCGAGGGTGTGGCAATCCGCAGCGAGCTGACGCAGGCCGAGCGCGAATTCCTCCACGAGGTGCGCTACGCCGTGCTCGGGACCACGAACGAGAACGGGTCCCCGCACCTCACGGTCATGTGGTACGTGCTCGACGGCGTCGAGATCATGTTCAACACCGCCGCCGGCCGGCGAAAGCCGGACAATCTGGCGCGCGATCCGCGCGCTTCGATCATCGTTCCGGATGCGTATCGGTTCGTGCGTGTTGACGGCACGGTCCGCGCGCACGACGACCAGGCGGCCGCGCAGGCGGACATCCGGAGGCTCGCGCTCCGCTACTACCAGAGCGAGGAGCGGGTGCAGCGCAGCGTTGACGCGACGTGGGCGAAGCAGCATCGGATCACGTATCGCATGCCGGTGCGGCGCGTGTACAGCGACGGGTTTTGATGCAGGACGCACCGGTCGCGGCGCCCGAGCACCGCTGGGAGCCCCTCGGTCTCGAAGAGGTGAAGCAGCTCCTCGCCCCGGTCTCGGCGCCGTGGTGGATCGCCGGCGGCCGCGCGCTCGACATGTTCCTCGGGCACGAGACGCGCACCCATGTCGACATCGACGTCGCCGTGCTGCGCCGCGACCAGCAGGCGTTCCGCGACACGCTCGGGCATAAGTGGGATGTCCACATCGCGCATGCGGGCCAGTTCATCCCGTGGAAGCGCGGCGAGACCATCACGGATCCGGACCACCACGAGATCTGGGCGCGCGAGACATCGGACGGCCCGTGGCGCATCGAGCTGCTCTTCGAAGAGAGCGAGGGCACCCGGTGGACCTATCGCCGCAACCCGAACATCGGCCTCAACGTCGCTGACCTCGGACGGCGTGATGCGCACGGCATCCCGTTCCTGCGACCCGAGGTGCTCCTGCTGTACAAGTCGAAGTCGCCACGGCCGGTCGACGAGACGGACTTCCTCTACGCGCTGCCACGGCTCGATGTCGCGCAGCGGGGCTGGCTCGTCGCCGCGCTGTACACGACCGATCCGACGCACCGCTGGCTGCAGCGCCTGAAATGAAAGAGGCCCGCCTTTCGGCGGGCCTCTTCGTATCAGCTGATCGGAACGCTAATTAGGCGGTCCCCTTCGGGACTGCCTTCGCTCGTACGTCTGACCGAGCTAGCTCGGTCATCCGCCCTCGCTCAGGCGTAACGACGGGACGCTGAAGGCCGGACCTGCTCGAAGCAGGAGCTGCAGTACACGGGCTTGTCGCCGCGCGGCTGGAACGGCACGCGCGCCTCGTTGCCACAGTTGCTGCACGTGGCCGTGAAGAACTCACGGGGACCACTCATGCCACGGCTGTCGCCGTACGAACCGCCGGTGCTGCCGCCTGCGCGGCGTGCCGCGCGACAGCTCGAGCATCGGCCTGGCTCGTTGACCAGTCCACGGGACTGGTAGAACTCCTGTTCCCCAGAAGTCCAGATGAATGCCTGACCGCAGTCCTTGCAGGTCAGAGTTTTGTCGGTGAAGCTCACTTTTGAAGCTTCCTCCCTTATATGTTGCTGACGCCTTGAGCACACTCGCCAGGGTTCGGGAGGAAGAAAAGCCTCAGAACGCCCGCGTTGATCACTCTCGCCGCCGCGTGTCCCTTGCGGGACGACACCATTGTACCGTCTGCGCGGCGCTTACACCATCACTTCGGGTGGTGTTTGTCGCGCCACGGGCTCGGGAGCTTGTCCGCCGGGAAGGTGCTGGGGAAGGCCTCGCCGAGCCATTCGTCGAACCATTCGCCCGACCGGAACCACGAGCGCGGGTACGTGCCGATCTGGGAATAACCCGACTTCTGGTTCGCGCGCCAGCTCCCCTGGTTCGCGAGAGCGATCCAGTTGTGCGCGCGGTGCAGCCGCATCTCGTTCCAGATGAAAGCCATGCGGAGACGGACCGCCTCGCTCGCGATGCCTTTGCCGTACAGGTCGTGACGTCCGATGAAGATCCCGGTCTCGCCGTCGCGGTCGGTCCAGCTGATGTCGAAGATCCCGGTGAAGCCGACGGTCTCGCCCCCATACGCGATCGACCAGGAGACGCTGTCGTTGCTCTCGAGATGCCGCTTGAAGCGCTCCTCCGCCGTGGCGGTCGTCTCGGTGGAGAAGCGGGGACCCCAGAAGCGCGTGACCTCCGGCTGCATCTGCCACCCGGTGAAGACCTTGTAATCCTCGAGCACCGGGGGTCGCAGCTCGATGCCGTTGTCGCCGACGATGCGCGGTCCGAACATCAGCGCGCCGATCCGAACGGCACGTACTCACGTTCGGTCTTCCCGAATCCCTCATCCCACGCTGCCCGCTCCATGAGCATCCAGGACTCGTCGACGTAGCTCCCGTCGCGGTAATGGACCTGGTGGCCGCGCCCGAACTCGGTGTAGCCGAGCTTCTCGGCGATCCGCAGCGCCGCCACGTTGTCGCCGCGCAGCTCGGTGCCGGAGCGCTTCAGATCGAGGTAGTCGAAGAAGTAGCGGTGGAGCGCCAGGGCGGCGTCCCAGCCGTATCCCTTGCGCCACTCATCCGGATCGATGATGAAGTGCTGGAGGTGCGCGCTCGGAGGGCTCTCGACTCCGCCCACCCGCGCTCGGGCGAGCCCGACCAAGCGGCCATCGGCCTCGATCGACCACAGCACGGACCGCTGCTCCTTCGCCTGCTCTTTGAGCCGCTCTTTCCAGGTCGCCGGCATCGCCGGCTGGTGCCACACGCCGGCTGCGCGCCGTACCCGCATGTCGGCCATCCAGCGCGAGTACGCCGGAAGGTCGTCCTCCATCGGACTTCGGAGCGTGGTCCGCTTGCCTCGCACGATGCCGCCTAGAGCCATCGCCGTCGAGGATACGGATCAGGCGGCGGGCAGGCGCACGGTGAACTCCGCGCCGCCCTCGTCGACGTTGCGCGCCGTGATGGCGCCGCCGTGCGCGACGGCGATCGCCTGCGCGATCGCGAGACCGAGGCCCGCGCCGTCCCGCTGCGCGTTCTCGCCGCGATAGAAGCGTCGGAAGAGGCGCGTCTGGGCCCCGCCGGGAAGACCGGATCCCGCGTCGCGCACGCGCACGACCGCCTGGCCGTCCTCGCGCGCGCCGATCACGGCGACCGACGCGCCGCGGGGCGAGTGCTTGACCGCGTTGTCGATGAGATTGGTGAAGAGCTGCGCGAGCTTGTCGGGATCGCCGCGCACCGCGGGCAGCCCGTCGGTCGTGACCTCCAGCGTCACGCCGGCCTCGTGCGCCTGCACCTCGAGGGCAGCGACCGCGCCGGTCACGAGCGCCTTCACCTCCACACGCTCCCGCGCAAGCTCGGGCCCTCCGGCCTGCAGCTTCGCGACCACGAGCAGCCCCTCGACCATGCGGATGAGCCGACGCGATTCGCGCTGGATGATCTTCGCGGCGGGCGGCGCCGCTTCGCCGGCGGCCTCGCCCTCGGCGATCGCCTGCGCGAATCCCTGAATGGACGTGAGCGGAGTGCGCAGCTCGTGCGAGATGTCCGCGAGGAACGCCTGCTCGCTGTCACGCGCGCGCTCGATCTCGCCGGCCATCTCGTTGAACGCGCCGCCGAGCTCGGCGACCTCACTGGGGCCCGCGACCGGCACCCGCGTCCGGTACTCGCCGCGCGCGAAGCGGCGCGCGCCCGCGACGAGCTCGCGGAGCGGTCGCGTGATCGTGCGCGACAGGAGACCCGCGACGATGAGCGCAAAACCGGCGGCCACGACGCCGGCGACGAGCAGCGATGGGAGCAGCGCACGCAGTGCGTCGCCGAACGCGGCGCGGGGACGCGCCACGACGATGATCGCGGGGTTGAGCCCAGTGGCGGCCGGACGGAACACTTGCTGCACGAAGAGCCATTGGTCGCTGCCGTCGATGAATTGGCCGTAGGTTCCCTGCGTCGGCGGCGGCAGCGTCTGGTTCGCCAGCGAGTTCTCGCTGTCGACGAGCACTCGCCGGTTGTTCGCGATCACGAGCAGTCGCGCGTCGGCTGACGTGGCCTGTTCTTTGAGAGCGTCGATCACCTCGCGCGGCGGCTGGCCGTTCCGCAGTCCGGTCTGCATCGCGGTGAGCAGCGGTGCGGAGAGCTCCTGCAGCCGGAGACGGAGCACGTCGTTCTCGTAGCGCACGACGAGAGCCGCGATCGTGATGGCGGCGACGAGCAGACCGACCGCGACGACACCCAGATACGAGAGGAAGAGCCGGCCCGCGACGCTGCGCAGCATCAGGTGGAGGGCCCGACCATCTTGTATCCCACGCCCCACACGGTCTCGATCTTCGCGTCGGCCCCCGCCAGCTTGTCCCGCAGCTGTTTCACGTGCACGTCGACGGTGCGGGTCTCGCCGGGATACGCGAAGCCCCACACATCCTCGAGCAGTCGGTCCCGCGTCAGGACCATGCCCGGCTGGCGGCAGAACGCCTCGAGCAGCTCGAACTCCTTCGCGCGCAGCGCGACGGCGCGTTCTCCGACGAGCACCTCGTGCCGCGCCGGATCGACGCTGAGGTTGCCGACGCGGAGGACGCGCCCGCCGCCAGGCATGCCCGAGGCGCGCCGCAGGATCGCGCGCACGCGCGAGACGAGCTCGCGGGGATTGAAGGGCTTCGCGAGGTAGTCGTCCATGCCCGCGTCGAGGCCCGCGACCTTCTGCGCGTCCTCCGCTCGCGCGGTCAGGGCGATCACCGGTGTGTCCGCGCGAGCGCGCAGCTCGTTGAAGAGGTCGATACCGTCGGCGTCGGGCAGCCCGAGGTCGAGCACGACCAGCGCGGGCTTGACCTCGTCGAAGAGCGCGCGCGCGCGCTCGCCGGTCGCCGCGTGCTCGACGATATAGCCGGCGTTCCGAAGGTACAGGGTGACCAGTTGCGCGACCGACGCGTCGTCCTCGACGACGACGATCCGCGCGGTACCGCTCACGCGGCGAGCATACCGTCGGGTATCGTCCCCGCCGATGCCCCTGAAGCTGGCGACGATCCTCGCGCATCCCGATGACGAGACCTTCGGCGCGGGCGGCACGCTCATCCGATACGCGAGGGAGGGGATGGAGGTCCACAGCCTGTGCCTCACCGAAGGTGAGAAGGGTTGGGCCGGCGTCGATGACCACGTCGTCCCCCGTGAGCTCGTTGGTCCGACGCGCGTGAAGGAGCTCGCGGAAGCGGGACGGCGCATGGGCCTGGCGAGCGTCACCTGCCTTCGATACCCCGACGGCGGCCTCGCCGATGTCAAAGAGGAGTGGGTCGTGCGCGACATCGTGAGCTGGCTACGGCGGGTCCGACCCGAGGTCGCGATCATCTGGGGACCCGACGGCGGCTACGGCCATCCCGATCACATCGCGGCCGGCGAGCGCGCGCTCAAGGCCATCGAGCTTGCGGGCGTCCAGCGGCACGAGCCAGAGCTCGGGCCGCACTGGCACGCGAAGCGGTGCTACCGCTTCGTCGCCGGTGCGGAGCTCGTCGATCGGCTGTCATCGCTCATGCCGGCGTTCGCGCAGTACATGGAGACCCTCGCGGTGAAGCCGCAGCGCTGGACGAGAGAGCGGCTCGGAGCGGTCATCGACATCAGCGACGTGCTCGACGCGAAGGTGCACGCGATGGAGGCGCACCAGACACAGGCGCCGGATCTCGCGATGTGGACTGCGGCGCGCGCGAAGGTCCCCGAGATCTTCACCGCGGAGACCTTCATCCGCGAGTACCCCGAGCCGGGCGGAGCTCCGCTCGAGAGCGATCTCTTCGCCGGGCTCCGCGGCGGCTGAAATGGCGGGAGGCCCGCTCGACGCGGGCCTCCCTAATTGGTCGCGATCGCGAAACGCGGGGTCTTAGGCGACGATGCGGCGGCCCATCTGTCGCCAGATGAGCAGCACGATCACCGCGCCGACGATCGAGCCGATCCAGCCCGCTGGCTGGACGACGGCCTGGCCGGTGAACAGCAGATTCGCGAGGAATCCGCCGACCAGCGAGCCGACGATGCCGAGCACGATGGTGCCGAGCCAACCCATAGGATCGGGACCCGGCACGAGCACACGCGCGAGAAAACCGACGATGAGTCCTGCGAGCAGCCAGACGATGAGCGTCGTTGGGTCCAAGTCTCCTGTGCCCTCCTTTCGAGAGGCTGCTTGCCTGCTATGCAAGCGCCGTTCCAGGAGGCCATTTGGCTACAGAGGGACTGCAACGAACGCGCTGGTCAGACAGTTGCGAGCTTGATCGGTCCAGAGAGCGCGCCGACGAGCGCGCGCGTGTGCTCCGTCGAGCTGTCAGATCGAGCGTGAGCCTCGAGATGACGCACGAGCCCGTCCATACCGGCGATCACCGGGACGCACGAGCTGCCCACATCGTCGGGCTGACCGCGCGTCAGCACGACGACACTCTCGACCGGCGTGTAGATGAAGCCACCGCTCGCGAGGTCGCCCTTCACGCGGGCCGCGTTGGCATGCGCGCGCTTCGACGGCGAGTCGGAGAGCGGATGCGACATGCCGGGGCCCGTCCGTCGGTACCAGTGATCCTGGTAGCAGGCGAGCGCGCCCTCTTCCTCCCGCGGCTCGACGACGAGCACGCCGTGCGGGCCGAGGACGACGAGCGGGACGACGTCGGAGCTCATGTCGCGTGGGGCGTAGCGCGCGAGCACGACGTAGTCGGTGGACAGCCGCTCGCCCAGATACGCGGCGGCGCGTTCCGCGAGCCGTACGCGTGGACGGTCACCGGTGAGCGCTGTGAACGCCGAGCGGAGTCCCCCCATTGAGTCCTATCCGCCTCTCGGCGGGCGATGCTGGTCGCGACCCGACCCCCTCACAAGTAGGCCGGTCGTCCTGCCCCTCTCGTACTGCTCTCCGCCCATGCATCATCGCTCCGGTGTCGCTTCGTTCGGAGATCGCCGAGCAGCCGGAGGCGGTGGCGCGGCTCGTCGCGGAGGGTGCCGCGGACGCCCGGCGCCTCGGTGCGTTGCTCGCGCGCGCGAAGCACCTCACCGTCGCGGCCCGCGGCTCGTCGGACAACGCCGCGACGTACGGCAAGTACCTCTTCGAAGGTCTCGCGCGCATCGTCACCGCGTCGGCCGCGCCGTCGCTCGTCACGAAGTACGGCACGCCGCCGCGCTACTCGGATGGAGCCGTCATCGGGATCTCGCAGTCGGGAGCCGCGCCGGACGTCTCCGCCGTCATCGCCGCGGCGCGTCGCGACGGTGCGCTCACGATCGCGATCACCAACCGCGCCTCGTCCGCGCTCGCCCACGCGGCCGAGCACGTCTTCGACCTGCGCTGTGGGCCTGAACGCGCGATCGCGGCCACGAAGACGTACACGACCTCGTGCGTCGCGCTCGCGATGCTCGCGGGGGCGGCGGCCGGCCGCCCGCTCGACTTCGCGGCCTTACCCGATGCGGTGCGCGAGGCCGTGGACAGCGAGCCGGACGCCGCGCGCATCGCGCGGAGGATCGGGTCGGCGCGCGCGCTTGTGGTGCTCGGGCGCGGCTACGTCTACGCCGCCGCGCTCGAGGCTGCGCTGAAGATCAAAGAGCTCGCGCGGGTCTGGGCGGAGCCCTACTCGAGCGCGGACTTTGCGCATGGCCCGCGTGCGCTCTTGGAGCGGGGAACGCCCGCGCTGCTCCTCGCGGCGCGCGGCGCGACCGAGCGCGAAACGCGCGCCTTGGCGGGTGCGCTGCGGCGCCGCGGTGCCCGGGTCTACGCGATCACCGACGATGCGGCGCTGGCGGCGAAGGTGGATGACGCGGTGCTGCTGCGGCGGACGGTGGGCGAGCTGCTCAGCCCGATCGCGCTCGTCGTCGCGGCGCAGCACGTCGCGGCGTACGTCGCGCGCCGCCACGGCCGCGACCCGGAGAGGCCCGCCGGCCTTTCGAAGGTGACGCGGACCCTCTAGCCGCGGCCCGTTTCGGCTTGGGCTCCTTCGCCGGCGCGGCGCGCTTGGCGGCCGCGTCCTCGCGCTCGAACGCGACGCTCAGCTTGTACCCGTACGCGAGCGCGACGCGTTGCAGCGAGCGGAGCGACGGAAGGTAGCGCGGGTCCTCCATACGACGCAGCTGCGTCTGCGAGGTTCCGAGCTTTCGCGCCGCGGCGCGCTCGGAGAGGCCGGCCTCGCGGCGCAGACGCACGACACCTTCGGCGACCGCGGCGGCAAGGGGGTCGGGGCGGCGCGGCTCCTCGGGAGGCGTCGCTGCGACCGGTGTTGGTGTCGGCTCGTTCGGCACGGGGACAAGAGAGTAACGCCGTCGCTACGCGTGAGCGAAAACGTCCAGAAGATCGGGTGAATCGGGGTCGTACGCGAAGAGGATCGCGCCTTCGCAACCCGCGCGCGACGCCGCGCGCACCTGATCGTGGAGCAGCTCTCGTTGTCCCTTGTACGCCATGAGACCACCCCACAGCTCGGTCCGCGGCGCCGCCGCGCGCGCGCGCGAGAGCACGCGCTCGACCTCCGCGGTGTCGCGGCGGTACGCCATCGGGCACAACAGATCGACGAGACCCTCCGCCGCCCACTCCGGCCAGCGCTGCAACACGCGATCCCGCGCGACGGCGGGATCGGGGAACACCGCGGCGGAGATCACGATCCCCGGACGTGCGCGGCGCAGACGCTTCGCGCCCTCGCGCACCAGCGCGGTGACATGCTCGTGATCATCCGGACTCGCCGCGTAGGTCACCTGCGGGTAGCGGACGTAGTCGTAGTGGAAGCCTTCGACCGGGTAGCGCGAAACGATGTCGGTGAAGACCGCCAGCGTGTGCTCCCGCGCCGCTCCGTTCGCGGGATCGGTGTAGATGCCCTCCCAATCCGTGCCCCCGACGGGGTCCAGATACCTCACACCGCCCGGTCGGAGCAACCAATTGGGGTGGCGGTTCACGAGATGCGCCGGCGATCTCGGCAGGGCGCCCTGCACGTCCGACCAGACGAAGAACACGTTGCCCCAGGCGTGGATGCGCACGCCCACCGCGGCGCCGAAGCGCACCAGATGGTCGAGCGGATCGAGGTCGCTGCCGGCCAGAGCGAGCGCCCGCGGCTCGAGCGTCGACCGGTAGTACGCGTCGCCCCGGCCGCGCACCTGCACCACGAGATCGAAGATGCCGCGCGTCGTGGCGTCCGCGAGCAACTCGTCGATCGCGTGCGCGGTCGTGATGCGGTCGCGTACGACCCACAGCGCCTTCCTCATACGTCGGCGAACGTCGCGAGTGTGATGCCGAGGTCCCTGATCGCGAGACGCACGCGCGGGTCGGTGAGCGTCGCGAGCTCGATCGGGCGCTCCCGCGCGTAGCCCGACCTCTTGACCATGCTCTCGTCCGCCTCTCCGGGATGGCACATGAGCTCGGTGACGCCGTCCTGCGTCGCGAGCCGCTCGAGCAGCGCGAGTAGCGCATCGACGCCGATCTTGCCTTCGTGCTGGAACTCGCGCGCGAAGTGATCGGGGGTGCGCACGCCACGGGCGCGGAGCCGGTCGCGCTGCTCGTCGGTGTGGATCCGCGCGGCCGCTCCGGTCTCGCGCGCGAGCTCGCCGATCGCCCACTCGAGCGCGGGGTGGTCGTGCACCCAGTGATGTGTATCGAGATGCGTTGGCGCACGTCCAAGCAGCGCCCGCGCCTTCCGGAATTGCGCGCGGTATTCGAGCAGCGCCTCCTCTCGATCGATGTGACGAGATAGGAGCTCGCTCGGTCGAAAGAACTTGCCCTCCCTATCGACCAAGGTTCGGTAGCGTGAGACGTCGCCCGAAGGGCGGTCAAAGGTCACGACCAGGTGCACGCCGACGTCGAGCGACGGTGTGGCACGCGCGAGCTTCGCGGCGCCGTCGGTGTCCGGGGCGTTGGTCATGAGCGTCGTCGCGGTGACGACCCCCTCGCGGTGCGCCCGGATGATCCCCGCGGAGACGCGCTCGGTGTACCCGAAATCGTCGGCGTTGACGATGAGCTTCAAGATCCGAGCGCCTTGCGCACGCTCCAACCCGCGGCCTCGAGTCGCGCCAGCGCCTCGGCCTCGCTCAGCCCGGTCTCGTCCTGGACCATGCGGATCGCGCGCGCACGCAGCTTCGCGTTGGTGGGGCGCAGGTCGACCATGAGGTCGCCACGAGTTCGCCCGGAGCGGATCATCGCCGCGGTCGAGAGCATGTTGAGCACGAGCTTCGTCGCGGTGCCGGCCTTGAGCCGGCTCGAGCCGGCGAGGACCTCGGGTCCGACATCGACGACGATCGCGATGTCCGCAGCGCGGGCCAACGGTGAGTCCGCATCGCAGGTGATCCCGATCGTGGCCGACGCGACGTTCTCGCCAGCTTCGAGACCGCCGATGACGTAGGGCGCGCGGCCGCTGGCGGAGATACCGACGATCACATCGTTGCGTCGTACGGCCTGCGCGACATCACGGCGACCGGCCCACTCCTCGTCCTCGGCGCCCTCGATCGACGAGCGGAGCGCGCTGTCGCCGCCGGCGTTGATCCCGCGGAACAGGTGGGGCTCGACGCCGAATGTCGGCGGCGCCTCGCTGGCATCGAGCACTCCGAGACGGCCGCTCGTGCCCGCGCCGACGTAGAGAATGTGGCCGTCCATCGCGATCGCGCCGACGATCGCCTCGACCGCCTTCTCGATCGCCGGGAGCGCCGCGCGGACGGCCGCCGGCACCGTCGCGTCCTCGTCGTTCATGAGCTCCAGGATCTGGCGCGTCGTGAACGACTCGAGCCCGCGCGCCTTCGGGTTACGCGCCTCGGTCCTCCGCGGCCCGCCGCTCATGTCGCGCTCCAGGCCAGGGCGGACGCGAGCCGCGCCGCGCCCATCGCCGGTTCCTCGCGCACCGGTTCCACGGCCGCCTGCGGGAGCAGGCCGAGCAGATCGAGCTGCACCAGGCGCTGGAGGAGCGACAGGTTCTCGAACGCGCCGCCGGCGAGATAGACCGGTCCAGCGGGAAGACCGAGCGTGAGCGCGACGACGGTCGCGGCCCGCGCGAGCGCGTTCGCGCCGCGCTGCAGGATCGCATTCGCGATCGCGTCGCCCTCGGCTGATGCGCTCGCGAGCGCGCGCGTCGCGGCGCTGATCGCCGGCGCGGGATGCGGGCGGCCGTAGAGCTGCGGCAGGACGTCGCTGAATTGACCGACGCCGAGCTGCTGTAAGAGGAGCGCGGTCATGCGCGTCGGCGCGCCGCGGCCGTCGACCGCATGCGAGATCGCGCGGAGCGCTTCGAGGCCGCACCACACCGCCGAGCCCTCGTCGCCGATGAGGTAGCCCCACCCACCCGCGCGGTCCTCCTCGCCCTCCTCGTTGCGGCCGTACGCGATCGAGCCCGTGCCCGCGATGAGCACCACGCCGCAGCCGGTCGGATTCCCGGCGTACAGCGCGGCGATCGCGTCGTGCGTCACGAGCAGCTTCGCCCCCGGCGGCGCCAGACGCTTGAGGATCTCGTGGCCGCGCGTGCGTTCCGTCTCGCGATCGCCGCCCGCGCACGAGAGCACGATCGCGTCGGCCCCGCGTCCGCCGAGCGCTTCGGCGAGCGCGGCCGCGATCGCCCCCTGTGGGTCGGGCGAGGTGAGGAGGTTGCCGCCACCGCCCGCCCCGCGACCCACGACGGTGCCGGCGCGGTCGACCGCGAACGCGCGCGTCTTCGACGCGCCCGCGTCGATGCCGACGACGATGTCGTTCAAGGCAGGTGCACCGCGCCGCCGCGCGCGGCCTGGCGCGCCCCGGTCGCGCTCGGCAACACGTTCGGCAGCTCGCGCATGCGGTAGGCGCCCATGATGGCGAAGGCGATCGCCTCGCGCGCCTGCGACGGCACGCCGAGCTCGTCGGTCTTCACGACGCGCAGCGGCGCGACCGCGCGAGCGAGGGACTCCATCAGCGCGGGATTGCGCGCGCCACCTCCGGCGACGGCGAGCATCGTCCAGGTCGTGCCGTGCGGCGTCTCGCGCGCGAGCGCGTCGGCGATGCTGCGACTGCTCACCGCGAGCGCGGTCGCGAGCGCGTCGTCGAGCGATCCGCCGTCGCCGCCGACGCGATCCGCGATGCGGGTCGCGAACGACCTGCCGAATTCCTCACGGCCGGTGCTCTTTGGTGCGCGGCGCGCGAAGTACGGATGCCGCAGCGCCTCCTCGAGCGCGCGCTCATGTACGCGCCCGGCCCGCGCTCGGCGTCCGTCGCGATCGAAGGTCTCGCCCGACGGCGCGATGAGCGCGTCGCTGGTCATGTTCGCCGGTCCCGTGTCGAACGCGATCACGTCGTCGGCGGACGCCGTCGGGATGAGCGTGAGGTTGGCGATCCCGCCCAGGTTGAGCACCGCGATCGGCGCGCGCGACGCGAAGAGGACGTGGTCGCCGAACGGAACGAGCGGCGCGCCCTCGCCGCCCGCCGCCATATCGGCGCTGCGAAAGTCGTTCACTGTCGGCAGACCGGTCGCGCGCGCGACGCGTGCGGCATCGCCGAGCTGCAGCGTCGCGTGCTCCGCCGGAAGATGCGACACGGTTTGGCCGTGGAGCGCGATGACGTCGGGCCGCCGCGGGAGCGTCGAGACGAAGGTCGCCGCCGCGGCGGCGTAGGCATCGCCGAGGTCGGCATGCAGGCGCGAGATGTCGGAGAGCGCGAACGGGACATCCGACCCTGCGCGGAGCACCGCCTCGCGGAGCGCCGGCGGATACGGGCGCTCGGCGGTGGCGAGGATGCGGACGTTCGGACGCGCGCCCGGCTCGATCTCGATCGCGGCCAGGTTGATGCCGTCGCCAGAGGTGCCGGACATCATCCCGACGGAGATCACGCGTCGATTGTCATGCGAAGGGAGCCGATACCGCTTCGTGGACCGCGATGCGAAAGCGATACGTCTCCTCGTCGTTACCGCGGCCGAAATAGACGCGGTTCGTGAGGAGGACGACGGTGAGGTCGAGCTGTGGATCGATCCACAGTGACGTGCCCGTGAAACCGGTGTGCCCGTAGGCGTCGACGCTGAAGTGGCGACCGACCATCGGCCCGTCCGGCGCGCGGAGCGCCAGGCCGATGCCGCGCCGCACGTTGCCTTGCTTCACGCGCTCCGTCCGCGCGGCGATCGCGAGCTCGTTGCCGATGACCGCGCCGTCGCGGAACACCCGCGCGATGACCGCGACGTCCGCCGCCGTGCCGAAGAGACCGGCGTGACCGCAGATACCGCCGACGGCGGAGGCGTTCTCGTCGTGCACCTCGCCGCGGAGGCGCCGCTTGCGCCACTCGGTGTCCTCCTCCGTCGCGACGCAGCGCTCGGCGGGACGCGGGCCGAAGTCCGCGGTGGTCGCCTCGACCGGTCCCAGCACGGTGTCGCGCACCAGGTCCGCGAAGGGCCGGCCGCCGATCGTCGCGAGACCCTGCGTGAGCATGATGTAGCCGAGATCGCTGTACGTGAACGTGCCGAGATCCTGGGCGAGCGGCTCCTGGGCCGCGCGCCACACCGCCTCCTCGAGCGTGCGGACGTCTTTCCAGAGCGGGAGCCACCAGGTGAGACCCCCGGTGTGCGTGAGCACGTGACCGAGCGTGACGTCGTCCTTCCGGCCGCCGCGGAAATCCGGCACGAGCTCGCCCAGCGGCGTGTCGAGCGTGAGGACGCGCTCGCGGACGAACGACAGCGCGAGCGCGGTGGTCGCGAGCTTGGTGAGCGACGCGAGGTCGAAGAGCGAATCGGCGGTGCACGGGGCATCCGGGCCGGCGCGCTCGTCCGGGCACAGGGTGCCGGCGGCGAAGACGTCGACCTCGCCGCGGCGCTCGACGCGCACCACGCACGCGGTGCAGAGCGAACCGATCGCGGCCTCGATGACGGAACGCGCCGGCGTCGCGAGATCGCTCAACTGAAGTCGCGCAGCCCGGCGCCTAGCGGATAGCGATCGCTCACGGTCACCGGCAGCGAGCCGACCGGCTTGCTCTTCCCGGTGATGACCTCGCTGACCGCGCGCAGCGACGGCAGCCTGCCGTCGTACGCGCAGACGCAGGCCGCAACGCTCGGGGCGAAGCGCACGTCATACGGTCCGCGCAGCGACGCGAGCACGGTCGGCTTGGCGGCGGCGAGGCGCGTCACGAGCTTCAGCTGATCGTCGTTGATGCCGACGTCGGCCACGCCGACGACCACGACGTCCGCCGTCTTGGCCTCGGCCAGCGCGGTCGAGATCACCGACTCGCTGATGCTCGTCCCGAACTTGCGCGTCGAGACGTCCGGCCACGAGCGCTCGAGCTCCGACGCGAGGTCGCTATCGCCGGGCAGCGGTGTGAGGTCGGCCGTGGTCGTCGTGATCGCGTAGATCCGGCCACGCAGCGGCAGCGCCTTTCCGTCGTTGTGCAGCAGCGTGATGCTCTGCCGCGCGAGGTCGAGCGCGGCCGCGGCGTTCGCGGTCGCATCCGGTGTCTTGCCGCTGTTGTTCTGCGAGAGGATCGCGTAGCGTGCCTTCGCATCCATGAGTCGCGTGACGGACGCGTCGAGTGAGGGCAGCGCGCCGCTCCGCGCCGCGTCGAGGATGAGCCGGTGGCCGTCGCGCTGTGCGGTCTCGTCGAAGCGGAACAGGACGAAGTCCGCGCCGGCCTGCAGCGCGCGGAGTCCGGCCGCGGCCTCACCGATCGTGGCGAGCGCTCCCATCTCGAGATCGTCGGTGAGCGTGATGCCTCTGAAGCCCAGCTCGCCGCGCAGCAGGTCGGTCGAGATGCGTCGCGACAGCGACGCCGGCAGCGCTGGCGTCGGGTCGAGGGCGGGCACGATGAGGTGCGCGAGCATGACGGCCGGCACGCCGGCGGCGATCGCCTTCCGGAACGGGACGAGCTCGACGCGGTCCAGCCGCGCGCGATCGACGTCGATGACCGGCAGGCCGACGTGCGAATCGACGGTCGCCGCGCCGTGACCAGGGAAATGTTTCGCGCAGCAGAGCATCTTCGCCGCGGCGTAGGCGCGCACCGCCGCGTCGACCAGCGACGCGACGCGCTGCGGGTCGGAGCCGTACGAACGGTTGCCGATGATCGGATTGAGCGGCTCGTTATTCACGTCCGCGACCGGCGCGAGATTCCAGTTCACGCCCGTGGCGAGGAGCTCCTCGGCGGTGATCGTCGCCGCGCGCCGGACCGACGCCGCGGGATCGGGCGTGGCCGCGAGCGCCATTTGGCTCGGAAACACCGTCATCTGACCGCCGACCCGCGCGATCGAACCACCTTCCTGGTCGAGCGCGAGAAAGGGGCGTGGGACCTTCGCCTCGACCGCGATGCGTTGCAGGTCCGCGCAGATGCGCGCGAGCGAGGCCGGATCGGGCGCGTTCTCCGTGCGGAGGACGATCCCGCCGACGGCGCGGACGCGGATCATCTCCTCGATCGCGCTCGTGATCGTCGGGCCGTGGAACGCGACGGCCATCGTCTGACCGACGCGCTGCTCGAGACCCAGCGAGCCGATGAGCCCGTCGGCGGGCGACGGCTTGGGCGCTGGTCCGACGCAGGACGCCAGCAAAGCGCCGGCCGCGCCGAGGAATGTTCGCCGATTCATAACCGGACGGGGAGCCGTCCCGTCGGCCGTCGCTCGCCCGCGAGCACGGCCACGAGTGCCTCGAGCGACGGCGGGACATCGCCGTACGACAGGAGCGTTGGAATGTTGGGAATGAGCGCGGCGTCGTAGGGGCTCCGGATCGCGCACAGCACGCCGCCGTGGCCGAGCAGCTCGCGAGCGCGCGCAGCTTGCTCTGGCTGGAACGCCGCGTTCGAGGTGCAGACGACGAGCGTGCCGTCGCCCTCGGGCACTCGCCCCTCGCGCCCGAACGCGAGACGATCGCCAAAGCGCTGCCGCAGCGCTCGTTCGAGAACGCCAACCGGATCGGCGGTCTCTTCAACGAACGACTGGCGCGCCGATCCGAAGGTCACGATGCGCACGCCGGAATCGAGCTGCGGCAGCCGCGGGCCGACGTGCGTAACGGCGCGCTCCGCGATCTCGGCCGCGAGACCGCGCGCGGGCGCGTCGTCGATGTCGTCGTCGGGTACCTCGATCGCGAAACGCCCTCGGAAGCTCGTTGCGCGTTCGAGCGCGTCCTTCACGCGCGCCGCGGCGACGCCGGCGTCGATCCACCCCGCGGCCGCGAGCTGACGGTCGAGACCGGTCGTGACCATCGCGGCGTCCGCGCCGGCCGCGATCGCTCGCGTCACGATGTGATCGGGTGCGTCGACATCGGTGATGCCCTTCATGTCGAGCGAGTCCGTCACCGCGAAGCCGGTGAAGCCGAGCTCGCCGCGCAGGAGGTCGGTGAGGATCGCGCGGGACACCGTGGCGCCGTCCTTCGGATCGAGCGCGGGGTAACGCACGTGCGCGGTCATGGCGCCGCTCGCGCCGGCCGCGAACGCCGCGCGAAAGGGCACCAGCTCCCGGCTCTCGAGCGTCGCGCGATCGACGTTCGCCTCGGGACGCACGAGATGAGAGTCCTGCGAGGTGTGGCCGTGACCGGGGAAATGCTTCGGCGTGGTCGCGACGCCGACGCCTTCGCTTCCGCGCACCCACGCCGCCGCGAATGCCGCGACGTTGTCGGCGTCGTCGCCGAAGGAGCGCGTGCCGATGACCGGATTGCGCGGGTCGGAGTTCACGTCGCAGACCGGCGCATGGTTCACGGCGATGCCATCGGCGCGCAGGCCCTCTCCGACGGCGTGCGCCGCGCGCTCCGCGTACGCGGGATCGCCGGTCGCGCCGATCGCCATCGCGCTCGGGAACGTCGCGCGGTAGCCGATACGGATGACGGTGCCGCCCTCCTGATCGACGGCGACCGGGACCGGGGGCAGGCCACCGCGCCGCGCAGCGTCCTGGATCTCACGCAACATCGCGCGGACCTGCGTCTTGCCGCGGATGTTGTCGCGGAATGCGAAGAGCAGGACGCCGCCGATCCGGCCGTGCTGGATCGCGTCTAGCAGCGGACCCGACGCCTGCGGCCCGTCGAAGCCGGCCCAAACCAGCGCGCCGGTGCCGAGCTTCACGCGCGCCGGCGACGGTAGCGCGAGATCGTGAGCCGGCCGAACGGCCGCCCACGCTGGGACCAGTACGTGACGCGCTCGAGGACGATGCGGCGGATCTGCTCGGGCGTCGGGATGATCGGTGCGATGCGTCTGCGGCTTCGCGGCCCGGCGATATGGCCGCCGAGCGCGTCGATGACGTCCTTCACGCGCTCGTCGATCTCGTGGATATCGAGCGCGCGATTGCCGAGGAAGAGCGCGATGCGGAGCTCGAGCGGATCGCTTTCGCGATAGCCCACGCCGCGGCTGGTCTGCGCTTCGAGCACGGCGGCGTGCACGCGTCGGCGCCACTCGTTGCTGGGCGCCGCGTACCCGGGTAGGACCGTGCTGATCGTGAAACGCCTCTTCGCCACTGGCGCAACACAGTAGCGAGGACCGTACGATGCCGCGATGCGCACGGCGACGCTTCCGCTCGTCCCGATCCCAGCGAAGGTCACCGCGAAGGACGGCAGCATCACGCTCGCCCCGAGCACGACGATCGAAGCACCCGATGCGCTGCGGCCACAGGCCGAGCGCCTCCGCGACATGCTGCGACCGGCCACCGGGCTGCCGCTCCCCATCGTCACGAGCGCGCGCGGCGTACGCATCGCGCTCGCGCTCGTCGAGCGGATCGGTCCCCCCGGCGATGAGGCCTACCGGCTTGTTGTCGGCGCGGATGGGGTCACGCTCAGCGCGCGGAGCGCGGCGGGCATCTCGCACGGGCTCCAGACGCTGCGCCAGCTGCTACCGGTGGAGATCTTCCGGCGCGCGTCGGTGACGGGTGTGCCGTGGACGCTCCCCGCGATCGAGATCGAGGACGCGCCGCGATTCTCGTGGCGCGGAAGCCACCTCGACGTCGGTCGGCACTTCATGCCGAAGACGACCGTCCTGAAGCACATCGACCTGCTCGCGCTGCACAAGCTCAACGTCTTCCACTGGCATCTCACCGAGGACCAGGGCTGGCGCATCGAGATCAAGCGCTATCCCAAGCTCACCGCCCTCGGCGCGTGGCGTCAGGACAGCATGGTCGCGCCGCGCACTCGCGAGCCGTCGCAGCGCAAGTTCGCCGGAAAGCCGCACGGCGGCTTCTACACGCAGGACGACGTGCGCGAGGTCGTGCGGTACGCCGCGGATCGCGGCATCACCGTCGTGCCCGAGATCGAGATGCCCGGTCACGCGCTCGCCGCGATCGCGGCGTATCCGGAGCTCGGCAACACGGGGGCGCAGCACGAGGTCCAGACGTACTGGGGCATCAGCGACCACGTCTTCGGTGTGGGCGAGAACGTCCTCACCTTCGTCGAGAACGTGCTGGACGAGGTCCTCGCGCTGTTTCCATCCACGTTCATCCACATCGGCGGCGACGAAGTGCCGAAGCGCGAGTGGAAGGTGAGCGCCGCGGCGCAGGCGCGCATGAAGGAGCTCGGGCTGATGGACGAGGAGCAGCTGCAGAGCTGGTTCGTCACGCGCATCGACACCTGGCTCGCCCAGCGCGGGCGCCGCCTCATCGGTTGGGACGAGATCCTCGAAGGCGGTCTCGCGCCGGGCGCGACGGTGATGAGCTGGCGTGGAGAGAAGGGCGGCATCGCCGCGGCGAAGGCGGGACACGACGTCGTGATGGCGCCGGAGAAGCCGACGTACTTCGATCACGATCAGTCCGAGGACGAGCTCGTGCCGATCCGCGGTCTCAACACGCTTGGCGATGTGTACGCCTACGAGCCGGTGCCGCGGGAGCTGGACGCGACCGAGGCGCAGCACGTGCTCGGCGCGCAGGGTCAGCTGTGGACCGAGTACATGCCCGACCCGCAGCGCATGGAATACATGGCCTGGCCGCGCCTCTGCGCTCTAGCCGAAGTGCTCTGGTCTCCGCGCGAGACGCGCGATGCGGCGGATTTCGCCGGGCGTCTTGAGACGCATCTCGAGCGGCTACGCATCCTCGACGTGAACTTCTGGCGCCCGAGGCGTTAGCGGCCGACGTTCACCTGAAGCACGTGATAGCCGCTCGCCCCGTTGGGGAATGGCTGGCGACTCACCGGCGTCTCCGTATCGCCGCGACCGTCGGTCGAACGGGCTTGAAGCGTGTGTGTCCCGACGTTCGGCGGTGTCCACTGCGCTGACCAGCGGCGCCAGGTGAGCGGTCCAGCCGGCGCCTCGAGCTTCGCGGGCTGCCACGTCCTCCCGTTGTCGAACGAGAGCTCGACCTTGCTGATGCCGCGCGCGCCGGCGAACGCGATGCCGGCGATGGTGACCTCGCCGCCGTTCCATTTGAGCATGCGCGCCGGCACATCGATGCGCGTGCCGGTGTTCACGATCGCGCCGTCGGACCAGCCCTGCTCCTGCCAGTAGCCGAGGACGTCGTAGGTCGCGACCTCGATCGAGCGCAGCCATTTCACGTTCTTCATGCCGTAGATGTTCGGCACCAGCACGCGGACCGGGAAGCCGTGATCCTGTGGCAGCGTCTTCCCGTTCATCAGGTAGACGAGCAGCGTCTCCGGCTCCATCGCCTTCGCGATAGGGAAGGAGTCGGTATAGCCATCGACCGACGTGAGCACGACGTCGTAGGCCTTCGCGGTCGGCCGCGCGCGCTGGAGCAGATCGCGCAGGCGCGTGCCGGTCCACACCGCCGTGGAGATCAGCTCGCCGCCGGTCGGATTGCTGATGCATTCGAGCGTGTGCACCTGTTCGATCGCGTCGAGATCGAGCAGCTCGTCGTAGGTGAGGCTGAACGGCGCTTCCACCGCGCCGGAGACGTCGAGCTTCCACGTGGCGATGTCGACGCGCGGCTTCACCAGCGTGGTGTCGACGGTGTAGTGGTCCTCGTTCGCTGTCACGCGCGGCGTGGTCCCCGCGAGCGAGTCGATCTCCGGATCGGCCGGCGGCAGCAGCACCGACTGGATGAGATGCCGCGCGGCGGATGGAAGGTTGCCCAGACGCGCGCCCGCGGCGGGCAGCGCGCGCGAAAGAGGCAGTCCGCCGAGCGCCGCGACGGCCGCAACCGCGGCGCTGCCGATCAGGATGCGGCGGCGCGACGGCATCGGTTCGGCCTCACGCGCGAGCGCTGCGGGCGCGAGGTACGCGAGAGCGAGCGCGTTGGCCGCAAGACCGACCGCGGCGTCGACGAGGCTCGTGCCGAGGTCGATCTTCTCGGCCGCGAAGAGCTGTCCGAGCATGACGGCGACGACCCAGGGGCCCGCGACGGCGGCCGCCACCGACGCGTCCCGCCGTCGTGACGAGATCGTGAAGAGCCCGGTGATGGCACCCGAGATCAAGAACAGGGCGAGCACGCCGATGATGAGGAGCCCCTTCGCCCAAAAATGCAGCAGCTCGATGAGCGGGATGGAGATCCAACCGGGGAGGACGTCGATGATCGCCTGGCCGAGCGCGAACGGCGTGAAGGGCAGGCCGACGAGCGAAACGAGGAAAGCGACGTCCAGCGCGAGGAACATCGCGAGCACGCCGATGAGGAGCCCGGTGCGCTCGCGCGGCGTGAGGCGTCCCATATATGGCACGATACGACGCGTTGCCAGACCTCCTTCCTCCGATGACCGCGGAGGATCTCTACGCCTTCCGTTTCCTCACCGACGCGCAGCTCTCGCCTGACGGAGAGCGCGTGGCCTTCGCGGTCCGCACCATGGCGCCGGAGCGCGACGGCTACACCTCCGGGGTCTGGCTCGCGCCGTTCGACGGTTCGCGGGAGGCCGTCCGCATCACGTCCGGTCCGGGGCAGGACGCACAGCCACGTTGGTCGCCCGACGCGCGGACGCTCGCGTTCCTGTCGGATCGCGCGGCGCCCGAGAAAGGCGAGGGCAAGAAGCGCAAGCCGAAGAACGTCTTCGTGCTATCCCTCGACGGAGGCGAGGCGCGGCAGCTGACGTCGTTCGCGGACGACTGCGGCGACCACGTGTGGTCGCCCGATGGTCGTCGGATCGCGTTCACGGTGAAGGACGCGAAGCTCGCCGCGGCGGACGATGACGGGCCGCGCGTCTACGAGCGCATGCGCTACAAGACCGACGAAGGCTTCCTCTCCGACCAGCGCCGCAAGCACGTCTGGCTCGTCGACGCGGCCGGCGGCGAGCCGCGGCGGCTCACCGAGGGCGACTGGGACGATCTGCAGCCGGCGTGGTCGCCCGATGGCGGCGAGATCGCGTTCATCTCGAACCGGACCGCGGAGCGCGAGCGCAACACCGTGGCCGACGTCCACGTCGCCTCCGTGACCGACGGCGGGACGCGGCGCGTGACGAACGAGCTCGGCCAGTTCGGCAACCCGTCGTGGTCGCCGGACGGCGCGACGATCGCGTGCTACGGCGTCGAGAAGGCGCTCGGCTCGGCCGCGAGGAACGTTCATCTCTGGCTGTGGCCCGCCGCCGGCGGTGGCCGCGGCACCGACCTGCTCGCGATGTGGGATCGCACCGTCGGCTCGGTCGTGATGAGCGACATGCGCTCGCAGGTGCAGACGCTGCCGCCGAGGTGGAGCGCCGACCGCGCGCGCATCATCTTCGTCGGCTCGGACCAGGGCACCGCGAACGTCTACAGCGTTCCCGCGAGCGGCGGCGAGGTGGTCGCGGAGACGCTGGGCTCGCATCAGGTCGTGAGCCTTTCGCTGGCGGACGACGCGCGCCGGTTCGCGTGCGTGTTCTCGCACGCGACCTGTCCGGGCGACGTCGCGGCCGGCGAGCTCGGCAAGGGCTTTCGCTGCCTCACCGACCTCAACGGCGAGCTCCTGCGGACCCGCCACATCACGTCGCCGGAGCGCGTCGAGTTCAAGGGCGCGGACGGCTGGATGGTCGAGGGCTGGCTCATGAAGCCGCGCGGCTTCGACCCCGCGAAGAAGTGGCCACTCGTCCTCGAGGTGCACGGCGGCCCGCATTCGACGTACGGGAACGGCTTCTTCCATGAGTTCCAGGTGCTCACCGGGCGTGGCTACGGCGTGCTGTACACGAATCCGCGCGGGAGCCACGCCTACGGCGAGAAGTTCTCGACCGCGTGCGTCGGCGACTGGGGCGGCAAGGACTACGAGGACCTCATGGCCGGCGTCGATGACGCGCTCAAGACGGGCTGGGTCGATGAGAAACGGCTGTATGTGACCGGCGGAAGCTACGGCGGGTTCATGACGAACTGGATCGTCGGCCACACCACGCGCTTCCGCGCCGCCGCGACGCAGCGGAGCATCAGCAACAACATCTCGGCCTTCGGGACGAGCGACATCGGCTGGCATTTCTGGGAGCACGAGATGGGCGACGCCACCCCGTGGCACAACGCGGACAAGCTGATCGAGCGATCACCGCTCACGTACGTGCCGAGGGTGAAGACGCCGCTGCTGATCCTCCACGCGGAGCGCGACCTCCGCTGCCCGATCGAACAGGCCGAGCAGTTCTTCATCGCGCTCCGTTTGCACGGCGTCGAGACGACGTTCGTGCGCTTTCCCGAGGATAACCACGACCTCACGCGCGGCGGCAAGCCGCGCAACCGCGTCGAGCACGCCAAACGCATCGCGGACTGGTTCGACGCGCACGCCTAAGGCGTGGATTACAAGGGACGGAACAGCCCGAGGGGTAGGACCAGCTGATCCTGTGCGGGTGTCAGGTCTGGTCGAGCCCGGAGTTCGTCGCTGACCCGCTCCACCAACTGAAGACCCGAGTCCGTCCTTACCAGAGCGAACCGACCGCTGTCCTCGACAGCGATCACGCTGGTCCGATCCCAGGGCGACACAACCGAGCGCGTGCGGCCGGACCGGTAGTCGATCGCAACGATCCCGGCCGGTCCTAGGAACACGACTTCACTCCGGCCGGGCCAGAACGCCGGAGCGATGATGCCTTGACGCTCCTCGACCGTCGCGAGCTCTGTCCCCGGATCGCGGACGTTCCAGATGCGCAGCGGCCATGCTGCGTCTTCAAAACGGGTGACGAGCTCGAACACCGTGCCGTCGGGACTGCTGACGAACGAGGAAGCTCTCGGCGTGCGAAGCGGCGATTGCGTCCGCACCGCCCCCGACGACGCGTCGATCACGACGTACGAGGACTCCCGTACACCGGCGACGATCTGGGCGTCCGCGAACACGGGGGCGATCCGAGCTCCGGGACCGTTGGTCAGAGTCCGTGCGGCACCGCCCGCTGCGTCGATAACGAGTAAGCGACTGCGCGTGTCCTGTGCCCCCGAGGCTCCGGACTGCGTCGCCACGACGATCGATGCCCTGTCCGCCGACCACAAGAGGTCCGCGTTCGGGCGCTCGTCGCTCAGAGTCAGCAGCACGCGATCACGATCCGCGCGTATCTCCCACACGACCAGGTCGTAGCCGCCCATGCTCGAGGCGATATCGACAGGCTGCACGAGGGTCGTTCTCCGCCAGTACGCGACGCGGTCGCGGCCGTCGAACACCGGAGTGCCGATCGCAACGCCGGCGACTCGATGGGGCAAAGGCGGTCGACCTGGCGAGGCGACCAAAAACGCGTCGAATGCCTGTGTCGTGACCGCGCCGCCTCCCGGGACACGATCCAGCACGAGGTACTGCGCAAGGACAATGCTCACCTGTTCGGCGATCGGCACTGCCGTAGGCCGGTTGTCTGTCGTCGCGGACTGTTGGGAGAGCCGCGCCGTCAACGCGACGGCGACCGCGACGACCGCCGTCGCTGCGGTCAGCGCGAGCGCACGACGACGCAGGTCAGGTCCCACCTGGCATCAGTCGTCTCGCTCGGGCGCCGGGAGCATCGCCCGTAACCGACGCGTGACCGCATCGAGGATGCGCACTGTCACGTTCGCGTTCTGGCCCAGAACATCACGGAACTGCTGCGAACCGATCATCAAGCAGCGCAGCGGCGTGGTCGAGGTCACCGTCGCCGTTCGCGGTCCTTCGTCGATGAGAGCGATCTCCCCGAAGAAGTCGCCTCGCCCCATGGTGCGAAGGAGTGAGCCATCGCGTCGAGCCTCCGCCCGGCCATCGATGATCACGAAGAAGCCGTCCCCGCGTGCTCCCTGCGTACAGAGCGTCG